>SAMEA104404103__coassemble_765_pt1 | contig 21956 bp, 16 predicted proteins | sample SAMEA104404103__metabat2_low_PE_027 | metagenome-assembled genome bin SAMEA104404103 (sample SAMEA104404103) | Balaenoptera acutorostrata
CATAAAGCTTTCCCTTCTGGTAAGGAACCTCCTGAGAAACTAGCAGACAATTCAATATTCCATAGAGCTCAGAGCATCAGCCCTGAGCTCTACTTATGTCTGCAGAAATTGGAAAATCACCTGAAATACATGTGTTTGTTTTCAACATAAACATGTGTATTCATTAAATGAACATAAATACATTATCTGTCTTATCCCATGTGTAACATACTGTATACAATACACTCATCATTTAAGGAGAACGAAAAAAATGAGGAAAATCACAAAAGTATCCGTATTGCTCGCTGCAATAATGATGCTCTTTGCTTCATGTACAACCATGAACACAACAGCCCCTGCTGTAGAAGGACTTGCACCTACTACAGATACAACTCCTGTAAAGAAGACTACTGTAGCACCGGCATCACCTTATGATGCTATCCACTACGGACTCTTCAACGACCAGAAGTCCGAATCGACAGAGTATCCAGGCCTTGATGGCAAGTCAGTAGCTGCCATCACAGAAGGTACATACTCAATCTACATTCCAGAGAATGGACAGCCAAAGATTCCAACAGTCATCGTACTCACACCAAACGGAATTACATCCAGAGAGTTCGCAGAGACTGAAACAGGTAAGTGGTGGATTGCAGAGTCCGCTTCCCAGGGAAGATTTGCAGTAGTATTCGCAGAGCCACAGAATGGAGAGTGGAATACCACTCTCGATCCTGAGAAGAGAAACGAAGCCGCTTTCATCAAGGACATCTTCAATACAATCAGAGTCAAGGCTCTTACAGACAACGCATACATCAACTGCGACAAGAACAGCGTTTCCCTTGTAGGTTATGCAGAAGGTGCAGAGATGGCAGCTTATGTAGCAGCTACATATCCTACTCTCTTCTCCAGCACAACACTCGTTTCCCCTAAGGCATTCGATCGTGCACAGGCAGAGAATCTCCTTGCTCAGAAGGCATATGTCCACAACGACAACTGGGTAGATGGATACGGCAACCTCCTCAACGGAGAGGTTGGAATGCCTATGTACGTAATCACAAAGGATGGCGACAAGGCAGTAGCTGAAGCTATCGTAGACACTTGGACAACAGTAAACACAAACGCACTCGCCAAGGCTGCAGATACAGTAAAGGACGTTGAGCTCTACTCAGCAACACTTTTCAGCGACCTCAGCGTAGCAGAGATCTCCAAGCTTGCATCCGGTAACGCAAGAGTACAGGGTTATGCAGGTGGTACACTCAGATTCAGACCAGACTACACAGACAGACACTGGGCAACATTCGAAGGTGCTCTTGAGCCACTCGGACTCGTAAGAAGATGGAGAGTCTATACTCCAACATCCTACGATGCAGCTAATCCAGTTCCACTCGTAGTAGTAATGCACGGTTCGACATCAGCCATCACAGATATCGCCGAGGAGACAAGATGGTCAGACCTCGCAGAGCAGAAGGGATTCGTAGTGATGTACCTACAGGGCTACCTCACAGGCAAGAACCTTCCAAAGCCAGGTTGGTCAATCATGAACACCGATCCCAAGACAAATGCTGACCTCAGATTCATCAGAGACGCAGTTGCATGGGCAAAGGATTACAGGAACATCGACGATTCCAGAGTATACCTCACAGGTCATTCCCTCGGAGCAATGATGACTCACACAGTAATGGCTTCCCCACTCAACACAATCTTCGCAGCATATGCCCCAATCGGCATGTTCTTCGCTCCACAGCAGATTCCATACGTCAACGACACAATCACTCCAGTATGGGCAATGAACGGTGAGTTCGACATGCAGAAGCCATTCGGAGAAGGCGGTGCATATGAGACAGGTTCTGCTTGGGCAGCATACTTCGGTATCAATTCTGAGGAGCCGGAAGCTGTAAGCCAGCCAGGATTCAATGACGGCAAGTTCATGACAGAGACATGGATGAACGGTGTTGTTCCACTGGTACAGGTTACAGCAGTCATGGACAGCCCACATGTATACATGGCTGAAGAAGCTCAGATGATCTGGGATTGGTTCTCATGCTTCACAAGAAACCAGGAGTCAGGCACACTCAGATACAAGGATGTTATCGTAAAGTAAGTCTGGAACCTCAGAAGCTTCATATTTCCCGGTTACTTCGGTAGCCGGGATTTATTTAACAGATAAGTCTTCCCTTATTCCCTTACATATGTTAAAACCTAAGTCAGATAAAGACACAGAAGGTACACCGAAGATCGATCATCTTCCCTGTACCTTTTATTTTCTCCAAATATTTGCAACGAATCGCAACATCAACTCTTTACAGGGCGAAATGCCATGTTAGAATAATCTTCGGGTAAACAAAACAAAAGGGTAAAAGGTAATTCATAATGCACGATAATCATGCACTGTTCTCCTGGACTGGCAAGGCGCCAGCCCTACCGTCTATTTCACTCGCTCTGCAGCATCTTGTCGCCATGATCGTAGGATGCGTCACACCGGCAATCGTAATATCGAATACAGCAGGGCTTCCTACAGAGGAAGGAATCCTTCTGATCCAGTCATCACTCGTGATGAGTGCCGTAGCTACATTCCTTCAGCTCTATCCAATAGGGAGGCATTTTGGCTCAGGTCTTCCCATGATCTTCGGAGTCAGCTTTGCATACCTTCCATCCATGCTTGCAATCGTAGGAACGAGTGGAGGACTCTCATCCATTGCGGGTGCCATGGTAGTTGGAGGTATCACAGCCTTCATAGTTGGAATATTCGTAAAGAAGATCAGAAAGCTCTTTCCTCCTGTAATCACAGGGACTGTAGTATTCACAATCGGACTCTCACTCTACCCTACAGCCATCAACTACATGGCAGGAGGAACTGCAAACACAGCTGAGAAGATAGCATCGTCCGGTCTTCCTACTTCCCTGATCTACGGATCCTGGCAGAACTGGCTCATTGCCATCATCACACTTGCTATCGTACTTACCCTGAACTACAAGGCAAAGGGAGTTGTGAAGCTTGCATCCATCATCATCGGTATGGCATGCGGCTATGTAATTGCACTCCTCTTCGGCATGGTGGACTTCTCACCTATTGCAGACGCTAGATGGCTTGCACCTCCAAAGTTCCTTCCATTTGGCATCAAGTTCGACTTCGGAGCATGTACAGCACTCTCGATCCTCTTTGCGATCAACAGCATCCAGGCCATCGGAGACTTCACAGCAACTACAGTCGGAGGATTCGACAGGGATCCCGAGGACCACGAGCTTCAGGGAGGAATAATCGCTTACGGATTCTCAAACATCTTCGCTGCATTCCTTGGCGGACTTCCTACAGCATCGTTTTCCCAGAACGTAGGTATCGTATCGACGAACAAGGTAGTGAACAGGGGTGTCTTCACATACGCAGCATTCTTCATCCTGCTTGCCGGCATCTCACCAAAGTTCTCGGCCATCCTGACAACCATCCCCCAGTGCGTACTCGGAGGAGCAACAATCACAGTATTCTCCACTATCGCAATGACAGGAATGAAGCTCATCGCCTCCCAGGACTTCACAGCACGGAATACAACCATCGTAGGACTCTCTGCGGCACTGGGAGTTGGAATATCACAGGCAAGTGCATCTCTCAACATGATGAGCGATACATTCATCCTGATCTTCGGAAAGTCCCCTGTCGTAATTGCCACCATCATGGCAGTATTCCTCAACATCGCACTTCCGAAGGACCTGAAGGACTGAAAACATCCATTCTACATGACTTAGATATCCATATATGAGATACTCTTTCACAGAGGCACATAAATGGAAACAACCTGGATATTCATAAGGATGCTGCTTACATGGGTAGTCCTGCCGGTAGCTGCAATCTTCCTTCTCATAAGACTGTTCTTCTTCATCTTCAACAAGGTCGGCAACAGGATATACGACAGGCGCGAGGAGAAGAGGAAGGACAGGCAGCTTGACGCAATATACTCAATGGCAAGGACCGATGAAGCGAGGAAGGTCGTGGACTACTTCATCAACCATGATGAAGGGAAGTATTCCGACCACGACTACAGGACAGAGCTGAAGGCTCTCTGGAATGAAGGACTTCAGGATCTCGAGTTCCCCGAGGAGAACGGAAAGAGGATCTCCATGTTCTTCGACGAGAGCTACAACATGACAGATCCCGATGAGAAGGCACTTCTCAGGAGATGCCCTGATGGGGAGCTTGTCCCTACGAAGAGGCAGAGACTATCTGTATTCCTTGGAACTGAGAAGCTCTACATAAGGACATATACAGTGGATATGCTCAAGAAGTCCCATGAGACCGAGATGACTGAGTATCCATACTCAGAGATCATGGACATGAGCTGTCAGCGACTTCACCCACTCCAGCATATCAATGGAAACGACACAAGGGTTCTTGCATCTACGCTGAGCATCCTCTCCAAGGGTGGCAGGCGTAAGACATGGAAGGGAATCGGCTACGACACTGAACCACTTATGATTGAACTCAGGCAGGAAGTGGAACTCAGGAAACAGAGATAAGCAATAAGGGAGAAACGGCCATCGCTTCTCCCTTATCTCTACTTTGCCACTACCTTTCTTATCTCAGTGTAGGATCTCTCTATTGCCTTCCAGATCTCATCGATCACAAGCTTCCTGTACCTAGCTGGAGCATACTTCAGTTCGTACCCCAGTGCTTCCTTCGAATCCGGTACATTCTTGCTGAGCCTGACGATCTCCTTCTTCTCGAGAACGTTCACCGCCGGTGTGTTGAATCTCTTCGCAATGCGCTCACGAGCCTCGAATATGTTCTTCAGGAAGATCTTCTCCTCGCGGCTCAGAAGCTTCGTATTGCAGATCTTGGTCCAGCCCGGCTTCTGAGGAGCAATTGTGGCAACGTGCGCCATAGCCTCCTTGGTAGCCTTCACAAGATGCTTCTCCTCGACTTCCTTCAGAAGTACATCGCGTAGCTGGAAGAGATACTCAACATCCTCGAGAGCGTACTTGATGTTCTCTTCGCTTATCGGACGCTTCAGCCAGTTAGCCTGCTGATGGCGCTTCTTCTCACCATTGTCCGCTATGCCAAGGTATGCTTCCTTGAGCTTGCCAAGTCCATACTGGAATCCAAGTGCCTTTGCATAGACCCTGATGTCGGTGATGTTCTTCACCTTTATTCCATACTGTCTGTATAGAAGCGAGATGTCGCTCTTGCATTCGAACCAGAGCTTCTCGTTATCCAGATTGAAGAACTCCTCGAGTGTCTTCTTCGTTACATCCATGCTGCGTGTGTCGATGATGAAGTAGTCCTTCCCATCGAACACCTGCACGATGCAGAGATGCTCACCGTATATATGGAGGTTGCATTCCTCCTCGAAATCTATTGCCAACGGAGTTCCCGCTTCCCTGAATCTCTCGATTACAGGGATGAACTCCTCATCTCTTGATATAAGCTGGTATTCCACCTATTCCTCCTCCGCCTCATAGCGCCTGGCCATTGCGCGGACTCTCTTCCTGTATTTCTCCACGAACTCAGGAGGTGCCATAGGCTCTGCACATTCACCATAGAAGAGGATCCTTCCCATCAGCTCAACATCGGATGAGCATGGAAGTGTGAGGATGTATGCATCATCCACCACTTCTCCCTTCTGGTCCTTCTGCCAGATCTGGCGCATTACATTATCCTTGGCCCATCCGGTGAAACGGATCGTGTAGTCCTTGTTTCCCTTCTTCGAATACCAGATTCCATAGGAATCGGACATCCGCTCTAGCTTCTCGTAGTCCGTGAAGGTGATCTCCTCATCGAGTTCCTCGATCTTCTCGATTCGTGAAACGGAGTATGTGAAGATGAAGTCATCACCCTTCTCCGGTCCTAGAAGATACCATATCTCGCCATAATTGATAAGCCTCAATGGTTCAATGACCCTGCATGGCTTCTGCCATGATGGGTAATGCAGGAGAATCCTGTGATGACGCTTCATCGCACCGAAGAGGACTGAGAAGATCCTGCTGTCGAAGCTCTCATATGCATAGCTCTTGTATCTGACGAACTCCAGGTCCTGTCTTACCGAGTCAGAGAGTATCTTCTCATCCGAGAGGTTCTTCTCGACTGAGATTGCATGTACAAGTACCTGGTTGAAACGCCAGGAATCGAGACGGGCCCTGTCATCCTCATTGAGTACATAGCCATGACGGTTCCTGTCGAATGTTATGTTCAGGTTCGACAGTCCCTGGATCGGACATCTCTCACGAAGGAATTCTATGTCTCTCTGAATCTGCTTCTCGCTGATCTCAAACCTCTCAGCGACCTGTCTCTTTGTGAATATGCCGTCTTCCAGAAGGCGGTCGATTATGAAGAATAGTCTTTCCGATTGAGCCATATGGATATTATAAGGACAGGAAATGTACAAGTAAACAACAAACCCGAAGCTTTTACACTTCGGGTTTGGAATAGATTGCTGTCATGCAGCGAGGTTATCAGCCCTTGTAGTTCTTGAGACCGTTCTCGAGAGTATCGAGCATCTCTGCGAGCTCCTTTGGAAGGTGCTTGCCGAACTTTGGATAGTGGTTTGTCCTGATGTCCTCAACTTCCTTGAGCCATCCCTCAACATCAACCTTGAGGAGTTCAGCCATGTCAGCCTCTGTAACGCCTTCTGGGCGATCGATTGCATCGACTGTTGGCATGATACCGATTGGTGTATCAACTGTCTTGGCTGTGCCCTTGCAGCACTCGAAGATCCACTTGAGAACACGGCTGTTGTCACCGTATCCTGGCCAGATGAAGTGACCATCAGCGTCCTTTCTGAACCAGTTGACGTAGAAGATCTTTGGAAGGTGCTCCTGGTTAGGATCATCCTTACCCATGTCGATCCAGTGCTGGAAGTAGTCGCCCATGTTGTATCCGCAGAATGGAAGCATTGCGAATGGGTCTCTTCTGATTGTACCAGCCTTGACGTCGAGTGTAGCAGCTGTTACTTCAGATCCAACGATGGAGCCGAGGAATACACCGTGGTTCCAGTTTCTAGCCATGTGAACCAGTGGGATTGTTGAAGGTCTTCTACCACCGAAGAGGATTGCAGATACTGGAACACCCTGTGGATCGTCCCACTCAGGAGCGATGCATGGGCACTGGCCTGCAGGAGCTGTAAATCTTGAGTTTGGATGTGCAGCTGGCTTCTGCTCCTTGTTGTTCTTGTCCTGGATCCACTCGTTGTCCTGCCAGTCAATGAGCTTGCCTGGAGCATCGTAGCCGATTCCTTCCCACCAAACGTCCTTGTCCTCTGTGAGAGCGACGTTTGTGAAGATTGTGTTCTTGCTTGCTGCAGCAAGAGCGTTGTAGTTGGACTTCTCAGATGTGCCAGGAGCAACACCGAAGAATCCTGCCTCAGCGTTGATAGCGTAGAGTCTGCCGTCCTTACCTGGCTTCATCCATGCGATATCGTCACCGAGTGTCTCAACCTTCCAACCTGGGATTGTAGGGATGAGCATAGCGAGGTTTGTCTTACCACATGCTGATGGGAAAGCACCTGTGATGTAGATGGACTCACCTTCTGGGTTTGTAAGCTTGTTGATGAGCATGTGCTCAGCGAGCCATCCCTCATCGCGTGCGAGTACTGTAGCGATTCTGAGTGCGAGGCACTTCTTTCCGAGGAGAGCGTTTCCACCGTAACCGGAACCGAAGGACCAGATCTCTCTTGTCTCAGGGAACTGGGAGATGTACTTGTGCTCCATGTCAGCGCATGGCCACTTACCGCCATCTGTCTCACCAGCCTCGAGTGGCTTACCAACAGAGTGGAGGCATGGTACCCAGTCACCGTTCTCGCCGACAAGGTCGATTACCTTTGGAGAAACACGAGTCATGATCATCATGTTACATACAACGTACTCGGAGTCTGTGATCTCGATACCGTTCTTAGCGATTGGGGAACCGAGTGGGCCCATTGAGAATGGAATGACATACATTGTTCTGCCGTGCATGCATCCTCTGTAGAGCTCTGTCATTGTAGCCTTGAGCTCAACTGGATCGATCCAGTGGTTTGTAGGACCAGCATCCTCTTCCTTGACGGAAGAAATGAATGTTCTCTTCTCTACACGAGCTACGTCTGAAGGGTCAGAATTGAAGAGTACGCAACCAGGCTTCTTCTCTTCGTTGAGGCGGACACAAAGTCCCTTATCGAGACACTTCTGGATAAGTGCATCATACTGCTCCTTGGAACCATCGCAGATTACAACGTCCTCAGGCTGGCAGAGCTGTCTCATCTCTTCGATCCAGCTAACCATCTTCTCGTTCTTGAGATCATTAATTGTCATCAATATTCTCCTTATGAAATCCCGGACATGTCCGGTGTTTCTTTCAAATCACCTAAATTCTACTTTAATTGTCATGGTTTAGCAATATACTTATCGTTCCAATGGATATTTTTACATCGAAACATCCTATGTCTGCACACTTTGCCGATAGAGTCATATAATTCCATTACATACAACAAATACACCTCTTTTTCCCGCTTTTCCTATATAATGTATCTCATGATGGAATTAGCACTACCTGCAGGCAACCTAGAAAACGCACTCGTTGCGTTCAGAAACGGTGCCGATGCAGTATATTTCGGCATGAAGACATTCTCCGCGAGACGCGGAGCTGTGAACTTCACAGAAGAGGATCTTGCGAAGATCAGACGTTTCTCGAGAGAGAACGGAAAGAAGATATATGTAACGATAAATACACTCGTCGATGACCATGACCTAGAAAAGGCCTATGACCTTCTCTCTACAGTCGAGAGATACTCCCCAGATGGAATCATCGTACAGGACCTAGGACTCATCGAGCTCCTGAAGAAGGAATTCCCTACTCTTCCAATACACGGATCCACTCAGCTTGCCGCCCACAACATAAGCGGAGTCAAGGCGATGCAGGATATGGGATTCGAGAGAGTAGTACTTTCCCGTGAGCTCACATTCAAGGAAATAGAGAGAATCAGAATTGCCTGCCCGGATATCGAGCTTAAGGTATTCATACATGGTGCGATGTGCTATGGCTTCTCCGGCTACTGCATGGCTTCAAAGTATAAGACCGGTAGGTCTGCAAACGAGGGATCGTGTGCCCAGATCTGCAGGACATGGTTCCGCGATGTCGAGACAGGAAAGGCATACTATCCATTCTCCCTGAAGGATATGGAGCTTGGAGAGCAGATCATCCGACTTGATGACATCGGAATCGACAGCGCCAAGATCGAGGGAAGACTCAAGGGAAACGAGTATGTAGCGGCAACTGCAAGGCTCTACAGGAACATCCTCGATGGAAAGAGGGACATGAAGCATGAGCAGTACTATACATTCTCCCGTTCCAGGGGAACAGGATTCCTCGACTACAGGGGACCAGGACACGAGATCCTCACAACAGGCGACTACACGGGACATCTTGGCGCGAAGGCAGGTACTATCCTCCAGCAGGAAGGAAGAAGGGTAAAGCTCGACCTGCAGGAGAAGATCGAAGCACATGATGGACTGATGTACCTCAAGAGGAACAATGAGGGACTTCTTGAATCAGTAAGATTCGCGGCAAACCCAATCAGGGAGGACGTGTTCATCCTTCCAACCTTCGAGAAGCTCGAAAGGAACCAGGTGATATATAAGGTATCGGACTCCAGGATGACTGAGAAGAAGCCTTCCACCAACCTTCCACTCGAGAAGACTCTCGTGAAGGCAGAGATCGATGTAGAGTCAGACAGCCTCACTGTAAGGACTCCAGTACTCGAGAAGAAGTACGACATGGAAGTCCAGGAAAGCGAGAAGATGTCGGCTGAGGATCAGATAAGAAAGGTATTCTCCCAGTCGGGAGAGAGCTCTCATCAGCTATTCGACATCAAGGTGAAGAACAATACTGGTTTCGGAAGATACTTCCTCAGGGCATCCAGCCTCAAGGAAGCAAGAAGGGATTTCCTATCAGAGCTCGATGCACTTCCCGAAGAGCACAGGGAATACAGGATCAGGCCATTCGAGGGAAATGCAAGGAACTTCACGCTTCCGCCAAGAGAGGAGATCTCCGGAGAGCACACTCCATGGCAGACCGAGGGAAGGAATGTAAATGGAATCACATACATCACACTCCCTCCGGTAATCTACGATGATGAGAAGTACTTCAAGGAGCTCGAGATCGAGCTCGAGCAGCTTCCAAGGCCACTTCTGATCGGACTCAACAACATCGGACACATCGATTTTGCAAGGAAGCATCCTGAATACAGCTACTTTGCAGACATATACCTATATCTATCTAACAGGGAAAGTGCCAGACTCCTTTCCGAAGAGCTTGGAAGGAATCTCTACGGTGGATATCTCTGGATGGAGAGAGAGGAATATGTAGAGCCTTGGCCGTTTACCCCGACCATGGTAAAGGACTTCACTCCTCCACTCTTCATCGCAAGAGCCTGCTACCGTCATGATGGACTTGGACTGGACTGCAAGGGCTGTACGAGGGACCATCATTATACAGCAGAGCAGAATGGCATCCTGCATGACGTATACGTAAAGGACTGCAACACGGTTGTATGCCTGAAGAAGGACACGGAACAAGAGAAATGAAGAAGACCATTGCATCGATCCTGCTGCTATTGGCAATGACAGCATTGCCAGCTCAGCATATATCAGGTTATGTCGGAGTCTCTACAGGCTACGAATGGAACATGATGAACAGCAGGATCACGAAGCTGGACAGTACGACAAGCCACGACATCAACTTCCAGGGAGTTCCATTTCATCTGGAAGGTGAGACGTATCTCTGTCCATGGGTCGGCATCTACTACGGAGTCGGCATCATGACAATCCCTACAGTCCTGAAGGACAACGAGGATAGCTACATCCCATTCGACGAGAATGCACCTACCCTATACACAAGCCCTTATATTGGACTTGCACTCCGCTACGACTTCACCCATATGATTGCCATGGTCCTCAACACAGGTCTTTCCTACACAGCGTGGAGACTTCCGATTGTCGATGAACCAGAGCAGTCCGACTACCTTCATATGCTGAATGTCAAATGCGACCTTGCTCTTGGAATCCACCCAATGTACAATATGGCGGTTAGAATCGGACTCAAGGTTGACACTCCAGTCTACACAGGATTCACCCATACCAGAGAGGAAACTGGCATAAGGCTAGGCGGATCCTCTGCTAAAGCCATAGGAGCCAGACTTGTTCCTTATATAGGTCTTGGCTATGCATATGGAAGAAGATATGATAATCGATAGATGAGCAGTACATATTCCTGAAAAATAGGCTACAATGAAACAAAATATAAAGAGGTAAAAAAATGAAGAGATTTCTTTCTGTTATGCTTATTGCAGTAATTGCAGTATCTTCAGTATTCGCAGCATCAGGCTACTTCGGAGCATCCTTCGGTTACTCAACCCACTATGACAAGATTGCAGATGAACTGCAGGAGACAGCTACTTTCAGCCCTGTAAATGTTGACGGTGCTACATTCTTCGGCAAGGGCAGCTTCAACATCGGTCTTTCCTATGGTGCAGAGATTGTAAGCATCCCCTGGACAGTAGGTTCAGGCAATCTTTCTACCGACTGCAAGCCATCTGATTTCAAATGGACACTCGCTCCATATGCAGGTCTAGCATTCCAGTATAAGTTCAACGACAACTTTGCACTTGCAGGTTCTGTAAATGCTACATACAACTGGGATAAGGTTTCAAAGACAGTTCTTGGCAATGAAGTCAAGGGTGCATACCACGAGCTTGGCTTGATGGGTAATGTCTATGTAAACACCAACTTCGGTCCATTCAACGTCAGAACTGGTTTCTTGATGAGTGGACCAATCGGTTCTTGGATTACAGGTTCCGCTCTTGGAGCTAATGCAAGCACCGACATGCTCGACATGAAGGGACCATTCAATGTAGCTCTATTCGTAGGTATCGGCTTCGCTTACTGATAGAAACCTACCAGACTGGACAAAAGGGAAATGGCAAGACGTCATTTCCCTTTTTCTTCAACTCATTCCGAAGCAAGGCTTCCGAACCAATACTCATCTTCCAACAGGTACTCCAGGTCATACTCGTCCTTGAAGGCCTGGTACAATTTCCTGGCCTTCTCCAATCCATATTCCTTCATGGATGTTGAAAGGATGCGGAAACCTTTGACAATCATGCGATTCCTGTTGTTCTCGCCACCATAGAAAGGGGTCGAATGGTTCTTCAGACACTGTTCGAAAATCTGGGCAAACAAGCCTACATCACTCTTCCTTCCAGCAAAGTGCCTGTAATCCGAATATAGGTTGTCGAGTACTATGTCATCCTCGCAGTCACTGAAGAAATCACTCCTGTAGATAGCTACAATATCCCTACCTGTACCGAACACCCTGGCTTCCTTGAGCTCATCCCATTCACACCTCTCCATAAGGCGTGCCTTGAGCTGAGGTTTCTCATCATCTGCTGTATTCCGGTAAAGACATCCACTTGGAGAAAGGAGGTCGATATCATCCTCGAATATCACGCGTTCAAGAAATGCAGTGAATGCAGAAGACCCAGCATAATACTTCTCTTCGTCACACAGCTTCTGGACAATCTTCTCCCTCTCACGGACATCCTTCTCGCCATCATAGTAAGCTATGTATTCCTCAAGTGCCTTCTCATACATACGACGCCTGGAATACATCTTGCCAAGTACCATATGCACTTCAACCTTGTCTGCATATTCAGATGTGATCCTCTCGATTCCCTTCCAATCCCTGATTTCGGTCATGCATCTGCAGACTTCCTCGAAGGCCCATGAATCGAAATATGGCTCATCACCATCTTCCCTGGCACTCTTCCTGAATCTCTCGAGACGCTTGAGGAGTACATTCCTCATCACCCTGTAATGTCGCTTGTCATCCAGATGGTTGTAGATGAACTGCTCTGCACAGGTCTGGTAATCATACATGCCTGGCATTGGATCGACATGTTCCATTGCCCATTCGGTGATATCATCCTTTGTGGAATTATCCACTCCGTCATAGACTCGCTTCAGGGCCTCCGGGAAATAATCCATTTCCATGGAAGCCTCAAGTGCATTCACCTTCCTGTTATCTGCACTGGAGAGAATACTCATGGTTCTCTTCACAACTGTCGCAGCATCGAAGACCAAGCCATTTTCAAGAGAATTCGAGATTGCAAACTCGACGGCATCTACAACTTCCTTCCGGAAGTCATCCATACCAACCAGGTCATCATCAGATATTCCACCGAACATGGACACCATCCAGGAAGCTTCGGAAGCAGACTTATCCGGCTTTGGCGCATCCGGGAGCTTGAAGGAGAGTATCCTACGTAGTCCATGGGAATAAGGACGCATGCTGTACTCGCGATTGATGCAGGCCATCACAACCGGGGCCCCCTGGAAATGTTCCATCACCATATCTAGAATGAAACTCCTGAGCTCTATGTCATTCATTTCAGCAATCACGCTGCAAGCTCTTTCCACAATGTTCTGGTACCCCATGGGAAACCTCCTTCTACATGGCTCTGAATATAACATGGGAAATTCAGCAGATACAGGAAAAAATGAGACTTTCCCTCCGAAATGCCCAATCACATCCCATATTATATATGGCCACTCAGTCTTCCAGGCTCTTCCTGAACTCAACAAACCAATCCAGGGTTCCCAATCTTTCCAGGACCTCTTCATGGAATGCCGTCAGCTCAGGCATATCGGAGACAATGGCCTCAGCTTCCTTCCGACCTGCCTTTCCCATCTTGGTTGCAAGAATCTCAAGGACATCACCTATATACCTGGTGCTTTCCACATCCTCATATACAAGGATACCTTCAATGCATCCACGTACCAATGAAGCGAAATACCTTATATCCTTCGGCTTTCCGCTGAAGGAAGCGCTATCCAATTCAAGATTGCTGCAGTACTGACCAAGGTCATCCATGCTGTAGCTTCCCTTCCTGTACTCATCCATTATCTCATCATCCGTTCCGAAAGCCCTGAGAACATACCCTGCAGGCAGAGTATCGTATTCTCTGAGGATCCTTTCCTTCAGCGCTTCCCTATCCTCTTCAGGAGTCAGCCTATAGAGTACATGGAGATGCCTAAGGTCTGAAATGGTGACATCAAGGGATGCCATGTACATTTCAAGTACTGTCTCCCTGTCGCTGAATCTTGATGCATATACATCCATGACATCCAACAGGTCATTCATGGACGAGTGGTCCTTCTCGGCTGCTAGACAGTCGAAGTACTTCCTATACCAGGAAAGGGCATCATCATACCTACGTCGACCTACCAGCATATCCCCCATGTACCTATACTTCATATCTCCATCCAGATGCTCCTCGCAGAGCTTCTCGAGCCTCTTCCAGTCCTTGAGCTTCAGAAGTACATTCCATAGGTCATCGAATGCATAGAAATCAAAGGAGGACATACTAAGGAATCTCCTGGTATATATCTCTTCCAGGACCTTCAGTCCTGTCCTGTCATCCAGCAGCTTCATGAACCTCGATGCCAGGGTTCCATACCCCGCAGAATGGGAAATGGACCTGTTGACATCAACCACCCATTCCATGATCTCCTTCCTATCATCAGGAGCGGCGCTACCGAATGTCTCGAGAAGCTTCATTGGAAGGTATTCCCTATTCAGATATTCGCCTGCTGCAAGGATCCTCCACTTACCTGCATGGTTCAGCATACGTACAAGGAGGAGTATGCACTGGAATCCACATAGGGCATCACAGTCAGCCAGGCTTTCTTCAAGTGCATCCGTCAACGGTTTCACATATTCCCCGTATGTATCGAAATCCAGCTGTGAATAGTCATCGGTCAGGATTGCATCCAATACATCGCTATCACAATCATCCTCATCCTGAGGCGCATAGTACAGGATTTCAGACAGCCTGTTCCTGAGCTTCACGTATGCAGGCATCTCTTCCTCCTCGCCTTCAAGGGTACTCTCGATGAACTTGGCAAACCTCTCATCCACATCCACAAGATGCCTGAAGATCTCGCAGACCTCATCCGGCTGCATCATATCAAGCACGAACTTCAGGCTATTTCTTTCATATCCACAATATTTCATGTAATTCCCCTCCAATCCAGTAGAACAACTATAGCACAGGATCATGGGAATATATCAGGAAGTCCCGTATATGGAGGATTCTTCCATTGCCATCTGTTAGCCTTGCCTTACAATTAGGTCATGAGAGATACATCCATGGACATAGACATAGACCTCAGGAAGCATATGCTCTGGTCAAGACGTACAGAGAAGGCAATAAGAAAAGACATAGGGAAGCGCTACCCCGACAGGCAGGAAGAGATATGGAAGGGAGCTGTAGATAAATATGCTGAATACCTGAAGGAGCAGCCATATATAGGAGGAAGGAGGAACAGGCAGGCTGAAGGAGTATATGACTCCATCATGATCCTCTCCTACTATGCATCCCTTCCCGAGAGGATATCGAAGGAGGAGCTCGAGGAGATAAACAACAATGCATTCCTTCCTGTATATGCAAGGCTCGAGGGAAAGGTGGATGCAAACAATCCGATGATCCTGCGCATCATGCATCTTGCATTCAGAATTGTAGCAAGGAGCGTAAGGAAGCATGAGGACAGATGGCCCGGGAACTATCACATGGAGGTGAAGCCATATGACAGGGAAGATGGTATCACCTACTGCTTCCACTCCTGCCCGATTGCAGACTTTGCAAGACGTGTTGGACTCGAGGATATGATGCCATGCATCTGCAATGCAGACTATCCGATGCTTGGAGAGATGAAGGCAGGACTCATCAGGCATCACACATGCGCAAATGGAGACTACTGCGACTATCACATCGTAGGAAACAGGTCCAGGCAGCTGAAGGAACATCCCGTATACCGGGACGAAGAGGGATATCTCAGGAACAAGTGACCGAAAAAAGGCCCTTCCAGAACAGGAAAGGCCATGTAAAAACGGAAAAAGATGAGAAAGCTCAGATAAGACCGTACTTCTCTACAAATGCCTCTGCATTGAGGATGGAACCGCCGGCTGCACCCTTTACAATGTTGTTGACCATGAGGCAGAAGCCAATCTTGTTGTTCTTCTTCTTGAGTCTACCTGTGTAGACTACCATTCCCTTTGGGTTGCCCCAGAAAGCGTACTTAGGCTGTGGGAATGTAGGTTCAGCCGAGTATTCGATTACATGCTCCGGTGTTGATGGAAGGTCCTGCAGTCCCTTGAATTCATTCCAGTCTGCAATTACATCCTCAACCTCTACGTTCTCATCGAACTCCAGCCATACTGTCTCGAGGTGTCCGAACATGACCGGAACCCTTACAGTATATGCATAGACCTCCGGATCGATGGAGAGGATCTTCTTCACTTCCTTCTCGATCTTCTCCTCTTCGCCCTTGATGAAAGGAATGCAGTTATCTGTGATGTCGAAGGACGAGAGTCCTGGATAGCCCGCACCGGAAACCGACTGATATGAATTGACTGTGATTGTCCTGATTCCATGCTTCCTGAGAGGAGCAAGTGCCATTGCAAGTCCTGTTGTTACGCAGTTTGCATTAGTGATGCAGAAACCTGTCTGAGGATAGCCCTGGGCCCTGATGAGGTCGAGCTTGTCGTAGTTGGCCTCTGGAATGAGGATTGGAACGTTTGGATCGTATCGCATTGCAGCGGCATTGGAGAATACGTAGAATCCATTTGCCCTCAGCTGAGGCTCTGCCTCTGCTGCCACTGCAGAAGGAAGTGCAGAGAAGACGATCTGAACCCCTTCATCCTTCATCTGCTGGTAATTGAATTCCCTTACTACCATTCCCTTGATGGCTTCAGGCATCTCGAAAGGCATTACCCAGTGAGCAGTAGATGCATACTCCCTACCGACTCTTGCAGCTGATGCTGTTACATAGCTGAGCTCAAACCATGGATGGTCTGAAAGCATCCACATGAAAACCTGTCCGACGGCGCCTGTTGCACCACATACAGCAACTTTTATCTTCTTTTCCATAAGGAACCCCCAATTTGGACACTAGAATAACCCCACAACATCGTAAAGTCAATGTCAAATTAAATATTTTTGTTATTATTTTTACATAATGTTATAATAATAACATCAAATCTATATTTGTTGCTATATTGCCCATGAAGTATGCACAAGATAAGTCTGCTGCTGTATTGTTATGGAATGAAAAGACATTCATCGATATTGCTAATCGCAGGACTATGCCTGATGGCACTGTTCTCATGCAAACCGGTTGAGTATCCCACAGCACTCGACAGGACTGCCGTAACGGATTCACCAGTGATCTACATCACACCACATGCAAGGAAAGCTGATGTAGCCTTCACTCCTGTAAGGAATGCAGATTCCTACAGCATTACACTTCAATATGGGGAAGATGAGGCCTCTACCGTAAATGTTCCCATCAAGGTAAAGGAAGGTCTATGCACATTCACTGTAAGAAAGCTGGACCCGGAAAGCGAATATACACTCACGGTCACTGCAAACAACACACAGGGCTCAAAAGCATCATCCCATGTCTTCATGACGACGGAGGACAACGGAGAGCTCGACTACGCTCCTGTTGCCTATATGTCCAGCCGTGATGAAACGACCGCTACCATAACGGTCAACAAGAGGAAGGGAATCGAATACAAGGTATCATTCAATAGGAATGGCATCTGGGAAATCCTAAAGGAAGATGAGGCAGCTCCAGGCACATACAACATAACAGGACTGGACAACAGCAAGTCATATACAGCAAAGGTAGAGCATAGGAAGGACAATACCACAATCTATTCCTCAGACATCACAGAGCTTGTCATTCCAAAGGATAGGAAGGCATTCGATCCGGAGCTCACCTTCACTCTCGAGGGAAACAGCATAAAGATGGAGGATACAAGGGGAAAGACCTACATGACACTCCTTTTCTATCCTGACGGATCCGGTGTTCCCATCAAATCGGATACCATAGAGACTTCCGTCAGCAGAAGCATCGACATCAGCGTATTCGGTCCATTCACATCAGGACTCTTCGATGTAGTGCTTTCAGACAGCGAAACCGATGAGCATATGATATTCAGCCAGCCGCAGTACCTTACGACTCCGGCCATGCCTCAGGTCGATACATCAGCCTCCAACCAGAAGTCCGTCACTCTCACATGGAATCAGCCGGAGGGTATGGAAGACATAATCTATACAGTCTATGGAGAGAGCAACGACAGCTACAGGTGGCAGATCACTCCAGCTGAAGTAGAGGTTGTCGGAACAAGGGCGACACTCAAGCTCGATGACCTTGTAAGCAACACGACATACAATCTCCATATCGAAGCTGAACTTCCAAATGGCGAGAGTACCAATACAGTATATCCATTCACTACGGAATCATTCTCCGGCGTATACCGCTGGGTATGCCCAGTTCCTGGAGAGACTGTCACCTCCTTCGTGATAGAGGTATGGGATTACAGTGATGCAGTAGCAAATGGCTGGGAAGAGAACTGGAACAGCAAGTACCCATACCATGTATTCGTACATGAGTCAGATCCTGCCTACAAGCCAGAGATGGAAGGCATTTCCATCATGCCGCTCTTCAGGGAAGGCGATCCTACCCCTACTGAGTTCATCAGCTACAGCGAGAATGATACACACTACAAGCAGGCCTACCATTGGAACGAGATGAAGTGGAATGCTACAGGGAAGATCCATCCGTCTGCATGGCTACCGGATTCAGACCGTGATTCCTTCGGACCGGACACAAGGACCAGCTACACACTCAGCAAGGCTCTTGGCACACTTACCACAAAGACAGACTTCACCTTCAGGGTTGAAGATGGAAAGCCACAGGTTGTCTTCAGGAATGCAGGCGACGGCAAGAATGCGAATACAGTAAACATCGGACTCTTCAAGAATCCAGAGCCTGAGAAGGGAACAGACAAGTTCACATTCGTCCTGGACAGGATCGGATCGGTAGAACATAGATACCTAGGAGATAAGTAATGAAAAGAAGGACAACAGCAATAATCTTGATTTCAGCATTGGCACTCTCCTCTGCCTTCGCAGCATTCACTCCTACATATGACAGGGTTCCATCGGGAATCTACTCGTCCCCTGCCCTGCTTACACAGGCCGAGGAGGATGTAACGTTTGGATTCCTCACATCCATGGGATCGGACCTGGATGGATTCAGGTTCATGGCAGATCCTACAGGTACACTGCAGGAAAGCGCTGGCTATCTTGCGGCTACACTGCGGGGAAAGGATTATGATTTCTGGTTATCGAACAGTGAACTGAGGGCAGTTTTCGAATCATTCGACGAGAACTTCCCTAAGATCGAAAAGCTCGATGAAACCATCTTCATCAGAGATGTACAGACATACTTCATGGAAGACTTCCTTTCAGAGTCATATGGAAACGACAGAAGGGCCTACGCAGTGGCAAAGGCACTTCCTCTCATCGATGCCTATCCATATGATTCCAAGACCATACTTGGTGGGGATACATACATCGGACTCAAGATGTACGGAGGAAGAGTCAGGAACAACTTCGGATGGGACTGGAGCGTAAACATCCGCTTCGATGGAGCTCAGTCACTCATCGACCAATATGGCAGCAAGCTTTCCATAGATGCAAGAAGCAACGTAGGATACGCATTCACAATCAGGGATAGATTCTCACTTGGCTTTGCAATGCAGCCTATGCTGAGGATGGAGACAGCGATCCCGAACCAGAACTACATGAATGCAAGACTCTCGAATGATATGGTCAGCCTCTTCACCGAAGACTTCAAGTTCGGTACAGGACTTAGCCTGAACCTCGGAGCATCCTATATGATAAACGATGAACTGACCATAGTCATGGACTTCAGGAACGTACCATCATTCAGAAGCTACTTCGACCTGGGACTTACAGACATGGCCTCATTCAATCTCGATTTCAGGAAGGACAACAACATCTACTTCATGCCTCCTGATATTGCATTCTCAGTGCTCTGGAACAGAGGGGACTACCATCTCTTCATTGAAATCAGCGATATCGTAAGCCAGCTTGTATGGAACAGCATCGAACCTGAAAGATACTTCAACTTCTATGGAGTACCAAAGGTCAACTTCAGCTATGATGTAGACAGAGATCTCACAATCAACACGAAGCTTGGCTATGAGAAGCTCGCCTTTGGAGTAGAGTACAGGGGATTCGAAGCTGAAATCTCCACAAAGCTCGATAAGCTGGCAATTGGTATCACCATGGGATACAGCTTCTAGATGTAGAGAAAAGCAAGAGAACTACAAAGAAGAACACAGCAACCACAGATTCATCTGCAATAATGTAGACATGCATGTTCTCTACTATGATGCATGAGTGTCTGCAGGCCTTCGCTCAAGGGTCTGCAGACAATTTCATTCCGTAACGGACCAAACCTATTGCAATGCGAGATGAAATCATGCAGAATAGCAATATCTTCGGGGCCGTAGCTCATCTGGCTAGAGCGTCTGAATGGCATTCAGAAGGTGGTCGGTTCGAGTCCGATCGGCTCCAACGCAATAAGTTCTTGCAATGCAGGAACTTATTTTTTTATCCTTTAGTCAAGCCTCTAAAGAATCAATTGAAAGCACCGCCTCTATAAAGCTTCTCAATGTTATTGCCAAATCGAAGTTCCTTATCAGTACAATTGCATAGAGGTTTGACTTCATTGTCTTTCAACAGAAAATTACAGTCCGGACGAAGAAGGTCATTCTGCGTAAGGAAAGTATTATGAGAAGAAAGGAAAATCTGTGCATCCTGAGAGAACAATCGTCTGCATACTGATGCAGCAAGTCTGAAGTGATAGAAGGCATCAAACTCATCAATGAAGACAAAGCTGGCATCATTCATCCTCTTCACCCAATAATAGAGAAGCTTCAAGGATTCTGTACCTGTTGAAGCAATATCATCGAAAAGGACATCCTTGCTGCCGATTCTGCAGAAAAGATTCCTGCCCTTATTGCTTTCTTCAGGGAATACAAAATGCTGTTCACTGACATCAGCAAGAAAACCGGAAAAATCATTCAGCAGTTCATTGCTTATGATGAACTCGTCTATATTCGTGGAACTGTTCTCAAGACCGATGAATTCTCGGGTATCGAGGCATCTGAACCACAGCATCGATTCTACAAAGTTCTTTAACCTGAGAAGGTAATGGTCCTGCTTCAATGGATATGAAGCAATAAGATAATTCACGACAGGAACATGATTGACACTGCTCATGATCATGTTCTTCTGAAGTTTGGAAATCTTATATTCTGAACTCAAACGGAATTCGGAACGGTCCCTATAAAACACCTCCCTATCATCGACACGCATCTCTTCGGTAATAAGAAAGAGATTGGAGGCTCTGGAATATTTATAGGAAACCATATCCTCACCAAGCTTGAAGGCATATTCAAACTCAACAGGAGCATCAGGTGTTTCAGCATTCGCAAAATTAAGATAGTAATCAGCTTTCTGAAATCTGTTGGTAAGCAGATTGACGATATCGAATATTGCAAGCCCAAGATTTGTCTTACCAGAGCCATTAGGACCATATATGATACCATTCTTTACAAGATCATCCTTTATTGCGAATGAATTGAACTCATAGTCCTTATGAAAAGCTAGATTCAACTCCAGTTTTTCCTTGAAACCTCTAAAATTCTTAACTGCAAATTTGGAAAGCATCTCTTTACTCCTTAAGCATATAGTAAGATATGGAAACATAATTTTCAAATTTTACCGTAATTTTTTTACAGCAAAAAGAGGCAAGTATACCGATTTTATTGCATATTTTATTATATTACATAAAGTTACATTCAAACACAAATATTTAAATTTCTACTATAAGCATCATTTTACTACTACAAACTCAAAAAAATTTTGAATTTGTAGTAGATATTGCATTTTTTATCCTTTTGCCGCGTGTAGTTTTCAGCGTAGTGAAGACACTGGGAAATCAAGGTTCTAATGGTTTATTTACTATTATTTATTTGTCTTTTTGCCTGTTAATTACCTGAAATTTATCATTTATGTATA
>SAMEA104404103__coassemble_938_pt1 | contig 19294 bp, 13 predicted proteins | sample SAMEA104404103__metabat2_low_PE_027 | metagenome-assembled genome bin SAMEA104404103 (sample SAMEA104404103) | Balaenoptera acutorostrata
ATGAATTTTCCTTTACACGTGGATTTATAATCCATTTTGGTAAATATCAGATGTCTTTGGAGAAAGTATCACATTTTTCTGAGCTTATAAGAGTACGCAAGGGGTATGATTTAGTTTCTAAGTTTTCTCCTGTTGAAAACTATAGGAATGAATTTATTCCTAATACTCAACTTGAGTTATCTAGGGATGTCATTGAAATCTGTTAGTTGTTGTTGAAAACAAGATGCCTGGGAAGTTTATCTCAGGCATCTTCAGTGACGTGGTAATTATTATTCTATTCGTGCATTGAACGTAGGCTGTGTCGATGACTTGTTTAGGTTTCAGCTTGTATTTATAAGTTGATGTATTGCTTTTTCTTGTAATCAATTTTTGAAATGCATGTTATATCTTTTTATGAAACATAAAGTTACTGAGTGTTTTGTTTCAGTTGGTTTATGAATGTATATGTAAAAGAATGAATATTTCATTCCGTTATTGGTTTGTTATATTGTATATATAATTCTTGATTGTCATGAATGAGGGTATGGAAGATGACTAGAGTTGAAAGATATCTGACGGATAGTGATATTGCTTACTTAAGGGAGCTTCATGGTAGGACTCTGGATTACATTACTCCTGATTACTTTCATAATCGGAGTACATGTTTGCAGTAGGTGAATTCGGAGTAGGGGATAGTCGTTATTACCTCTATTGTGATACCGAGGTCTTGAATTACTTTGGTGCGCCTGAAGATATTATCGTTTTTGAATTCAGCACTGTAAGTTACCCTTATTAGATATGGCTGAGCTTGTTGAGGCGCATGTTGGATTGGGTATTATGGGTATAGCTGAGATCAAGGATACTATTAAGTATTACGAGGATGGTGAATTGGATTTCGAGTACTCTTTCACCCGTGGCTTGATCTTTTCCTTTGGTGATTACCAGCTGTCATTTGAAAAGACTTCGGACTTCACTGAATTTATTTATGTTCGTAAGGGATATAACCTTCTCTCTTCATTTAAACCTGTTGAAGTTTATCTAAATGATTTTAAAGAGGGGTGTGATGTCAGAGTTTTCAGAAGATCTGATATCATCTGTTAGTAGTCATTAAAACAAGATGCCTGGGATTTGTAGTCTCAGGCATCTTTGTGTAAGGTGATTTGTTTATTGTTTCTGGTTTATCAGAACTTGAGCTTCTTTACAGCTTCTACGCTATTCTCAATTGGCTCAGGAAGAGATACTCTGCCATCGAATGCAGCCATATCCTTGAAGCCTGATCCTGTGAGGAGAACAACGGAAGTTACATCGTCGCCGTACTTCTTCTTGATGTTCTCGACATCCTTCCTGTAGCAAGCAAATGCGCAAGATGCTGCAGGCTCAGCAAGCATGCCTGCCTTGGATGTGAGCTCGATCTGAGAGTCGAGTATTTCCTTGTCGGATGCTCTGACGCACCAGCCATCGGATTCCTTGATGTATCTGACAGCCATTCTGCCGTTAGCTGGAAGGCCAACAGAGATGGAGTCTGCTCTTGTTGTAGCGTTTACAGGGTTGTACTCTCCTGTCTCCCATGCCTTTGTGATGGCGTCGGATTCGTCACTCTGGCAGCATACGATGTGTGGAAGCTTGTCGATAAGTCCTGCACGCTTCAGGTCGATGAATCCCTTTGCAACACCTGCGATGATGCATCCGTCGCCTACTGGTACGTAGATTACATCCGGTGCCTTTCTTCCCATCTGCTCGAAGAGCTCGATTGCGATACTCTTCTTACCTTCGATTGTCATTGGGTTGTAGGCTGTGTTTCTGTTGATTCCGCCGAAGAGCTTTGTGTATTCGATACTCAGTCCGAATGCATCGTCATATGTTCCATCTACCGGTACAACGTGTGCTCCATAGAGTACGGACTGCATGAGCTTGTTGATAGGAGCTGTCTTAGGAACGAAGAGTACGATATCGAGTCCAAGAGCTGCACCTACTGCTGACATTGCAGCGCCAGCGTTACCAGTGGATGCGAGAGCGATCTTCTTCTCGCCGACTGCGAGAGCCTGCTCAGCTACAAGGTAGGAAGCCCTGTCCTTGAAGGAGCCTGAGATGAGCTGTGAATCGAGCTTGTAGAATGTGTTAGGTGCCTTGTATTCCTCATTCAGTCTCATTGGCTTCACAAGCGGTGTAACACCTACTGGATAGCATTCCCTCTTCTGTGTTACGTAAGGATAGAAATCCTCAGGAGTTACATGCTCCTTCTCTCTAGCTGCCTTCAAGACTTCATCTGTAAGCTCAACAATGAGGTTACCCTTGATGAAGTGGGTACCGTTGTTTTCCTTTGCACACTCTGGACATAAGTACATGATCTCGTCTGTCTCGTATACCTTTCCACAGTCTGAGCACTTATACCTGAATCTCATTTTTGACCTCCATACATACTGAAAGAATGCCCGCGAGCATTCTTTCAGCACTTCTATCATTAAATTTTACTGTTTTAATTATGTCGATTATAGGCTATCGACTTCCCTGTTGAATTCCTCGATGAGAGCATCGATCTCATCGACCATCTTAGGGATGTCTGTCCAGTAATCCCTGTCGTACCACTGCCTGTTGATCTCGGCATATGTCTTGCCCTGCTGCTCGACCCATGTGTAGTACTTGAGGTTGTGGACTCTCATCCTATCGTAGTAGTTGAGCTCGTCTGCATTGTCGATTCCCTGGTGGAGTAGGCATGCAGCGTGAACTCTGGCTGCATCTGCTGCTGTGAATGGTCCCTTCTGAGCTGTCTGTTCATCAAGTCTGGATGTGTACATTACAGAGGAGTCTGTAAGGATTGTGAATACTACATCATCCTCATCCATCTCGTAGTACTTGGCCATCTTGATGGCACTGAGCATGTTGCCGATACCGGAGATACCGAAGAGCTTGAGGTTCTCGATGTCCTCTTCCTTCACTCCGACTTCCCTGAGGTACTTGATTCCCTCTGGCTCGTTGAAGAGCCTGTAGATGTTCATGCAGTCCTCATCGTCGATTGCAAGGATCATATCTGTGTTCTTGCAGTTGTGGATCCATGGTACGTGCTTGTCGCCGATTCCCTCGATCCTATGTCCGCCGAATCCGTTTCTCATGAGGGTAGGGCACTGGAGAGCCTCTCCTGCACCGATCTTGATTCCAGGATATACCTTCTTGAGGTGGTCGCCTGCTGCAAGTGTTCCACCGGAACCAGTGGAGGAAGCGTAGCCTCTTACGTTCTCTGGCTTTACCTTCAGCTCATCGAGTACCTCGAGCATTGCAGAGCCAGTTACCTCGTAATGCCATAGATAGTTCTCGAACTGCTCGAACTGGTTGAAGATCACGATATGCTTGCCGCGCTCAGCATCGAGCTCGTGGCACTTGTCGAAGATCTCCTTTACGTTGGACTCACATCCTGGAGTTGCGATGACCTCTCCTGCTACAGTCTTCAGCCAATTGAATCTCTCCTGGCTCATCTCCTCTGGAAGGATTGCGATGGAGTCGCATCCGAGGAGAGCTGAGTTGTAGGCGCCGCCTCTGCAGTAGTTGCCGGTTGATGGCCATACAGCCTGCTGTGTTACAGCGTCGAAGTTACCTGTTACGAGAGCTGGAGCGAGGCATGCATATGTTGCACCTACCTTATGGCATCCTGTTGGGAACCATTTTCCTACGAGTGCAAGGATCCTGGCCTTTGTTCCTGTGATCTCTCGAGGGATCTCAATGTAGTTTACCTTACCGAAAACGCCACCAGTCTCCTTTGGCTCGTTGTGCCAGTTGACTCTATAGAGGTTTACGGAGTCTACATCCCAAAGTCCTGTATGCTTGAGGTGTTCAAGTACTTCTGGCTTGATAAGGGATGGATCCTTCATTTCCTTGAATGTTGGGAGCTTGATTCCCTTTTCCTTACAACGGATAGCATTCTTCTTGGCGATTTCCTTATGCATTTCAAGATTTATAAGCATTAAGATCCTCCTGTAAATTTGTTGTATTTTGTTGTATTTACTGATTCAGTATACTTGAAAGCACCCAATTGTAAAGGAAAATAGAATGGAAAATTACGGAAAAAGAGTTGGCAATCAATGGAAAACGAATTTTCCGGAGGAATTCTTTAGTAATACATTATTTTCCCTGAGAATGTGGAATACGGTTTCAAATAAGGCGTCCAGCGAGCTTCCATGCCTGGTATATCCAAGCTCTGTGATGAAGCGATCCGAAAGCTCCCTCTTCAGTAGTCCCCGTCCGGCTTTCTCATCATCCTGGTAGATCGCCTCGATTGCCAGCATCGCTTCAGTGTATGGAATCTGATGTGAATAGCGGGCCTGTTCCTCACCGTCTGTCTGGGGCCGGTAGTAGTTTTCCTCCCTGATGTCCGTGTGGAAGATAACCTGTCCTTCAACTCTCTCCCTCGTTGCCAATATATAAGGAATGATGGAATCGAGGTAGGTCCTTATGCGGGAGCCTATCTTCTGGATGCCGAGTGAGTTCATTACACGCTTCTCCAGCAGCTCCTGGGTAATTGGAGCCTCTGTTTCCACCACTATAAGGCACCTTGATGCAATCTCATCACTGTATGCACCTTCCAGCAGCAGGGAGATATCTGCAGACAGTGGGGATAGTTGTGTTATTACGTATTCTTGCCTCTCTACCATAAACTGTATTATATTGCCATCCTGTTCAGTTCACAATGTAAAATGCCTGATAACAATGTTATGAGTAGTTGTCGTGGAATCTGTTGCATAATGTTGCAGAATTTTGTTGACACCTAGATTTTTCATTGTAGAATTGATTATGTAAGGAGTTTACTATGGCAGATATTATGCGACCTGTTCCTTTTTCAGAATTACTGGAAAGGTTATTCGGTGAGCTGAGGAATCAGCACTCCGCATTCGGTGTCAGAGAGGACCTGTTCTATCATGACGATGGCAAGAGAAAGATCAAGGTCTTCACAGAAGAGTGCACCACACCACTTGGACCAGCTGCTGGCCCTCATACTCAGCTAGCCCAGAACATCATCACAAGCTATCTTGCTGGCGCTCGCTTCATTGAGCTTAAGACTGTCCAGATCATGGATACACTTGATATCTCAAAGCCTTGCATCGATGCACGCGATGAAGGCTACAACGTAGAGTGGTCTACAGAATACACACTGCCAAAGGCATTCGATGAGTACCTCAAGGCATGGTTCATCGTAAATGCTCTCGATATGGCAATGGTGGAGGATTGGAAGAAGCCTTCCTTCATCTTCAACATGTCCGTTGGCTACAACCTCGAGGGCATCAAGCAGGAGAGGATGCAGACATACATCGATTCCATGATCGATGCAGCCAAGTCTCCACTGTTTGAGGAGTATAAGGCAGTACTCAGGTCCTACCTTGAGAACGATGTATTCCAGGGCACATTCCTTGAAGGCAAGGAGAAGAAGGTTCTCGAGAACCTGGATAAGATCCGAACTGAGATCTGTCCTTCCGTCACCCTCTCCACTATGCATGGATGCCCTCCAACAGAGATCGAGGCTATCTGCTCATACATGCTCACAGAGAAGAAGAGAGATACATTCGTAAAGCTCAACCCAACACTTCTCGGATACGACAGGGTAAGGGAGATCCTCGACAACCTCGGTTACGACTATGTAGGCCTCAGACGTGAGAACTTCGAGGCTGACCTCCAGTACAAGGATGCAGTTCCAATGCTCAAGAGACTCAAGAAGCTCGGTGCTGAGAACGGCAAGGGATTCGGAGTAAAGCTTACAAACACTCTCGGTTCCGTCAACGACCAGGGACAGCTCCCAGGCGAGGAGATGTACATGTCAGGTCGTGCACTCCTTCCTATCTCGACAGAAGTAGGCGCCCGCCTCTCCGCTGAGTTCGATGGAGACCTTCCTATCTCATATTCCGGTGGTGCTACAGCACTTTCCGTACAGGATATCTTCGAGACAGGTATCCACCCAATCACAGTAGCAACAGATATGCTGAAGCCAGGTGGATATTCCAGACTCACTCAGATGTGCAGGATCCTCAATGCATCTGACGCATGGGACAAGGATAGGATCGATGTACCGGCACTCAAGGCTCTTGCTGCCAAGGCACAGGACCCTGAGAACTTCATCAACAAGGAGTACAGGGGAACAAACAAGGCAAAGGTCAAGGATGCTCCACTCGGACTCTTCGACTGCTATGTAGCTCCATGTGTTGAGGCTTGCCCAATCCATCAGATGATTCCTGATTACGTAGCACTTGCAGGCGAGGGAAGGACAGCTGAGGCTCTCGCTGTAATCTACCTCGACAACGCACTTCCTAACATGACTGGCTGGATCTGCGACCATCAGTGTCAGAACCACTGTACAAGAATGGACTACGAAGGTCCTGTACAGATCAGGGAAGTAAAGAAGAAGCTCGCTGAGACTGCATTTGAGGAGTATAAGAAGGAACTCTGGACAAAGCCGGAGGATCCTGACATGGACAACAAGGCTGCCGTTATCGGAGCAGGCCCTGCAGGACTCGCAGCAGCATACTTCCTCGCTCGCGCTGGATTCTATGTAGAGGTGTTCGAGAGAGAGGCAAGCGCTGGCGGCGTAGTCAAGCACGTCATCCCTGAGTTCAGGATTCCATCCGAGGTTGTCGACAACGATGTAAGATTCATCGAGGAGAACGGCGTAAAGTTCAACTTCAACGCTGATGTGAAGATCAAGGATCTCCAGAACGACGGCTTCAAGTATGTATTCGTTGCAATCGGAGCTGAGAAGTCCACAGACGCTCGCGTTACAGGTAACGGTAAGCGTGAGTCCGCTGTTTCCATGCTCAGGCGCATGAACAGGGGCGAAGATGTCGTACTTGGAAAGAACGTTGTAGTACTCGGAGCTGGTAACACAGCTATGGATGCTTCCCGCGCTGCAATGAAGACATCCGGCGTTGAGTCTGTAAACATCGTATATAGAAGATCCTTCTATGAGATGCCAGCTGACCACGAGGAATACGATACAGCGAAGAAGGACGGAGTCGTCTTCAATTGGCTTGTAAACCCAGTAGACCTCAAGGACGGTGTGCTCACTCTCATGAAGATGGAGCTTGGCGAGCCTGATGCATCCGGAAGAAGAAAGCCAGTTGAGACAGGCGAGACATTCACAATGCCATGTGATTACCTTGTTACTGCAATCGGTGAGAAGGCTGACGACGAGAACATGATGGCTCTCGGCTACAACACAGAGGAGGAAGGCGTATTCCTCATCGGCGACGCTTCAACCGGTCCTAGCACAATCGTAAGATGTATAGCTGATGCCAGAAAGGCAGTCGAGGAAGCAATCGACCTTGTCTACCAGGACATCGAAGATGACGATGACGAGGATGATTGCGAATGCGAGTGCGGACATCATCATCACGATGATGACTGCGATTGCGGATGCCACGATCACGACGACGAAGACGATGACGAGGATGATGAGCTTTCCGAGGAAGAAGAGGAAGAGATGCATAAGGCAGAGGACCTCTACTTCAAGGATCTCTATGGCAAGAAGACAAACATCACCTACAAGGCAGATACAGAGAAGCCAGCTGACGAGTTCTTCAAGAACGAAGCTAAGCGCTGCCTTGAGTGTTCATACCTCTGCAACAAGTGCGTTGAGGTCTGCCCAAACCGCGCCAACGTTGCAATCGATATGAGATCATGGGGCGCATTCGAGGATCCATTCCAGATTCTCCACCTCGATGCTTACTGTAACGAGTGTGGAAACTGTGAGACATTCTGTCCTCACCAGGGCGGCCCATACAAGAAGAAGTTCACACTCTTTAGTAGAAGAGACGACTTCGAGAACAGCACCAACTCCGGTTTCCTCGTAGAGGATGACACAATCACAGTAAGACTTGGCGACGAGATCCTTACTGGAGGATTCGACAAGGAAGGAATGGTTGCAATCGAGGGAGCACCTGCAGAAGTCTGCATGCTCATTGACGAAGTATTTACAAGCTATAGCTATCTGCTTGGCTACGTGGAGGAATAATGGCTGTTACAGTTATCAAGAATGTAAGGGTCATGCAGACACGTGCACCTTTCACGGTTACAGAGAACCAGGATATCGTAATCCGCGACTCAGTAATCGAGAAGGTAGGTGTCAATGCTGCTGAGGGCGTCGTTGCCGACAAGGTAATCGACGGCCGCGGCCGCACCGCAATCCCAGGAAACGTATGTGCACATCATCACTACTACTCTGGACTCAGCAGGGGAATGCAGATCACTGCAGGTCCTCAGACAGATTTCATCCAGGTCCTCAAGGAATGGTGGTGGCGCCTCGACAGAGGTCTTGATGAGGAAGCTACATACTACTCATCACTGATCTGCAGCATGGATGCAATCAAGGCAGGTACAACCTGCAACATCGACCATCATGCTTCCCCTAACTACATCAAGGGTTCCCTGAAGACAATTGCAAGGGGTATGGAAGAAGTTGGCGTAAGAGGTGCTACATGCTTCGAAGTCACAGACAGGAACGACGGAATGAACGAAGTCGCAGCTGGAGTCGAGGAGAACATCGAGTTCGCCAAGTCAGTTGACGCTCGCCTTGCAAAGGGAGAGAACGTACTCTGCGAGGCAATGATCGGTGGACACGCTCCATTCACGATTCCAGAGGACGGCCTCAGGATGATGAAGGAGGCTGTAGACGAGACAGGTAGGGGAATGCATCTCCACATCGCTGAAGACAAGTACGATGTAATCCACTCCCACCACATCTACAACGAGAACATCATCAATAGACTCGATAGGCATGGACTCCTTAGCGGCAAGACACTTCTTGTCCACGGCATCCATCTCCTTCCAGAGGAATTCGACCTCCTGAATGAGCGCGAGTGCTTCTTTGCACACAACCCACGCTCCAACATGAACAACCACGTCGGTTACAACAGGCACCTTCCTGAGATCAAGAAGCTCTGCATGGGAACAGACGGATGCGGCGGAAACATGTTCGAGGAGATCAAGATCGGTTTCTTCAAGCATAAGGATGACGGTGGTCCTTGGTGGCCAGGAGATTTCCTTGAAGCACTCAACCGCGGTAACCAGCTCGTAGAGAGCGTATTTAACGGCAGAGGCAAGTGGGGAATGATCGAGCCAGGCTACAAGGCAGATATCACAGTCCTTGACTACCAGGCTCCAACACCGCTCATCACAGCAAATGCTGCAGGACACTTCGTATGGGGTATGAGCTCCAACAGCGTCCAGCATGTAATCGTCGATGGCAAGGTAGTGCTCGAGGACAGGAAGTTCCCTAACCTCGATGAAGAGAAGATCTACGCTGAAGCTCGCAGGGTATCTGAGAGACTTTGGAAGGAAGTAGACAGGATCAAGGCATGATTCCTTGAGTAGAAGAACTGAAGCTGAAAAAAAACAAAAAGCAATACAATAGGAGAGAAAGAAAATGAGTATCGCAACACAGATTCGTGAAATGGCTGAGAAGTACAGGGACTACACAGCTCAGAACCTTTCAAAGATCGTAAGGACAAAGAGCTATTCCTCTAAGGAAGAGGATGTATGCAAGCTTCTTGTCGAGCTCTGCAAGGAAGCAGGATTCGACGAGGTCTACATCGATGACCTTGGTTCCGTAATCGGTAGAGTTGGTAACGGCCCTAAGAAGATCGCATTCGACGCACATATCGATACAGTAGAAGTCGGTAACATGAAGAACTGGAACTTCGATCCATTCTCAGGTGAGATCAAGGACGGTCTCGTATACGGTAGAGGAACATCCGACCAGAAGGGTGGCGCAGCTTCCATGATCACAGCTGGTAGAATCCTCAAGGAACTCGGCTACGGTGGCGAGTGGACAGTCTACTTCACATTCACAGTAATGGAAGAGGACTGTGATGGAATGTGCTGGAAGTACCTCATCGAGGAAGAGAACTTCAAGCCAGATTTCGTAGTTTCCACAGAGCCAACATCATGCCAGCTCTACAGAGGTCACAGAGGTAGAATGGAGATCAGAGTCATCCTCAAGGGTATCTCCTGCCACGGTTCCGCTCCAGAGAGAGGCGTTTCCGCAGCTTACAAGGCAGCTAAGGCAGCTCTTGCTATCGAGCAGCTCAACAAGGACCTCCAGCCGGATGATGACAACTTCCTCGGAAAGGGAACATGCACAGTATCTCAGATGGACGTCAAGGGACCTTCACAGTGTGCAGTTGCTGACTACGCTATGCTCTACATCGACAGAAGACTTACATGGGGTGAGGACGCTGAGCTCGCCATCAGCCAGGTAAGGAAGTATGTTGCCGAGGCTACAGGCGACGATCCAGATTCATTCATCGTCGAGATGCCAAACTACGAGAAGATCGGCTGGACAAACAAGGAGTACTCACAGGAGCTCTACTTCCCAACATGGAAGATCCCAGAGGACCACGAGCTTGTACAGGCTGGTGTAAAGGACCACGAGGCACTCTTCGGCAAGGCTCCAGTAGTAGACAAGTGGACATTCTCCACAAACTGTGTAGCTACAACAGGTAGACACAAGATCCCAGCAATCGGTTTCGGTCCTGGTGATGAGTGCCAGGCACACGCACCAAACGAGATCACAAGAGTCGAGGACCTTGTAATCTGCTCTGCATTCTATGCAACACTTCCATACTCCCTCGAGAAGAAGCTTGACTAAGCCACATATTCGAGAGTGATTCAAGGCCTGTCCCGGACTTCCAGGACAGGCTTTTCTAATGCACTTCGATCCGCGTTTTCCTGCATGTGTTTTCTACCGTTTCGGGGTATCTGCAGTTGTTCGGGAAACCAGCAGAAGCTACAGGTTTACAATGCCCCTTGCTGTATGCGGCAGGAATGGGCCTTGTTGCATAAGAAAGCGGCAGAAAAAGTTTTCTGGGCCTTATGTGTATGAAAAAACATTTTATGGCAGATTTGTTGTTGTGATTGTTGCAGAATGTGGTATTTAACTGTTATATCAATGTTATGATTGCAATTACGTATGAAGAACACGCAATAAGTCATGAAGATGTTGTTTCCTGAGATTTCTGTTGCTTTTAGAGTCGGATTTTTCAACATGATATATAACATTTCAGTGTGATAATATTACGTGCATAATTGCTTATGTATTGTATAATAAGAGTGTAAGAAATCATGATGGCAGATCAAAGCCATTGTACTAACAAAAACATAATGGAGAGAGCTTTCTATGGCATTTACAAAGATTGATGACAAGATCAGACGAGTTGATGCGCTTGCCAAGGCTAGAGGCGAGTCCACATATATCTGTGATATGAAACTCGATGGTATGCTTTACGCACAGATGCTCAGAAGCAGTTGCCCTCGTGGTAAGATTCTCAATATCGAGATTCCAACCCTCCCTGAGGGATATTACTTCATTTCCGCAAAGGATATCCCTGAAGGCGGAAAGAATGAACTCTGGATGATCCAGAAGGACTGGCGCTGCTTTGCTGAGGGAGACGTCAGGTTCGTAGGTGACTGTCTTGGCCTGTTCGTAGGAAAGAGCAGGGAGATACTCAAGGCCCTCGTCAGGAACACCCACGTTGAATATGAACCATATGAACCATCCGTATCCATCGACGATGCAGTTGAGAAGAAGGGTGGTGCATTCTTCGCTGATAAGGACAACAACATCGCATGTCAGCTCTACTGCCAGAAGGGCAGGGACATGGATGAGGTGTTTGCAGAGGCAGACGACATCATCGAGGAGACCATCGAGACAGGCTTCCAGGAGCATGTACATCTCGAGACAAACAGCGTATTGGCAATGCCTGAAGATGATTACTGGGTAATCTACGCATCCTGCCAGTGCCCATTCTACATCAAGAAGGCAACAGCAGGACTGCTCAATGTGGATCCTGACATGATCCATGTAAGACAGCAGACAACAGGTGGAGCATTCGGAGGTAAGGAGAACTTCCCTGATGTACTCGCAGGTCCAGCACTCCTTGCAGCATATGTAACAGGAAAGCCTGTAAAGCTTGTATTCGACAGGGAGGAGGACATGGAGTTCTCCGTAAAGAGACACCCTTCCAAGGTCGTATACAAGACAGCTGTAAAGGATGGTCATGTTACAGGTACCAAGCAGATCGTATACTACAACTGCGGTGCATACCTTTCATCCTCATTCGTAGTACTCCAGAGAGGAGTATTCCATTCCCTCGGAGTATACAATGTACCGAACGCATATGTTGATGGCTACGGCATGGCGACAAATACATATCCATCCGATGCCTTCAGGGGATTCGGTGCCCCTCAGACACTCTTTACATTTGAAGTCCACCTCAACCATGTTGCTAAGCGCATCGGCAGAGACCCAGTGGACCTCAAGAGGGAGATGTTCATCAAGCGTGGCGAGGAGACTGTCACAAACGGTCACATCGTAGAGGAGGTAATGCTTCCTAAGATGCTCGATGACATTGCAGCCCAGTCAGACTACTGGAGAAAGAGCAGGGAATATGGATACGGTTCCGGCAAGGGTATCGGAATGGCATTCTACAACCACGGTGGAGCATTCACCGGTAACGGTGAGCAGGCTATCATCAAGGCTCATGCAAGACTCGTGAAGAAGGGCGAGAATGTAACGATCGAATGCGGTCAGACAGAGATGGGCCAGGGATACAATACAATCCTCAGGAAGATTGCAGCATCTGTACTGGAGATTCCTATGGAGCAGGTTGACTATCCAAATCCAGATACATCCAAGGTTCCAGACTCAGGTCCTACTGCAGCGTCACGTTCCACAATGGTCGTCGGTAGGCTCATCGAGATTGCAGCCAAGGAGATGAAGGAGCGCTGGAACGAAGGTGACTTCTCCGTCGAGAAGGTATACGAGCATCCGGACGGACATCCTTGGGACCAGGCAACATTCAGGGGAGACGCGTACCTCGGTTACGGCTGGGGAGCAGTATGCGTCGAAGTTGAAGTCGACAAGAGGACAAACGAGGTAAAGGTTACAGGAATCTGGTCCAGCCACGATGTCGGAAAGGCAATCGATGAGCTGATCGTACACGGTCAGATCAACGGCGGTATCGTACAGTCCCTCGGCTATGCTTCCATGGAGAAGATGGAGAACAGGGGTGGATTCTTCAGGCAGACATCAATGTCCGACTATGTAATCCCAACATCCATGGAATTCCCATACCAGCATTACATCATCCAGGACAACCCATACGAATGGGGTCCATACGGAGCTAAGGGAATGGGAGAGCTCGTATTCAATGGTGCATCTGCAGCATATGTAGACGCAGTCGAGAGAGCTCTCGGCAAGATGGCATACAAGATTCCACTTCCACCAGAGGATCTTGAGGAGGTACGTAAGAATGACCGCTGAAATCAAATTGAAGGTTAACGGCAAGGATGTCGTATTCGTTGGAAATCCACTTAGACGCCTGATCGACTTCCTCAGGGAGGATCTCGGATACACAGGTGTAAAGGAAGGATGCTCGGAAGGTGAGTGCGGAGCATGCTCTGTTCTCAAGAACGGCAAGCTCGTGACTTCCTGCATCATCGCAATGGGTTCCTGTGAGGGAGCTGATATCATGACAATCGAAGGTATCAGGGATACTGAGAAGGGTAAGTGCATCATCGAGGCTTTCGCCGACGGCGGTGCCGTACAGTGCGGCTTCTGCATTCCAGGTATGGTAATCGCAGCATATGCACTCCTCGAGGAGAATCCAAACCCTACAGAGCAGGAGATCAGGGTAGCCCTTTCCGGAAACATCTGCAGATGTACCGGTTATGACCTCATCATCGACAGCATCAAGCTTGCAGCAGAGAGAGGAGCAGACCTATGGCAGTAGAAGAGAAGTGTTATATCGCCCATAGTCTCGAGGAAGCTCTCGAGATCAGGAAGACAACAGGTGCAATTCCACTAGCTGGTGGAACTGACCTGATGGTTCAGCACAAGGTCGGCGTCGGATGCGTACCGGTATTCGAGAAGCCAATCGTAATCATCTCCAACCTCAAGGAGCTCAAGGGCATCCAGAAGAAGGAAGATGGATCTGTAATGATCGGTGCTCTCACGACATCCGCTGAGATTGCATCCTCCGAGCTCATCCCTTATCCAGTAAGGGCAGCAGCAGGAAGGATGGGAGCCGTAGCTCTCAGGAACTCCGCTACAATCGGAGGAAACATCGGAAACGCCTCTCCTAAGGGAGACCTTCCTCAGCCACTTATCCTGCTCGATGCCGAAGTCGTCCTCATGAGTGCCGACGGCGTAAGGACTGTACTGCTCGACGAGTTCATCAAGGGTGCAAAGAAGACAGACCTGCATGATGACGAGATCATTGCAGCCATAAGGATTCCTGAAGTGAAGGTTACACACCAGTTCTTCCACAAGGTAGGTACAAGAAGGGCAAATGCAATTTCCAAGCTCACCCTTTCCTGTGTCGCCAACGTAGAGGATGGAGTTGTTGTAGACTTCAGGGCCTCCTCCGGTGCAGCCGGTCCTAAGGTTGCAAGATCCAGGGAAGCTGAAGAGATGATCATCGGCTTGAAGCTTGATGAGATCACTGACCATATCGGTGAATTCACCAGGAAGTGGGATACAGTCATCTCCCCTCATGCAATGCCTGAGTGGAGAAGGAATTCCACAAGAAGACTTCTCACCTTCTTCCTTGAGAAGCTTGCTTCCGGTGTTGAGCCTGGAATCATGGAATAGTAGATAAACAGAAGAACAATAGAGAAAAAACACAAAGGAGAAAGGTAAAGATGCGCGAAATATTCAAGACATCCACACCTGAAGAAGCTGTAGCGCTTTCTGCAAAGGCAACTTACCTCCAGGGCGGAACAGAAGTTCTCCGCCTTGGAAGCAGCTTTGAAAACGATTCAATCATCGATCTGAATGCCTTCATTTCGAGAGATGTGAAGAAAGTCGGCGATAAGCTCGTCATCGGCGCTGGTGCAACATTCCAGAGCCTCATCGAGAACGATCTTGTTCCTGCATGGCTCAAGGATGCCCTCAGGGGAATGGCTTCCTACCAGCTCAGGTCAATGGCAACAATCGGAGGAAACATCGCTCTCAAGAGAGATGATTCCTTCCTCATCCCAGCTCTTGTAGCAGCTGGCGCTGAGCTCAAGGCACATTCTGTAGAGAACAAGGAGCACACTGTTGCAATCTCGGAATACATCAAGGGAAGCTGCAAGTGCATCCTTCTTGAGGTGATCATTCCACTTGACGCAGAGGTCAAGTGCAGGAGAATCAGCCTTTCCAGCCATATGCACGCTGTTCTCACAGCTGCAGTAGGCACAGCAGGCGAGTGCTATGCAATCAAGGGAACAGGAATAGTAAGGGATCTCGAGGGACTCGATTTCACTCAGGACTTCTATGGTTCACCGGAGTACAAGAAGTACATCGCAGAGACCATCAGGGAAGAACTCAGATAAGGAGGTATGGCATGGAAATCAAATGTAGGATCAACCACAAGAAAGTAACATTCACCTCCAATCCTGATGAGAGATTGAGAGACGTACTCTATAGACTCGGCTACAATGCAGTAAGGGACTCCGATGACCACGAGGGATTCGCAGGCTCCGATACAATCGTATTCAACGATAAGCTCGTATACTCAAACCTCATGCTTGCATACCAGGCAGAAGGCGCTGAGATCCTCACACCGGAGTCAATGCTCGTCAACCGCAAGGTAAACGATGTCCAGGAGGCAATGGTCCTTTCCGGTGTCGTACAGTCTGCATACAACGCACCAGCTGCTGCACTCTGTCTTACATACCTTCTCGATCATAATCCAGACGCTGGAAGAAAGGAGGTCGAAGAGGCTCTTTCCGGTATCCTCATCAGGGACGCAGGTTACGAGCACTACTATCTTGCCGTAAAGCTTGTCCAGGAGAAGAGGAAGTACGGTAAGTACGTATCCGAGGTTTCCCCGGTATTCAGGGAGAATCTCAAGTATATCGGTCATCCTGTAAAGAAGATCGATGGTGAGGCACTTGTCTCCGGAGAGAAGGTCTTCGTAGAGGACCGCGTAATGCCAGGCTCCTACGTAATGGAACTTCTCAGGTCTCCATTTGCAATGGCTTACATCACAGAGCTCGATACATCAGAGGCTGAAGAGGTTGAAGGTGTCGAGACAATCATCACATACAGGAACTGCCCAGACATCTACTACATGCAGGCAGGTCAGGGATTCCCTGAGCCTTCCCCATATGACAGGAGGATGTTCAACCAGAAGGTAAGACATGTAGGTGACAGGGTTGCAGCAATCGTCGCCAAGGACCATGAGACTGCTCAGAAGGCAATGTCCCTCATCAAGGTCAAGTACGAGGCCATCCCACCTGTATTCACAGTTGAGGAGGCAATGGCTGAGGGTGCATCCCGTGTACACAACGGTAAGGTCGAGTTCGCAGTAGGTGCTCCAGACAATCTCGACGAGTACAACAGGGAAGCTGACGAGAGAGATGGAAAGGTTGTCTACCAGTTCCCACTCCAGGGTGATATCCATCACAACATCGCTGCAGGAAACCACGGTGGAATCGGTGACATGGAGAAGGGATTTGCAGAAGCTGATGCAATCGTCGATGAGACATATCAGACAAACCAGATCCAGTGCACACCTCTCGAGCCACATGTATGCTACACAAGAATCGACAAGGGTAGACTTGTCGTCCATGCATCGACCCAGGTTCCATTCCACGTAAGGAGAATCGTTGCAAAGGTCTGCCAGATCCCTGAGAACAAGATCCATGTAATCAAGGAAAGAGTTGGTGGCGGCTACGGTTCAAAGCAGGATATTCTCACTGAGGACATGTGTGCATACGCTACATGGATTACAGGTAAGGATGTCTACTACAGGAATACAAGAGCTGAAGAGTTCTATGCAAACTCCACAAGACACCCAATGAGAGTAAGAGTGAAGATGGGTGGTAAGAAGGATGGTACAATCACAGCCATCTACCTCGATGTAAGGGCTAATACAGGTCCTTTCGGTAACCACTGTCTTACAGTTCCTATGAACGCATGTTCCAAGACACTTCCACTCTTCAAGGTCGACAACATGTGGTACGACCTCACAACATACTATACAAACATCCCACCAACGGGTGCCTACCAGGGCTACGGTGCTCCTAAGGGATTCTTCGGAATCGTATCTGCAATGGGACAGCTTGCATGGAAGCTTGGAGTCGATCCACTCGAGATGGCAAAGAAGAACCTTGTCGAGGAAGGCTACATGCTCGAGATCCTCAAGGGTCTTGGTGAGGGACGTGAAGGTGCAGTCGTTCCTGTAGGTTCCTGCGGACTCATCGAAGCGCTCACAAAGGGTGGCGAGATGATCAACTGGGGACACAGGGAAGTTTCCGACGATCCTGATTGGAAGATCGGTAAGGGATTTGCAATGATCCAGCAGGGATCCGGTCTTCCAGGACTCGACCACGCAACAGCTGAGTGCCAGATGCTTACAGATGGTACATTCGTTCTCTTCTCCGGTGGTGCAGACCTCGGAACAGGACTCGATACAATCACAGCCAAGTGTGTTGCTGAGGAGATGAAGGTTCCTATGGAAGTCGTTTCCGTAGTTTCCGGTGATACAGATGCCTGCATGTTCGATACAGGTGCCTACGCATCCTCCGGTACATACTTCTCCGGTAATGCAGCTGTCCTTGCTGTAAGAGACCTCAAGAAGAAGGTTCTTGCCGAGGCAGCTCTCCAGATGAACGAAGACGTGGATGACCTCTTCCTCGACTTCCCTGGAAAGGTTGTTTCCCAGAAGACTGGAAAGGAACTCGACTACTGGACAATCTCACACGATGCCCATTCCGGTGGTGGAAGAGGTTCCATGGTCGGTAAGGGAAGCTTCGTGACATCCGATACAGCCATCCCTTACGGTGCACACTTCGCTGAAGTTGCAGTAAACGTAAAGACAGGTCAGGTCAAGGTAAGGAAGTTCTACGCTCTCCAGGATGCAGGAACTCCACTCAACCCTGAGATTGCACTCTGCCAGATGTATGGTGCTGCAATGAAGTCCATCGGTCACACACTCTACGAGGGTATGATCCTTGACGAGAACGGTAAGTGCATCAACGCCAACCTTACAGACTACGGTACACCGATGATCCAGGAGGCTCCAATCGATTTCAAGAGTGTTCTCATCGATGTAAACGATGCCTACGGTCCTTACGGTGCCAAGTCCATCTCCGAGATCGCCACAAACGGTGCAGCTCCTGCAATTGCAATGGCAATCGCAGATGCAACAGGCGTATGGGTACGTTCATGGCCAATCACACCTGAGAAGATCCTCAAGGGTATGGGAAAGTTCTGATCTAGGTTTCAACATCTACCAGATATGCAGCCTTGGAGTAGAGATACTTCAGGGCTGTTTTCTTTCTCTGCCTCTTTCGTGATTCATCAGCTATGTCATAAGTTTGAGTGTCCAATGGATGAGTTGGATGAATTGTATTTTATCTTCACTTGTATGTATAAGACTTCATCAGTTATTTATGATGGAAAATCCTGTGGAACATTGTCATATCATTGCCATGATGAAGAAGTCGATAGAACCAGAAAAGCATTCATGATGATCGCAGCATTGCTGGTCCCAACTTCCTTGTCTGCAGACCCTGTCCAGAAGGATCCAAAGGGATGGGGAGCCCTGGATGATACAGCTTCAGCTGAAGTTGGTATAAGGATCAGTCCAGAGGATGTTTCCTATCACCTCATTGGATTCACTACAGATACAAGATTGTCCTTTCCTCATGAGCCATCACAGCTCAAGAATATACAGTTGGTGCTGACTGAGGATAAGACTGCTGCAACAGATAACCCTGAAGAGCCTATGTACATCTATTATTACATCATTGCTCCAAAGCAGCCGACGCTTACCATGATAGCTGGTGAGGGACTTTCTATGCCTGAGAGCCAGAAGAAGATCCATTACGACATCACAGTCGATAGTGTAGATGGTAAGGCATCTTCTGGTGATCCTTTTGGCCTTGAGATTCCTCTTAAGGATATATCTGAAACTGGAGGAATAGCTGGTTCATATCGGTTCCATATAAGGACTACAACTCAAATTACAGTAGACATGGCATCATCAACTTATGATTGGCATGATACCATTACTCTCAAGCTTACATCCGCAGAGTGAGCCTTATTCATAATCTGTTCCTTTTCTTCTGCAGGTTCCTGAGAATGGGGCTATAGTGGAAGTAGGAGAGTAATGATATGTCAAGGAACGAGACAAGCAAGTATATAAGCCTTATCCTTCGTCATAAGCCTGAAGTCATTGGAATAACACTCGATGAGCATGGGTGGGCTAATGTTGATGAGCTAATAGAAGGCGTAAACAGAACCCATAAGCTCGATATGGAAATGCTGGAAGATATAGTCAGAACCGACGAG
>SAMEA104404103__coassemble_991_pt1 | contig 18467 bp, 17 predicted proteins | sample SAMEA104404103__metabat2_low_PE_027 | metagenome-assembled genome bin SAMEA104404103 (sample SAMEA104404103) | Balaenoptera acutorostrata
CCTTGGCAGGTCGTCACGATCGGCATAGATGGAGAGATATTGGATTGATGGATAGGCAGGGAAAAACTGCCTATTTCACTACCATATGAATGGAATCAGTCTGTAGCGAACCTTCTTCCTGTACTCTTCGTATCCAGGAAGCTCCCTTGTGAGAACTTCCTCTTCATTGCGGATCCTTCGCGCTATGAAGATCGGGTAGGTGAGGAATAGGAGGAATGCGTATACAGAACCGAGTATCAGGGGCATTGTAAGAAAAAGGACTATGGTAACTGCATACATCGGATGCCTGACGATTCCATACATTCCTGTAGATACCACCTCCTGTCCTTCCTGTACCTCCACTGTACGGCTAAGCCACCTGTTCTCCCTCATGACTTCCCCATAGAGCATGTAGAAGATGATGAAGATAGCTGATGCTGTGAAGACTGCAGGACGGGGAAGCGTATACCAGGAGAACCTCTTTCCAAGTCCGCAGAGGAGGAATCCTACTGTGAACATCAGCCCGGACAGTAGCAATACCTTCTTCTGCTCTTCTTCTGTCTCGCTTCCGTTGAGGCGCTTATTCAATAGCTCCGGATCCTTGAACATGAGAAGGATACCAGCGATCAACATCGGTATGAACAGCAGGGCCATGAATAGCCAGCCATTGAACCAATGCAGGGTACCTGCCGGAATGAAGAGCATGAGGGCTGTGAAGATAGCTCCCGTTACGAATTTGCATATTGCCTGAATGAATAATCCTATCGTCATGTCTGTTTTCCAATCACATTCTAGCATCAACAGTGTGAGGATATGAAGAAACCTCCAGCGATTTGCCGGAGGTTATGTAGCATCTGGTGGATATGTATCAGAAGCCAAGATAGAGCATGTAGAGACCAAGAGCGAGGATGAGGATACCAAGGATGACCGAGGCGATCTGGGAAGCCTTGCCCTGTCTGATGCGCTTTACGAATCCAATGGATGTTCCTGCAAGGACTGTCAGGATGCCGGATCCTACCGAGTAGCAGAAGAACAGGAGTACTCCGTATGCAAGGTTGTTGCCGAATGCAACGATTGCAATGAGGGCAACAAGCATCGGTGTTGCGCAAGGGGAGGAGAAGAGTCCTCCGAGGATTCCGGAGATGAGCGCTCCGATGTAGCCTCTTCTCTTGTTCTTCGAGACAAGGTAGGTTGCAGGAATCAGGTTGATAACTCCCCATGTCTGTAGAGCCATCAATATCATGAGGATACCGAGGATCAGGTACCACCATGTATTTGCCTGGGAAATCATCCTGCCGGCAAGCGATGCCGTGACTCCGATAGCTGTGAATGTAACTGCCATTCCAAGTGCAAACACTAGTGAGAACTTCAATGCCTTCTTCGGATCATCCTTTGCAGATGAGTTGGAAACATATCCTATTACCAGTGGTATTGTAGAAAGGGAACATGGTGTGATCGATGTCAGTGCTCCACCGAGGAATGCAAAGAGCGGTGCCAGGAGTGGATATGCATCTACAAGGTTCGAGAGGCTGTTGATTGCTGTATCTATCATAATTCAACTCCCATTTCCCTGAAGACCTGCTCCATCTGCTCCTTTGTCAGGATTCCTACATGGGCTGTGAGGACATGCTGGTCGTTGTCGCGTCTTACATACATGCTGAAGCGCATCTGCTTCTGAAGCTCCTCAGATGGTTCGAATGGTGTACCGTCTGCGTTGAAGAAGAACTGTGTAGGTACTGCGTTTACAGGAAATCCTCCTGTAAGGGAAGGATCTGCCCATACATCAGCGTATCTGACTGTTACCTTGCCATAGCTTTCCTCGTAGAATGCAATGAGGTCCGGCTTCATCATCTGACATGGTCCGCAGGAAGCGGAGCCGAAGTCGAGCATGAGAGGAAGTCCTGTTCCGAAGAGCTCCTCCTCGTTCCAGACTGTGTATTCCATAGGAACTCTTGCAGCTGCTGGTGCAGTTTCAGAAGTCTCGGACCGAGCAGGCTCTGCTGCAGTTCCGTTGACTGTCTCTTCGATTGCAGTATCGACTGCTGTATTGATGCCTGTAGATTCCTTCTTGCCGTTCTTCAGGAAGTAGACTCCGACAACGAGAAGTATCACAAGGAGTATGATCAGTATCTTGGTATATTTCTTCATGAGGCCATTCTAAAGGCTGTGTCCATAGTCTTCCGTTACTTTGTCACATAAGTGATTTCAGATTTCGAAGGAATTTTCATACATGCTTCTCTTCACATTTCCATCCGTCATCATGAATACGCCATCTGCAATTACATGCCTCAGGTTCCTTCCATCGCGAAGTACAAGGTCTGCGTAGTTTCCTTCCCGGATCTCACCCCTTCCTTCGAACCTGTTCGCCTTCGCTGCGTTTCGGGTGCAGAGGGAAAGTATCTTTGTCCTGTCCATTCCCTCGTCGTAGATCAGGTTGTCGATTGTGCTTCTCAGGTTAAGGATGTCTCCAGCACCCATTCCCACGATCTCCTTCCTCTCGTTCCAGATTGGGAAGGAGCCGTTGGAGTCTGTAGAGAGTGTAAGGTTCTCTGGATTGATTTCCAGGAGCCTTTCGATAAGTGGTCCTAGGTTCCTCTTGCAGGTAAGGTCGATGTGACCTCCCATTTCAAGCCATTTCTCGCACTGTTCGGGATGACCCTCCATATGGGTAGGGTAGAAGTGCTTTATTGGAAGTGGGGTAGTCTCAGCAATCTCGAAGAGCTGCTCGATTCCCTTCCTGTCAGCTCCTACATGTATGTGGACAACTCCTGCCTTCCTGCTCATCAGCGATGCCAGTCTCACAGTCGTTGCAAGCCTGAGCAGTTCTGCAGTCGTAGGAAGTGAGCATCTATGGTCGGAGACTGCTACCTTCACTCCGATCACTTCATCTATATATATGATGTCGTCGCCTACATCCCCTGTAATCGTAGGGGATGGAAGCTGGTAGGAACCGGTAAGGCATCTGCAGTAGATTCCATACTCGTTTATCGCCTTGCACTTCGCGACAAGGTCTCTTACGGTTCTTGTGTATCCATCCGTTCCGAGCAGTCCTACAAGTGAGGTAACTCCAGCCTTTACGATCTTCTCTTCCCTCAGCGGTGGAACACGGGAAAGCATTCCATCCTCTCCACCGCCTCCGATTATGTGCACGTGTCCGTCCACAAGGCCAGGCTCAAGGATTTCGCCCTCTGCATCGATTTCGCGGGCTCCCCTGATGGAATCGATCCTCCCGTCAACCGAGAGGATCCTTCCGCCACCGATCAGTACATCCTTGATTCCTAGATGCTCCGGTGCATATATGTCTGCATTCCTTATGATTGTCAGATCCATACTCGTCCCCCTTTGGGGACAAGTATATATCAGGGATGGTAGGAATTACAGGAAAAGTTCAGCTTCCTTACGTCCTTCAAGAAGCTTGCCGATTCTTGCATCGAGTCCCTGGAGTGTTGCTTCCGGAACAAGCTTTGCATTGACTGGGCATACCTTGATGCATCTCATGCAGCCGATGCACTTGCTTCCGTCGATTTCTGTTGGATCTGAAGCGTTGATTGCCTGGGCTGGACACTTGGATGCACAGATTCCACACTTGGTGCAGCTGTCTGTCGTGATTGGTGTCGGGTGTCCTCCCATTGCCTTGTATGGACGGTTTCCTGGAATTACAGGAACGCCGATTGCCTTTAGGGCGAGCTTATCCTTGATTCTCTCAGCAAAACCTTCGAGAACCTTCCTATCCTCTTCGTCAGGCCTGCCGGAAGCATACTGCCTGAGGATCGAGTGCTCGGCAAGAGCTGCAACTCCTGCCACTACTGAGAAGCCACAGGAAACGAGAGTGTCGTTGAGTTCGATGAGAGTATCCTCGTAGGCACGGTTTCCGTAGACGATCATTGCAATTGCCTTTGTGCTCTTTCCTCTTACCATCCTGAGGTTCTCGATTGCAAGAGATGGGCATCTGCCGCTGAATGAAGGAAGTGCGATAAGTGCCGTATCGTCTGATGTGAGGTTCTTCCTCTCTTCAGGCTTTCGAGAGATGTCGATTGTCTCGTAGCTGTCGAAAAGCCTGGATGCAAGCATTCCTGCTGCCCTGTCAACTCCACCTGTTGGGCTGAATGTGATTACATAGTTCATTTCTTCTACTCCTTGTGCGGTTTGTAATGGAGGATGAAGTGGTTCTTGTGATAGTCGAGAACTCCTTCATTCTTCAGTTTCGATAGAACCAGAGAGAGGGCGCTTCTGTCGGATGAGAGGTAGTCTGCCATTTCCTGACGGTCGAGAGGTATGTCGAACTCGTCGGACCCTGCAGTTTCCCTCATGTCCTCGAGGTACGAGAGTACCTTGTCCTTCAAGGTACGCTTTCCAAGATGCTCAAGACGCTTAGTAAGGAACAGGTTCCTCTCGGCTGAAACCATGAGTAGGTTCTCGAGCAGGAGTCTATCCTTCCTGATGTTCTCGATCGGCAACCACAGGATCTGGGCTTCCTCCCTTGCCTGGATGGTTACCGGAGATGGCTTTGAGCAGATTGCAAAGCTCTCGGCGAAGATCTCTCCGGTCTTCACTATGGAGATGAGGTCTCCGTTTCCTTCCATGTCGTATCGTATCACGGAAACCGAGCCCGACAGCACAAGACCTATCGAGGAGATGGAATTGCCCTTCTGGATTATCGTCTCATCCTCACGGTAGACAGCGGTCTTTCCGTCGAGGGACTTCATCATCTCCCTTTCATTCCCGATTCCCCTGAACAATGTCGTACGCGATGAAAGTATCATGTGGATATTTGAACATAGAGGGGAATATATTGCAACGATTGGGGCAGAAGAAAAGGCATGAAGCCTTCCTTTTAGGGAAAACTACATGCCTTCTATATATAACTGCTGATTTTGCTATCAGTTATCCTTTACCTCGACTCTCTTCCTTCTTGGAGTCCTGTCCTTGTTGAGGGTTACCTTCACCTTCTTCCTGATGATGTAGGCATGGTGGATCCTGTGGTCGGAGAAGTCATCGCCGATTGTCTCCTCGGTGATGTCCTTTACGAAGTACTCGTCCATGATCTCATCGCTCATCTTGAACTTGCGGAAGTTGTTGCTGAAGATGAGAGTACCGTTGTGGTTGAGGTGCATCATGCAGGCACGGATCAGCTTCTGGTGGTCTCTCTGTACATCGAACATATTCCTCATCTTGGAGTTCGAGAATGTTGGAGGGTCGCAGAAGATCATATCGAACTTGTCGTATGTACCGTAGAGGTAATCCATTACATCTGACTTGTAGAAGTAGTTCATGATGTTTGTTGGATAGTCGTTGATCTTGAGGTTCTCCATTGCCCAGTCGAGGTATGTGGAGGATGCATCGACGGAGACTGTGGAGAGAGCTCCACCCTTGATTGCATTCAGTGTTGCAGTACCTGTGTAGCAGAAGAGGTTGAGGAATCTCTTGTTCTCTACATTGTCCTGGATGTACTGTCTTACCGGCCTGTGGTCAAGGAAGATACCTGTGTCGAGATAATCCTGGAAGTTGACAAGTACCCTGAGGCCATTCTCCTTCACGATGTTGAAGTGGTTGGAGGATGTGAGCCTGTTGTACTGGTTCTTTCCCTTCTGCTGGGACCTCTGCTTGATGAAGATGTTCTCGATGTCGATTCCTGTAGCGCGCTCTGTAGCAAGTACAAGCTCATCGAGTCTTCTTGCAGCATCCTCAGCTGGGATTGTTGCTGGTGGAGCGTACTCTGAAAGTGTGATCCATCTGCCTTCGTACATGTCGATTGCAGCTGCGTATTCCTTCATGTCTGCATCGTAGATGCGGTAGCATGTTACACCCTGCTCCTCCATCTTAGGCTGGATTTCCCTGAGGTTCTTCACAAGTCTGTTGTAGGCCATCTCAGCACCTTCTGAAAGTGGCTGTGCAAGGCGCTCTGCCTTCTTCCTGAGGTTCTTCTGCCTGAGCTCCTCCTTCTCCTCGTCTGTGAAGATGGAGTAGTGTGCTGCCTGGCACTGGAGAGCACCGTTGAAGAGTGAATTGACTCTTTCCGGCTTCATTGGGATGTTTGAAAGGAGCTCTGACTCTGATGAGAGGATTGCTGCCTTCCAACCCTTGAAGCAGTCTGCAAGAGTGTCTCCAAGGTCTGTGTAGAGCTTGTCCATGTCATCTGTCTTCATCCTGACGCCGTATGGTGGGTCTGTTACGATGAAGCCTCTCTCAGCCGGTACATCCTCAGGAACTACCTGGGAAAAATCCCTTACTGACCATGTGATGAGATCCTCGACACCTGCTGCCTTTGCAGCTTCACGGGAGATCTTGATTGCAAGAGGTGAGATATCCCAGCCGTAGATTGCAATCTCCCTTTCCTCGAGTGCCTTTGCCCTCTTCTCCTCAGCTTCGTCGATTACCTTCTGCCAGAGCTCCTCATCGAAGGAGTTGAGTCTCATGAATGCATAGTCTTCCTTCCTTACGAGTCCTGGAGCTGTATCGGAAGCCATGAGGGCAGCCTCGATTGCAATTGTACCGGATCCACAGTATGGATCGAGAAGTACTCCAACCTTGTCGTCCTCGAAGGACTTCTTCCAGTCGGACCTGAGAAGGAGAGCGGATGCAAGGTGCTCCTTCAGGAGTGCATCGGTCTGAAGACCACGATATCCTCTTCTCTGGAGGCTCTCACCTGAGAAATCAAGATACCAGATTGCCTTTGTCTGGTGGATGTGGATATGGATTGTGATGTCAGGATTCTCAGTGTCGATGTCAGGGCGTCTGTCCTCGAACTTCTCCTTGATCCTGTCGATGATTCCATCCTTTACGCGGAGTGCTGCAAAGTGTGTGGAATTGAGATAGTTGCACTGCTGTACTGTCTTTGTGACCTTGAGTGTCATCTCAGGATTGAGGAATTCCTCCCATGGAATCTCCTTTGTGCTCTCGTAGAGCTCGTCGGCGCTCCTGATGTCGTCATCGTAGAAGATGGCCTGGAGAAGACGTGATGATACACGGGAATTCATGCAGAAACGATAACCTGTCTCAAGGTCGCCCTTGAATTCGATTCCTGCCTTTGTCTGTCTGATTTCTGTTGCTCCTGCAAGCTCTGCTTCGCGGGCAACGAGGTCAGCCTGGTTGAGCTGACTGGATGCAAAAAAGATCATCTGGATCCTCCTCTAGCAAAGAGATCCTCGATCTCCTCTCTGTCAAATGAATATACTGTTCCGCAGTTGAAGCACTCAAGCTCCAGTGGAAATTCGCCATCCAGGATGGCATTCTTCTCGTTCTCGGGAAGGGTTGCGATGTAATCCTCGAAAGCTTCCTTCCTGCATGGGCAGGAGAATCCGAGGATGGACTTCTGAAGGTGGTCCACACCGTACTCTGCAAAGTTCTCCTCGACGTAATCCTTCACATCTCCGCCTTCAGCGATGAACTTGGCGAGGTTTGGAAGGTGTGAGCTCTTTTCCTGGAGGCTTTCCAGTACTTCATCCTTGCATCCAGGAAGAGCCTGGATGAAGACGCCGCCAGCGCCTGTGATCCTTCCTTCGTGGTCGTAATCCAGTGAGATGTAGAAGAGTGTAGGAGTCTGTTCAGACTGTCTGTAGTATTCAGCCAGATCTTCGGCAAGATTGCCGTATTCAAGCATGATCTGACCTGTGAAAGGTGTCTTTGCACCTTCAAGGATCTTTGAGATCGATAGGAATCCCGGTCCGTAGAGTAGGGATGTATCGAGTGTTGTGAGAGGCTTCTCGAGCTGGATTGGGTTTGCCATAAGGTAACCTCTGACTGCTCCGCAGGCCCAGGCTTCGATGTTCATGCCCTTGATGGGACCGCCGCATTCGATATTCAGCTGGATCCTGTCGTTGCCCTTTACTGTCGCTGAGAGAAGTGCACCTGCAACATAGCCCTGTGCAAGTACGTATGACTCGAGAAGGCCGAGCCTATGGTTTGCTCTCATCTGATTGACCATCTCTGTGCAGGAAGCTGCATAGATCCTGGCCTGTCCGTCCGCAATTAGGAAAATCTCCCTTTTATCCTCTTTCAGGGAGGCGAGGTGCCTTAGGAGCACTTCGTCGGTAATATGTGTTTTTATCATGAGTGAGAGTTTATTGGAAATGCACCTTTTCTTCAATAGCTTTCTTGTGTCAGGTAAAGCATTTAGGGGAATGGAAATGCACTGTCTGCAATTATTTGCATTCCAGCCTATGCATCTTCACATCAAATACATCTTGACTACTCCCCTAAACTACAATCCAGGTTTATATTCACGTTAAGGTCAAACAACATGAAAACAGACAGAATATACATCGTTGCAGCGGCGATTGCAGCACTCTGTGCAACAGCATTGCCGGCTGCTTCCTACAATGACATCATGGCGGATGCCAAGAAGAACAGCACGCAGATCCAGAACAGCCAGATCAACTACGAGAACACCATGATAGGCCTCAATTCCCAGGAAGAGGAGAAGAAGCCCGTATGGTCCGTTAATGGAACTGTGAATCCCTATGTGGAGAATGTGAAGACAAAGGACCTTGGCATGAAGCCAGGTGCTGTACCTGCAATTCCCGAAACAAGGTCAGTTTCAGGACTTAAGGTCCCTGTACTCACTGCATCCGTCACGTTTCCGAACGACGGCAATACAACCATCAAGATGGATGCACCTTTCACAGTCGGCTATTCAGAGGCGCTTTTCAGGATCAACCCATCTGTAAACGTCAGCCACACCTTCGATTTCGCTCCCAGTTTCGACAGCAACCTGGAGGACCTGCAGGATGCAAAGAGCCATATCGGAGCTGAATCTGCACTCCTGAAGAGCGAGATCGCCTTCGAGAATACGCTGATCTCCTATTTCAGACAGTTCATTACACTTGAAAAGAACATGAAGATGGCAGAGAAGACGCTGAATGACAGGAACACGGCAATCGAGAACATGGAAAAGCTCAAGACGGCAACACCGGACAGCCTTACATACAGGAAGGCCGTTCTCGACAGGGACAAGGCACAGCGGGATCTCGACAACCTCTACGACCAGAAGGAACTTCTGATGAGGCAGTACAAGGCGGTTACCGGTTTGGATTGGGATGGAATAACGGATATCCCTGAGCCGGATCTGCATCTGGACATCCAGCAGAACGGCAACTCGGCAGTCCTTACAAGCAGCCTGGATAGCCAGATTGCCTACGAGAACCTCAGGAAAGCTGAATTCAAGGCAGATCCGAACAGCCTGAACATCGGAGGTGGAATCTCAGCTCACCTGGATTCTACGGACAGCGGGAACAACAGCTATTCGGCATCCCTCAATACGACATACAGGATCGGCAACAACCTTTCCTTCTCTGCAGACCTTACGCTTCCATTCGAAAGCAGCTTCAAGCCTGAAGTTCCGTCTGTCAGCATCTCGGGATCCTGGTCATCCGGAGCAACCGAGAAGTCAAAGGGATTCGGAAGCGCTTCTGCAGCAACTGAAGATGACATCAGGAAGCTCCAGAACAATGTAATCGTTGCAGAGAACAACTACAGGGATTCCCTGATGGGCTACGAGAATGATGGCTATTCGCTGCAGAACGAGATATCTAACTACGAGTTCACGCTCCAGAAGACACTTGACGATACAGAGTACTACAGGAATGTACTCGAGCTGGAGGAGCTCTCATTCGAGAAGGGACTGAATTCCCAGAAGGATGTAGACAAGGCAAGATTCGATTATGAGATGAGACAGTATGACGAGGCTCTGGTGAAGCTCGATGGTCTCACTCTTCAGAACAAGATCAGGACATATTCAATCTGATCGAGGTAGGTAGGGAAAATGGAAGACAACAGGAAGGATACAAGAACACAGTCGGAGATACAGGAGCAGAAGCTCAAGGACGCAATGGCCAAGAGGAAGAGGAGGAAGGTCATCAGGACGATAGTGACCTGGGTACTCATCGCAGCAGTGCTGTTCGTTCTCTATACATACTACAGGTCCATCAAGGCAAAGAGCGCAGCGGCTATTGCGAACATGAACCAGACTGTAACGATCGAGCGCAAGGTCGAAGAGATCGAGTACAGCGTCAAGATAGATGTATCGGGATATGTAGAGCCGAATGAGATACAGAATGCAAAGTTCCGCTCCACGGGAACCGTAACCGGCGTATACGTCGAGGAAGGCGACCATGTAAAGAAGGGACAGCTCCTTGCATCGATCGACAACACGAAGGAGACAAGCAACCTCCAGAACATAAGGAACCAGATCGAGGAGGCTGAGCTCAACGGGAACACACGTCAGCTCGAGCAGCTGAAGCTCCAGGAGAAGACAGCATTGAACAGCCTCGACTATACCAACATCTATGCAAACTTCGATGGAGTGGTTGCAAAGGTTGATGTTTCTGTAGGCGACTACTTCGATGCAGGATCTGCAGCGATTACCATTGCAGACATCTCGACGCTGAAGGCGAAGGTCGAGGTAGATGAGATCGACAGGAAGTACATCTACGAGGGAATGCCAGCTTATCTTACATGCGACAGCATCCCAGGACAGACAGTAGTCGGAGAGGTATCCTACATTCCAATGCTGGGAAGGTACTCCCAGTCCGGAATCGGAGTCGTCGATGTGGTGATCACGATCGAGAATCCACCGGAGGAACTCGTTCCGGGATTCTCGTTCTCGGGCAACCTCTACGCAGACGGACAGGTTTCCATGAAGACGATTCCTCAGGCTGCCGTCACTACAGGAGCCGGTGGAGTCACTACAGTCGACCTCCTGCTTCCAGGCGGAAAGCGTGAGACTACACCTGTAAACGTAAAGTACCTGGGTGAAGGACTCTGCCAGGTACTTTCAGAGAACATCAATGTCGGCGATACAGTCGTCTACGAGACAAGACGCGGTGGCGGTGGCGGATATGCTCCTGCCATGATGATGGGATTCTAGGCTATGGACGGAAATGACTATGTAATCGAACTTGACGATGTAAGGCGTTTCTACATGGTTGGAGACTATGTCGTCAAGGCACTCGATGGAGTGACACTGAAGATTCCACGTGGTTCCTTCACTGCGATCATGGGACCTTCGGGAAGCGGCAAGTCCACACTCATGAACCTGATCGGATGCCTGGACAGCCCTACAAGCGGAATAATCTCTATCGACGGCGAGTTCACCAATGCAATGAACGAGGCGGAGCTTGCAGATATCCGCAACAGGAAGGTAGGTTTCGTCTTCCAGCAGTTCAACCTTCTCTCAAAGCTTACTGCACTGGAGAACGTAATGACTCCGATGCTCTATGCAGGAGGGATTCCTGCAAGGGAGAGGAAGGATAGGGCAGAGTACCTCCTGGAGAAGGTAGGACTCAAGGAAAGGATGAAGCATGTTCCAACCGAGCTTTCGGGAGGACAGAAGCAGAGGGTTGCAATTGCACGTGCACTTGTGAACAATCCATCGATCCTGCTTGCCGACGAGCCTACAGGAGCACTGGACACGAGGACGGGCGACCAGATCATGAGTCTCTTCAACGACCTGAATGAGGAAGGACGCACAATCGTATTCGTAACACATGACAGGGGACTTGGACTAAGGTGCAGGGACCAGGTCTACATCAGGGATGGAAGGATAGCAGATCACGATGTTTTTGACGAACGTTAAGTTAGCTCTTCAGAGCATGATACATAACAAGATGAGAACACTTCTTTCCCTTCTTGGTATCGTAATCGGAGTAGGTTCGGTCGTTGCGATCATGAACCTTGGACAGAGTGCAACCGACAGCATGAACCAGTCGATGCAGGTCGGTGGAATAGACATGATAACCATCATGCCGTTTGCAAGCGGCAGGGATGCATCCCTCTTCGATGAGGACTTCCCGACGGAACTGATGAGGAATGTCGATTCGATAGAGAACATTACGACTACAGTCCAGAGCAGCATGAACATGCGCTCGGGACAGATAACCACAAGGGCATCTGTGAACGGAGTCGAATCCAGCTACTATGACATCAACTCGCTCTCGATGCATGATGGTTCCTTCTTCACACCGGAGGACAACATCAACCATAGGCAGGTCGTCGTACTTGGATACGACCTAGCTCAGAAGCTCTTTCCGGTCGGCTCCCCTGTAGGACAGTATGTCTCACTCTTCAGGAACCAGGCAAAGGGATACCTTGTAGTCGGAGTGCTCGAGAAGCATGACGATACGATGAACAACAGCTACAACAAGTCTGCGTTCATTCCATACAATACATATACACAGAGGATAAGCCATGTGACGATTCCTTCCAGCTATGTAGTGAAGGTATCGGATGGTGGAAATGCCGTAACCGTCTCGAACGACATCGACGCATTCATGAAGGACAGGCTGGGCTCGGACAATTCCTACATGATCTTCAGCCCGGCATCGATGGTTGAGATGAGTGCGAAGGTAATGGATACCATGACTCTCTTCCTTGCCTGCATTGCAGGTATATCGCTGCTGGTAGGTGGAATCGGAATCATGAACATCATGCTGGTATCCGTTGTCGAGCGAACCAAGGAGATCGGAATAAGGAAGGCTCTCGGAGCTAGACCAAAGACAATACAGGGACAGTTCCTTGTCGAGTCCATCACGATAACTTTGATCGGAGGACTTCTTGGAATCTTCTTCGGACTCGTCACCACATACTTCGTCTCCTCAGCTGCCGGCTGGGCCATGTCGATAGATTTCGGTTCTGTTGCACTTGCTCTTGGATTCTCCACATTCGTAGGAGTGTTCTTCGGATGGTACCCAGCCAGGAAGGCAGCGAAGCTCGATCCTATAGAAGCATTGTCCAGAGAGTGATAGAATCATCATATGAGAGGAAAAGTCCGGACATTTCCACGTGAGAAGAAGGACCGTCTGCTGGCGCAGGCGGGCTTTGCTCTCGGTTTTGTGGCAATAGTCGGACTTTTCGTGATCGTATCCCTCAATGTCTTTGCAATGGCAAAGCTCCAGCTCGAGTTCGATGTCGAGCAGGCTCTCAACAATATCATCTTCGCAATCCAGGACGACAAGAAGAACATCGATTATGTGATGGCTGAGAACAATGTACTTGGAGTCGGAGTCTACTCGAGCTACGGCAACCTGCTCTATTCACGGGGAAGCGCCTATTCGCGACTTCCCATAACCAACTTCGACATGGCGTCGAACGACAGCAATCTCCATGATTCGATAACCAAGTACGATTCGGACAGGCATCTCTACGAGTATATCAGGCTCTCGAAGCAGGCCATCATACCTACAGCCAGGAATCTCCTGATTCCGATAAACGGCGAGATAATAGAATTCCAGAACATCATATACATCGCATACGACGCTGAGGACTATGCAGTCAGGATGAGGAACCTGCAGATGATAGGCTTTGCCTCTGCAATCGTGATCCTTACCTGCTACTACCTGATCGTGAAGTTCTACAACCAGAACGTCCAGTACAAGGAGATGCTGAGAAAGCAGGAGAACCTGGTAAACCTCGGACAGGCTGCACGTACTCTTGCCCATGAGATAAAGAATCCACTTGCCGCCATAACCATCCAGCTTGCACTCCTGAAGCGCACGGTTCCGAAGGAGAACCTCGAGGACCTCGAGATAATCGAGAAGGAGACCAAGAGGGTCATAGTCCTTACCGACAGGGTATCGGACTTCCTGAAGAATCCAGAGGGAAAACCTGAGAGGCTGGATATAATGGAGGTCATTTCCGACCTCATCCCACTATTTCCATACCCTGTGGAATTCATCGACAAGATGGATACTGCCTATGTCAGGTTCGACCGTGACAGGATAAGGAGCATCTTCGAGAACCTCATCAAGAATGCCATCGAGGCAACGAGGGAAGGGGAAGAGCCTGATGTGGAGGTCGAGGTTGCGAAGGGTAGGAAGAGTAGGTATTATTCTATATATGTACGCGACCGTGGTGTCGGAATCGAAGGTGTGGACATGAAGAAGATCTACAATCCATTCTTCACTACAAAGATCCATGGTTCCGGTATCGGGCTTGCAATAAGCCGCAAGTTCGTCGAGGCAAGTGGTGGAAAGATGAGCCTGAAGCCTCGGGATGGTGGCGGAACAGTAGTCGAAGTGCAGATTCCGGAATACAGGGAAGAGGAGAAGGGACATGAAGGTTCTGATATGTGACGATGAAGAGAATATCCGCGGACTGCTGAAACGCTTCCTGGCTCTCGATGACATAGATTGCGATACTGCAGAGAACGGACTCTCTGCCCAGAGATACCTCAGGGAAAACCATTACGATGCACTGGTAGTCGACCTGAAGATGCCGGGACTCGATGGAATAGGACTCCTCAAATGGGTAAGGTCCGAAGGTTTCCGTATGCCGATGATCATGATATCCGCACACGGAGACATTTCCGATGCAGTCACAGCTCTGAAGGAAGGAGCTCAGGACTATGTGATAAAGCCATTCGATCCAGAGGAGCTTGTGTTCAAGATCAAGAGCCTTACAGAGGCTCAGAACCTGAAGAACCTGGTGGAAGGCGAGAAGAGAGAATCCCAGCTTGTAGGTGATTCCGCTGCAATGCTCCAGATCAAGGAGATAATAAAGAAGATAGCACCAAGCCCTGCAACCGTCCTCATTACCGGTGAAAGCGGAACGGGTAAGGAAGTCGTTGCAAGGGAGATACATGGACTATCTGAAGTGAAGGATGGACCATTTGTTCCGATCAACATCGGAGGATGCCCGGAGAACCTGCTCGAGTCCGAACTATTCGGCTACGAGAAGGGAGCATTCACTGGAGCTGTAGGTCGCAAGAGCGGTATGTTCGAGCTTGCTTCCGGTGGAACACTCTTTCTCGACGAGATCGGCGACATGCCACATACTCTCCAGGTAAAGATCCTCAGGGTCCTGCAGGAGAGGAAGATCACAAGGCTCGGTGGAACCGAGACGATTCCGATCAATGCAAGGATCATAGCGGCTACCAACAAGAACCTCGAGGATATGGTAAGGGAGGGAACCTTCCGAGACGACCTCTTCTACAGACTGAATGTCGTCAGGATCCAGCTTCCTCCACTCAGGGAACGCCCGGAGGACATTCCGCTTCTTGCAGCCTTCATAATAAAGAAGCTCAACAGGACGATGGCAACGAAGGTCACCGGTTTCACTCCCGAGGCAATAGATGCATTGAAGCGCCATCATTTCTATGGAAACGTAAGGGAGCTCGAGAACATACTCGAGAGAGCCTGCATCTTTGCAGACAGCAACACGATCGACATGAAGGATATGGACCTCGCAGGATCCGTTGCTCGAGGAATGAATGTGAAGAAGGCATGCCTTCCTGCCGAGGAGGATGGACTTACACTCAAGGAGATGGAGAGGAATGCAATCATAAGGTCACTCCACAGATGGGAGGGAAACAGGACCAAGGCATCCGAGGAGCTTGGCATCTCAAGACGTACTCTTATCAACAAGATTGCAGAATACGGAATCGACTTATAGGATTCCGTTGTAATTACAATGTAATATGGAAATGAAATAGGGTATCCTTCGTAGTTGTACGGAGGATAGTCTTTTCATTATGAAGAAGAAAGTATTAGCTATATTAACTATTGTTGCACTCCTTCCTGCAATGCTTTTCGCAGCAGGTGCAAAGGAGAATCCAGCTGAGGTCATCTCAGCTCTCGCAGAACCAACCAAGGTGAATGTCGGTGCACTCAAGGGACCAACAGCCATGGGAATGGTCTCCTTGATGAACGAATCTGAAAACGGTCCAGTCAATGGAAACGAATATACATTCTCACTTGAGGGTTCCCCTGATGCAATCGTTCCAAGGCTTGTAAAGGGAGAGCTGGACATCGCAGCAGTTCCTGCAAATCTTGCAGCAGTCCTGAACATGAAGACCAACGGCAATATAGAGGTACTTGCAATCAACACACTCGGCGTACTCTACATCGCTGAGAATGGAGATTCCGTCAAGTCCATCGAGGATATCGCAGGAAAGACAATCTACGCATCCGGCAAGGGTGCAACTCCAGAGTATGCACTTACCTACGTACTCGATGCATACGGTCTTACTGACAAGGTAACAGTCGAGTGGAAGAGCCAGCATGCAGAGGCTGTTGCAGCTCTCATGGCAAATCCAGATGCAGTAGCTCTCATTCCTCAGCCATTCCTCACTTCCGCAATGATCCAGAACCCTTCCATCCAGGTAGTCCTCGACATGAACGACCTCTGGTACGAGAAGATGGGCTCTGTCCTGATTACAGGTGTCGTTGCAGCAAGAAGGGATTTCGTTGAAGAGAACGAGGCTGCAGTAAGACAGTTCCTCGCTGACTACGAGAAGTCCATTGCATTCACAAACGAGAACCTGAAGGAAGCTTCCGAGCTTGTTGTGAAGTATGGAATCCTTCCTAAGGCACCAATTGCTATGAAGGCAATTCCTGAGTGCCAGATCACATACATCGACGGTGACGAGATGGCTTCGGCACTCGACAATTACTACAACGTCCTTTTCGGTGCAAACCCAAAGAGCGTAGGAGGAAAACTCCCTGAAAGCTCAATCTACTTCAAGTAGGATCCTAAGCGTCCTATTCTGGCTTGCAATATGGGAAATAGCCTCTCGAATCATCGGAGAGGCTATTTTGCTTGTAGGCCCGATAGGAGTCATCCATAGGCTCTTCGAGCTTATGTTCGAGCCGGAATTCCTTGAAAGTATCCTGTTTACATTGAAGAGGATCACCTCTGGATTCCTGCTTGCTGTGGCACTGTCGCTTGTTACAGCGCCTCTTTCATATCGCCTTGGCTGGTTCAGGAGCCTGATGACTCCACTTATTGCAGTACTCAAGGCAACCCCTGTTGCATCGATCACGATCCTGCTGCTTGTATGGATTGCATCGAGGAACCTATCCGTTGCAATCTCATTCATGATGGTCTTTCCCATCATGCATTCCACTATAGAGAAGGCACTCGATGAAGTGGACCCGAAGCTCATCGAGATGATGGACCTCTATGAAGTGAAGGGCCTGAAGAGAATAAGATATGTCTATTTCTCCGAGGTGCTTCCATACTTCGAGAGCGGAGTGAAGAGCTCACTCTCCCTTGCATGGAAGAGTGGAATAGCCGCGGAAGTAATTGCAATTCCATCCGGATCCATTGGTGAGAAGCTGTTCGAAGCGAAGGTATATCTCTCGACTGGTGACCTCTTTGCATGGACAATCCTCGTTGTCCTGCTGGCATTCCTCTTCGAGAGGTTCTTCCTGTTTCTCATAAGACTTCTGCGTGATGCATTGGAGGTGTGACTTGAAGATCGATTCAATTACTAAATGCTATGACGACAAGATAGTCTTCAGGGATTTCTCCCTCGAGATAGGGGATGGAAGCAGGACTGTGATCCTCGGTCCATCTGGACGGGGTAAGAGTACACTATTTTCCATGATGCTTGGCATAGTAATTCCAGAGAGCGGTTCCATAACAGGAGGCGGAAGAATCTCGGCCCTCTTCCAGGAAGACAGGCTTCTCGAGAACATGTCGGTCATGAACAACCTCCTGCTCGTCACTGATGACAAGGGCAGGATAAGGGAACTATTGAAGGCACTCGAGCTTGAGAAGGAGGAGCGCAACCGAGTCCGCAACCTATCAGGTGGAATGAAGAGGAGGGTAAGCCTTATAAGGGCACTTCTCACTACATACGATACACTTCTTCTCGACGAGCCTTTCGGTCCATTGGACAAGGAGATGAAGGCTACGGCAGCCAAGCTCATAATGAGGGAAATCGGAGGTAGGACATTGGTTGTCATCACTCACCAGGAAGAGGATGCAGTTCTTCTGGAAGCTGATGAAGTAATCCGACTCTGATTGCCGATATCTTCAGATTTTCAGTTTTTCTTTGTGTGTGCAATACTTACATGCTACAGTGGGTATATAGGAAAGTATCTGCTGTTCCTGTATTTCCGGCAAAGGAGGACTGTTATGGAAAGAGAATTCAAGGGACTCATATTCAATCTGGATGGAGTCATCTGTCATACGGACAGATATCATCATCAGGCATGGGCAGAGACATGCGCACATCATCTCATACATTTCACACCAGAGACAGTCGAGGTAATAAGGGGAAAGACCAGAAGGACATCCCTTGAACTGATCCTCAAGATGTCCGGAGACAGGATCTCGGAGAAGGAAAAGGAAGAGATCCTCATTGAGAAGGACGAACTCTACAAGTCATATCTTGCATCCATGCCGAAGGACATCATGGTACCAGGAGCTGTCGAGACACTTGAGAAGCTGAAGGTCGGTGGATACCAGATGGCCATAGGATCCTCATCCAGGAATACAAAGCTTGTGCTGGAGAAGCTGGGGCTTGAGAAGTATTTCGATGCAGTGGTCGACGGCAAGATGATACATATCAACAAGCCGGACCCCGAGGTATTCCTCAAGGCAGCATCCCTGCTTGGAGCGAAGCCTCATGAATGTCTTGTAATCGAGAATACGGAGAGCGGAATCATGGCAGGAGTGAACGGAGGCTTTGCAACAGCCGGCATCGGGCATGCTGCAGGCATGAAGGAAATCGACTACGTACTCGATGATTTCACGGACCTGCTGCTCTT
>SAMEA104404103__coassemble_1001_pt1 | contig 18353 bp, 17 predicted proteins | sample SAMEA104404103__metabat2_low_PE_027 | metagenome-assembled genome bin SAMEA104404103 (sample SAMEA104404103) | Balaenoptera acutorostrata
TCCGAATGGACTGATGCAGCCATCAGACGATTCATGAAGAAGGTAGGAATCGAGAACATTCCGGAGCTCATAGACCTCAGGACGGACGATGCCGAGAGCATCTCAGGATTCTGCTTCAGGGAAAACCTCAGGGAACTTGAGGAAAGGGTGAAGGATGAAGTCGAGAAGGCATCGGCACTGACAATAAAGGATCTCGATATAAACGGTGGGGACCTCATGAAGATCGGTGTGAAGCCAGGCCCTATGATGGGAAAGATCCTCGAAGCACTCCTTGATGAGGTAATCGAGCTGCCATCCCTCAACAGGAAGGAATACCTCGAAGAGAAGGCAAGGAAACTTTCAGAGATGCTCTGATAAAAAAACAGTACAGCAATCTCTCGCTGTACCGGTGGAACAATTCTCTATCCTATATTCAGCTTAGCTTTCCAAGCCAAGTGCATGAAGCGCAAGATGGGCTGCGGCCTGTTCTGCGCTTTTCTTGTTCTTGCCGAGTGCCGGACCATAACTCTTTCCTGCAACCTCGACGAAAACTGTGAATTCCTGATCATGGTCAGGACCTGTCTGGTTTGTGACCTTGTAGATAGGCAGTGCTTTTCTCTTTTTCTGGAGATATTCCTGCAATACGGTCTTGTAGTCCTTGTAGGCGATCTTGTTCTTGAGGAACTTATCCACCTGTCCCTTGATGAAGGAAAGGACGTACTCCTTTGCCGTATCCATGCCCTGATCGAGGAAGATTGCTGCGATGATTGCTTCCATGCAGTCTGCAAGCACAGCCTTCTTCTTCTTGCCACCCTGCATCTCCTCGCCTCTTCCCATGAGTAGGAAGCGGTCGATTCCGTAGGTGTATGCAACTTCTGCCAGGGATTCCTCACTGACGACTGATGCCTTGATCTTGGAGAAGTCCCCTTCATGGAGTCCGTGGAATCCATTGAAGAGATACTCTGCTGTCACGAGTCCAAGCACGCTGTCTCCAAGGAACTCGAGGCGTTCGTTGTTGTCGACGGAACCACGGGCCTCGTTAGCATAGCTCTTATGTGTGAAAGCAAGATTCAGGTACCTCAGGTCATTGAGGTGCAAGGAATGTTCGCTACAAAAAGACAAAAGCTCCCTTTCCCGGTCACGGGTGATAAAGGGAGCCTTATTCAGATAGGAATCCAAATTAATTCAATTCCTTTGCCAAATAGCGAACTGCATCTCCTACAGTCTCGAACTCATTTGCCATATCATCAGCAATTGTAACGCCGAGCTCTTCCTCGATAGCGTATACGAGCTCATAAGTATCAAGGCTATCTGCGCCGAGATCCTTTCTGAAGTTAGCATCGAGTGTGATCTTCTTCTCGTCGATTGAGAGCTTCTCAACTACTAGGTCCTTGACCTTGGAAAATACTTCGTTCTCTGTCATTTGATTACCTCTGTGTAAAATTACTCTTCGTCCTTGACTACAACCTGCTTGCCTGCATAGTAACCACACTTAGGGCAGACGCGGTGAGAAGGAATAAGGTTTCCACATGTCTGGCATTCTGAAAGATTTGGAGCCTGAAGCTTCATGTTTGCTGCCTTTCTGGAAGCAGCCTTTGCCTTTGATGTCTTATACTTTGGAGTTGCCATCTAATTAACCTCTCTATAATGTTATTGTTCCGACTCTGTCGATAATAGCAAAACATGGGTATCACGTCAACGGTTTTCAAAGACAAGTTAAGCTCAGATGAAACTTCTCATTCTTTTTCTTGACAGATTTACCATATGTGTTAGCTATATTATACATCTTTTCATCAGAAAGAAAAGACCTCGGATATGCAAATATGCAATATTCCCATGTTTTTCCCTACTGAGAAAGGAGTTAGAATCAGTCCTTGACCAGGTCGCAGAGCTCGAATTCCACCGCCCTGGAGAAATCATCGAAGCTCGTCTCCACCTGCATACCTACCCTTCCACCTGAAAAAGCGATGCGATCGAAGAGCTGGGCAGTCTCATCGACATAGGTCCTGAAGGTCCTCTTCATTCCTATCGGGGAGCATCCTCCGTGGACATATCCGGTAAGGGGAAGAAGCTCCTTCTGCCTTATCATCTCGATGTCCTTCACACCTGCCGCCCTTGCCGCCTTCTTGAGGTCGAGTTCAGCTCCAACTGGGATGACGAATACGAAATGCTCATGCGCCTTCTCGCTGAATGTGACAAGTGTCTTGAATACCGCATCGGCATCGAGACCGAGAAGATTGGCTATCTCAAGACCTGTCATATGAGGATCCGGCTCGTATTCCCTGACTATGTACTCTATCTTCTGGGCTTCAAGGAGCCTCATTACATTTGTTTTCCTCTCTTTCATCCATCTACCCTTTCTGTTATATTTACGCTTATGAAGACGCTTCTGAGGAAAATATATCTTTTTCCTGTATATCTGTACAGATGGTGCATATCCCCTTTCAAGGGCGGTCCCTGCTGCAGGTACACTCCGTCATGCTCCTCCTACTTCCTCGAAGCCGTATTCACCCATGGAATCATAAAGGGAACGATCCTAGGATTTGCAAGGCTCTTCCGCTGCTCCCCTCCATTCTGGGGAGGAAACGATCCTGTTCCCGAGAAGTTCTCATTCAGGGGAATCAGGAACGACTATATCAGGTTCCGTAAGCCTTCCAAGCGTAAGCTCGACAAAATGGAGAACAAGTAAGTTCCACTATCATGCTGCAGGATGAGGGATGATCCTGCCGCTCCTGACAAGCTCTACAAAGAGTGGTCCAAGCTCCGGATCCAGCTGGGATCCGGATACTCTCAGTATCTCCTCCAGAGCCTCATCCACAGAGAAAGCCTTCCTATAGACACGCATGCTGGTCATTGCATCGAAGGTATCTGCAATTGCAAGACATCGTCCACCGACCGGTATGTCTTTTCCCCTGAGCCCTTCAGGATAGCCTGTACCATCCCATCTCTCATGGTGTGACCTTGCAATTGGAATCATCCTCATGCCATGAGGAAGACTTGCTATTACATTCCTGCCCCTTTCCACATGGGTCTTGATAACCTCATACTCCTCGTCCGTAAGCTTTCCTGGATTCAGCAGGATTGAATCCGGTATGGATATCTTGCCGATATCATGTACGAGCCCTGCCTCATACACAAGCTGGCAGTCGATTGCGCTGAGTCCTATCGCCTCGGCCAACACTCTTGCATAGGAAGCTACATTAGCCGAATGGTCATAGGTGAAACGGTCCCTCAGGTCCAGAGCCCTCGAGATTGCCTCTACAGTTCCAATCTGGAATCCGGAATCGAATCCATGCAGCCTGCTCCTGATATCCGACGTATATTCAGCCAGCCTGTTCTTTCCCTGCTGCTTTGCAGAGATCTCTGCTGCCTTTGCTGCATTGAGGAGCCACCCTGCATCGTTGTCCTCATTTCCATATACCTCAACAAGTCCTGTGGAGAAGGTCACATCCTCATATGGTGTTCCCACATTGGACTTCCTGAATGCTTCCCTTACCCTGCTGTCGTAATCGACCGCCTCCATCTTGGAGGCAAGTACGAAGGCAGAGAATGTCTTTCCGGAAACGCGCCCGAGTATTATGCGCTCATCCGCTTCACTCCTGAGAGCCGACGCGAATCCCCGAAGGATCTCATTTCCCGTATTCAGGGAGAAGACAGTATTGTAGAGCTTCAGGTCATCTATGTTGAACAGGAGGAACGTAAAGTCCTTCCTGGACTTCAGGAGTGTCTCGACGATCGTCCTCACCGTTGTCCTGTCATACAGTCCTGTAAGAAGGTCTGTAACGGCATTACGCTCGAGCTGATGCATCATCAGGCTGGATTCCAATGCCAATGCAGTCGTTCGGTTGAAGGATGAGATTGATTCCTTGTCGAGTGTATCTACAGAGTTTATCCTTCCGCCTCCCAGAAGATAGAATCCAAGAACCCTGCCGTTGACCTGCAGAGGAGAGAACACCACAAGATTCCTCCTCTCGATATCCTCTGCCAGGGCCCCAGCATCCTCACCAAGGTATGCAAGGATGTTCCAGGCACTCTGCGGACTGTGGAGCATGCCTGCATGCTCGGAAAGCCTGTCACCCTCTGCAAAGCTCAGCTCTCCATACTTCGAGTTGCATCTGATGGTATACCTGCCTATCCTGCTGTCGTATATGAAGAGTGCGATGTTGGTGCAGCCGAATACCTTCACCATGGTCCTCGAGAACAGCTCTGCCATCTCGTCGATCCTTCCCAGAAGTGGAATGAGGGCCTCATGATAGGATGCACTGCACTTCAGGATATAGTCCCCCCTATCAACGAAGAACCTCGAATAGAGGGATTCGAAGAGGATGGTTATCAGGGATGTACATACCGATGAGATCATGACTACAGACAGGATCGTCGTCCTCAGTGATGACATCTCACCCCATACCTTGCAGTTCAGGAGCAGGATGAATATGAAGACAGTGAGGCTGGAAAGGATGGGAAAGCTCTTATGCGTGATGTACCTGTTGAAATTGAGGACCCTCCTCTGCCTGAGATAGACCATGAACACAAGTCCGTTCATCATGCCGGCAAGAAGGTCGAACGCGATGTAGGAGGAGAGATAGATGTTCGCCGTGGTGAGAAGGAAATAGCCTATGACATCAAGAAGGAGTAGGTTCCTGCATTCCATTTCCCTGCATGAGAGTATCTCCTTCAGGCTGAAGCAGGTTGCAACTACGTTGGATATAACCATCAGGAGGGACAGCAAGGTAGGATTTGTATCCACCACGAAGATGTTGTCTATGGTGAATATGCCCCCGCTCACTCCTGTACCGAGATGGATCTCGGGATTGAAATATAGTCCCAGCACGCCAAGAAGGACCTCCAGGGAACAGAGCAAGGCAAGACCGACACTCGTCATGCTGAAGAGATTCCTGCCGGTAACTGCAGAGATTGTCATGTACATGAGAAATGGAATCACCATGAGGCAGACTTCGGAGATTCCGAACCAGACCATTGGGTCCGGGCCGACTCCCAGTCGAAGTGCAAGCTCCGAGAAGATCCAGACTGTACCGAGACCTGCAAGCATGGTCACCTTGTTGACGAGCCTGCTTCTCTCAGCGAAGAGGAAGGATATGAATACCGCAAGATAGGCGTTGAAGGCAAATATCCATACATATAGGGATAGCGAATATATCATCTGTTGCTCCTGTTCCACCTTTTCGGACATAATAGCCCACAAGACATCGTTTTGACACAGGAAACCATATATTTCAGGTAAAATGAGTGAAAGACAAGGGGACCGTCGGTCCCCTAAGTCGTCTGGATGATATCAGTCTTCCCTTACGATCGAGTTCACGAAGGAGAAGAGCACATTCATTGCGTTCTCGTTGTATCCGCCTTCCGGAATTATGAGGTCTGCATATTCCTTAGTAGGCTCGATGAAGTTGTAGTGACCAGGTCTTACTACCGAAAGATACTGCTCTATTACGGAATCCATCGTCCTTCCCCTCTCTACGATATCTCTCTTGAGTCTTCTGATGAAGCGGATATCAGCCGGGGTCTCGACGAAGATCTTCAGGTCAAGCAGGTTCCTGATCCTCTCATCGTAGAGAACCATCAGGCCATCGACGATGATGATCTTCTTCGGCTCGAGCAGGATGAACTCATCCTTCCTTGAGTGGGTGCAGAAATCATACTGTGGCATCCAGGTAGGTCTGCCGTTCTTGAGGTCATTGAGGTTTGAGATCATAAGCTCCATATCGAAAGCCTGAGGCTGGTCGAAGTTTACAGCTGTGATGTTCTCGTTGCTTACCTGGGGAGCACTCTTGTAGTAGTTGTCCTGTGCGATTACAACACAATCCGGTGTTGCTTCCTCAATCCTCTTTACGACGGTACTCTTACCGGATCCGGAACCACCTGTGATTCCAATGAGTTTTACATTCTTCATATATTGAATCAGATCTCCTCGAGCTTATATGTTGTTGTTGAACGGTAGAGAACCCCTGGCTCGACATATGCTCCAGGGAAATCCTTGATGTTCATGAAATTCGGATAGTAGCTGCTCTCAAGCGCAAAGCCATCGAAAGCCTGGTATGGTCTACCGTTCTTTCCATCGAGTCCGGATGAGAGGAATTCAGCTGTGTAGAGCTGGAATGCTGGCATCGTGGTCCTCATGGAAAGTCTCAGGCCGTTCTTCTCTGCAACGAGTACGCCGTCGAGGGAGAAGCATGTATCGTACCTGCCATCCTTCCTCTCTCCGATTGCATGTGGTTCGTTGAAGTCGTAATCGGTCCCGATGCTGTCGCATTCACACCTTGCAATGAGGTCGGAATCGACATCCACATACTTCCTTCCAGGGAATGTGAGGACTGTATCCCTTACATCCCCATCCCCAAGGTTGAAGTACGCATGGTTCGTGATGTTGATCGGACACTTCCCATCACTCATGACCTGGTAGTCGATGATGAGCTGTCCATCGTCTGTGAGGAAATAGGTGACCATCACCTCGAACCTCTGGTCAAAACCTCCACGAGGCTCGGCAACGAGTGAAAGCGTTACGGATGCATCTGAGTGTCCTGTCATCTTCCACTTCCGCTCTCCGAAGTTCATTGCACATGAATGGAGTGTGGTCCTGCCGTTCTCGTTCCTATCGAGCTGGTAGGACTTCCCATCGACTGTGAAGGAGCCGTTCTCGATCCTGTTTGCTATCGGACCGACGACCTGGCCCATGTAGCCGGTCTGGCTTCTGTAGCCATCGAGGGAATCGAATCCAAGGACCACGTCGTGGTCCCTGAACCTGAAGCTCTGGAGTATGGCTCCGAGATTCAGTACGGATGCACTGTATTCACCGTTGGAGATTGTGTACCTGAATACACCCTCTCCCCAATCCTCGCTGATGAACATCTTATTCGTTATCCTCCGTCTTAAGGACAGCAAGGAATGCAGACTGTGGAATCTCTACGTTTCCAACCATCTTCATCCTCTTCTTTCCTTCCTTCTGCTTCTCGAGGAGCTTTCTCTTTCTGGAGATGTCTCCTCCATAACACTTGGCTGTTACGTCCTTGCGGAATGCACTGATGGTCTCCCTGGATATGATCTGTCCGCCGATTGCAGCCTGGATAGGGATCTTGAACTGCTGGCGAGGTATCTCATCCTTGAGTCTCTCACAGACGATTCTTCCCCTTGCCTGTGCATTGCTTCTGAATACGAGACATGAGAGTGCATCTACCGGCTCACCGTTTACGAGGATATCCATCCTTACAAGGTCGGTCTTCCTGTGCCCGATTACATTGTAGTCGAAGGAAGCGTAACCACGGGAGATGGACTTGAGCCTGTCGTAGAACTCGAAGAGGACCTCAGCAAGAGGCATCTCATAGATGAGTTCGACTCTCTTCTCATCGAGGTAGTTCATTGCAGTCTGGATACCACGCTTCTCCATTGCAAGGCTGATGATCGGACCTACGAACTGTGTAGGTGTGATGATGCTTGCAGAGATGTATGGCTCCTCTGTGTAGTCGATTGTCATCGGATCAGGATACTCGAGAGGATTGTCGATATACTTCGTGTCCCCATTCTTCATGTGTACGATGTATCTTACCGATGGGGATGTGAATACGATCGAAAGTCCGAACTCCCTCTCGATTCTCTCCTGGATTACCTCCAGGTGGAGAAGTCCCAGGAATCCACATCTGAAACCGAAGCCAAGAGCTGCAGAGTTGTCCTTCTCGTATACAAGCGATGCGTCATTGAGCTTCAGGCGCTCGATTGCATCAGCAAGCTCCTCGTAGTCGTTCGTATCAACAGGATAGATCGATGAGAATACTACAGGCTTGACTTCCTTGAATCCACCAAGTGGATCCTTTGCCGGATTCTTCTTCAAGGTTACGGTATCACCGACACGGATATCGGAGATTGTCTTGATTCCTGCGATGAAGTAGCCGACATCCCCTGCTCCAAGATAGCCGGTGGATGCAAGAGTAAGCTTGAACTTTCCGCAGTCCTCGATCCTGTACTCGGCCCCCGAGTGCATGAATACGATCTCATCATCCTTCCTGAGCGATCCTGAGAAGATCCTGCAGTGTACGATTACACCCCTATATGGATCGTAGTGTGAATCGAAGATGAGAGCCTTGAGTGGTTCCTCATCCTTTCCTTCCGGTGCAGGGATGTACTCTACGATTGCCTCGAAGAGATCGTCAACTCCAACACCTGTCTTTGCAGAGACCTGGATTGCCATATCGGGATCGAGACCAAGGTCATGGTCGATCTGGTGGAGGCATGAATCGATATCTGCAGAAGGAAGGTCGATCTTGTTGATTACAGGGATGATCTCGAGGTCATGCTCCATTGCTAGATAGAGGTTTGCAAGTGTCTGAGCCTCTACGCCCTGGCTGGCATCGATGAGAAGGAGTGCTCCTTCACATGAGGAGATCGCACGGGAAACCTCATATGTGAAGTCTACGTGTCCCGGAGTGTCTACGAGATTGAGTTCGTATTCGACACCGTCCTTCGCCCTGTATGGAATTGTGACGGCCTGGCTCTTGATCGTGATACCCCTCTCCTTCTCGATGTCCATGTTGTCGAGAATCTGAGTCTGGGCAGGTCCCCTTGAATTCACAAGGGAAGCCCTTTCGATGAACCTATCGGCAAGAGTGCTCTTGCCGTGGTCGATATGTGCAATGATGCAGAAATTTCTTTTCCTGGAAGTTTCCACTTACTTAAGCTCCGTAATATGCTCTACTGGTGGGAAGCCGAACATCTCCCTGATCTCGGCATCGTCCAAGGTCTCCTTCTCGACGAGGCGTTCTGTAAGCTCGTCAAGCTGGTCCCTATGCTCTGTAAGGATTGCAGTTGCATGATCCATACATCTCTTCATGATCTTGAGGACCTCTTCATCGATTCTCATTGCAGTGTGCTCAGAGAAGTTCTTGTGCTGTGCAATGTCTCTTCCGAGGAAGATAGGCTCATCGTCGTTTGCAAGTCCGATGAATCCAAGATCGCTCATACCCCACTCGGTTACCATCCTATGGGCAAGCTCAGTTGCCTTCTGGATATCGTTCGATGGACCTGTTGTAGTCTCACCGTAGACGAGCTTCTCTGCAATGTATCCACCCATGATCATCTTGATCCTGGACTCAAGCATTGTCTGGTTGAGTGAGTATGTATCCTTCTCAGGAAGGCTCATCGTAATACCGAGTGCCCTTCCATGAGGAATGATCGTTACCTTATGGAGGGGATCGAGTCCAGGAAGGTAGTAGTGGAGAAGTGTATGTCCACCTTCGTGGTATGCAGTTGCCCTCTTCTCCTCGATCGTCATGAATCTCGACTCTCTTGCAACACCGAGGATTATCTTGTCCCTTGCCCTCTCGAAGTCTCTCATGTTGACCTGCATCCTGTCTTCCCTTGCAGCAAAGAGTGCTGCCTCGTTTACGAGGTTTGCAAGGTCTGCACCGGAGGAACCTGGAGTTGCACGTGCAACCTTCTGGAGGTCTACGTCGTCGGAAAGGTGGACCTTCCTTGTATGGATCCTGAGTACATCAAGTCTTTCCTGTACATCTGGAAGCTCTACAGTGACCTGTCTGTCGAACCTGCCTGGTCTGAGAAGTGCCGGGTCGAGTACATCAGGCCTGTTTGTTGCTGCGATTACGATGATTCCAGGGTCAGATGAGAATCCATCCATCTCTACGAGCATCTGGTTGAGTGTCTGCTCCCTTTCATCATGTCCACCGCCAAGTCCTGTTCCTCTTGCCCTACCTACGGCATCGAGCTCATCTATGAAGATGATGCATGGTGCATTCTTCCTTGCATCTGCAAAGAGATCCCTTACACGGGCAGCTCCCATACCTACGAACATCTCGACGAAGTCGGATCCGGATGTATGGAGGAATGTAACACCTGCCTCACCGGCAACTGCCTTTGCAAGGAGTGTCTTACCTGTTCCAGGAGGACCTACAAGGAGAACTCCCTTAGGAATCTTCGCTCCGATCTTCACGAATCTCTCCGGCTTCTTCAGGAAGTCTACGACCTCTTCAAGCTCGTACTTGGCCTCCTTCTGACCTGCTACATCCTTGAAGGTTATGACATTGTCCCCCTTCTCGAACTTCTGTGCATGGCTCTTGCCGAGATTTCCCATCATCTTCTGTCCGCCTGCTGCGGAAGTCTGACGGAAGATCATTACCATCATGAATACGAAGATAACCCATGGAAGGAGCTGGATGAGGATATACCAGAATGGAGTTGGCTCGACTGCACCTGTAATCTCCACCTGATGTGCCTTGAGTGTCGGCAGCAGGTCCTGGTCCTTCATCGGCATCCTGGTCTCGCCGATGAATCCATCGTATGTCTGGAATTCGATCTTGGAGGAATCATAGATGTTGACCTTCATGATGTTGTCGGATTCAACCTGATAGAGGAACTTGGAGTAGCTTACGCTCTGCTTTCCAGCACCTGCGGAATCTGTGAAGATCATGAAGCCGAAGGATACGATAAGGAGTACGAATACTACAAGAGCGAACTTGTTAGGCTTGCCACCCTTGAACTGAGGACCCTTTCCTCCATCCTTGGAGTTCTTGTTGCCGCCCCAGTACCTGTACTCGTCGTAGACGTTCTTCTTCTTTTCGGATTTGCCGTCCTGGTTATCCCTTGCCTTAGGCTCATCCTTACCAGGCTCCTCTCTCTTCGCATTCTCAGCCTTGTTACTGGCCTCGTTCTCCTCGGCCCTGCCATATGGATCGTCCTTCCAGTTGTTGGCAGAGAAAGGCTCGTTAGGAGTGATCCTGGGATCGGTACCGGTGTTTGCTTCAGAAGACGGATTCTTCTGGTTTCCGTTGGAATTCTTCAATTCCTCTTTGTCATCTTTATTTTCAAAATCGTTCATTTTACAAATAACAATCCTTTTTCCTTATAAATATAGCTGAAACAGATGTAAAAGTGAATAAGAATAAGCAGAGCCTGTATTTTCAGTCCAAAGGCCGATATAGACTGGCAAATGATGCAAAACATATAAGTTAGGATAGCATACTATGGCATTTCCAATCATCTGAATGCATTTCAAGTGCAATACAACATAATATAGGACATCCAATGCATTTCTGTTGAATTCTCCCCATATATGTCGCTTTCACCTCATGGGAGTTTCCTGCATGAATGCCGTCTGCCATGTAAGTGTGGATTACTATATAATGGATATGCTGTTTCCGCCCTTGCCGAGGTGGTTAGATGCGAGCCTATCGCGTCCTCCGAAGAGACGCATGAAGACAGCTTCGATTCCCCTTCTGTCCTCAAGGACAAGACTGTATGGAATGCCCTGGTCCTTCTCGAGGTCCCTGACACTCTTACAACCATCCTTCAGTTCGATCCTATCCTGAGGAAGGGATGTGCGGATGATAGCAGGTCCTTCAAGCAATCCAAGATCCATTATCAAGGTCCTGCTGTCCACATCCCCTTCATCGATCATGCAACTGAAATATGGAGTGCTGAAGCTTCTTCCATCAAGGCTGTACATGATGAATGGAAGAAGTGGATATACCCTGACCTCATCTCCCTTGAGCCTGAGCTCGAAGGTTCCCGAGTATCTCTTCCTGCCGGATGAGATGCACTCATCGATTGCCCTCAGCTCATCCCTCTTGAGTCTTGCATGTTCCGGAATCTCCCTGTTGATCCTGAAGAGCAGGTCCTCCCTTTCGGCAAGTCCCGATGATAGATACTCGGATCTCGAGAAATGAAGATATCTTCCATTCACCGAGCTGAAGGAGAGCTCCCTCTCTCGGGATCGGATAAATGCAAGGTTCTCTGCAATCCTGGAGATATGGTTTCTCTCAGTTTCCGTAATCAGGGGAAGAAGCCTCTGCCTGATGGAATTTCGCCTGTATGTCGTGTCGCTGTTGGTACTGTCGTATGAGTACTCAAGTCCTGCTTCCTCAAGATAGTTCTCGATGAGGATCTTCGGGACATTAAGCATAGGTCTCCAGATCCTGCCATCGACCTTCCTCACACCTTCGTATTTCCAGAATGGGGAACCATCGAGCACCCTCATCAGGAATGTCTCGACCTCGTCATCCTGGTGATGGGCTGTGAGAATCCAGTCGGCGTCCTCACTTAGGAGCGCTTCATATCTGAGAGCTCTTGCAGCACCTTCGGTTCCGATTCCCTCGGATTCCGAAAGTCTCTCTACAGCATCCCTCTCAAGTTCGACGATCTTCAGTGGAATCCAAAGCCTCTCGCAGTTTCTCCTGTTGAGTGCGATCTCCTTCTCAAGCTCTTCGTCTGTACGGATGTGATGGTTTACATAGAGAGCGCGGGTCCTCTCCCTTGGCAGTAGTGAAAGAAGTGCCAGGGAGTCGGATCCTCCACTGAAGGCAACGAGAAGGCTGCCTTCAGACGGTAGGGACAGCAGAGAAAGAATTTGCTCTCTGTATGATGACATTATCCTTCTCTCCTCTCCTGAAGCTGTCGATTGCAACGACTGCCTCATCATAGACCTTGTCGAGTATTGCCATGTCCTCATCAGAGAACTTCGACAGTACGTGGTCCGGAACGGCCACTCCCTCTTCAGGTCTTCCTATACCTATATATATGCGAATGAAGTCGTTGCCCCATTCCCTGATGATACTCTTCAGACCATTATGTCCTGCAGAGGATCCACCGATCCTGACCTTCAGTCTTCCGACTGGAAGGTCCATGTTGTCCACAACAACTATGACGCGTTCCCCTTCCTCTACAAGCTCCGGGAATACGATACCGCTGTTGTTCATGTAAGTCAGAGGCTGGACAATACGAAAATCTTCATCACGAGACCACTTATAATTAGAAAAGCAGCGCTTACGCATTTTCATGCCATAGAACGCTGCTAGCTTTTCGGCTGTCATGAACCCGACGTTGTGTCGGGTCTTTTCGTATTTTCCGCCTGGGTTACCTAGGCCGAAAACAATCATGATGCTGTAATCAGTTCTTCTCGAAGAAGTCTACGTGGTGGATTACACCTCTGAGAAGGTCAGACTGAACTGCCTTTACAGAAACGTGGTGCTCTGCGCCATCTACTGTGAGTACGAGATCAGCATCCTTCCTGTAGTTCTTGAGGTTGTAGTTGAAATCGTGTGCATCGATTGTTACGTGGATAGGATCTGCCTTTCCGTATACGACAGCTGGGATTCTGCCAGCTCTAAGAAGTCTTCTAGAACCTCTTGTTCCGAAATCAGTTGTTCTGAGTTCTGCTGCAATTGTCATTTTTTTCTCCTTATACTCTCATTGGTAAATTTCCAACTACCATGGAGCCTGTAAAACCATACAGGAAAAAGACTTTTTTGTCTATATGCATATGCGTGCGCGGTGAAAACATCAAGGATTGAAATAAATTACCTAAAAATACATTCCGTTTTCGGTATATCATTTCAACTGGAATAAATTTCACTTTCAAATTCCACATCATGGTTTAGAATATATCAATGGCAAGAAGACTACGTAGATTCATCATCTCAATGCTCATAGCATCTGCTGCAATCAGCTCACTCAATGCAGGGAGAGCTTTCGATGTTCTTCACGCCCATTACAGGGAAGCACTCGACATGGGGCACATCTCCAGGGCAATAAACCTATATAAGCCCATCTCCATGAGACTGCATGACCTTCAGCAAGAACTTCAGAGAGCGCATGCTGAAGGAGATGAGAGGAAGGCTTCCGGAATCAAGGCAGCAATAGATGACTACAGGAAGTATCTTGTAACCGAGGAGGAAGCCCAGAAGATGGGAATCCTACGTCTCAGCGTCAGCCATCCTGAGAAGCTCAAGGAAGCCTCGGTCTTCCTCTATGATAATACGGATTTCTTCAGGCCTACCATCACGATCAGGGATGAATGTGCAGCGGGCAGCGAGGTACATGTATGGATGGCAAGGCCTGGCAATACAATCAGCTTCAATCACGAGTACGACGAGGAGAAGCTTGATGGAAGGATCTTCACGGGCTACAGGAGAACGGACGGTACATTCCGAAGGGGTGAGTACCCTTCCTTCACGATGAGCTATGACAGTGAAGTATGGGATGCAGTCTACGAGTATGGTTTCGTATTCAGTGACCCATATTATGGCTATGAGGTATTCTATCCAGTGAATGACGATGGACTTGTAGAGATTCCAAAGCTGGACTGGCTTTCATCAGATGACTTCAAGCTGGCAGGATGGAAGGATGAGGATACCGGAATAGTCCTGGCATCCCAGCATTCAGACTGTATAGAGTTCGATGGCAGGAGCAGTACTCTCGTTCCTATCTGGGAACATATACAGCTTGACCAGCTGCATATCGGAAACAGGCGCAAGATGATGACACAGGGAAGCGAGGAGCTCTTCTACATCGACATCACAAACAATTCAAACCATACAGTCACACTTCTTGTCGATGCATATACCTATTCACAGGAATGCATAGCTGACAGGGTATTCGAATTCATCACGATGACTGAAGGGGAATCGGTGGAACTTGGTCCTTACAACATAGAGGCGCTGATGGGAACGAAGGGAGAGGACATAGACTTCAAGGTCAAGCTCAAATCCCTTGAATCGGGCAACCAATGGACATATACCCCGAGCCTCTCGATAAGATAAAGGCTGCCTGTGATATCCAGACAGCCCTGCAATGAATTGGTATGAAATCGCCTACTATGCTCTTTCACCAGTAACGATGATGTGGCCAAGAGATGAATCAGTCTCTGCATTGAAAGCATCTCCCTCTACAGAACCTGACATATCGAACTTGATCTTTCCGAGTGGAGTCGGCATGATGGCGCTGAAGCTGAACTTGTTGCCGTCAACAACTCCATTCTCGAAAGGAGCAACGGATGCCATGCAAGTGATGTTTCCACTTACCTTTCCATCCTTCTCTTCCATTGTAACTACTGCCTTCATATGACCAAGTGGTGTCTTGAGCCTGATATTGTATTTTCCGTCCAAAGCCATGATATTTCCTCCTATTACTTTGCTGGTGGTACGATGAGCTCACAATCCGAAATCGGGAATGATGAGCATGGATGGATGAATCCGAAGTTCCTGTCTCCGTATCTTCTTCCATCATCCTTCTTGGAGACATATACATCTCCCTCTACGAGCATGGACCTGCAGAATCCACAGGCACCACTGCGGCACTTTGTAGGTGGTCTGATTCCAGCTCTCTCCATAGCAGTTACCAGGGTCTCCTCGCTCTTGGCTGGAATCCTGTATGTCTTGTCTGCCTGATGGACAGTGACTGTATAGGTCTTTCCAACCTGGTCCTGTGGGAATCCCTCTTCGGAGGAAATCTGCCTAGGCTGACCGAAGAGCTCGAATCTTACGAACTTGCGTCTGAGACCGTACTTTGCAATCTCCTTCTGAAGGAAGCTGTACATTCCCTGTGGTCCACAGATGAAGATGGAAGATGCCTTTGCATCAGCATGCCTGTCGATTACATCAGTCGTAACGAAACCATGCTCGTATCCAGCCTTATCCTCATTTGCAAGTACGAATACAGCCTTGAACTTGCCGTTAGACTTCTTCTCGAGCTCAACGAACTCATCATGGAATGCAATGTCATCCTCTGTGTTTGTTCCATAGAAGAGAGTCATATTGCAGTCGATTGTTCCATCTGCAATTGCCCTGGCCATCGACCTGAAAGGTGTGATTCCACTACCTCCGGCAATGCCGATTACACTCCTGAGGTCCCTTATGGAATCCCAGTAGAACTGACCTGCAGGACCAGATGTCTTCAGGACATCACCAACCTTGAGCTCATTGTAGAGATACCTTGCGGCAAAACCGTTCTCATCGTCTCTTACGGCAAGCTCATAATATCCTTCAAGGCTATCTGCCGGGCTTGATGCGATTGAGTAAGGACGTGTGATGAGGCTTTCCCCAATCTTCATATCGACAGTTATGTACTGTCCAGGTCTGAAGAATGCAAGCTCCCCATCATCCTCTCTTCTGAATCTGATCAGCTTGATTGTAGGAGTAAGCTCCTTGATGGACTCAACCTTAAGCATCTGCTTTGGTGGATGAAGTCTTGCTGCAAGCTTATTGATATAAGGTACTTCCGGCTGGACCTGAGTATCAGGTGCTTCAGCCATTTTCTGCATTCTTGTAGGAACCAGAGCCTGGAATCCCATGAAGTCTTCTTCATCAGTCTTGATTGTTACATACAATGGTTCATCCATCACTTTGCCTCCTTCTCTTCTACCATCAATTTAAGAATATCTGCCGCAGCCATTTCGCCCGACATGAGCGACCATTGATAGCCATGGACAACTTTACTCATAGCCCCAGCAAACTCCAATCCCTTGATGTACTTCTCGTCATTCATTGTCATGAGACGGGCAATGAGAGAGTCCCAAGGCTGCTGCTCGAATCCGTAGACGACACCGTTGTAGGCATCAGTGTACTGAACCATTGTAACTGGAGTTGCCACCTCAAGTTCCTCAATGGAATCCATTACAGAAACATGAGCAAGCTCCTCGTACTGACGGATTGTATCGTAGGCAATCTTCTGCTTGATGTCGAAATAATCCTTAGGCTCCACTCCATCCCATGCCGCTGCATCCTGCAGGAAGCAGAAAGAAAGAGATGATGTACCTTCAGGGGATGCATCTGGATATACATTTGTAATGCATATTGCATTAGGCTGCTTACTTGCCTCGAGCTTCTTGTAGCTCTGGTAGGCCTCCTCAACACTAGGTGTTGTGAAGAGCATTGTGCTGTAGCCATCGATTCCAAGCTCCTTAGGAGACTTGTCGAGTCCCAGGTAAACAACAAAGCATGAGAAACCAAGCTTTCTTGCATTGATGTTCTTGTATGCTTCTGCAGGAACCGCTGACTTAGGCTCTATCATCTTGTTGTACATAGCAAGTGGTGTAGCATTGGAAATCACGTACTTGCACTTGATCCTCTCGCCACGTGATGTAACAACTCCCTGTACTCTTCCATCCTCTACTAGAACCTTGTCGACCTTTGTATTGAACCAAAGCTCTCCACCAAGCATCCTGAACACCTTCTCGAATGCGGATGTGTAGTTATGTGAGTAATGGTCTGGTACGAATGCCTTGTCGTTGATCAGTGTATACATCATGAGACCATAGATTGTGAAACCCATGTCCTTGGTTGATGTACCTACATATGACCAGTACGCATTGAGTATTCTCTGTACATCCAGTGGTACCTCAAGTGCTTCATAAACCTCATCAACTGTATAGGAAGCAGTCTTGATGAAGTTGGAGAAGTTCATGAGGATATATCCGAGATCCGGATCCTCCTGGTTTGCAGCAAGATAGTTGATTGCATCTACAACTTCCTTGCAGAGTGCAAAAAGTCTCTCTGTTACAGGGCGAGATCCCGGTACGAGCTCCTCTACCTTATCCAGGTAGTTCTCGATACCGAAAGGCATCTCAGCATCTATTCTTGTATGGATTCCATCGTCAGAGATGACTCTGTAGGCCTCAGGTACTTCGTACCAAGGGACTGGGGAGCCGCATCTATCGAAAAGCTTCTGGATATCTCCAGGGTTTTCCTTCGTTCCTATTCCCGAAATCTCATGTAGCGCAACCTCGAATTCAAATCTCCCTCTCTTGAAGCTGGAAGCGTAACCGCCAGGAATATTGTGACGCTCGAGCATGAGTGTCTTCACACCCTTCTGAGCAAGAGTAATGCCTGCTGTAAGTCCGCCGTTACCGGCACCGATGACTACGCAGTCTACTTCTTTGCAATAATCGTGCATCTATTATCTCCTTTTACGGATATCATAGCTCTGCATAATCCGACATGCAACAATTTCCAAAAATTTGTTTTCCTATGGATCGTTGCATGCCAGCATATCCAGTACGCATATGGATGGATATGAATCATGGATGTCTCAAGACCTGTCATCATCGGAAGAATCCTCAGTTCCATCCAGCTCCTCGATCCAGACTAGATCCTCCTTGCTCCCATCATCCTCATTTCCTTCAACCCTGTAATAAGCCACTTCTCGGGTATAGAGGCATGGAATGCCATGATCATCTTCCGATGGCTCTGCCTTTGGAAGAGCCAAATAGGATGAAAGGGAATCCCTTACACGATTACCTGCAAAGAGTTCATTGTAAGACACTCCCAAGGCATCAGCTATCTTACGAATCAGGAAGACAGATGGAATACATCGCTCCTCTCTCATCAAGGTGAATGTACTGTCATTCATTCCCATGCGTCTTGAAAGGTCTTTCCATTCAAGCCCTCTCTCGGTCAGGATTCCATACACTCTCTCATAGAATGCATCCACTTCCCTAAGTGCTGCTTCATCAGTCTCTCTCATACTTAAGCTCCTTGAAATCTTTGGTCTATAAACCTAGTTCCATAAAGCTTAAATCTGTCTACATCACACTGCAGAAATGAGTACGCTAAGAGAGGTTGAAAAGAGAAGCAGGAGCA
>SAMEA104404103__coassemble_1067_pt1 | contig 17681 bp, 14 predicted proteins | sample SAMEA104404103__metabat2_low_PE_027 | metagenome-assembled genome bin SAMEA104404103 (sample SAMEA104404103) | Balaenoptera acutorostrata
TATATTATTCCTTATGGTCTCAATATAGCGTAGAAGGGAATCTATGGAAATAGAGTAGGCCATAAGAAAGGCGCAATGGAATCACATCCACTACGCCTTAGCTTTTCATATCAGTCCTTGTTTTCCTTATCCCTGTTCTTCTTAGGATATAGGAATCTCTTGATCTTCATCGTTGGGGTCCTCTCGAAGTCCTCTTCCTGTAGCTCAGCCTTCTGAAGCTTTGAAAACGAGGAGAGTTCCTTGTTTACCTTCTTCCTGATCTCTGCAACGCGCTCCTTGGCAAGCTGCTTGGCATCGTCTACTGAGATCTTCATCTTCTTTGCCATTAGCTCTACATCGATCTTTACAAGCGCCAAGAGTCCTCCATCCTCCGGTACTACGAGAGATTCCGTTACGAACTCCTCAGCGTTGATGAGGTTCTCGATTCCCTCTGGATAGATGTTCTCTCCACTTGGGCCAAGTATCATGGTCTTCTTACGCCCCTTCAGTGCAAGCATCTTTGATTTTGGATCGATATAACCAAGATCTCCTGTCCTGAAGAAGCCATCTTCTGTGAAGACTTCCCTGTTGAGCTCCTCGTTGTTGTAGTAGCCCTTCATGATGTTAGGACCCTTTACGATGACCTCTCCTATTCCGTTCTCATCAGGCTCGTCGATCCTGAGGTCGCAATCCTTTACAGGCTTTCCTATGAAGCCTGGCTTATGGTCCTTCTTCCTTGGTGAGCATCCTGCTATGAGAGGAGATGTCTCTGTAAGACCATAACCGATGAGGTAAGGAAAGCTTCCCTTGTAGAGGAATCTCTCGACCTCTGGATCGAGTGGTGCGCCGCCAACTCCGAATACCTTCAGCCTTCCTCCGAATGTTGCCTGTATCTTCTTGCAGATTACCCTATGGATGAACCATGAGAAGATTGGATTCTCATTTAGTTTCGCAACCTTCTGGTTGTCCCTGAGGACCGGTAGCACTGCTGCCTTGTAGATCTTCTCCATCAGCAGTGGTACTGAGAACATGCCTACAGGTCTCACTTCCTTCAGTGCTGGCAGGAGAATCGATACTGCAGGTGGCTTACCAAGGAATGTGATCTCACATCCGCATAGAAGCAGCAGTACCTGTCCCATCGTGAATTCATATACATGGCTCATCGGTAGGATCGAGAGTACCTGCATACCAGGCTTTACATTGAAGTACTGGTCTGTGTTGAAGTCCGCACATCTCAGTAGGTTCATATGGGTAAGCATTACCCCCTTACTCGATCCTGTGGTTCCTGATGTGTAGATGATGGATGCGATGTCGTCCTCAAGAGGGATGTTCTCATCAAGCTTCTTCTGCTCGATCCTATGGTCTGTTGTCTTACGGCCCTTAGCCTTGGAGTACTCTGTTGGCTCTACATACTCGATCTCGAACATGTCCTCCAGTCTGTAGATATCTATGTCGATATCCTTCAATACAGAGGAAATCTTCCTGTATTGGTTCTCGTTCAGGAAGATTGCCCTAGCTTCAGAATCCTTCAGGATGTTCTCTGCATCCTTTGCTGTGAAGTCAGGAAGGATCGGAATTGCTGTAAGGCCGATAGATGTAGCTGCTACGTATGCAACCATCCACTCTGGAGAGCTTTCTGCCATGATGGCGATCCTATCACCTCTATGGTAGCCGACTTCCAGGAAGTAGGAGGAAGTTGCCCTTACATGGTGGGCAAACTCTCCATAGCGCATCTCGCCTTCCTTCCTGAATACCTTATACATCACTCTCTTATGGTAGCGGGATTCTATCGCCTCCAGGAAAGCCCTGAAGGTGTAGGAAGTGAGAGTCTTGATCGTGAGTCCATCCTCACGCCTTATCTTCCTGCAGAGCTTCTTTGTTATTACCTTCTTCTTTTCCTTTTTCTTCTTGTCTTTCATGTCTTTCTTGGTCCTGTGTCTTTAATTTACACAATGTAGAATAGTGTCAACAACATTAGATTAGGGTAAATCCCCTCCATTTCATATAGTGATTTCTTACTGTTCTGCGTTTCTGTCTGAAACTACACCAAAGTGAAGCTGAGCTTCACATTGTGTGTATCGGTGTTAGAATATAGGGAGAATGAGAGAGAAGGAGTGTATTCTATGCTGGAGAGAAAGGATGTCGTCGATTTCTGTTCCCTGTTGATATCCACCAATTCCGTATCGGGAAATGAGGGGAAAGTGGCTTCCATCATACAGGATAAGATGCGGGAGCTCGGTTATGACGAGGTTGGATGCGATGAGCTAGGGTCTGTATATGGAATCATAAGGGGTGGAATCCCGAAGACGATCATGTTCGAAGGACATATGGATACAGTCGATGTATCGGACTTGTCGAGATGGAATACGGATCCCTTCACAGCAACCATCAGGGATGGAAGGATGTATGGACGGGGAACATCCGATATGAAGTCTGCAGTAGGCTGCATGGTTATTGCTGGTGGTGATATAGTTAAGCTTGACTATGCCTCAAGACCTACTGTAATCGTGGTTGGAGTGGTATTCGAGGAGATATTCGAAGGCAAGGCATTTGGAAACATGCTCGAGCATTTCCATCCCGATGCTGTCGTAAACGGAGAGTCGACCAACCACTACCTTATGAAGGGACAGAAGGGAAGGGCTGAGATAGAGATCGTAACCCATGGTCAGAATGCGCACTCTGCGCATCCTGAGAAGGGAATCAATGCAATCATGAGGATGAATGAAGTGTTGAGCAGGCTCAGTAGCTTGAAGTGCCCGGAGGATGAGAAGGTCGGCAAGGGACTCATGATTGTGACAGACATAATATCAAGTCCATATCCTGGAGCTTCTGTAATACCTGACAGGTGTAGGATAACAATCGATAGGCGCCTAGTGCTCGGTGAGACGGAGGAGAGCGTAATAAGCGAGCTTGAGAGGGAGATCGATGGGGATGAAGCTGTAAGGTCTATCGGGCTTGTTACAGCTGAGGTCACTACATACAAGGGAGCTCGATTGAAGGCTGAGAGATTCTTCCCAGCCTGGGTGACTGAAGATGATGAGCCGATAATGAAGGCAGCTGAAAAGGCAATAGCAGATGTTGGAGAGAAGGTTGAGACGAACATCTACCAGTTCTGCACCGACGCATCCGAGTGCGCAGGAAGAAGGAATATCCCGACTGTTGGATATGGACCTGGAAACTCAAACCTTGCCCATATCGACAACGAGTATGTCGAGATAGAGGACCTATATAGGGTAACGGAAGTATATATCAACATCGTGAAGCATTTTGCAGGGATGTAGGGGATATCAAGAGCATCCAGTGATTCAGGCGGCTTTCCTTCGGGATGGTCGCCTTTCTTTGTAGAAGACTACAGAATACAGGGAAGTAATGGAGTGTATCATATGAATAGGGGGTGGAAAACAGAATAGAGCTTGAAGGAGATGCTGGGCAATGTTTGCAAGAGACACTTATCTGGATGAGATGATACCCTGTATAGGTAGTGATGAGATAAAGGTACTTTCAGGTGTAAAGGGTGCTGGCAAGCATACACTCCTGAAGCATGTCATCAGGGAGATGGTATCATCCGGTGTTGATGAGGGAAACATAATATATGTTGACCTGGAGGATTTCAGATACAGCTTCGTAAACCACTATCTAGGACTCAGGAGGGAAATCGAGAGACATATATCCTCAAGGACCGGGCGCCTCAGGCTATTCATTGCAGATGTGGATAGGATCGATGACTGGAGGGATATGCTGCAGGATGAGACTCTTGGCAATCCCGAGATATGGGTGACAACCTCCACAAGGCATTTGCTGAAGAACAGGGAGAAGGAGAGCGGTAGATACCGTACCTTCACGATATTCCCCCTTTCCTTCAGGGAGTTCCATTCATTCCTTTCTGAACTCGATCCGACGCTGGACAGGAATGAGATCTTCGCAAGATTCTTCCATCAGGGAGGAATGCCCGGATGCCTGAAGTATGGAAATGAATGCGAGAAATCCGTTTCCTACAGGCAGCAGCTTTTGAGACGTATAGAATTCGAGGATATATGCCTTCGCTACAGGATCAGCAAGCCAGTTGTTATGGAAAAGATAATCCTCCATATGGCAGCATCCACCGGCAAGATGTTCTCGGACCTCAGCCTGAGCGGAATGATAAAGCTCGATAGGCTTCACGTCTCACCTCTGACAGCACATCAGATAATGGAGAACCTCGAGAACTCCTATCTCTTCTCATGTCTGAAGCGCAGGGACGTGATTACCGGTTCCATGGACAAGTCAGATGAGATGGTATACTTCTTCGACCATGGAATAAGGGAAGCTCTCTGTGGTGACAATGCCGAGATAGCTGACTACATACTCGAGAACATCGTGCTGATAGAGCTTGTGAGAAGAGGTTATAGGGTATCTGTCGGCATGAACGGGAAACGCAAGATAGACTTCGTTGCTGAGCGTGATGGGAACCGCCTGTATGTCGAGGTATGTGAGTCCATACACAAGGACAGCAGGGAAAGCTGGATCTATGATATCTTTGGGGGGATTTCCGAAGAGAATGGCAGCTGCCTGCTCCTTACGATGGACAGGGGGAATCTATCAAGAGGGGAAGTGAAGCATATTAACATCATTGATTTCCTTCTGAGTGAAGATATCTGAATCGGGAATGGATAGATATCTTTCCTTTCTTCATCTGGAGGATGATGCCGTTGTTGGTCTCGGGGTAGCGGATGAATCATCTTTCCCCATTGCATAATGGTGTGTCTTCGCAAGTATAGTAATGCTTTTCCTAACGCCAATGGAAATTCCAGTAGGAAGAGATACTTCACCTATGATTTCTACTTGGCAGTATTGCAGGACATGGAATGGCTTAGGTCATAAGGTGGAAAAAATGGACGATGCGGAATACACATCGTCCATAATGCTCTTGATTGTCTGGATCATCAGATGAGCTTGTCTAGCTCTCTCAGTACTGCAGGAATCTCGGAAGCGTCATCAAGCCTGCAACCTGCAGCGAAGGCGTGTCCGCCACCGCCGAACATTGTAGCTACCTGGTTGAGCTTTACCCTGTCTGAGCGGAACTCTACACGGATCTTGTCTCCAAGGTCTGCAAAGAGTACATGTACAGGATGTCCCTCTACATCCCTGAGTGTCTGGAGAGCTCCTGATACCTGGCCAGGTGTGAGGTGGTATCTGTCGATTACCTCCTGCTTTACATATGACCAGAGAACTCCCTTCTCAGTCTGCTGTACGAGGTTGTATGCCTCTGCAATGAACTTCACATCCTCCATTGTCCTGGAGTTGAGATGGCTGATCAGGTCAGGCATGTCGAAACCTGCCTCGAGAAGAACAGCAGCTGTCCTCATTGTGCTGGCGTTGACCCCTGGATACTGGAACTTGCCTGTATCTGTAACCATACCTGTGTAGAGACATCTTGCAGCATCCTCATTGAACTTGAGTCCATGTGCGATTGCCTCCTCTGCGATGATCTCGCAGCAGGATGAGATCTGCTTCTCGATGTTGTACTTGCCGTAGGATTCCATGACGATGTGGTGGTCTACCTTGATTACGGTGTCTGCCTTCATGAAGTCAGGATCTGCAGAACGGTTGGATACGGAGTTGTCCACCTGCACGACGAGTGTATGGCCGTACTCCACGTTTCCTGGAAGTGTCCACTCACCGAGAAAATTGAGCTTGTCGATCTTCTGGTTGACTACAGTCGAATCCCAGCCGTAGTTGAACTTGAGTAGGTTATGCAGTCCAAGAGAGGATCCTACACAGTCACCATCCGGCTGGATGTGACCGATGATGACGATTGGTCTCTCTGGATCGAGCGCGTGTTCACGCTCGAGTATATCGAATAGGTTTTCCATCACTGTACCTCCACTACATCTTCTACGTATCTTACGTTCAGCTGGTACTCATCGTTATGGAATGAGACGTTGCCTGTGATATCGTATGTCTTTCCAGCTTCGAAGAGATCTGTTCCCTTGAGCTTTGTATCCTTGTCTACGAATACTGTAGCATCCCCGTCGGCATCGCTGACAAGAGCCTTGCCTATGGAGACTGAATCGACTGTGCAGTTCCTCAGTGTTACGAGTCTACCCATGTTGTCCTCTGTAAGGAATGCAGTTGAGCCCTCGTTGCAGACTACCTCGTTGCCTTCGCTGATGAGAAGTGGAGCGACTTCAGGTGAACCAAGCTCAGGAATGCCGTTGTAGACTGTGTATCTTCCGATGTATGTTGCCTCGTTTCCTACAGTCCTTGTAGCCCTGAATCTTGTTCCCTTGTTGTAGATGTAGATTCCATGCTCTCCATCAGGTGTCTGCATATAGGCGTTTGCTCCGATAGTACCGGAGATGATGCCTGTAACCTCGACTCTCTTTCCGTTCCAGGCTGGACCGAGTTCCTCGATTCCTACCTTGTAGAGATTGTCGGAGTAGTCGTACTCTGGATCGAGGTCTTCCCTGTTGTAGACTCTCCTGTTGTCGACTGCTCTTACATAGCTCTCGAGCTTGATGAGGACATCGTTGTACTTGTAGTCGTAGTAGAGATAGTTTACGTTGGCCAGGGACTCTTCGATTACCTTGTACTGTACAAGCTCTCCATCTACCCATACATGGGCAAGGAGTCTTCCGTACTTGTCGAGTGTGCTGTTGTCTACTCCTGCCTCATCCCTGAAGAGCTCTGGGTCTCTCTCGATGATGATTTCATTGGCGTTTGTAAGAAGATCGTTTACATATCTCTTTGCAGCCATACCCCAAGGTTCTACACCATTGGATGTCTCAGGGGTATCCATTGCAAGATATCTTGTTGTCCTTGGACCACTCTTTGTGTTGAATGTTGTTGTATCGCCATCGGCAAGTGTGTTTACAGTTACAATCTCGTAGCCGTCCTTGAAGAACTCCATCTCTGGAGTCACTTCAACATCCAGCTTAGGAGCATCTGGCTTTACAGGTCCTTGCTGCACTTTTGCTACAGGAGCAGGTTCTGCCGTCTGCACTGCTTCGACTTCTATCTCCACCTGCTTTGCTTCTTCCTTGGAGGAACAGGAGAATAGCATTGTGATGGAGAGAAGTGCAATTAGAATATATCTAGATGCTTTTTTCATATCATTTCCCTTTCTAGAAAGACAATGGGCCGTGAATGCGGCCCATTGTTGTGTTCATTGTACCCAATGACTTAAGCTTACTTGAGCTTTGCAAGCTCTGCCTGTGCATCAGCGATGAGCTCGTCGATTGAAGCATCTGTGAGAGCAATACCGTTAATAGGGTTGGAGAGAGCCTTTCTTGTCTTGTAGGAGTTCTTGAATACTGGGTCGTATGCCATCCACTCGTCAGGATAGGATACAGCAACCTTCTTAGCCTCAGCCTGAATATCGCCCTTAGCCATCATCTCTGTGTATACAGGAAGTTCGAGAGCAGCCTTGTTGGATGGGATGTAACCTGTGTTTGCAGCGTAGAGAGCGCCAGCTTCTGCTGTGTAGAGGTACTCGAGAACGATGGATGTAGCGAGGTCTACGATTGGGTCACCTGTAACGAAGCCGTTGAAGTTTGCTCCCTGCTGGATTACCTTAGGGTTTACGCCAACTGGGTTTGGAGCAACTGCGCACTCGAAACCATCAGGCATGATGTAGTTTGTACCTGAAGAGGAACCGACGTAGAAGATGATGTCGCCAGTTGAGAATGGGCCGGAGCAGTATCTGTCTTCACCAGCTGTCCTGAACCAACCGTTGTCGACGCCTTCTTCCCACCACTCGTAGAAAGCTCTTGTCTTGTCGATGTTGTTCTCGTCGAAGAGGTAGATGTTGCCCTGTACGTCAGCATACTCTGCACCGAAGTTCTCTGGTCCGTAGATACCCCAGTTGTCAGCAGAATCGAGAGCGAATGCAGGCTTGCCGATGATCTCGGATGCCTGTCTTGCAGACTCTGAGAGCTCTTCGAGAGTTGTAGGAACCTTGATTCCGTGCTCGTCGCAGAATGTCTTGTTGTAGAACATTACTTCAGTTGACTTACCGAGGGATGTTGCATATGTCTTTCCATCAGGGAATGCATGGTTCTCTTCGAGGTATGAAGGGAATACTGTTGCAAGCTCTTCTGCTGTGATGCCGAAGTCGTCTGTGAGATAGTCTGTGAGGTCCATGAGCTTACCGGATGGCATGTACTCCATCATGTTGTTATTGTAAGCCTGGTTGATGTTAGGGTAGTTACCTGCTGCGAGAGCTGCAACTGCCTTCTTATGAGCATCGTTGTATCCACCCTGACATGTGCCGACTACTGTGATGTTGTACGGGTTTGTCTTGTTGAACTGGTCGATGACCATATCCATGGCAACGCCGTTTGCCTTTGTCTGAGCGTGCCAGAGCTGGATTGTAACATTGGCATTCTTGAGCTGCTCCTCAAGGGATGGCTCCTTTACAACTGCCTCAGCCTTTGTTGCCTCTGGAGCAGGTGTTGCAGCTGGTTCGGACTTCTTGGAGCAACCAGTGAAGATTGCAAGTGTAACTACGAGAACCATCAGAATCGAGATAGTCTTTTTCATTTTTTCTCCTTTTGGAACATCGCTGTTCCGTTTTTCCGTTGTCTGATTCAGGAATGCAGGGTGCATCCCTGAAATATGATGTTTATTACGTTAATTATATTAACCCTTGAGTCCGCCTCTTGCAATTCCCTGTATGATGTATTTCTGGAAGCAGAGGTAGATGAGGATCAGAGGAACTACTACGATTGTAGCGCCTGCCATCATCAGATGGTACTCGACTCCTGCATCTCCTGCGAAGTACTGAAGACCTGTGGAAAGTACTCTCTTGTCGATGCTGTTGGAGACAAGCATTGGCCAGAGGTATGCGTTCCAGGATGCGATGAAGTTGAAGAGTCCGATTGTTACAAGGGAGCTCTTTGCGTTCGGTACCATGATTGTCCATAGGTACTTCCAGTCCGAGCAGCCGTCAACCTTTGCAGCCAGGTATAGCTGGTTAGGAATCTGGTTGAAGAACTGACGCAGCAGATAGATGTAGAAGATACTTGCAGTATAAGGGATGATCTGTGCCCAGAGGTTGTCGATGAGTCCCATCTTCGTGATTGTGATGAAGTTGGTGATCAGGTACATCTGGGAAGGAACCATCATTGTTCCAAGCAGCAGTGAGAAGAGCTTGTCCCTTCCCCTGAACTCCAGCTTGGAGAATGCGAATGCTGCAAGGATCGTAGTGATGAGGGTGAATACCGTATTCATCACGGATACGATGATGCTGTTCTTGAAGTATACGCCGAACGGGTTCGTCTTCATCGTGAGGACTGTGTAGAAGTTGCTCCACTGAGCCTTCTCAGGCCACCATACGATGTCAGGGCTCTGGATTTCCTGAAGCGTCTTCAGGGAACCTGAGATCATCCAGAAGAATGGGAAGAGCATTATTACTGCTCCTACCAGGAGGAGGATGAATAGTATAGTATGGGAAGCATAGAAACCAATCTTGTTTCCAGCTGACTTTTCCTTGTTCATTTCTTCCTCCTTCCCTTAGTTAGCTTCAGCTGCACGCTTGTTGGACATGTGCATCTGGACCATTGTGAATACCATGATGATACAGAACATCAGGATACCGCTCGCTGCAGCGCCTGTGTAGTTCTGACCATTGTAGAATTCCTCGAACATGTAGTAGACCATCGTGGTTGCTGAGTGCATAGGTCCATCGTTTCCGAAGAGACCAACTACCTCGACGTATACCTTGAAGGCACCGATTGTAGCTACTACGAACTGATATGCAAGGATTGGAGCGAGCTGAGGAAGTGTGATCTTCCAGAACTGCTTCCACTTGGAAGCCTCGTCGATTCTTGCTGCCTGGTAGAGCTGAGGGTCGATTCCCTGGAGACCCGAAAGGAAGATTACGATCTTGAAGGCCTGTGCCGACCATATTCCGAATATGCATAGGGTAGGGAGTGCAAGCTTAGGGTCGTTGAGCCATACCTTCGGCGAGCCCCCGAAGAATTCTATCATCTTGTTCAGTATTCCATATTGGCTATGGAATATGAACCTGAATGCCAGTCCGATGGCGATTGCATTCGTTACATAAGGGAGGAAGTATGCTGTCTGGAAGAACTTCGATCCCTTGATTCCTGCATTGAGCATGAGAGCGATGCAGAGGGAGAATGCGATCGAGAGCGGTACTGTCACTATTGCATAGATGAATGTGTTCTTCAGTGCAAGTCTGAAGTACTTATCGCCCAAAACTTCCTTGTAGGCTGCAAATCCGAAACCTGTTCCTGTCTTGCTGAAGATGTTGTATTCCTCGTAGAAGCTCATGCGCAGCGTGTGGAACATCGGGTAGATCGTGAAGACTGCAACGATGATCAGTGCTGGCAGCATGTAGAGAACAGCCTTTGCGAGGGTCTTGTTCTGATTCTGTCCTACCATTCTGTTATCCTGTTTCCTTCTGTGTCGAATACGTGGATACCACTCTTCTTTACGTGTACACGTACCTTGTCGCCTACGTTTACATGGTTGTCGGACTCTACGAGAGCCTTTGAGAGCTTGCCGTTGAGATCGAACCTGATGAGGTAGTCCCTTCCGATTGTTGCCTTGAATGCAACATCGATGTCGAATACGTTGTGGTCCTTCTGATACTCATCTGTGATGATCTTGAAGGACTCAGGTCTGAGACCGACCTTGATGTCTGTTCCATCCTTGAGGGATGTCTTGAGTGCATTCTCGCCGTTGATCTGGATGTAGCCATCCTTTACCTTTGCGTCGATCATGTTGATAGGAGGGTTTCCGAGGAATGTTGCTACGAATGCATTGTCAGGATGCATGTATGTCTCCTGAGGCTCGCCAAGCTGCTGCATGACTCCGTCCTTCATTACGACGATCTCGTCTGTGATGGACATTGCCTCTTCCTGGTCATGGGTAACGAAGATTGTTGTGATTCCTGTCTCCTGCTGGATTCTCCTGATCTCCTCTCTAGTCTGCATCCTGAGGCGGGCATCGAGGTTTGAAAGTGGCTCGTCGAGGAGAAGTACCTTAGGCTTCTTTGCAATTGCTCTTGCGATTGCAACTCTCTGCTGCTGTCCACCGGAGAGCTGACCTGGCTTTCTTACGAGGTAGTCCTCGATTGCAACGATCCTTGCAGCTTCCTTTACGATCTCATCGATTGCCTGCTTCCTTTCCTTTGCATCCGGGTGCTCGGACTTGAATGTCTTTGAGTTCCTGAGAGGGAAGGCGATGTTGTCGTAGACTGTCATGTGAGGATAGAGAGCGTAGTTCTGGAATACGAGGCCGATGCCTCTCTTCTCTGGAGGAAGGTCTGTTACATCCTCGTCGCCGAAGAAGATTCTTCCTGAAGTTGGCTCATGAAGACCTGCGAGCATGAATAGGGTAGTTGATTTACCACATCCTGAAGGGCCGAGAAGTCCTACGAGATGACCTGATGGAATTGTGACAGTAAGGTTGTTGACTGCTACAGTCTCTTCCTTGTTGTCCTTGTTGGTGAAGATTTTTGTCAATCCTTCGAGACGAACGTCCATGTCTTATCCTTTTTCTGTTCCGAAGAACTTTTTATGGTGTCTTTTGTGTATATCCTGGATGAAGATTTCATGAGAATATACCTAGCAGTATCAGTCTATAAGGTTTATCACAAGTCATCAACAAATATCTTTTCTTTCCAATTTTTCAAGTCCGTTTTTCTAAGTGTTTGCTTTTAATGGAATTATGTCTTTGAAAACGTCAATATGTGCAAAAAACTGCAGAAAATATAAAAATTTTAAATCGATTTTTTTTGTAATTCATATAAATCAGCGTTATAATATTAATTCCCTCAGTAATGGATTTGAGGGTGGATCAAAGGAAAAAGAGAAGTGAAAATGGGAATGATTCCATCTTTCCCATACAGTTCCCTTTTTCCTTTTCTTTCGTCCTTACGTGATTTATCATGGGCTTATGGATAGAAGGCTATATAGAGTATTGGAAGATGTCTTTTCCCGTTCCCTTTCGGCTCTGTCGCTCAGGACGCGCGACAGTCTGGAGGTTCCCGTCACGATCGAAGGACGAAGGCGCAAGGCCGATATCCATGAGGTTCTCCTTAAGGGGGAACTGTTCAGGCTCTACTCGAGGAGAGTTACCGTACACGAGAGTGTAGGCAGGAAGAGACTCGAGGAGGAGGTCTACGAATTCAACCGCTCACCTATACCTGGATTCTCCCTGAAGGATGTTCTCTCCCTTCTCTCCTCTTCAGGATACGAGGTTCCCTCGTACCTGGAAGGGGACTACGACGAGAACATCCCGATAGACAATGTCCTGATACATAGGAGTGAAACCGGTGTAAGGAAGTTCTTCAGGGAACTGAAGTTCAAGGAGATAGAGGAGGAGATTCTCACCCTTTCCTATTTCTCAGAGGGGGATGGAAGCTTCTTCCTCGACCTCGAGCTGAAGGCTCCTGACAGGATAGATGCAGGAAACCTCGCTCACAAGGACCTTGGATTCCTCGACTACTACGAAGAGGTAGGAGTTGAGAAGAAGAAGGCAATCATCAGATACCTGATGCTGCTTTCCACCTTCAACATGTATGCTGGGCTTGAGAGTATAGGGCTTGTAGACTACTACACGATAATCGAGAAGATGCAGGCGGAGAATGGCAGGAGAGACTGGTCAATCTCGATAGGGAAGGGACACAATGCATTGTCTGATGATCCGAACTACGGAGGCGAGGGATACCAGTCGTTTGGAGTGAATCCAACTCCGCTTGACTTTTCTTGGTATGTGGACGGCTTCAAGGACACCAAGGAGCAGAGGAAGGCATTCTTCTCGTATTACGACGAGAGGATGAAGCTCGAGGAAGCAAGAAGCGAGGAGAACGAGATGGGATACTACCTAGCCCTGTTGGGACTTGAGGAAGGTGCAACTCGGGAGGACGTTACCAGGGCCCATAGGGAAATGTCCAGGAGATTCCATCCAGATACGATAGAGGGATACAACCTCGATGAGGCTTTCACCGACTTTGCAAAGAGCCGCATGCAGATGATAAACGAAGCATACGAATATCTGAAAACAAACCTGGGAAAGTAATATCTGATTATATTTCCAACTCCATATATTCTGCAGAAAGTGATATTCGGCTAGAATTGTCTGAGATTTTCATAAGTGCTATCATTTTTGGCATGAAAGAAAAAGTATTGGTAGGATTATCCGGAGGAATCGATTCCTCCGTTGCATTATATCTATTGAATAGAGAGGGCTATGATGCCGAGGGCATCACAATGCTGATCTGGGCGAAGGATTCGCCATACCCAGCACCTGTCTCCCCCAACAGCTGCTACAATCCCGACAAGTCAAAGGACCTGGAGAAGATCGATGAGATCTGCTCCAAGATCGGCGTCGAGCACCACGTCGTAGACTGCTCAAAGCTCTATGAGAAGAACGTACTTGGAAACTTCAAGGATGAGTACATGAATGCACGTACTCCAAATCCATGCATCTGGTGCAATGCTCTCATAAAGTTCGGTGCCATGCTTGATGTAGCAAGGGAGACTATCGATTTCGATTACTTCGCAACAGGACATTATGCAAGAATCGAGAAGATTGGCTCTCGTTATGCCCTCAAGAAGGCAAAAGACCTGAAGAAGGACCAGTCGTACTTCCTTTCCCGTCTCTCCCAGGAACAGCTAGCAAAGACCATCTTCCCTCTAGGGGATTATACCAAGGATGAGATCAGGAAGATCGACGAGGGACAGGGGTTCCATGAGCCTGGTATGTGTGAAAGCCAGGATTTCTATGGAGGGGACTACTCAGACCTCCTCAATGCAGAGCCTAGGCATGGAGACATCATCCTTGTTGATGACAACAGGAAGGTAGGGGAGCACGATGGCTTCTGGCATTACACAATCGGTCAGAGGAAGGGACTTGGAATAGCGTGGTCAGAGCCACTCTATGTAATATCGCTCGATCCTATAATGAATCGTGTATATGTGGGAACAAAGAAGCATACCTTCTCAGATTCCTGCGAAGTAGGACTTGTAAACTACGTAACTGAGACGGATTTCACAGATGAGGAGTACCTTGTGAAGATCCGCAGTACTTCCCCAGGAATCCCTGCACATGTGAAGAGGACACAGGATGGCTTCAGGGTGGATTTTACAGAACCTGCAATGGCACTTACTCCTGGTCAGTCTGCAGTCGTATACAGGGGGGATTACGTCATAGCAAGTGGTATAATTCTGCAATAGATATGGATGTATATGCAATTTCCTTGTCTAGAGTCGTATTTTCAACTACAATTATCTAAGTAGAACAAACAAATTAGGAGGCATTTTACATGCGCGTTATCATTGAACCAGATTACGAAAAGCTTTCCCTTTGGGCAGCAAGATACATCGCTTCCCGCATCAGAGAGCATCAGAGAACAGAGACAAGACCATTCATCCTCGGTCTTCCTACAGGTTCTTCCCCAATCGGAACCTACAAGGAACTCATCAAGATGAACAAGAATGGCTACGTTTCATTCAAGAATGTTGTTACATTCAACATGGACGAGTATGTAGGTCTTCCTCAGGATCATCCACAGAGCTACTGGACATTCATGCATGAGAACTTCTTCAACCATGTTGACATCCTCCCAGAGAACATCAACATCCTCAACGGCAACGCTCCTGACCTCAAGGCAGAGTGCGCTCGCTACGAAGAGAAGATCAAGAGCTACGGTGGAATCGATCTCTTCCTCGGTGGAATCGGTGCTGATGGCCACATTGCATTCAATGAGCCATTCTCATCCCTCTCTTCCAGAACAAGAGAGAAGTCCCTTACCTACGATACAAAGGTAATGAACTCCAGATTCTTTGACGGCGATGTTGATAAGGTTCCTTCCACTGCAGTTACAGTTGGTGTACAGACAGTTACAGACAGCAAGGAAGTCCTCGTTCTCGTAAACGGACACAACAAGGCTCGCGCTCTCCAGGCAACAGTCGAGGGTTCTGTTTCCCAGATGTGGACATGTTCAGCTCTTCAGCTTCATAGAAATGCCATCATCATCTGTGATGAGCCAGCATGCGGTGAGCTCAAGGTTGATACATACAAGTACTTCAAGGATATCGAGCAGGCTCACATTGATCCAGCATCAATCTGCTAAGATATAGCTTTACAATACTCGAGAGATGGCAGTTACCTATACGGCAGCTGCCATTTTTCAAATGCAGATGTCCTTAATTACCGCATTTTCATCTACTTTATATCATATATATTCTCACGATTAGCCTCTTTCTCTTGTTGTTTTGATTAAGGAAGTAAGTAAACTATATTCTTCTGCAGCTGGTCCTTCTATAGAGAATGATGGAACATTCAAGGGAACCAATACTGGATTGCAATTTAGCATACTATATTTTTTATGGAGATCTACAATAGATGAGGCTCCTGGTGATAATCTTGGCTAGAATGAATGCAGGTAGGGGAAATCCTAAGGCACATGCAATCTGGATGTCCAATGACTGCGATAAGATGGGTTGGGCGATACTTGGGAGAGCTATCTGGTCTCAATCGATTTCATCGAGGAAAAGACAGGCTTGGGCCTCTTCCCAGATCTTGATGACAGGATAGAAACAGCAATCGAAGCTCAGAACCGCAAGTCGAAGGCAGAGCAGAAATATAGGTGAACATGTTTTCTTTGTGAATAGAGTTTATCTGTTTGTGGAATTCATGCGGTATAGTGATAGCAGTTTCTTACCTGATATCAAATCAAAGAAACATAATCATCGTATTTAAATCACCCTTCTTATTTACTTTGACAAAGCCATTCTTATTATAAAATGGAACCAATTCATCTATGCAATCTATTGCTGCAAATCGACCACCAAACATGTTTTGTCCAATCTTCAACAAGATTTTTATCTGATTGAGAATTTCTTTTCCTGACAGTTCTTTTTTTTCAGTATTATCATTACGTGCTAGCTGACCAATCAGATAACAGCCTACAGAACGAGCTTCCTTCTTGCCATATCCTCTAATTTTCTTCAAGGTTCTACTATCCAGTTCAGGCAACAATTCATCGATAATCAGTGAATGTATTGACAATGTAAAATATCCTATTACTTCGCTGTCATCATTAAATATAAAATAATTTCTTGTATTGTTAGCCTTTTCATATTTAGAAGCTTCTTCATGGAGAAATTTATCTAAATCTTGGTTTCGAGAAACCTTAAAAGAAGCCAGCATATTGTCTATACTGGCTTTTGTAAATGTTTTCTTCAGCTCTGAATATTCAATACAATTCATTTGCCGCCAAACCTATTATTGAATTTTTGTGCAAAAGAATCTGAAATATTACTGTTGGCAATAAAATCTTTGATTTTCTTATCAGAAACCTTATTCAATTGAGGGCCAGCCTTAATTGCAGCCTTCAAATTATCAACTCCCCAATCACAATTGATAGTGATAGGTCTATCATATGATACTGTTGCCATTAAATACCCTCCTTATATTGATGATCTATTGAACTGTTACATTATAAATATACATTATCAATTCATGACTTGACAATGATTTAATATGAAAAACTGGAAAATCATTGAAAGTAATCGGAATCAAGAGTGAGCATTCCTCCTCATTCATGATTAAGCTCTACAGCTTTTGTAGGTGCAATATGAGAGCCTCCTACGAGGTTATCATGCATATCCATGCTTCTTGTCTGGACCTTGCTGTCTTGATCAAGTATCCTCCATCCATAATCTTCCATGGTGGATGGTTCGTAGATCCTGATCAGAGATGAGCCTGCTCCTGCTCTTGGACCGTTTACAGATACAATATCTACAGTTTCCAGATTTGCAATGGTTGGGAATATAGAATATATGGCATTTAAGCTTGAACTGTTGAAAATGTAGACTGTAGCATTGCTTTACAAGGTGATTTCCGGAAGGTCGTTTACATATGTCCTGTTTACACCTTGACTTTGACCAAGCTTATAATTTCTGAGGTCTATTGCTGATTCTGTAGTGTTTGTAATTGCTATGAATCTCAGTTCATCATTAACTGAATCGATGTATGATTAAAAAAACATCTTGTGTTTCCACAAGATGCTTTTGAGAGGTATTGAGTTTAGCTTTTCACTTCACTATTACCAGTTCGTAATCCCTTGTTCCAAGTCCAATGGACTCTGCGTATTCTAGTCCCTGCTTCCAGTTGGTGTCTGGATGTATGTCCTTGAAGTGGTCATGGGTATGATGCTCTGCTTCAGATAGCATACTGTTCTCGTTAGGATCCTTCTTGTTGCACATGTCTGCGCATGCCTGGTCGAGAGCTACTGGGTCAAACGATGCGAACATACCGACGTTTGGGATGATAGGCATATCATTCTCTGCATGGCAGTCGCAGTTAGGTGAGATGTCTACTGCAAGCGATATGTGGAAGCATGGTCTTCCATCGAGTACTGCCTTGGCGTATTCCATCATCCTGCAGTTGAGCTCCTCGTTGCTGTTGTCCCAGCATGGCTCGATTGCATCCTTAGGACATACTGCTATGCATCTTCCACAGCCTACACATTTCTCGGTGTCGATTGTGCACTTGTTGTCTTCGTCGAAGGTAGGAGCTGTGTGAGCGCAGATCTTCTCGCACTTGTGGCAGCCTATGCAGTTCTCTACATTCACTGTTGGCTTTCCCATTGCATGCATGTCCATCTTGCCGGCTCTGCTTCCACATCCCATACCGATGTTCTTCAGGGCTCCTCCGAATCCTGTGGACTCGTGTCCCTTGAAGTG
>SAMEA104404103__coassemble_1118_pt1 | contig 17126 bp, 14 predicted proteins | sample SAMEA104404103__metabat2_low_PE_027 | metagenome-assembled genome bin SAMEA104404103 (sample SAMEA104404103) | Balaenoptera acutorostrata
CGTTGACTGCAGCATCCATTGGTTTCATGCCTGCAGCAAGGAACGCTCCGATTATCCCAGAAAGTACATCCCCAGATCCTGCAACTCCTAGCGATGGATTCATCCCATCGTAGAAATATGAACTGCTTCCATCGGAGATCTCGACGGTCTCAGCCTTGAGGACTACGATGACCTCGAGAGTAGCCGAGAGGACTCTCGCATCCTCTGCAATTCCAAGTCTACTGCAGATCCTCCTGAATTCGCCGACATGTGGAGTGACCACCGCCCTATAGCCGAACCTGTCACCGGAATTGATATACTCAAGTCCATCTGCATCTATCACCATGGGAAGGGATGATGAGACGAAATCCCTGTTTCCCTCATCATTCCAGCCAGGACCGACTATGAGGGACTTGATTCCCCTCTCGTCGAATGCATCCTTACGGACCATTGCAGGACGGTATGAAGAGAGAGCTGGATATGCCTTCTCACCAGTGAATACCGTTACAAGTCCAGCTCCGGCATGGAAAGCGGAGCGGGCAGCGAGGATTGCAGCTCCCGTATATCTCTCGCTTCCTCCAAGGATGGCAACATGCCCTCTGGTATTCTTGTAGTCTGAGCCATTGAAGGCTGGAACGAAGTAGTCCGAGTCCTCAAGGAGGAAGGAATCTGCAGGGAATGAATCAAGTTCACCTTCCGGAAATCCCGGATTATATAGGGCATACTCACCAAGGGATAGCCTGTTTCCATGCAGGAACGCCTCCTTCTTATGCATCGTGAAGACTACAGTCCTGTCGGCCCTGAAGAGAAGTCCCGATGGAATGTCGACTGCAATCTTCAATGCATCGATATCGTTGACCTTCCTTATGAGATCCTCAACCTCTGGATAGAGCGGAAGCCTGAAGGCCGCTCCGACAAGTCCATCCACATAGCAGTCGTATCCGAGTATATCCTCTACAACTGGAATGCCTGCTTCTGCAATACGCTCACGCCTTGCTAGGTTCTCAGGGCATCCCCTCTCGGACAGGTAATATACCGACACATCCAGTCCATCAGCCTTGGCATAAAGCGCAACGGAGAGAGCATCGGAACCGTTATTTCCCTTGCCTACAAGGAATAGGGTCCTCCTATTGGAAATCATGTCCCTGATGTCGTTATACATCAGGCGGGACGCCTTCTCTATGAGGGTCTCTGAAGGAAGACCGTATCTTTCCCTCATCAATGCATCGAGGGAATTCACTTCCCCTGCAGGAGCTATCTTGATCATAAGTAGGATTCTAACCTTTATGGGCTCCACGGGCAAGAATACTTGACCATATCCTACCGAATCATGATAATTGTAGAGGTCTAGGGGTGGCTATTGGCCTGAGAACATACCCGTCAACCTGATCCGGATAATGCCGGCGTAGGGAGCGACAGTAAAGTTACCAAAATCCTATTTCTAGACAGAACATAATACAAGGAGAGACAAGAAAACAATGAAAAGATTTGTCGCATCTGCTTTGGTAGCACTCCTCATTGTCGGTTCTGTATTCGCAGCTGGCAGCAAAGAGGACGCACAGGCACTCAAGAACGAGATCACAGTCTACGCCTACGATTCCTTCAACGGCGACTGGGGTCCAGGTCCACAGGTTATTCCAGCTTTCGAAGAGAAGACAGGAATCAAGGTAAATGTAGTTTCCGCCGGAGATGGCGTCGAGATGATCTCCAGAATCGTCATGGAGGGCAAGAACTGCCCAGCTGACGTCGTACTCGGAATTCCTGATACAAACTTCCAGCAGGTATATGATGCAGATTTCCTCATGCCATATGAATCCCCACTTCTCGCTACAGTAGACCAGGAGAGAATCGTAGATCCAGAGTTCAGGATCCTTCCTTTCGACTGGGGTCTCTTTGCATTCGTCTATGACACAGAGGCAGGAATCAACGTTCCAGAGACTCTTGCAGACCTTACAAAGCCTGAGTACAAGGGACAGGTAATCCTCATCAACCCTAACACATCCACAGTTGGTCAGGGTCTTCTCTTCTGGACTCTTGCAGAGTTCGGTGAAGACTACCTTGCATGGTGGGAGGCAATGAAGGAAAACGCACTTACAATCGCAGACGGTTGGTCAACAGCATATGGACTCTTCACAGAGGGCGAGGCTCCAATCGTACTTTCCTACACAACATCCCCTGTATACCACGTCATGAACGAGGATACAGACAGATACCAGACAATCCTCATGCCTGCTCATCAGGAGACAGTAGAGGGACTCGGTATCCTCAAGACAGCAAGCAACGTTGAAGGAGCAAAGGCTTTCGTCGACTTCATCCTTTCCGAAGGTCAGGCCGACATCGCAATCCTCAACTCCATGTATCCAGTGAACAGCACAATCGAGCTTCCTGATGCCTATGACTATGCACCAATTCCTGAGACTGTATATCACACAGACCAGGATGTTGCAGGTGAGAAGCTCAACGGCATGCTCAAGGATTGGACAGAGGTAATGTCAAAGTAAATGAGAGACAGACGACAGGGCAGATTCTATCTATTAATGGCTATACCATCATTGATGGTACTTATCGTACTGTTTGCCCTGCCGTTGTCTTTTACACTTTCAAAGGCATTCGCAAATGGAGGTGAGTCGATCAAGTCGACCTTCACCTCCCCATATGTCTACAGGCTCCTATGGTTCACAATCGAGGAAAGCCTGCTGTCGGCACTGATCTCAGTAGTGCTGGCACTCCCGTTTGCATATCTCTTTGCAAACTACAGGTTCTTCGGAAGAAGGACCATCCTGGCGCTTTCTGCGCTTTCATTCACGATTCCATCCATCCTCGTAGTACTTGGATTCGTCATCTTCTACGGAAAGAACGGATTTCTCAACAGGTTCATAGGTCTCATCTGCGGACCGGATACTCCACCTGTAAGGATCCTCTATACATTCGGTGCAATCATACTTGCCCATGTATACCTGAACTTTCCGGTTGCATTCAATCTCATCACCAACGGCTGGTCAAACCTTCCACGCCGTGAGGAAGAGGCCTCCTACACCCTCCACAAGGGAAAGGTCGAGACCTTCTTCAAGATAACACTGCCGAAACTGAAGGGAATAATACTCAATTCCTTCATCATCATATTCCTCTTCTGCTTCTCATCCTTCTCCATCGTACTTGTACTTGGCGGCAACCCGAAGTACACGACTCTGGAGGCTGAGATCTACAGGAGGGCGAGGATCGGACTCGACTTCTCCGACGCAGCTGCGATGGCGCTCTTCACATTTCTCATCACATCCGCACTCCTTCTTGCAACATCATCTTCAAGAAGACAGGAGAAGATAACAAGGAACGAGCGCATCGCATATCCACTGAAGACGAAGAGGAGCAAGCTCACTGCATTCCTTGTAGTGCTCCTGATCCTCCTCTTCATCCTTCCACCGCTTGTGAGCATAGTCTACAGGTCGTTCTTCGACAGGAAGGGAAACTTCAGCCTCAACGAATGGAAGAAGCTCCTTACATTCGGCTCAACCTTCGAGCCTGTACTGAATTCCCTTGTGATAGCCCTCATAAGCTCGACCCTCTCTGTAATGCTCTCCGAGAGCATTGCAATCTACTCGACGAAGGTCAACTCAAGGTTCATCCCCCTCCTTGCAACGCTGCCGCTTGCAACCGGTTCCGTTACATTGGGACTGGGGTACAACTTCCTTGCATCCCGCATTCCAAATGCAGGTGACAGCTTCCATTTCCTGATGGTACTGCTGACTCACCTTGTCATATCGCTGCCGTTCGCTGTGAGGACAATACTGCCGGGCGCGAAGGAGATACCGGAGCGTCTCTCCCAGGCAAGCTACACACTCGGAAAGGGAATCGGATACACATACTTCCACGTAGAGAGACCGTTGCTGAGAACCTACCGCATAAAGGCATTCATCTTTGCCTTTGCACTCTCGCTTGGTGAAGTCAATGCAACACTCACACTGTCGGGCGGACATATAAAGACACTTCCGATACAGCTCTACTCACTGATCGGATCCTACAACTACCAGGGAGCATCGGTACTTGGAACAGTACTCCTGCTTCTTGCCTTCATCATCTTCCTTCTCGGGGAAGCAACAGGAGCTGGACATGGACTTTCTTCAGATAAGAAATCTAACTAAGAGATACGGTGACTTCACACTCGATGTATCCTTCAATGTAAGGGAGGGTGAATTCCTCTCCATCATCGGACCGTCAGGATCCGGCAAGTCAACCATCCTAAGCATGCTTGCAGGACTTGAGAAGCCGGACAGTGGAGAGATCATCCTCGATGGGGAGAATATCGTAGAGAGGAGCATCAAGGACAGGAAGATAGGCCTCGTGTTCCAGGACTATGCCCTCTTCTCGAACATGAACGTCGAGAAGAACGTGCAGTATGGAATCGACAGGAAGAAGATCGGTGGAAAGAAGGAACTCAAGGCCTACACCGAGATGATGCTCGAGAGAGTCAATCTCTCGGGATACGAGAAGAGGAAGGTTACATCCCTCTCGGGAGGAGAGGCGCAGCGAGTTGCACTTGCAAGATCGCTTGCGACAGAGCCAAGGGTACTCCTGCTGGACGAACCTCTATCTGCACTTGATGCACCGCTGAGGAAGAAGCTCAGGTCGAACATCAGGGATGTGCATAACCGCACAGGAGTCACTGCCATCTATGTCACCCACGACAGGGAGGAAGCCTTTGCAATCTCAGATAGGATCATCATCATGAAGGATGGCCATATCGTAGAGGATGGAACTCCGGAGTCGATCTACAACCATCCGACATCTGCATTCTCAGCCGCCTTCACAGGTGACTGCACCCTCCTTCCTACAGAGATGTTCATAGAGGGAAGGTCTGGATACATCTTCTTCAGGCCAGAATCCGTACTCATCTCCGATGAGCCTGTCAATCCGGAGTCATACGCCTCCTACCTTGTCATCAACAATGTCGAGATCGTATCGGTAGAGTATACAGGCAGCCACTATCTGCTCTGCATATTGTACAAGGGACAGTACATACTTGCACTTTCACTCGTCAAGCCGAAGAAATCCGTCATCTCCGTGATGATCAACAAGGACAGCATCACCTTCATGTAGGATGCATTTTCCATGACAGCTCATGATATATACGTTATCATGGTTAGAGAGGAGTTGACATGAAACGTAGAGCCCTATTGCTAGGCCTATTGGCATTGACCTTCACGTTTTCAGTACATGCAGGAATCTCGTACCAACCATCCATATCTGCATCATTCGGCGGAACCTTCACCTACAGGTTCGAGGACATGGTCAGGTCGAGCGCAAGCGGAAGGATCGAACTCGACCCGCTTGCCTTGCAGATAGACGAGAGGCATGTAATATCCCTGCCAATCCACGTATCCCATACATCAAGAACTCCGTTCTTCGACGGATACTGCCTGAACAGCCACACAGACCTTGGAATCGGCATAAGCTATAGATACAGGGTGAACGACATCCTGTCCCTGAGGACGGTTGCCGACATCGACCTCAGGCTGGTAATGGAAGTGTATGGAGGTATATACGCTTTCGGCATAACCATGGAGCCTTGGTTCAACCTCAACAGGAAGTTTGCAGTCACCGTACCTCTCCGAGTCAGCTTCACCAAGGGAGAGATTGCCCTCTCGCCTGGCATAGCCATTGCAATCGTACCTTTTGGAGATAAGCTATGAGAAGGAAGATTACACTCTTATTGCTCTCTGTACTCATACTCTTCACTTCCTGCGACCTTACCATGAAGGAAGGTCCAAAGCCCAAGATGTACCTCATTGCAAATGGACTTGGATACCAGGGTCTCTATGGAACATCACTCGAGAACGATGATGGATATGTGGTACCTCTCAATGATACAAAAGGCATAGTCTACCAGTTCATTGAACTCTGCAAGGCTGCAGGCAACGAATATGAGATAATCTGGTATACAGACGACCTCGAAAGATCTGGTAGAGCGGTAAACGATACAGGTAGATTCACCTTCACCCATTACAGCAGCAGGCAGGAAGGCCCAACAGGACCAGCTGTCCATATTGCAGAGAGACATGGACTTGGAAATGAGCTGGAGCTCGATCCATCTGCATTCGAGGAAGCATTCTTCTCAGAGATTGAATCGATGTGGGAAGAGGCTCCTACATCCAACGACCTGATGCTGTTCTACTTCTCAGGTCATGGAATCGATTCACTCTCGGATGCAGTTGAAGGAGGGCCTGCCCTATTCTACTCATCAACCGATATGCTCTACTCGGATGGAGAGGAAAGACCTACTCTCGTGGACTTCGTAGCATTGAACTACGGGATACTGTTCAGGCACATGGATGAATATCCATGCCGCCAGCTCTTCATCATAGACTGCTGCTACTCGGGAGCATCCATCGAGAACAGGAGCGAATTCCTTCCAAGAGATGACAACGAACTAGGATACACACTCGGATTTCTTGAACATTATCAGGGCAATGTGAGAAACGACCTATACAGTGCATTCCTGATAGACATAGTCTTCATGGACTCATGGAAGCATACCTTCTCGGGAACGTACGGCAAGCCTAGGAGAATGGTAATCAATGCAAGTACATATGCCCAGCAGTCACTCAATGCAGATGCATACCTCGATGAACCGGGGATCCTCAACTACGGGGGATTCACATACAGGCTCCTGAAGTACCTAGGATATGAAATAACCTCAGATCCACAGCATGACAGTGCCCAGGTGCCTTATGACCTGATGGGTCAGGCAGTAACTGCCACAGGCATGATGAATTCGGTATTCGACAATATCTCATTCTCCCTGAAGGAACAGTCGACACCCAATATGACCAGGTCGAGCTACGACATGCTCATCTGGGACTTGAGATAGATATCCTGACACTTTCCCCCTTTTCCGAACTAGATGGTAAAGGGGGATTTCCATGAAGAGATTTCTATCTACTGTAATTCTTTCATTTCTTGCGATAGCCTGCATCCCTGCACTATCGTACGAACCATCAATCAACATCACAGCGGGCATCAGAGGTTCCCACATCGATGAATGGTACCTTCATACAAGCACCTTGGTATCCATCGAGACAGAGCTTCCTACGATGAGCTTCGAATACGGAGGAAGGGTATCTCTTCCCATCGGACTTACACTGAGTTCGAGGACAGCTGAATACGACGGGCTTTCGATCCACGGATACCTTGAAGGATATGCAGGCTTTTCCTACACACAGGAGATCACCTCCACCTTCTCGATGAGCTCGTCATTGAAGTTCAACTACAGGTTCTATGAGACGATCGATGCATCGATAATCGGAGGAAGCGTAGAGCTCGGTCTCATCTACATGCCACATCCAAACATCGGGATAGTGATTCCGCTCGAGATGAGCTTCCTGAAGGGGGAGATGGACTACTCCATCTCAGTCGGCTCAAGATTCATGTTCGGAGGAAGCAGATGAAGAGACTGACGATACTCCTACTCATTGCACTTCTTCTATCATCATGCGACATCTTCATGGAGGAACCTGAAGACAGTGGAATGAACTATCTCATAGCAATCGGGATGGGATACATGCAGAATCCCAGGATAAGCAGGCTAAGCAACACCTACAACGATTTCAGGGGAATAGTCGAGCAGTTCGAGACACTCTCGGAGCTTGCAGGAAAGGATTACGAGGTAACGACCTTCTCCGACTTTGCATCGAGGGATGGGAAGATCGTATTCGGCTTCGACCATAGGACATCCTGCATTGGAGATGGTCCCATCTTCAACCCGGACACGGAAAGGATGAGAAAGCCCGAGATACTTCCAATAGACGAGACATCGAGGGATACAATAAGGACATCCCTAGTCGACGATCTCATCAAGGTATTCGAGAGCACATCTACCCCGACAGAGGATGACACGATCATCTTCTACTACACAGGACATGGGACAGCGAAGGGAGGTCCGGTATTCCATCACTCAGACTCGAAGGATATCGTCTACACCGACTTCTCGATGAAGGATATCGAGGAGAGGTTCTTCTCGAGATACGAATCCAGGATAATAGTCATCCTCGACTGCTGCTACTCCGGAAGATGGGTGGACAATTCGGAACTTGGAAGCACACTGCAGTTCCAGGCGAACATGGATAGGGATGGAAACAGCGAATACAGGATGACAGGCTTCAACATCGCAGATGGATTCGAGAGGGGATTCGATGAAAGCAGGCCACTGCCTAGGATAATATATCTCACTGCATGCTCGGGTGATCAGATGAGCTATGATTACGACCCATACCTCAACGGATGGAACAGCGATAGATATGGAGCATTCACCTACCAGGTCCTGAAGTGCTGGGGATATGATACGGAGGCAATGGCCTCATCCTTCCCAATCTCCAGGAATGGACAGTCGATATCTGTTGGAGATATGTATAGATACATAAGAGACAACATGAGCAGCGCGAACAGGGAGAAGAGCACTCCCTCGATTACACGTTCACGCTACGATGTCACCCTCTTCAGTTTCAATCCTTGAGACCGTCCTGATATTTCTGCAGCTCGTCCCTGACCATTGCAGCCTTCTCGAACTCCAGGTTCTTCGCGTATTCAAGCATCTGCTTCTCGAGATCCCTGACATACTTCTTCCTATCCTTCTCGAGTAGGAGGTTGTAGGAGCCTCTGCGGATCTTCAGGTCTTCCCTGGCATCCTCCTCCTTACCTTCCATATCGCGCTCGATGATATCCTCGATTGCCTTCTTCACGGTTCTAGGAGTGATTCCATGGTCCTCGTTGTACTTGCTCTGTATGGCTCTCCTATGTTCAGTCTCCTCGATGGCCTCGGCCATTGCAGGAGAGATGCGGTCTGCATACATGATTACATGTCCCGATGCATTTCTTGCAACTCTTCCGATTGTCTGTATCAGCGATGTGGCTGAACGAAGGAAACCGATCTTGTCCGCATCGAGGATTGCACAGAGAGATACCTCCGGAAGGTCAAGTCCCTCCCTGAGGAGGTTGATTCCGATGAGTACATCGTATATTCCCTTCCTGAGGTCCCTGAGGATCTCGACTCTCTCGATCGTATCGACTTCACTGTGAAGGTACTGGACCTTGAGGCCAAGGGATGAAAGGTAGTCCGTAAGGTCCTCGGACATCCTCTTCGTAAGCGTTGTGACAAGTACCCTCTCACCCTTTGCAATCGTCTTCTGGATCTCTCCGTAGAGGTCCTCCATCTGACCTTCTGTAGGACGAACCTCGATTTCAGGGTCGAGAAGTCCTGTAGGTCTTATCACCTGCTCGACTATCTGGGAGGATTCCCGTCTTTCCCTGTCCCCGGGAGTTGCCGAGACATAGATCCTCTGGCCGACCTTCGCATCGAACTCATCGTACTTGAGTGGCCTGTTGTCCAGTGCGGATGGAAGACGGAAACCGTAGTTCACGAGATTGAGCTTACGGGACCTGTCACCTTCATACATCGCACCGATCTGGGGAAGCGTTACATGGCTCTCATCGATGAAGGTGACAAAGTCATCCGGGAAATAATCCAAGAGGACTGCAGGTCTCTCACCTGGAGCCCTTCCAGAAAGAGGTCTCGAGTAGTTCTCGATTCCAGAGCAGAATCCAACCTCATCAAGCATCTCCAAATCGTACTCGACCCTTGTCTTGATCCTCTCGGCCTCGACGAGCTTTCCATTGGACTTGAAGTACTCGACCCTCTCATCCTTCTCCTCGTTGATCCTCTCGATTCCTTCCTTGATGTACTTCTCAGGCATTACGAACTGCTTCGCTGGATAGAGGGTCAGGGAATCGACTGATTCATAGCGCTCTCCTGTGAGGGGATTGAACCATGTTATCGATTCGATCTCATCCCAGTCGAGAGTGATCCTGAATGCTGTCTCAAGGTAAGCGGGATATATCTCGACTATGTCTCCATGGCTTCTGAAGGTACCACGGGTGAGGACTGCGTCATTCCTCTCGTAGAGCATCCTTGTAAGCTTTGCAAACTCTGTCTTATGGTCAAAGGCATCCCCTGTATTGAAGGTATGCACCATGTCGTTGAGAGCAATCGGGTTTCCGAGACCATATATGCAGGATACTGTCGCAACGACGATTACATCCCTTCTTTCCATGAGGGAGAACGATGCAGCAAGACGAAGCCTGTCGATCTCGTCGTTGATGTCCGTTTCCTTCTCGATGTAGAGGTCCTTGCCGGGAACATACGCTTCCGGCTGGTAGTAGTCGTAGGTGGAGACGAAGTACTCTACGGCGTTGTCGGGAAAGAATGTCTTGAATTCCCTGTACAGCTGGGCAGATAGTGTCTTGTTGTGGGAAAGGATCAAGGTCGGCTTCTGTATCTTCTCGATGAGCTTTGCCATCGTGAATGTCTTTCCCGATCCTGTTACACCCTTGAGGGTCTGACACCTGTCACCATCTAGATATCCCTGATATAGCTTATCCACTGCAGGTCCCTGGTCTCCGGAGAGATCGAAATCACTCACTACATGGAATGGCCTTGACTTGCCTGTCTGAAAGTTCCTGTTGTCCATCTATCTTAGAATCCACCTTGTATTTTCACTTGTCTGCTCTACGAGCTCGACTCCCTTCAGGAGTACCTTTCCCGAACCTCTCTGCACAAGGATATCGACCTTGTCCCCGGCCTTCTTCTGGAACATCGCCTCGAAGTAGTCGCTGTAGTTCTCGATCCTCTTTCCATCTATCTCGAGAATGACATCACCTCCAAGATAGATTACCGAAGATCCGTACTGGGCCTTCCTGTTGCCGCCCTTCATTCCACCCTTGTCTGCGTTTCCGCCAGGAACTGTCTGGGAAACCAGTATTCCCTTGTCCACTGGCAGCTTGAGGTACTCGACAATCTGAGGATTGAGCTCGACCGAGAGGATGTCTATCCAGCCACGGGAGAACCTGCCGTTCTCGATTATCTCGTTTGCTACGAGGGAGCATACATCCACAGGGAGTGCAAAGGATATTCCCTGGCTGCTTCCTGTCGTCGAGTAGATGGAGGATACAAGTCCTATCATCTCACCTCGGCTGTTGAGAAGTGGGCCTCCGGAGTTTCCCGGATTTATGAGGGCATCTGTCTGTATCATGTCAGGAATCAGGTTTCCATCGGGATTCAGGATGCTTCTGCCAAGCCCCGAGACGATTCCTGTCGTAAGCGACCACGTATAGCCGAATGGATTACCGATGGCAAGAACCTTCTCGCCGATTACAGGCTCTGTCTTGCTGTTCTCTATCGGAATGAGGTTCTTCCTATCCACCTTCAGCACCGCGAGGTCTGTAAGCCTGTCGACTCCAACAAGACTTGCATTCGCTGTAGTGCCATCATAGAAGTTCACCACATACTGCTCACCCTTTCCAAGTACATGGCTGTTGGTGAGGATGTAGCCGTCGGAGGAGATTATCACACCGGAGCCCTGGGCATCGGAAGAGAGTGTCGAGTTTGCAAGGATCTGCACGACGGAAGGTGCACACTTACTGTATACAGCTATGTTCACCCTCTCGTCCTCGGAATAGGTCCACGCTCCCCTATCATCTCCTGGATATGCAGCAGTTCCCTTCCACTCAAGCTCGTCAGTAGGTATCCCCACAAGATCGAAGAATCCCTTCTCTCCAAGTTCCTCGAGTACGATTGCTGCATCCTCGACAAGTGCATTGCGTCTCCTGGCATCGCTGAGCCTTGCGCTCATCATCCCAAGGACCGTTACAATTATAATGGTCATTACAGCTCCGGCTATCATCCAGAGTGTCTTGTTGTTCCTATCTTTCACGCTCTTGATTTTCTCTCATAACAGCTACATGGTCAATGATGGTTGAGACTTTCATCCTTCTATGTAGAATAGTATGCATGAATGAAGCAGAACTGAACAGCAAGGCATGGGACCACGAAGTTGAAAGAAACAACCTATGGACAACGATCGTGACAGAGGATGAGATAGAGAAGGCAAGGAACGGTGAACTGAATATCTGGATAACACCGGAGCATAACGTCCCATCTTCCTGGATCGAGGACATCAGGGGAAGGAATGTACTGCTGCTTGCATGCGGCGGTGGTCAGCAGACACCACTACTATCTGCAGCTGGTGCCAATGTAACAGATGTAGACATATCCCCAATGCAGATAGAGCAGGACAGGAAGGCTCTCGAGAAATACCATCTGAAAGCCGATGTAAGGGTCGGAGACATGAGGGACCTATCATTTCTCGAGGACGGAAGCATGGACTATGTGATCTGTCCCCACTCACTGAACTTCATATCGACACTCGATGAGTTCTACTCTGAAAGCTACAGGGTACTGAAGAAAGGTGGCAGGTTCCTCTTCGGAGCTGCAAATCCGATACTGTATATGTTCGACGAGAAGTGCGAGACAAGGAAGCTGAAGGTGAAATACACCATCCCATACTCTGCAGATACATCTCTGAGCAGCAAGCAGAAGGAAAGGAAGCTCAGGACAAACGACACCTTCGAATACTCCCACACACTGGACGACATCATCGGAAAGGCACTTAGGAAGGGTTTCATCATGAAGGATTTCTACTCGGATGGAAGCCTTATAGAAATCGTGGACTCCTTCGTCCACGACTCATTCCTTGCATTCTGCATGGTCAAGGATTGACCTTCACTACACTGCCATCCTCAAGAAGGAACACACCTTCCACTCCAAGGCTCTCGAGAAGGGCCTTTCCCTCCACAGAGCCGAGTGCGAAGGTTGCAGTTGAAAGGACATCGGAAAGAGTTGAGCTCTCATCGACTATTGTCACAGAGAGGATATCCGATTCAGCTGGGTAGCCTGTCCTGCTGTCGAGGATATGATGGTAGCGCCTTCCATCCTCATCGATGAAGTATCTTTCGTAACCTCCGGATGTAACTACAGATTCATCTGAGACTTCCACTACTGTGAAGAACTCGCTGCTCTCATCCTCAGGCTTGCGGATTCCCACCTTCCAGGGAGTGCCCTTTTCCTTCTCACCAAGTGCGTATACATTCCCACCAAGGTTCAGTAGAGCCTTCTCGACTCCATTTGTCTTCAGGTACTCCACAACCTTGTCGGCGGCATATCCCTTCCCGATTCCACCAAGGTCTATCTTCATGCCAGGGATTGCAAAGTAGACTGTCTTCTCGTTGTCATCAAGGATGATATTGTTCCAGTCAAGAAGCGGTAGGACAGATTCTATCTCATCGCTATCCGGAACACGCGCATTCAATCCCCCTATGTCCCATAGCTCCACAAGAGGTCCAATCGCAAGGTTGAACGCACCTCCTGTAAGGACTGTCATATCGTATGCAGTGCTGATGAGCTCATATAGCTCATCGCTTACCTTGACAGGCGCTATATGGGCATTTGCATTGAGATAGCCAAGCTCAGAGTCCTCCGAGTGGAAATCGAGAAGGGAATCGACTTCATCGATTACATCGAAGCAACCTTCGATATGGTCCTTTCCGACCTTGTCGAAGGCTGTGATCGTAATGATGGTTCCCATCTGGAACTCGTTCTCCGTCAGAGGCTTCTCACTGCAGGAGGTCAGCGTAAGGAGAATGATGAGTATTGATAGCAGCTTTCTCAAGCGATTACCTTCAATGCATATTCAACAGCATCCATCACATCGCCATCCCCAATCTCTGCCTTGCCGGCATTCTCCAGAAGCCCCTTCTTCTCAAGGCCCTTCATTACATGGGAAGTGAAGTCAGCTCTTCTCGATACATCGAGAGATGTCTCGACACTTCCGATAGCTGAACCCTTCCTGTAGACATCCACCTTCTCGCTACCTGTAACGATGAGGATATCCTTATAGGACTCGATCTTATCCTTACCTTCTGCATCGACTCTTACAATATCTGCAATTGCAAGAGCCTGCTCCCTCATCCTTTCCCAGACAGGAGTTGAAACCTCCTCCACTGCATCAAGAGCGATAAATGGATATGGATCGAGGAACGATGCACCATCAAGGAATGAAAATGATACAGGATTGTAGCTAAGTGTAGGATTGGAAAGCATTACAGCCTTGATGTCGCTATGTACGCTTAGAGCTAGGTTCAGGAGCTCTCCGTTTACGCACATGGCCGATGAGTTCCTGATGAACTCAAGCCTACGTCCATTCCTGTATATAATCCTGACAGGGCTCTCGATATTCATGATGGCCATATCGGAATCGAACATGATCTCCCTCTCCACGAGGTCAGTCACGATATCGGAACCTACAGGATCCTGCCCGATGCCGGTCAGGAGAAGGGGAAAGTCCCCGTCCTTGGCAAGGGCTAGAGCTGTCTCATATCCCCTACCTGTAATTCTCTTTTCAAATACCCCGTCCTCGTTCTCACGAAGCTCGAGTATGGTTTCACCAAATACAGTAATCATATCGGGAATCATAACTTGATACGATTTTTTCCTCAAGCTATAATCCTAAGCATGCAGATCAAGAAACTGGATTGGATCAATAGACCGGAAAAGATAAGAGTCACAGCACATAGCCTCACATTCAAGGATGACAGGACATCAGTCTGCCTCCATACAACAGGAGTCGACGACGAGGTGAAGCTTACATATGAAGGGGATGGAATCTCCTTCATCATGCTCCACACCGAGAACGACTACATCCTCCTTGAAAAGGACAGGATCCTTTCTGTATTTGCAGGCTTCAGGGCTGAATTCCCATCCGCTGTCCCTTCTACGATTATCGTAAGGAAGAAGGGAGAGGAGATCTCATTCCTCAGAGAGGATGGGGAAATCCTCTACCACATCTCGAATCCTGCATTCGCAGATTCGGCTTCCTTCGGATTCAAGACAGGAAAGACAGGTAGGACAGCCACACTTCTTCTCTTCTGATTTATGGTAAAACACCGTTTTTTCTGATACACTACGTCCAAACATATCTTAGGACCCTTTGAAAGGTCTGAAGGAGAATACATGGACAACGAAATCATTGAAGCAAAACCATTGAACTTCATCGAGAAGATCATTGAGGACGACCTGGCAAACGGAAGAGTTCCAGACAATACAATCGTCACACGCTTCCCACCGGAGCCAAACGGCTACCTTCACATCGGACACATCAAGAGCATCTGCATCAACTTCGGCATGGCCCAGAAGTATGGTGGAAGATGTCACCTTCGCCTTGACGACACAAACCCAGCCAAGGAAGACATGGAATACATCAATTCCATCAAGGAAGACATCAAATGGCTCGGTTTCGACTGGGGTGAATACGAATACTACGCATCTGACTACTATGACCAGCTTCACGAGATTGCAATCAACCTCATCAAGGAAGGCAAGGCATATGTAGACGACCTCACAGCTGAGGAGATGAAGGAATACAGGGGAACACTTACACAGCCTGGCAAGAACAGCCCATACAGGGACCGTTCAATCGAGGAGAACCTCAAGCTCTTCAAGGAGATGGAGGAAGGTAAGTATCCAGAGGGATCCAAGACTCTCAGAGCCAAGATCGACATGGCCTCCCCTAACATCAACATGAGAGACCCAGCTCTCTACAGGATCAAGTTCGCAACTCATCCAAGAACCGGAGACAAGTGGTGCATCTACCCTATGTATGACTTCACTCATCCAATCAGTGACGCAATCGAGGGAATCACACACTCCATCTGTACTCTTGAGTTCGAGGACCACAGACCTGCATACGACTGGGCAACATCAATCGATGGAATCGAGCATGCTCCTCACCAGTATGAGTTCGCACGCCTCAACATCACATACCTCCTGATGAGCAAGAGAAGACTTCTCTACCTGGTAAACAACAACTTCGTTTCCGGATGGGACGACCCAAGAATGCCAACCGTTTCCGGTATCAGAAGAAGAGGATATTCCCCAGAGTCCATGAAGGACTTCGTAGACAGAGTCGGTGTTGCAAAGGTCGAGGGAATGGTAGACTACTCCCTCATGGAGTTCTGCGTAAGAGAGGACCTCAACAAGAAGGCTAAGAGATTCATGGCAGTTCTCGATCCACTCAAGATCGTAATCGACAACTATCCAGAAGGACAGGTCGAGTACTTCGAGGCAATCGACAACCCAGAGGATCCAGAGTCCGGCAAGCACCAGATCGCCTTCACAAAGGAACTCTACATCGAGAGAGAGGACTTCATGGAAGAGCCTGTAAAGGGTTACCACAGACTCTATCCAGGCAACGAGATCAGACTCAAGTACGCCTACTACGTTACAGCTCAGTCAGTTGAGAAGGATGAGGATGGAAACATCATCGCAGTACACTGCACATACGATCCTGAATCCAAGGGTGGTACAACACCGGACGGAAGAAAGGTCAAGGGAACAAGCCACTGGGTATCTGCAGACCACGTTCTCAAGGCTGAAGTCAGACAGTACGACAAGCTCTTCAAGAGCGAGATTCCAGGAAAGGCTACAGGCAACTACCTCGATGACCTCAACCCAGAATCCCTCATCGTACTTCCAGAGGCCTACATCGAGCTCGAGGCAGCAAACGCCAAGGTTGGTGACTATCTCCAGTTCATCCGTAACGGCTACTACTGCGTCGACAGCAAGGACAGCACACCAGAGCACATGGTCTTCAACAGGACATGTACTCTCAAGGACAGCTGGGCCAAGCAGAAGAAGAAGATGGGTATCAAATAATAGAAATCCAATACTTATGGAAACAGGCAATCGTCAAACGGTTGCCTGTTCTGCTTTCTAGAGGCCTGCCCTGCGGATTTCATCCAGCATCGCAGTTTTCTTTGGATATCTACTCTTCCATTCTTCAGCTACTTCCCTTGCAAGCTCATCTCCATCGGGATATAGACTGGTTATATCTACAAGTTCTTCCACTCTCGAAGAGTAGCCTCCCCTATTATAGGATCGATCCATCTTCTGCATCAGCAGGAACCTATCGATATTCCATGTCCTTTCAGGATCGCATGGAATGAGGTCACTCCTGAGTTCATCCATGAAGAAAGAGCAATCGGAATCCTTCTCAAGGAAGTCGAGGACATCACTGCACTTACCGGATTCGATAAGTATCAGGGAAGCTGCTATGATTTCCCTGATGCCAGCGTCCCTTCTGAGATATCTCCTTGTGATGAATCGCGTATCATGATTCCACAGGTCATCGCTTTCCGAATCCTTAAGCAACCCGAAGATCTTCACGTCATCAGCAACCTTGTCTTCCAGTACAGCCTTCCTGAGCAAT
>SAMEA104404103__coassemble_1149_pt1 | contig 16854 bp, 13 predicted proteins | sample SAMEA104404103__metabat2_low_PE_027 | metagenome-assembled genome bin SAMEA104404103 (sample SAMEA104404103) | Balaenoptera acutorostrata
ACAATCCCTCTTACACTCACACTTGGAAAGGTCAGCATGCATGGATCTGCTGTAATAACTGCAAATGGAATCTCAGGTCCTGTTGTCGAGAACTTCTCAAGATATGTCCACGACAAGGAAAAGATAAGAATCTCATTCCTGGACTTGGACAGAGAGGAAATCAAGAAGAACAACGGCAAGGCAATGCTGAAGAATACCTTGGACCTACCTGAAAGAATTACAGAGTCCCTCCTCGGAGAGCTTGCTTTCAAGAAGATTGCAGACCTATCAAAGAGGGATATCAACACTGTAATGTCTAGGATTGCAGACTTGGAGATCAACGCAACAGTACCTTCCCTCACTGCAATGACTACAACAGGTGGAGTCGATACCAGGGAAATCGACAGCAAGACAATGATGTCGAAGAAGGTGAAGAACCTCTACATCCTCGGAGAGCTATGCGACGTCGATGCATTCTGCGGTGGATATTCACTCACCTGGGCATTTGCATCTGCATACCTTGCAGTACAGGATATAAGACGCAAGAAAGCTGAATGACACTTTCCGATAATCTGATATAATCAGGATAAGACATATATAGGAATACAGGAAAATGAGAAAGAGAGAAGACAGCATCGAGATTTTCGAGAACTTCAAGAGTGGTCTTGAGCTTCTGATGACAAGGGATAATGAACTGTTTGAACACGACATCCGCAAGGAAACGATTGCCGGCAGACTTGCAATGTACTTCTCAAATCTCTTTTCCAAGGAATGGTACATCGACATTGCAACCGATGGTGCAGACCTTCTTGTCTGGGACAGGAAAGGTACCATTGCGCTGGCCCTCTTCATCTCAAGGGATTACATCTCACAGAAGGGAAAGGATAAGGCCAGGGAGTACCATCTCATCCATAGGCCAACACTGACCCTCGCCTTCTCAATCCTCGAAGACAAGGACTACATCCTAATCTACAGATTCGAAGAGCTATTCCTCGATTACATCCACATCTTCCCAGAACTGGACTTCGAAGAGAAGGTCCTGAAGAGAGTCATGATCGAAGAGGAGCATAACGATCCTCTGCTGTTCACACTATCCAAGAGAAGACGCAGGAAGAAGACTGTAAAGGAGGAAGAGCCAACAGCAGCAATTGCAGCTGAAGCAGAGCCTGAGTACAAGGCTGAAGAAGTTCAACCTGTTGAGGAAACTCCAACAGAGCCTATAGCTGAAGAACCTGCAGAAGATAACGAATAGACATCATAGCCTCGCTTGAAATAGCGAGGTTTTGTTTTGACTACATATCCAGAATCGATAGAAGCTTCCTGAGATTATCAAGTTCCTCTTCTATGATGATAGCAGTCATTGCATCGGGATTCCCTTCCCCGTAGAATGCATCAAAAGCTTCGTAATATCTCATACGGTCGGAATACTTAACGTTCACAGGAGGTAAGCCATACTGCATGAGCATGAGATTCAGAATCAATCTACCAGTTCTTCCATTACCATCGATAAAAGGATGAATACCTTCAAATCTCAAATGGAACAGGGCAGCTTTCTCAATTGGATGCTGTTTCATGGATGCATAATCGTGCAGTAACTGCTCGATGTACGGCTCAATCAAATATGGTTCGACAGGTGTATGTATAGCTCCCTGGATTATGACAGGAATCCGTCGGAATGTTCCTCTATCTTCAGGTCTATCCATCAACACGAGAGAATGTATCATCTTTATCACACGTTCTGAAAATTCAGTTTTATCTGCGACAAGAGACTCTACATAGCAGAATGCTTCCTTGTGTCCTACCGCTTCCAGATGATCCTTCAATGGCTTCTTTGAAATCGTGATTCCTTCAAGAACCAACGCCGTTTCCTTTAGCGTCAAAGTATTACCTTCGATGGCATTTGAGTTATATGTATAATCTACGAGAAATTCATCTCTAAGGCGCTGCAACTCCCCCTGAGTCAAAGGTCTTCTACTTGCAATCTCCCGTTTGAGATTCTCTATTTCTTCAAGTTCTGCTGCAAAAGATGATGACTCATAAGAATACCTTTCAGATCTTCCGTCTTCAGGCTTTTCAGCCTCAGAAGGGATCTGCCAGGCCCTGCCATTTCGGTAAGCACCTGGCACCTTACCATCAACGCAAAGCTGTCGCACACGTCTATCTGATATATTCCAAAGTAATGCTATTTCCTTGACTGATTTGTATTCCATAATGAGTATCTATCCTTCCGATAAAATGAATTATCAGTGATTAACGGAAGGATAGCAAGCAATTTCAGCAGCTATCGGAAGGATAGCTATCATTTTTCAGCGTTTATCGGAAGGATAGCTCTTACTTTCCTAAAGTCTTTCCAATTGTCAGAAGCTTGGCAAAAACATCCTGAACAGTTGTCTTTTCATCGACTTCAATCTCAAGAAGACTGTCAGACCTCTTCTTCAATACAGCTCTGGTATCCACTGCAATTGCAGGATCCAACGTACATGCAGGAGTCTTGAGAAGTAGCAAAGACATGTCCTTTGATGAAGCTGCTACACGAGCTGCATCATGCATTCTTGAATGAGCAAACCATTGAGATGCGGTGTTATCAAGTGTTGTTGGAATGAGTTTGGAGATGGAATCATCACTCAGAACTGAATATCCCAAAGCCAACAGCATCTTGTCGATATCATGGAAAATCACAGGATCAAGATAGTATGAACGTGATGAGATGATGACCATCTTACGTCCATCCTTACGGGCTTTCTTTGCAATGGATGCACCTGTCTTATTAAGCTTCTTACGATACTTCTTTTCAGCTTCTACAGCCTTCTCATATGCCTTGATCACTTCCTTCTTAGAGATATCGAAGATGGATGCAATCCTTCTTACAATGCTGTCATCCTTATCAAATGGCATCAATGCAGAGATTACCTGCACCTTACCTTCCACTTCCTGAAGAACATCACCTGTATATGCAGATATAGGACAGCACTGATATACCCTATCCTGCTTGTTTACAGAGCTCACAGCAGGGATGAATACATAGTCCAATTCCAATCTCTTGAGATATTCAACATGAGCTTTCAATAGTCTTGAGGAGATGCACGCACTACTACTAGCACTAGTCCATTCCAGTTCCTCAAGCATCTCGTTAGTTGTAAATGGAGAAACTGTAACATCAAAACCAAGGAAAGAGAAAAGAGTATGGAAAAACGGCAGATACTCGTACATGGATAAGCTCATAGGAAGTCCAAGAGTTCCTCTCTTACCCTTACCCTTCTTACCATCCATGTAGCGCCTTAACAGCGCTCTCTTGTATTCATATATATCATATTCATAAGTCTCAGCAGCTTTCTTCCCGATAGGCTTAGAACAATGATTTCCGCTTATGAACCTTCTACCGTCCGGGTACACCAATACATTAAGCTTGCACTTGTTGCTGCAGCAATTGCATCGAGTCTCTATAACCTTCGGTAGATAGCTTTCTACTGTTTTTTCCATGTCATAAAAGAATGAACTACAAAAAGACATTAGTCCAGTTTTATTTTGAAAACTTCATGTTTCCACATAAGGAAATGTTACATATGAATCAATGTAAATTACTGTATATGAACAACTTAGATTGAATATTGCAGTTTTCTGCATTCAAAGATTCCCTTTGAGGTCCTTATCAAGACAAACATATCTAGCAATCCCTTCTCTATGCTATAATGCACTCATGGACACATTGAAGAAAATCAGGGGCTCACTACTCGTAGACAATACGGAAATAGCCATATTCAATTATATAAAGGAAACTCCAATTCCTGTTGGAGATAGATTACCGAATGAATTCGAGCTGGCAGAGATGTTCGGTGTCGGCAGAAGCACCATCAGAGAAGCTGTAAAAGCTCTCTCCTCCAAGAATGTAGTATCGATAAGACAGGGCTCGGGTACCTATGTAAAATCCCACACCGCTTCCTATTTCGATCCCCTTGGATTATCCAAGACAAAGGATAAGCTTCAGCTTGCACATGATCTCATTTCAGTAAGAATCATGCTTGAACCTGAGATTGCAGGACTCGCTGCAGAGAATGCCACTCAAGAGGAAATCAACCAGATAGAGATGTACTGCAACGAAGTAGAACGACTTATAAAGGAAGGTAATGAATATCAGGATTCAGATATCATGTTCCACAGTGCCATAGCCAAAGCCAGCAGGAATATCGTAGTGAAAGAACTCATTCCTATTATAGATACAGCCATCCTGATATTCGTAAATGTAACCCACAAGACGCTTAAGGAACAGACAATCCAGACTCATCGCATGATACTTGATGCCATCAAGCATCGAGACTCATTGGGAGCAAAGCATGCAATGCTCATGCATCTGATGTACAACTGGAACAACATTGAAGAAAGTCGTAACAACGTTTAAACACTAAGCATCAAGTCATCTGATGATTTGATGCTTTTATTTTGATTTTTTACATAAAAATCCTTATTTATCTAACATTTTTATTTATTTTTGTTCATTAACTTTCATTTTTTTAAAATAAATCATTCTGAATTAAGTATGACTTGACCCCTCAATATAGGGAGTCTAAGCTATTGGTACATTAGAAAAAATCACATTCAGGAGCTAAATGAACATGGAACTCAACAGCCAGAAAGTAAGAGCGATCGCACCAGAGAACGATCCACTTAAGATTGGTATGGGATGGAAGGTTGAAGACCTTTCCAAGCCTCAGATTCTCGTAGAGAGCACATTCGGTGACAGCCACCCAGGGTCAGCACACCTCGACAAGTTCGTAGAGGATGCAGTAAGAGGAATCTCAGAAGAAGGTGCCAAGGCAGCACGCTACTTCTGCACAGATATGTGTGATGGTATTGCACAGGGACACGATGGAATCAACTACAGCCTCGTATCCAGAGACATGCTCGCTTCCACTATTGAGATCCACGGACTTTCAACAGGTTTCGACGGTGGTGTATTCGTTGCTTCCTGCGACAAGTCCATGCCAGGCTGCCTCATGGGAATCGGAAGACTCAAGATGCCTTCAATCGTAATCCCAGGCGGTGTAATGGATGCAGGTCCAGACCTCCTCACACTCGAGCAGATCGGTAAGTACAATGCCATGTGTGCTCGCGGCGAGATCACTCCTGAAAAGTTCACATTCTACAAGACACACGCCTGCCCATCATGCGGAGCTTGCTCCTTCATGGGTACAGCTTCCACAATGCAGATCATGGCAGAAGCACTTGGTCTTACACTTCCAGGCGCTGCACTCATGCCAGCTACATGTCAGGATCTCAGAGACATGGCTTACGAAGCTGGAAGGCAGGCTGTAAGACTTGCTCTCGCCGGTATCAAGGCATCTGACATCGTAACAGAGAAGAGCTTCGAGAACGCAATCATGGTTCACGCTGCTATCAGCGGAAGCACAAACAGCCTCCTCCACATCCCAGCAATCGCACATGAGTTCGGAATCGAGATCGACAGCGATACATTCGACAGAATGCACAGGAACGCTCACTACCTCCTCAACATCCGCCCAGCAGGCGAATGGCCAGCTCAGTTCTTCTATTATGCAGGCGGTGTTCCAAGAGTAATGGAAGAGATCAAGAGCATGCTTCACCTCGATGTTCTTACAGTTACTGGCAAGACACTCGGCGAGAACCTCGAAGATCTCAAGAACAACGGCTTCTATGAGAAGTGCGAGAAGTACCTCGAGCCATGGGGCCTCAAGAGAACAGACATCATAAGGACATTCGATGAGCCAATCGGAACAAACGGAACAGTTGCTATCCTCAAGGGTAACCTCGCTCCAGAAGGTTCTGTTGTAAAGCATTCCGCTGTACCAAAGGAGATGTTCGAAGCAGTTCTCAGAGCAAGACCATTTGATTGTGAAGAAGAGGCAATCGATGCAGTTCTTACACACAAGATCAAGCCAGGCGATGCAGTAATCATCAGATACGAAGGTCCTAAGGGATCCGGTATGCCTGAAATGTTCTATACCACAGAGGCAATTGCAAGTGATGCAGAACTCGGAAAGACAATTGCTCTCATCACAGACGGAAGATTCTCCGGCGCATCCAAGGGTCCAGCTATCGGACACGTTTCTCCAGAAGCAGCAGCTGGTGGTCCAATCGCTCTCCTCGAGGAAGATGACCTCATCGAATTCAGCATTGCCAACAGATGCATGAACATCGTCGGTGTAAAGGGCGAGAGAAAGTCCCCAGAGGAAATCGACAGGATCCTCGCTGAGAGAAAGGCTGCTTGGAAGCCAAAGACTCCTAAGTACAAGTCTGGAGTAATGAGACTTTTCAGCGAGCACGCAGTTTCTGCAATGAAGGGTGGCTACATGGATTTCGATTGAGATCCATCAGCCATTCAAGACAAATAAAAAAAACAAAAAACACATATCAACAAAAACTATAAAGGAGTTTATAACCAATGTTTGAATCTTTGGCTACTAATCCAATCTGGCTCATTGCCGCCGCTTTAATCGGCCTTGGAGTACTTCTCGTACTCATCATCAAGTTCAAGGTCCAGGCAATGATTGCAATCCTCATCGGTGCAATCCTTATTGGAATGCTTGCAGGAATGCCATTCTCAGCAATCGTTGACAGCGTCAACCAGGGAATCGGTGGAACACTTCAGGGTATCGCCCTACTCGTCGGTCTCGGCTCGATGTTCGGTGCCATTCTTGAGGTGTCCGGAGGTGCACAGTCAATCGCAATCAAGATGACAGACACCTTTGGAGATAAGAAGGCTGCTTGGGCACTCGGTATCACAGGTATGATCATCGCAATGCCAGTATTCTTCGACGCAGGACTCATCATCCTCATTCCACTTGCTTTCTCACTTGCCAAGAAGACAGGTAGAAGTGCACTGCACTACACAATTCCACTTCTTGCCGGTCTTGCTGTAGGACACGCTTTCATCCCACCAACACCAGGTCCAGTTCTCGTAGCATCCATGCTCGGTGTTGACCTTGGTTGGGTTATCCTCGTCGGTATCTTCTGTGGTGCAGTAGCTATGATCCTCGGTGGTCCTGTATTCGGTAACTACTGCGGTAACAAGTTCAACATTGCTGTTCCAGATTCCTTCCAGACAGCTGAGTTCGAGAACGACAAGCTTCCTAAGTTCGGTACAGTTGTAGCAATCATCCTTGTTCCTCTTCTACTGATCATCTTGAAGTCTGTTGCTCCATTCATCGGATTCCTCGCTCCTGCAGTTCCTTTCATCAACTTCCTCGGACAGCCATTCGTAGCTCTCGTAATCGCTACAGTCCTTGCTATGTTCCTTCTTGGTATCAAGCACGGCTACTCCATGGAAGAACTTGAGAAGATCATGACTAAGTCCCTCGAGCCAACAGGTATGCTTCTCCTCGTTACAGCTTGTGGTGGTGTTCTCAGATACGTTCTCCAGAACTCTGGAATCGGTATGATCATCGGCAACTCGGTTGCTTCCATCCACCTTCCAATCGTAATCGTTGCATTCCTCATTGCAGGTCTCGTAAGAATCAGCGTTGGTTCTGCAACAGTTGCCATGACAATGGCAGCAGGTATCGTAGCTGCTATGCCTGAAATTGCAGGTCTTTCACAGCTTCACCTTGCTTGTGTTACAGCAGCAGTCGCTGGTGGTGCTACAATCTGTTCACACTTCAACGACTCTGGTTTCTGGCTTGTCAAGTCCCTCGTTGGCCTTGATGAGAAGACAACACTCAAGACTTGGACAATGATGGAGACAATCGTCGGAGCTTCCGGTTTCGTAGTTGCTCTCGTCATCAGCATCTTTGCTTAAGATACTCTCCTGAGGATCTATATAGATTTTGATTTCCCCGGTAGCTGTATGGTGGTACAGCTACCGGGTTTTCTTTATGCCAGTGCTTCAATGTAATCCATAGATTTCCTATTGAAGTTCTATTGAAGTAGCTATTGAAGTTGTAGTGAAGTAAGTACACACAAGCCTATCCAACTCTTTCCTATATAAGATGCTTCAAGAAGTTTCCACACAGGAAAATGTCATGGATATATTCCAATTATTCCATATATCCAAATGACTTACACAAGAATAATCAGTTTTGTACTTTCAAAAATAATGGTCCTCCGAAGAGGACCAGTATCTAGTTATATGTTTTACTTGAAGAGATTTGCGTCAATCTGCTCCCATGGCATATCCTTGGCGTTCTCGCCGAAGTGGCCATAGTTGGTAACCTTTGAAAAGATTGGGCTTCTCATACCGAATCTCTCGATGAGAGCGTTTGGTCTGAGGTCAACCTTACCGACCTTCTCGTAGATCTCTTCCATTGGAACATGTTCTGTACCGAATGTCTCGATGAATACACCAACAGGCTTAGCAACTCCGATAGCATATGCAAGCTCTACTTCACATCTGTCGCTGAGTCCTGCTGCAACGATGTTCTTAGCAAGGAATCTTGCTGCGTAGCTTCCTGTCCTGTCAGTCTTGGATGCGTCCTTACCGCTGAATGCTCCACCACCATGACGGGAATATCCACCGTATGTATCACAGATAAGCTTTCTACCTGTCAATCCAGAGTCTGCTGTAGGACCACAGAGAACGAATCTGCCTGTTGGGTTGATGAAGAACTCTGTCTCGTCGTCAATGAGCTCAGCTGGAAGAGATGGCTTGATGACCTTCTCAAGAAGATCCTTCCTGAGTGTCTCGATCTCTACATCTGCATCGTGGGATGAGGAAAGTACAACAGATGTGATTCTTGTTGCCTTGCCGTTCTCGTCGTACTCTACAGAAACCTGGCTCTTTCCATCAGGTCTGAGATAAGGAATCTCACCGCTCTTTCTGACGTCTGTGAGCTTTCTTGTAAGACGATGTGCGTAGGAAATTGGAAGTGGCATGTACTCGATGCCATCCTTTTCTGCATAACCGAACATGATTCCCTGGTCACCTGCTCCACCATCGAGGTCGACGTGGTCAAGTCCCATTGCAATGTCAGGGCTCTGTGTTCTGAGTGCAACATCGATTTCTACTTCGTCTGCTGCAAAACCATACTCAGGATTATCGTAACCGATCTCTCTAAGTGCCTTGCGGATGATCTCCTTGGCATCGATCTCGGCCTTGCTTGTGACTTCCCCGAAAAGGGAAACGTGGTTCGTGTATACGCAGCACTCTGCTGCAACACGGCTCTGAGGATCCTGACTTACGAATGCATCCAAGATGGAATCTGAAATCCTGTCTGCAACCTTGTCTGGATGTCCTTCTGTGATGCTCTCTGATGAGAATACCTTTCTCATGCTGAACTCCTTTGCCATATTCCATCTCATATGGAATATACGGCTCTTTATCTCCTGTCTCCATTACCGTCAGAGACCAGGGCTATATCGTGTACGAACGCAGAGGAATGAAATCATCTGCTGTACCCTAAACACAATATAGCCTGATTTTTGGAAAATCAAGAGAAAATATCCCTAGCTGGTAATCTTTTCATGTATTTCCTTACAGAAATGTCATTTACCTGATTTTTCCCAGATGGCATCAGCTACCGGTGCCCAGGCCTCAGCTCTCTCCCTGCACTTCTCTGTAAGCTCGTGTACATCCTCTGGTGCCTGCATGTCGGTACTCTTTGCGCCGCTTTCATCTACGATGCCTGAAAGTGCTCCTGGGTTATCGAGGAGTGGACAAGGTCTCAGGTGGTTGCAGTTGAATGGCTGATGCTTCTGGTATCCCTGGAAAAGAGGGGACTTGAAAGCTTCCAAGAGAGTCTTCTCGCGGATATTGGAATCTGAGTAGTGGATGAATGCACATGGCTCGACATCACCGTTTGCATTGATATGGAGATAGTATCTACCGCCTGCGATGCAGCCGTCTACATACTCGCCGTCGTTCCAGAAGTCGAGTGTGAAGAGTGGCTTTGTCCTTCTGTACTCACGGATCCTATCATACATGTAGGCTCTCTGATTCTCATTAGCCATCAGGAATGTAGGAGCGCCAGCTCCAATTGGCATGTATGTGAAGAACCAGGCGAAGTAGGCTCCCTTATCGATCATCCAATCGAAGTACTCCTCCGATCCTATTACCTTGTAGTTCTGGCTTGTATAGCAGCAGGATACTCCGAACGGAAGTCCCTTGCTTCTGAGGATGTCCATAGCTCTCTCGACTTCCCTGTAGGTTCCCTCCCCTCTCCTGAAGTCAGTTGCCTCCTCGAATCCCTCAACCGAGATTGCAGGTACGAAGTTCTTTACGCGGAGCATCTCATCTGCAAACTCCTCATCGATGAGGGTTCCATTGGTGAAGGACAGGAACATGCAGTCATCATGCTTCTCGCAGAGCCTGATGATATCCTTCTTCCTTACAAGGGGCTCACCACCTGAGAAGAGGAACATATGCATTCCCATTTCCTTGCCCTGCATTATGATTGAATCTAGCTCCTCGAGTGAGAGGTTCAGCTTGTTGCCATACTCAGCTGCCCAGCATCCTGTGCAGTGGAGATTGCATGCAGATGTAGGATCCATCAGGATTGTCCATGGAACGTGTACATCGTGCTCAGCTTCATAGATCCTCTTTGTCTCTGCCCAGGTGTAGTATGCATTCACAACGAAGTTGCGGAACATGACCTTCCTCACTTCAGGATCGATATCTGAGTAGAGCTTCATGACAAGGCGATACCAGTTCGAATCCCTGTCCTCCATGAACTTCCTTACAGTCTCTATCTTGTTTCTTTCAGGTCCTTCCTTAGGTGCAACAGATGAAACGAAGTTGACCAGTTTCCCGATGTTCTCATCTGGATTCCTCTCCAGGAACTTGAGAGCCTTCTCAAGTCCATATCTCTTTACATTGGTGGTTATACCCATAGCGCAAAACGCCTCCTATTCACCTTTAAGGTAATCGCGAGGCGTCCTGTTTACTCTAAACATTGCAATGCATCTGATTAATGTCTATACACCAATATGCTTGTGTCTATCACAACTGGCGCTTCTCGAAGAGCTTATCTACAAGTAGCTTCAGAGATACCTCCAGAACGGAGAGCATGCTGAGCATCCTCTTGCCGCAGACTTCATCCAGATCGTCGTTTATCCACTCAAGGAATATGCCATAGTAGCCGGATGAATAGAATGCAACCGCGAACTTCACATCGGCTTCGCTGAGTCTTCCACCAGAGAGTCTCTTGACTTCGCTTTCTATGTCGGCATCCAGCATTTCATGGAGTGCACGCTTCAGGTGAAGCTCATCCATTCCCCTGTAGATGTTGAGGGTTACAGCCTTGTTGCTGTTCACAAGCCTGAGGAAGATCTCTAGGGAAGGAATCGAGAAGAAGTTGTCATGAGCAATCCCTGCTTCCTTCATTGCCCTTTCATAGAGGTCGAAGACCATGTACCTCGTGAGAGCGAAGATATCTGCAAAGTGATAGTAGAATGTCTGCCTATTCACGCTTGCTCCATCTACGATTTCCTGGATGGTGATCCTGTCGAGCCGTTTCTGCTGCAGCAGGTTCAGCAAGGATGATGCCAGTGCATGTTTTGTTATGTCTGCCATTTATAGAAAACTCCCTACATGTCTACAGCAAGACCCACGGAAGTCCGTGGGCCTATGCATTCTATTTTCTTTTCTTTTCGTTTGCTGGATCGATGATCCTTGCCTTGCCGACCAGCTTGTGTACTGCTCGGTAGGAAGCATCCTCACATCCATTCCAAGGTTTTTCCCTGTTCTCGCTCTTGTATTTCTGGCTCATCCACCAGTCATCCTTCTGGACTCTCTCAAGGTTCCTTTCCATCAAGTCGGAAATTGTCCTGTAGAAATCGAGAAGCATATCACCCTTCAGCGCTTCAGGCGCCATAAGGTAAAGAGCTTTCGAATGATGAAGGCAGAATCCCTTTGAGTTCTTCAGTGCATTCCTGAATTCAGCATCCTCACCATAGAGGGATGCAATCGTGAAGGTGTATCTGTCGAGACGCTCCTTCATCCTGGAACATACCAGGCAGCCCTTCTCCCTTTCATCGACGATATCGAAGAGGGATGAGAGGATCTTCTGTGCCTTTCTTGGATTCGATGCAGACTTCATCCTGTCGAAATCAGGCTGGAGCAGCTTTCTCTCTTCCTCGTAGTAGGTATCCATGACAAGCGACAGTGGCTGTGGCTTCAAGGCCGCAGCGAGATCCAGTGAATGCTTAGGGCAGAAACCATACTCATTGGTCTTCACCCTGACCTCCGGTGTCATGATTGCAGAGGACAGATAGTATCTGATGCCGTCCTTCTCCGCTTCCTCCATGAGGGAGCAGAGAAAGCATTCGGAATCACTCTTCAGTCCATCCCATACAGGAATCGTCTCAAGCTGTTCCAACATAATGTATCCTTATCTGACGAGACCGAGAACCTTCTTCTCGATGTTCTCAGCTGTGAAGCCGAAAGCTTCCTTGAGGTAAGCGAGGTTACCGACCTCACCGAATCTCTCGCCGACATTCAGGAAGTCCATCTTGACTGGGTTTGTCCTTGCAAGGTGAGCAGCGATCATCTCGCCAACTCCTCCTGCGTATCTACCGTTCTCGCAGACGAGAACCTTGCCACATCTTGCAGCAACCTTCTCGATGAGCTCTGTATCGAGTGGTCTGATTGTGTGGAGGTCGATCACTGTGCAGTCGATTCCCTGCTTCTTGAGGTTCTCTGCTGCCTCGAGTGCTCCATCAACCATTACCTGTCCTGTTGCGATGATAGCGCAGTCCTTGCCGTCCTTGAGCTCAACACCCTTACCGAGTGTGATTGTATCCTCCGGAGTATATCTGTATGTAACACCCTTTCTTGGAGTCCTGATGTATGAGGACTTGCCGTTTGCATATACCTGCTTGGTAAGCTCGTAGAGGCTCATTCCATCGGAAGGCTCGAAGATGACTACATCTGGAATCTGTCTCATCAGTGCGATATCCTCGAATGGCATATGTGTTCCACCATTGTACTGAGCTGTGATTCCAGGGTCGGATCCGATTACGTGGACTACCCTATGAGCATAGCCGACAGAAAGGAAGAGCTGGTCGTACATCCTGCGGGAAGCGAAGCATCCGAAGCTATGGATGAAAGGTGTGAGACCTGTGGAGGATAGTCCTCCGGCAACAGCTGCCATGTTTGCCTCGGCAATACCGCAGTTGTAGAATCTCTCTGGATGAGCCTTCTGGAAGACAGTTGAACCGATGCAGGAAGAGAGGTCGGCATCGAGGAAGACGATGTCTTCGTGCTCAGATGCAAGATCTGTAACTGCTGCAGAGACGATGTCCCTGTAATTCTTGAAACTTCTAATGTCCTTCATCATCTCTCTACTCCTTCTCTTGCAATGAGGTCGGCAATTGCCTTGTCCCTTGTCTCTTCGTTGATGGCCATGCTGTGGTTGCCCTTGATTCCTTCACCAGGAATGTAGCCACGGCTCTTCTGAGTATGGAGTATGATCATATGAGGCTTGCCCTTTACGCTCTTTGCCTTTGCAATTGCGTCTGCAAGCTGCTCGAAGTCATGTCCGTCGACATCGTACGCATCCCATCCGAATGTCTCGTATCTCTTGGAAAGATCGTGCATAGGGATGATGTTGTCTGTGTAGTCGTCGAGCTGCTGACCGTTGAGGTCTGTGAATGCGATGAAGTTGTCGAGCTTCCAGGCTCCAGCTGTCTCAGCTGCTTCCCATACTTCACCTTCCTGGCTCTCTCCATCTCCGACGATGCAGTATGTATATGCATCGATGTGCTGGATCTTCTGGCCAAGTGCAATTCCGACTGCAGCGCTGATTCCCTGTCCGAGGGATCCTGCAGTGAAATCGATTCCCGGAGTCTTTGTCATGTCGACATGGGATGGAAGCCTTGTTCCGCCCTGATTCATTGTCTTAAGCCAATCCATTGGGAAGAAACCCTTCTTGGCAAGAACTGAATAGAGAGCTGGACCACAATGTCCCTTCGACAGTACGAACCTGTCCCTCTCCTTCCAATCTGGATCTTCCGGTCTGATGTTCATCTCGTGATAGTAGAGATATGTGAGTGTTTCAACGATGGACATAGATCCACCGATGTGTCCCGAACCGAAGTTCGATACCGTCTCGATTGCCTTGACTCTGATGTCAAGCGCCTCTTTCCTGAGGTTCTCTAAAAGCTTAGCGTCCAATTCTAGACTCCTTATAGAATTCTATCGTCGTAGGTCTAGGATATCATCACTAAGAGGCAACGCAGGCAGCAGGGTTTTCCTGCTGGTATGTGCCTTATGATACCCACTTAATCCACTGACTGTTATATCATACCAAAAATTCAGGAATTTGCGTGTAGCTTTTTTTAATGAGATTGACTACTTTATACAGCCTCAACCAAGCTACTTATGTTGTCTCATTTTCCATATCCCTATATAATGTCGGATATTGGAGATACATAATCATGAGAATGTCAAATATGTTTTCCCGTACCCTCAGAGAGGCACCAAACGGAGCTGACTGCAAGGGTTACGAGTATCTTCTGAGAGCAGGATACATCAAGCAGCTCGGAGCAGGAATCTTCTCACTGCTTCCACTCGGCTTCAGAAGCATAACAAAGATACAGAACATCGTAAGAGAAGAGATGAACAGGATCGGCGGACAGGAAATCCTCATGCCGGTAGTCAATCCAGCAGACATCTGGAAGGAAACAGGCAGATACTATTCCATCGACAAGGAGATGGCAAGGTTCCAGGACAGGGTCGGAAGGGACATGGTTCTCGCAATGACTCACGAGGAAGCTACAACAGATATCGCAAGAGCAGAGATCGACTCATACAAGAGACTCCCTCTCATGGTCTGGCAGATGCAGACAAAGTTCCGCGACGACCCAAGACCAAGGGCTGGACTCATCAGGGTAAGGGAGTTCACAATGCTCGACTCCTACTCCTTCGACAAGGACCAGGAAGGACTTGAGAAGATCTACGCTGAGCACTACAACACATACTTCAGGATCTACGAGAGATGCGGACTTCCAGCAATCGCAGTAGCATCCGATACAGGTATGATGGGTGGTAAGATTGCACATGAGTACATGTACCTCACTCCAATCGGAGAGGATACTATCATCACATGTGACAAGTGCGGCTACACAGCAAACAGACAGGTAGCAACATTCAAGAAGGACTACTACAAGGAAGAGATGAAGGAAGTCGAGAAGGTTGCAACACCAAACGCTTCCACAATCGAAGAGCTTGCAGAGTTCCTCCACGTCGGTCCAGAGAAGACCTGCAAGGCAGTCTTCATGGTCGGCACATATGTAAACGACAAGACAGGTGAAGAGCATGAGAAGCTCATCACAGCTCTCATCAGAGGAGACCTCGAGGTCGAGGAGTCCAAGCTTCAGCATGCTGCCAAGGCAAACGACATCAGACCAGCTCATCCAGAGGAGATTGCAGAGTGTGGCATGGTTGCAGGATTTGCATCCCCAATCGGAGCAAAGACCGACAGGTTCATCACAATCGTCGATGATTCCGTTGCATATTCCAACAACCTCGTAGCAGGTGCAAACGAGGAGGGCTTCCACCTCATCAACACAAACTACGACAGGGACTACAAGGGTGAGATTGCAGATATCGCATCCGCTCGCTCAGGTTACAAGTGCCCAGTATGTGGAGAGCCAATCAACGCATCCAAGGGTGTCGAGGTCGGTAACATCTTCCAGCTCGGTACAAAGTACTCCGCAGCTATGAACTGCCTCTTCCAGGATGAGAAGGGTCAGCAGAAGCCAGCCATCATGGGATGCTACGGTATCGGAATCGGTAGACTCCTTGCATGTCTTGCTGAAGAGTACAACGATGAAGGTGGCTTGAAGCTCCCAGTAACAGTTGCACCTTACCAGGTACACCTTGTATCCCTAGTAAAGGATACAGCAATTGCAGAGAAGATCTACGCAGACCTCGAAGCTCGCGGAATCGAAGTTCTCTTCGATGACAGGAAGGAATCTGCTGGCGTCAAGTTTGCTGATGCAGACCTCATCGGTATTCCTATCAGACTTACACTCGGTAACCGTTCCCTCAAGGAAGGCAATGTCGAGGTCAAGCTCAGAGGAACAGGCGAAGTCACTTCCTACTCTCTCGAAGGACTGGCTGACCAGATCCAGGCAGAGGTTCAGAAGGAGATCAAGAAGATCAACGACAACGTCAAGGAGCATAAGCTCGTATACTAAGCCAAACCAAATAAAGCTTACAGAATGGAATCGTCAGAACTGGCGATTCCATTTTTTATATGTTCGTGGCATCTGGATTCAGACGATAATATGTACCTCTTCCTCCATCACCTTCTCTGATAAGCAGCCCCCTATCAACAAGGTGAGAAAGGTCTCTGGTTGCACTTGCAGGAGTGCACTTCGTCATCTTCTTCCATTTGTCTGCAGTGAGCTTTCCATAGAAGGAACCGGATGCAAGTCTATAAAGCATATCGATCTCACGCTTGTTGTAGTCGCCTTCTCTGAGCTTTGACATGAAAGCTGAAAGCTCAAGCTTCTTACTGCAGTTTTCTACTGCGTCCTTTACCGCTTCGATGACAATATCGATATACCAGCAGATCCACTCTGTCATATCCATATCATCCTGAGTATCTACCTTCTCCAGATGAGCGTAGTATTCCTTCTTGTTCTTCCTGATGGCTGATGAAACACTAATGCATCTATATTCCTCGTCTTCAAACAGAACCATATCAGCAAGGATCCTGGAAAGTCTTCCATTGCCATCCTGGAATGGATGTATCAGTGGAAACCAGACTGCAGCTACTGCACTTCTCACACCAGCAGGAATCGACTCATCCTTCAGGAAAGCGATGAATGCATCTACTTCTTCAGGAATTCTATCAACAGGAACTCCTTCGTAGAGAATCTCCCCTTCCATATCACCAGAATATCTGACTACATAAACTGGTTCCTTCCTGAACTCGCCAACAAGCTTAGGCTTGGCATTTCCAG
>SAMEA104404103__coassemble_1182_pt1 | contig 16528 bp, 18 predicted proteins | sample SAMEA104404103__metabat2_low_PE_027 | metagenome-assembled genome bin SAMEA104404103 (sample SAMEA104404103) | Balaenoptera acutorostrata
CGTCTTGTCTTGCGTTGCTCTCTATCGCAGCGCTCAGATAACTTACCACTAAATCGAGAGTATTGTCAACAACATTTTCAAAATATTATTTCAAATTTCATATGATTTTCCATAACTATCTGCTATATAATGATATACATGGATAAAAATATATTTCTCAAGTCTATATTCGAGAACAACAACTACAGATTCACGTTTCTGAAAGGAAAAGACGAGCTCATTCCTTTCATAGAAGGATTGGTTCCGGAAAACTCAACAGTCTCTGTCGGAGGTTCGATGACACTCTTCGAAACCGGACTGATCGACCATCTCAGGTCAGGAAGATACAACTTCCTCGATAGATACGAGCCCGGAGTCGATACTGAGGAAGTCTTCAGGAAATCCTTCCTCGCGGACTACTACCTTGCATCAGCCAATGCTCTCACCGAACACGGTGAAGTATATATGGTAGATGGACACGGCAACCGGGTAGCTGCAACAATCTATGGTCCCGAGCATGTACTTCTCATCTGTGGAAGGAACAAGTTGGTTCCGAACCTGAAGGAAGCCATATATAGGGAGAAGACAGTTGCTACACCGAAGAACTGTGAGAGACTCAACAAGAATTCCTACTGCAGACACAAGGGTGAATGCTTCAGGCCAGAAATGGATGAAGAGCATCTGATGTGCTCCTGGTATTGTGGTGATTCCATATGTGCAAATACCGTAATACTTGGAAAGCAGAACAGGAGCATGAAGGACAGGATACATATAGTACTTGTAAATGAGGACCTAGGATATTGAAAAAAGTGCCGTACCCGAAGATACGACACCTATAACACTGTAAAGCAGGGAAATCCGATCAAGGGTTTCCCTTATTTCATCAATATACAGGAACGAAGAATTCGTTACCGTCGAGCCTTACATTCCAGGAATTGATCTCATACTCGAGATAGGCTTCAACATGATGATCTTCGTTGTCATAGATAAAGGATCCCTCATAGCGGATTCCCTTCTGGTCTTCAGATATCTCAAGACCTGTAATCATTACACCTGCATAGGCATGCTGCTGCTTTAGCTTCTCGCCACCGATGATCTTGAACTCAGGAATAGTATCAACTGCGTGAATGAACTGGTTGAAGAGAATTCTCTCTTCTCTTGTTGCTGGCTGCTCTGTAAGAGAAGAACAGGATGCGAGCATGAAAATGCTCAGGACTATAAGTATTGCTGCAATAAATCTTCTTTTCATCTCAATTCCTCCTTATCAGAATACTGTGCTTACACCAACACCTACGTTGAGGTTGATTCCCATCTTTGAAGACTTATCATCAAGATTGTACTTGTAGTTTCCACCGACGCCTGCAGTGATGTCGACCATGAGATGCTTGCTGGAGAAGTATCTGTAACCGCCCTCGAGTGCAATGTATCCAGAAAGTACATCAGACTGCCCCTCTACCATTCCGAATGGCATATAGGCATCAAGACCGAAATCAAGTCCGTAGAACAGATAGTTTCCATCATTGAGATCCATATGGTTCTGGTACTCGAAATTGATGCCCTGTCCCATTGGGATTCCATCTGAGAGTATATCGTAGCAGAAGTTTAATCCGAGATTGTAAGCTGTGTGACCAGAGAAGAAGGAACCTGTAAGACCAACGTGTCCAAGTCCTGCCCTGAGTCCGAAGCCCCAGCTTCTGTCCTCGATTCTTCCGCCCTTCTGGATTGGAAGATCTGACATGTAGATATCCTTGTAGTTCTTCCTGAATTCCTGCTCATGCCAGAGATGCTCTGAAAGGGCTCCGACCTGGCCTCTGATCTTCGCGATACCGCCAGACACGTTTGCAGGAATTGTTCCTACAGCCTTTCTATATACTGCGATGTCGTTTTCCATCCTGTCAGAAAGCATTCTGGAGAAATCGTCGAACTCGAAAAGCTTGAGTTCCATCATGTCCAGAAGTGCCTGGCCATAGGATGAAACATCGAGAACTATATCGTTTACGATACTGGATGTATATGTTCCAACTGAATCATAGAGCTGTCTGAGCTTTGATTCGAATCCGATTTCAGGATTCATGAACAGCTTGGATTCCCAGATACCGGAACCAGCCTTGCTGTTATCAAGGAAAAGTCCGAGCCTGCAGGAAGAATCAAGACTGTCTACGAGTGCAAGTGCATCTGCTTCCATTGTTGTCTCGAGCCAATGCTTATACTCAAAGGATTCGATATCGAATCTCTCTGCAATGTTAGGATATCTGAGTGCATCACGGAATTCATCGATGATTATCTGAGTCCTTCCAGGGTTTGAATAAGCATCACGATATGCTCCTCCTGGCACGACCCCCTTTCCAGGATTTGGATTGTTCTGCCACATATCGACAGGAGCACCATAGAAATATGTCTCGCTGAGGTCGCGCATTACATCAAGTGGAGCTGGATCATAATCCTTATCCCATATACGATACATATCTACTATCTTCTGCTCTTCAGGAGTGTACTCAGTATCAATCTGCTTGTTCCCCCCTGCAAAAATGAGGGTAACGGCACTGAAGGCAATGAGTAAACACATGGAAAACCTTTTCATAAAACCTCCCAAGGATGGAAAACATCCCCTTCTACAATGTTAGAATTATAGCACATTGAATCATTAAATGAACTTTAATTCATATTTTCAGGAAGATGATTTTCACATTCCAATACATAGGGAATGACATACGGTCAGACAGGAAGACTACATTGATAGTACATAACCTCGAAAATGACCTCGTAGTATTATGTTTTACGCATTTACGACAAAAAGAGTCATCTTACAGCATGTCTTTCTGTTGGCCAATAATAAGGAGTCAAACTATAATTGAAAAACGAGGATAGTTAGTTAAGACTAACTAAAAAAAGGAATATTAAGAGAAAACCGACTCTGTGCGGCGTGCCAGAGACAATGCTTCAGACTCTCTATGCCAGGGCAAGAGAATCGAAGAAGCAAAACAGCCACATCCATGACGACAATGCCGTCGAGATTGTCTCATCTCTTGATTACGACTTTTCAAAAGCCGAATCTGACAAGGCAATGCAGACTGGCGTAATCGCCCGTACAATCCTACTCGATATAATGACATAAGAATATCTTGAAGCATTCCCGGATGCTGTTGCAATCAACATTGCATGCGGTCTTGATACAAGATGCTACCGCTTCAAGGGTAAGTACTCCAGATGGTACAACCTGGATCTTCCGGAGACCATGGAGATAAGAAAGAGATTCCTCCCGGAGAACGAGCATCCCATCTACCAGATAGAGGCATCCGTTATGGATCCACTCTGGCCAGAGGAGATAAGGGTCCTTAACGAGCATGTCCTTGTAATAATAGAGGGACTGACCATGTACCTAGGTGAATACGAGGTTCAGCAGATGTTCTCCCTGATCGGTAGGAACTTCCCGGATACCGATGTATATGTAGAGACAATGAGTCCATTTGCAGTAAGGCATTTCAAGGAGAAATCAATCGAGGGAAGCAAGGCGAAGTTCAAATGGGGAGTAAGAAATGGTCAACACTTCGAGAGGATCATTCCCGACTACATAAGCATCAAGGACTTATCGCTTGCAGAAGGTATGAAGGTATTCATTCCAGCTTACAAGGTTCTTGCCAGGATTCCAGGCGTGAAGGACATATCGAACAAGATACTTGTCCTGAAGCACAGATAGAAAAAGAGAGGCTTTCGGGCCTCTCTTCTTCACCATATTGGATCATCTTCTGAAATTATCAGAGTACGAGATCTGCAATCTCCTCTCCAGACCTTGCATTCCTGATGGCCTTCAATAGAGCTGTGCTCTTTGCGAGCCTTGCAATCTGAGCAAGAACCATTACATGCTCTGAAGGATTTGCAGCGGAACCGAGAACCAGGAAGTAGATTCCTGTCCTGGAACCATCGGCTGAACCGAAGTCGATATCCTTCTCGCCGACACCAAGTGCAACTACTGTCTCCTTGATGGAATCGAGCTTTGCATGTGGAATTGCAATTCCGTTCTCAAGTCCTGTCGAACAGAGTGCCTCCCTATCGAAGACTGCCTTCCTGATGGAAGCCTCCTCATCCTCGTCGCAACCGTACTCGGAAACGAATCTTGAGATGAGATCGTCAAGCACGGACTGCTTGTCATCTCCCTTTATTGGATAGAAACAAAATTCTCTCTTAAGTGCTTCTGTAAGACCCATCAAAAATCCTCCTCGAACATTCTCCAGATATCATCTGAATCCTTTACTACCATGACAGGGCAAGGACTTGTCCTGAGCATCCTGTCATTCTCGGATGTAAGCTCCTCCCTTCTGCTCCTGATGACGTTTACAGGACCGAGGACAAGAAGGTCGATCTCCTTCTCCTTGATGTAGTCCATGACTACGGAGTGGGGAGCTCCCTCGAGCTTCTCCGTGATGATCTCGATTCCCTTCTGGTCAGCGAGCTTCCTTGCATGTCTCAGATGTCTCTCGGCATCGGCCTTGAGGTCTGCAAGATACTCGTTTTTCTCTGCATCGATGAAGATGCGGCTCTTTACAAGATCTCCAAGTGCCTTGCTGTTGATGACATAAAGGGCATGGAGACGGGATCCTGTACTCTTGGCCAACTGGATTGCATACATCAAGGCACACATGGAGCCTTCGGAACCATCCAGATATACGAGCATGTCATAGAACGGCGCGTTACTCATGCATTTTCCTCCTTCTTCTCTTCCTCCATCCTTTCCATCCTATCCTTTACGACCTTCAGGAGAATGAAGGATTCCCTCTCGATCTCCTCGATTCTCGAAAGAAGGTACTTGCAGGTCTCCTCCTTGTCTGGAATGACAAGCTTCTCGAGAGCATTTACCTTTCGGATGGTCTTCTTTACCTCTTTTGCCAATCTCATGATGGAAACCTTCAACTCCGCCATGCGACCCATCAGCTGAAGGGCCTCCATGTACTTGTTGATTGCAACTTCACTGAGCATGCTGGTTCCTTCAGGTGAGAAGAACGGACCATTGCCGGAAAAGGTGGTATCAACCTTAGGTAATGTTACACCCATGACCTTCCTTGACTTGAGGTCTATGGATGTAGTGATATTAACAGCTCCTGCGAGATTTGCAATCCTTAATCTGCCCATCTGCAGGATTGCGTCCTGCAATGCACGCTCTGCCTCGAGAAGTGACCTCTCTACCCTGTTCTGATAATCGACAGCCTGGTCGACCAGTGTGAGGAGCTCTGAAACCAGGATGCTCCTCTTCTGGTCAAGTAGGTCATAGCCGAGGCGGGAGAATGCAAGATCCTCCTTCAGCTTCATCAGATTGCTTCTTGTAGGTGCTAGACTTGTATCCATATATCAACCCTTGTAGTGAGCCTGGATCTCCTCTTCTGTGAGGCGAGATAGCTCTTCAGCCGGAAGTATGGAAAGTGCTTCCCAGCCAAGTTCAAGTGTCTCTTCGATAGACCTGTCCTCGTCATAGCGCTGACCGACGAACTTCTTCTCGAAGAACTCTCCGAATTCAAGATACCTGTGGTCGGTTTCAGTCAGCTCCTCCTCACCGATTACGGAAGCAAGGTTCCTTACATCCTTTACATGGGAGTAGGAAGCGAAGAGCTGGTTCGAAAGGTGTGGATGGTCATCTCTTGTCATACCTTCACCGATACCGTCCTTCATGAGACGGGAAAGGGATGGAAGACAGTTGATTGGTGGGTAGATTCCCCTACCATGCATATCCCTGTCGAATACGATCTGACCTTCAGTGATGTATCCTGTAAGGTCCGGAATTGGATGTGAGATATCATCGTTAGGCATTGTCAGGATAGGAAGCTGTGTGATCGAGCCTGGCTTTCCAGCAATCTTTCCGGATCTCTCGTAGAGCTCGGCAAGGTTGGAGTAGAGATAGCCAGGATATCCCTTCCTGGATGGGATCTCACCACGGAGTGTGGAGATCTCCCTGAGGGATTCACAGTAGTTTGCCATATCCGTCATGATGACGAGAACCTGCTTTCCAAGGTCGAATGCAAGATGCTCTGCAAGTGTGAGAGCTGTTCTTGGTGTGATTGTCCTCTCGATGGATGGATCGTCTGCAAGGGATAGGAACAAGGCTACGTTGTCAAGTACTCCAGTCTCCTCGAAGGAGTCGATGAAGAACTTTGCAACGTCGTACTTTACACCCATTGCAGCGAATACGATTGCGAAATCGCTCTTGCCACCACGGACCTTTGCCTGACGTGCAATCTGGGCTGCAAGCTGGTTGTGCTCAAGTCCGTTGCCGGAGAAGATAGGAAGCTTCTGTCCCTGGATCAGGGTTGTCATTCCGTCGATTACGGAGATTCCCGTCTGGATGAAGTCCCTTGGATACTCTCTTGCAGTTGGATTGATAGGAACGCCGTTTACATCACGCTCTGCATATGCAGATGGAAGACGACCTCCATCACGAGGCTTGCCGAGACCGTTCATTACCCTGCCAAGCATCCTCTCGGAAACACCGAGAGTGAGAGGTTCACCAAGGAATCTCATGCTTGTGTTTGGAAGGGAAAGTCCATCTGTTCCCTCGAATACCTGTACACATACTGCATCGTCGGAAGTATCGAGAACCTGACCGGAACGGATCTCTCCGTCTGCGGTGCGGATCTCGACAAGCTCACCATATCCAACCGGATGGGTATGCTTCATATATAGAAGTGGTCCATCGATACGGCTTGCTCCCCTGTATTCCCTTCCCGAGAGCAGGCCCCTGTCGATGGTCTTCAGAAGATTGTCATTAGTTTTCATCATACAAGGATCCTAGCTGCATGATCGACCTCTCAAGCTTGATCGAAAGCTTGTCGATGTCATCTGCATGTTCATTTGCGATATTGAATCTCATCCTGGAGATCTCCTGGACAACGGAAAGTCTCCTGATCTTCACCATTGGAACTCCCTTGTTGATTGCCTCCTGTCCAAGATCGTAGTAATGCAGGATGATCTCGAGCATCTTGATCTGCTTTGGAACAGAGCAGTACCTGTCGATGAGGTCGAAGGCATTCTGCTGCAGGAATGCAGTCTTGAAGAGGGAACATACCTCGATGATGAAGTTCTGGGAATCCGGAAGTGCATCCGGACCTACGAGCTTTACGATCTGCTGAAGCCTGACTTCCTTCTGCAGGAGTTCCATGATCCTCTGCCTGTTGTGTGCCCAGAGGTCATTGCTTTCGCGTCCCCACCATGGAGAAACCTCGTCGACATACTCACTGTAGGAATCAAGCCATGAGATTGCAGGATAGTGCCTTGAGGAAGCAAGAGCCCTATCGAGTCCCCAGAAGCAGCGTACGAATCTCTTGGTATGCTGGGTTACAGGCTCGGAGAAGTCACCTCCTGGAGGGGAGACAGCTCCGATTACGGAAACTGAACCTTCATTTCCACTGAGGCTCATCATATGACCTGCCCTCTCGTAGAACTGTGCGATTCTTGTTGGGAGATAGGCTGGGAATCCTTCCTCGGCCGGCATCTCCTCCATTCTTCCCGAAAGCTCCCTTAGAGCCTCTGCCCAACGGGATGTACTGTCGGCCATGATAGCTACGTTGTAGCCCATGTCCCTGTAGTACTCGGCCATTGTGATTCCTGTATAGATGGATGCCTCACGTGCAGATACAGGCATGTTGGATGTATTTGCGATGAGGATTGTCCTATGCATGAGGGACTGACCTGTCCTAGGATCCACGAGATGTGGGAACTCCCTGAGAACGTCAGTCATCTCGTTTCCTCTCTCTCCGCATCCGATGTAGACGATGATATCTGCATCACACCACTGTGCAATTGCATGCTGTGTCATTGTCTTTCCTGTTCCGAATCCACCTGGGATTGCAACAGTACCACCCTTTGCAAGAGGGAAGAGGGAATCGATTACCCTGAGTCCTGTAATGAGAGGCTTGTCGAGGCTCATCCTGTTCCTGACAGGTCTTGGCACGCGGATTGGCCAATACTGTGTCATGGTGAGCTTCCTCTGCTCGCCACTCTCGTTTCCGATAGTTGCGATCTCCTCTGTAACTGTATAGTCTCCTTCCGCTGCAATGGTGAGAATGCTCCATTCTCCCTTCACTGTAGGAGGGACCATTATCTTATGGTCGACCCTGTCGGTCTCCTCGACACTTCCGATGATCGTTCCTGCACTGACTGTCTCACCAGCTGCAAGAAGAGGCTTGAAGTGCCACTTCTTCTCGTGGGAAACGGCATTTGCCGAGATTCCACGTTCGATGAAATCACCACTGAGAGCCCTGAGGTCCTCAAGTGGACGCTGGATTCCATCATAGATGTTTCCAATGAGTCCAGGTGCCAATTCTACAGAAAGGCTCATGTTGGAGCCATAGACGTTGTCTCCAGGAGCGATTCCTGTTGCGTCCTCGTAGACCTGTACTGTAGCCTGGTCGCCATTGAGCTTTACGATCTCGCCGACGATTCCAAGTTCACCTACATGTACAAGTTCCATCATCATGGCATCCGTAATTCCACTGACCTGGAGAACCGGACCATTGACTCTCTTGACTCTACCTACTATTCTGCCTTGCATTTTCTTCCTGTACTATCTTTCTGATCTCTCTCATGTAACGTCTCTTGCGTACTGAAAGAAGATTGTCATAACGGACGAAGCCGTCTTCAGATGAAACGACTACACCAAGCTCCCCGACAAGTTTCCTGTCGGCCTTGAGCTCGATGGTGGCGCCTGTCTTCCTGTAGATGAGATCCGATGCCTCTTTCAGCATCTTCTCGTCTACAGGGCATTCCTTGGAGGATGATACAACTGCAGATTCCAGATCGAGACCGATTGCAGCCTCAACGATCCAGCCTACTATTGCATTCCTGATGGAACCATCCTCCACCATCTGGTCGATCCTGCGGTCGACTCTCTCCATGATGAGCTGATAGGAAGCATCGATGTTCTTCAGTTCACTGAGCCTGTCGATGTTGCGCTTGGCACTCTCTTCCTTGAGCTCCAGCTGGCGTATCCTGAATTCTGCTGTACGTCTCTCATCCTCGAGAGCTCTTACAACATCCTCCTTGCCCTGCCTGATGATGTCTTCAGCATCAAGCTTCGCCTTCTGGATGATATCGTCGGCCCTCCTCTCTGCATCCTCAAGGATGCCGGAAATGAGAGCATTTTCCTTTTCAATCATATGGATACTCCTATGGCTTCGTTGACAAGTTCCCTCAGGTCACGGTTGAACTTCCCACCCTTGGATGGGATTTCGACTACCAGAGGGAACGACTCGGAGAACAGATACCTGTCCACCGTTTCCCGAATGAGGTCGGCTGTCTCCTCAGTTATGATGATGACACCGTATTCTTTCCTCTCGAGAACCTTCTGCCAGGCGGAAATCGCCTCATCGCGTGTATGGACGACTTCCCCTGAGACTCCGACAATGGAAAAGCCGAGAACGGTGTCATCGTCGCCGATGACATAATATTCCACTATCTATCAGACCTTACCGAGAATCATGAGTGCTGTGATGAATCCGAATACTACGAGACCCTCAGCAAGACCGATGAAGATGAGAGCGTTGGATGCAATCTCTGGCTTCTCGGAGATAGCGCCCATTGCTGCAGAACCTACTGTTGAGATAGCCCAACCAGCTGCCATGGCACCAAAGCCAAATGCAACTGCAGCTGCGATACAGATCCAAGCTGCGTTGTAATCCACTGGATCTGCGACAGCTTCAGCGGCAGCATAGATTGTTGGAGATGCAACAAAAGCTGTAGCAACGAGAAGAGCGACTGTTAGAGCGATCGACTTTGCGATCTTTCCTTTGAATTCAATTGCGGTCATTTTAGACCCTCCCATTAAATTATCAGACGGCCTTTCTGGATCCGCTCAGTCCAATTGGAGTATAAGCGATACCATGACCGGTGAAGTACTTTGTGAAGAACTCGTAGTAGTTGAGTCTGAGGCTGTTGATTCCAGCAGAGAGACCTTCAAGTACAGTTACGAGTACGTTGCCCAGGATGATGATGACTATTCCGAATGCAGGACCAGTCATTGCAGCCATATCCTGGAAGGCTGTCATAAGAGATACGTGTGCGATACCGAGACCTGCAACACGCATGAATGAAAGAGTGTTGGCAAGGAAACCGGAGAAGATCTCGAGCATCTGGATGATGAACTCCATGAGAGTATCGATCAGAAGCTGACCAACTGCCTTCTTCTCTACATGTCTTCCGTGGAGGATGTAATGTAGTGGTTCCTTGAGGATTGTCAGTACGATAGGCACGAGGATTACAGGGAAGAACCATGGAGCTGTTGGGAACTCCTTGTAGTTCGAAGCGACGAATCCAAAGCCAAACCATATGCCGCAGGCATAGAGAACGCCACCGACAAGTCCATTCTTATCAAATACAAGTTCGAAATATCTCTTTTTCCTGAAAAGGTTTATCCAGTTGAGAATGAGACCGGTAGAAATTACCCCGATACCGAACTTGATGGTGATTCCAAGTATGTCATAGATATCCTGTACAAGGCCTGTACCACCGTGACCGTTTACGACTGCATGGTAGTTGAACCAGATTGCAGGGATCCATGAATAGCCGAAGCATGAACCGAAGAGAAGTCCTCCGATCATGGAGGCAGGTCCAAGGTACATCAGGAGTGAACAGAGATATCTCGATATCAGTCCATCCTTTGCAAGTGGATGCTTCTTGTACCAGTTCTTTCCGATGATTCCTACCAGGAGGAGTGCAAAGCCCTGTCCAAGGTCTGCGAACATCAGCATGAACATCAGGAAGTAGGCAATTGCAGTGAATGGAGTTGGGTTGATCGAACCGTACTCTGGAACTGCATAGTTGTTTACAAGATGCTCGAATGGTGCAAGGAACTTAGGGGAAGACATTGCTGAAGGGATCTTGTCGCGCTCGATTGTCTCGGCCTCTCTCTCCTCGATGACGCATCTGCCTCTTGTGGATGTCCTGATTACATCGGCAACCACCTCGTACTCATCCTCTGGAACCCATCCGGAGAAGAGTGTCGTATTCCTTGTATAGGAGAAGAATGACTCGACATGGATCGAAAGCTCGTAGAGACGGACCTGCTTCCAGTAGCCGACAAGCTCATCCTTCTTCTCGATGATCTTTCCTGTTACATCGTTTCCGAGAGCCTCAAGCTGGCTGTTCTCGTCATCGAGCTTCTTCCTGAGAGCCTCTGTTGCAATCTTGAGTGCCTTTGCCTGGGCAGCCTTCTCTGCACTTTCAGTCCAGTTGAACTTTCCATACACCTCGTCAGCTCTTGCACGGTCTCTCTTGAATGTAAGACATATGATATCTTCACCATCCACAACGGCAACACCACCTAGGGTGGACATCCTCTGGAGGAAATCGTCCCTCCTCTGCTCTACCTGGCCGACACGGAGGTCAAGGTACTCGCCCTTACCCTCATTTACGTACTTCAGGAGCTCAGACTCCGAGAGAATGCGCTGATTCAGGTTCTTCTGCTGATCCTTCAGCTTCTGCATTCCCATCGAAAGGCTGTCGATGTACTTCCTGATCCTGCGGGCATCGAGCTTTCCGACTGAATCGATATCCTCACCCTCCAGGGATGGAGTTGGAATATGTGCCTGTCTCAGAAGCACCTCGATCCTGGACCTGAGGTCCCTGAGACCGTCCTGTGTATCGTTTGCCTTGTGAGTCTTCAGTCTCTCATCGCTCTTCTCACCGAATTCATCGATGCGGACGAAATCCATGACTCCCTTCTCGAGAAGGTGTCTTACGACATTGTCCCTGTCTTCATCCAATACTACCGCAGTGAGCATCTTCATTCTGCGGGTAAACATGTTCATACAAGCTCCTCCCTTATCCTCTTTTCATTCCATCCATAGTACTTGGCACTGAGAATCGCCCTGATCAGTGCATTCTCATCCTTGTATATGAAGAGGTAGGCCAGGACGACACCGATGGTAAATGGATTTCCGGTGAGGATCCTGGAGAATTCCTTTCTTCTTGTCAAGTTGAGATAATCTTCCATCTGGATGATATGGCGTGCATTCTCATCACGTGATGTAAGCTCATCATCGTTCTTCCTTACATCCGCAAGGGACTCCAGAAGAGTCGGATACTTTCTCTTAACGATATTCCTTACAGCTTCAAGTGGATCCGAGAGTTTCAGTACCCTCTTCTCCTTCATCTCGCTGTATACATACCCAAATGGAATCAGTACATTGCTGAGTTCTGCAATGGAAACGTTGACATAGTAGTAGTAATAGCGGATGAACAGCAGGATGTTCTTCAGGTCGCAGTCGACCATGTAGATCCTATGGGCAACCATCCTGTCCTCAGAGGAAAGATGGGACATCGCTGCAAATACGCGCCTGAACCACTCATGGTCAAGGGCAATCTCGAGGTCGAACATTCCATGCTGCGAGATATCCTCGAAGGAGAATGACCTGAAGACACCGATGTATGGAGTGTTAGAGACAGCATCAAGCACACCCTTGTAGTCGGTTGCGTTGATTATCCTGTCGTAGTTGATGTCGTGTACGATCCTTTCCTTGTAGAGATAGCCGCTCCTGTAGCTGATCTGATGTTCCCTCACTACATTGGAGAACCAGAGTCTCAATGCATTCTTCAGGTTGTCAAGCTCCACCTTCTCGAGCACGACATCGACGAAATCCCCCTTCCTACCCTTCAGGTAGTGGGCAATCTCATGATGTGTCTCGATCTCCTCTTCAAGAAGTGCAAGCTCCACCATCTGCATGTCGCCTGTCATGTCATAGGCGTCGGCAAGTCCCTTGTGTCTTGTATTCCTCAATACTCCCAGGAGCTCCACCATTGATGGCGCCTTGATCATCTCATCCACGTAGGATGAATACTTCATGAGACCGATCCTGGCCCTGAGCTTTCCATTGATAAATGCGTAATCGCTGACTTTTCCCATGATCAGGCCCCTAGGAGCAGATCCACGATCCTGGAGACGGAACCATCGAGAACCTCATCGGATACCCTGTTCTTTCCGAGCTTGATGTCCTGCCTTTCCTCTTCATAGGCTGCAAGCCTCTCCTTGAGGAGAGCATCGGCTTCAGTAAAAAGCCTGTCGTTCTCAGCTCTCTGCCTCTCGACTGCCTTGATCATCATGTCCTTCCTCTCGCTCTGAGCCTTGTAGACAATCTCCCTGGCCTGCTTCTCTGCGTTGTCGACAATGGCAACTGCATTGTCCTCTACTTCAAGAATATCATCAATTATATCGCTATGCATATTCAGCACCTCAGCTTCTGTATTTTTATCTGCCTAAAACGTCATCTTGTCAATACGGAATCAATGATTTTGGTCCAGTAGTCAGAACCTTGCAGTTTCCATACAGCAAGTGAATCAGGCCGTACCGGTGAAATGATTGAAAAGTCAGCTAGGTTACTTCGGTAATAGTTGGCTTCCATCCAACTCACATGATGGACCCAGATACATTATATCAACTTTCACAAAGTGCTTAAAGACATAGAATCAATTTGTAAACCAGATTGACTATTGTCAGACAACTCACATTATTTTCCCTAATATGTTTCCATCTTCCCTCTTGCCCCATATAATGTACATGGGAGTCACGAAGATGGAAGACAGAAAGAGAATAGGAATCATATTGCTCATCATTGCAATCCTCATCACAGGATGCACTGCAAGGCAGGAGGCAGCAGTCCTCGAGGACCCTGCAGTGGAGAGCATCCAGAGACCGCAGTACCAGAAGGACCAGAGCCTATACATTGCAATGGATGCAGAGCTTGGAGATTCCTTCAACCCATTTGCCTCCACCACAAGAGGAGAGGAGACGATCCTCTCCCTGATCTTCACATCCCCTCTCAAGGCAAATGCAGATGGAGAGCTGATTCCATGGAATGGAAACATCCTGTCGGGAAGGAATGCCGACGGAAGCATCAGCTACATCGTAACAATCGATGAGAACCAGTTCTTCACGGACGGTACCCCGATAGACATCGACGACTACCTGTATTCCCTATATGTAAAGGCAGACCCGACATATACTGGACCAGACCCGATCTACAATGAGGATATCCGTGGAATCAGGAGCTACTACTACGACGATGAGAACTGGGAAGAGGACCTAGAGAGACTGGATATCTACCTGGATAGCAACTACAGCCAGAAGAACATATCGCAGGAAGACTACATCGATTTCCTGCTCTCGACGGATATGGACGGACTCCTTCATACCAGGACCTTAGATGAATGGAAAACCCTTCTCATCGATGATGGATGGAAAACCGAAGTCGAGAAGGCCGAGACCGAAGAGGAACTCATCGAGGCGATTGCTCTCTACGAATATGCCGAGAACATGGATGGCCATGATCCAAAGTCCTGGTACAGGGACAATCTCGAGAGAGCCTACATCAACAGGAATCTCAGGAGAGAGAGCCATGTGGAATCGATTTCCGGCATAGAGAGGTTGAACTCGCATATGGCAAGGATCACGCTCGACAGCGTCAATCCGGATACAGTCAACAGGCTCAACTGCTACATGGTTCCATCCCACTGCTACGGAGAGTTCGAGAAGGGACATCTTGAAGAGGTTCTCTCAAGGGACATTCCTCTCGGGTCAGGTCCATACACCTTCTACGCCGAGTACGAGGACAGGATCGTACTCAAGGCAAACAACAACTACAGGGAGGGAATACCGAACATAGGTTCCGTAGTATTCCAGGTAATGGATGAGGAAAGGATCATGGATTCCCTTCATGAAGGCTCGGTCGACATCGGACTTCTCAGAGGAAAGGCCGAGTATCTGAAAAACCCATCAGACAACATAAGATGCACCTTGGTTCCTCAGGGAGGCTATCCTTCCATATTCCTAAGCAGCAGGCTTGAGAGGGAAGACAGGATAAGCCTCTACGATACAATCAGGAAGGTCGTGAAGTTCCTCCCGCTCTCACCTGTTGACAAGAAGGTGGAGGCTCCTGTGAATCCCAATCTTCCGGAGTACCCTGCATCTATAGTTCAGAGGAGACTTCCGGAAGGGAAGACCACAGTTGCAGGAAGGATTGAGATTCCAGTCCTCATCGAGGATTCCCTCTGCTGCGACAACATGCAGAAGTTCATCAAGGACCTCAGGACTGAGATGAACCTCAATGGAAACACCCTGAAGGAATGCTACAGGACAAGGGAAGAGATCGAGGATTTGATGAGAAAGGGCCTTGCCGATGCATGCATCATCATGTCGGAAGGGACACTGACTGAGAAGATGGACATGTACCACTCCAATGGAAGATGCAACATCCTGGATATAGACGACCCAATGCTTGATGAGATTCTCGAGAACCTCCTATCTGAACCATCGCTTGATGAGAGGAGAAAGCTTACGGGTATGCTTTCAGATCGCATCATAGGGGAAGCTCTTGAGGTGCCTCTCTACCAGAACAGGGCAATCATCGCCTACAACACGGACAATCTCGACATGGAAAGCATTCCGGAGGTATCTACAGCCTCCTGGACATTCCTCTCCACCATCTGGAGTCTCAGGAAGAGATGACAATGCAAGGCAGTACATCAATGGAAAATCCCGACGACATCCTTGAACTTGATGCTCTCAAGGTCGTCTTTCCATCCCGGGACAGGGAAGATGTTGCAGTCGAGAATGCAACTCTCAGATTGCAGGAAGGAAGTATTCTCGGCCTTGTAGGGGAATCGGGATCTGGAAAGAGCGTAACGAGCCTCTCAATCCTTGGACTCAACGACAGGGCCATCTCCAGTGGCTCCATCCTATTCAGGAAGAAGGATGGCTCCATAGTCGATATCCTCAGGACACCAGAGAAGGAGCTCGAGATGCTGAGGGGATCCGAGATTGCCATGATCTTCCAGGAACCTGGATTGGCACTCAATCCAGTGCTCAGGATCGGAAGACAGCTCGAGAAGGTGATCAGGCTCCATGACAGGAGCATGAAAAGAGAAGATAGGAAGAGAAAGGCAGTGGAACTCCTGAGGAAAGCAGGATTCAGGGATCCAGAGAGGATCTGCAGGATGTTTCCCCACGAGCTCTCAGGCGGCATGAAGCAGAGAGTCGTCATTGCAATGGCTATTTCCTCAAGCCCTTCCCTGATCCTTGCAGATGAACCGACAACAGCACTGGATGAGACGATACAGGATGAGATACTCGACCTCCTTGCTGCATTGGTAAGGGAGAACGGTGTCTCGATGATACTCATCTCCCATAATCTTGAAGTCATCTCCAGGATGGCCGACAGCATTGCAATAATGAAGAAGGGCCTGATAGTGGAGGAAGGCCTCAAGGATGAGATCCTCTCAGATCCAATCCATCCATATACACGGAAGCTCCTCGAGATGGCAGGGAACATGGAAGAGATCATCCATGAAAAGAGGTTTACTCCTGAGGAGGAATACATCCACTCATCAGAGTACAGATACATAACCTCAACGCATAGAATCCTCAGGAGGTCCAGATGACAGAGCCGATCCTCAAGGTTGAGCATCTCAGCAGGCACTTCGGCAATCTGAAGGCTGTCGATGATGTATCGTTCGAGATAATGAAGGGCGAGACATTTGCCCTTGTCGGTGAATCCGGATCCGGCAAGACCACAAT
>SAMEA104404103__coassemble_1219_pt1 | contig 16289 bp, 12 predicted proteins | sample SAMEA104404103__metabat2_low_PE_027 | metagenome-assembled genome bin SAMEA104404103 (sample SAMEA104404103) | Balaenoptera acutorostrata
TGCAAAGTACGGTCCATGCCCCATTGCCCGCAAGAGCTTCCACGTAAAGAAGATAGAAAGGAATACTGAGCCGGAACTCATATAGATACCAAATCCAGAGAGATTCCCTACATGGCGGGAATCTACACATACATTGAAAACCAAGATGATGCTGATTCCTTCAAAAGACCTGCTCTCTTCGCATCTGCAATGAGGATGCTATGCCATTCATGGAGGAAGTTGTTATAACTGTACAGGCTCTTCAGAAGCTCTCGGAACAGCAGAGGGAATGCAGGAATCAAAGCATCCGGAGAATCCTATCAAGTGCAGCGCGTCCTTCAGCAACGCCCTCATCGTGTAGCTCGAGAAGTGTCTTCACATCGCTTGAGGCCCTTTTGACCTTTATTGGCTCCTGGGGACGTATTATGACCGCCTTCCCTTCCCTCTCGAGTTCCTCACATAGTTCTATCTGCCTGTTGTAGATCATGCTTCTTCTTGACATAGCATCTGCAATTGCTGGATGCCTACGGCTCAGGAGCCTGAAGAATCTCTCATGTCCACTCTCTTTTTTCCTGTAGCCAGGGTTTCTTGTAAGGACTATTACATGGAAGACATTGCCATCCTCGATCGACTTCTCGATTGGAATCGGACAGCTTACACCTCCATCGACAAGCTCATATCCCCTGTAATTGTGTATCCTTGTAAGAAATGGAATGGAGCAGGATGCAATGGATGCATCGAACGGAGGCCTTATGTCCTCCTTCTCGAACCAGACTGTATTGCCTGTAGCTGCATCCATCGTGCCGGTGAGGAACCTGGTATCCTGCCTGCCAAAGCTTTCCCAATCAAATGGGATGAGCTTCTCGGGAATGGTCCCGAATACGTAATCGAAATCAAAGAGGGATCCCTTGAAGACCAGATTCCTCCTGCTTACATACCTTGGCGTGCATACATAGTTCTCTATGATCTCACGGGAACGCATCCTCTGCCCTGATATATAGCTAAGTGCATTTGCAGCACCTGCAGATACTCCGGCTATGTATGGAAAGAGGATCCTCCTCTCCATGAATGCCTCCATTACACCTGATGAGTAGAATCCCCTGAGTCCGCCACCTTCAAGTACGAGAGCTGTCCCTTCAGGAAGACGCTCGGTCAATTCGATTCCCTTTATGAACTCATGCTGCTTTTCTTCGGTCATGCTCCCATATTAACACAAATAGGAAAAGTGTAAAATAAAATGCCCCGATATTTCGAGGCACTATATAGTAAGGCATTGCTGCCTGTTGACTTAAACATGAACAAGTCCCGAAAGACTTGTCTCAAGACCTAGTTGTCTTCCCTGAATCTCCTAGGTCTGCTCTTCTCGCCATTTGCCTTGATGTAGTCAAGTGACTTCTGCATTTCCTGGATGAACTGGCCAAGATCTTCCTGATAGACAATGACGGACTGTCTGATGTATCTACCTTCAGTCTCAGTTGGTCTGGACTCTACGATGTTGAGATAAAGATCTCCATGAAAATTCTTCTTTACATTAAAGAAGTACGTTCTGTCATCCTTGATGAACTTGGATGAGAAAACTTCTCCGCGCTCTCCCATGATTGGGCCCTCCGTTAACTATTAATACCGTGACAATATCACAAGAAATGAGTTTTTCCTAGTCCAAAAAGGGAAGAAGCAAACTTCATCAATACAAATGATATCATTTCACTTATTGCAGATTCGCTTGGATCGTCCCTGTCGAGTACGAATCTCCTGGATCCTGCGATCTCCACTTCGATGGTGTTGCCTTCAAGAGCAGCCTGGAATGGTATCCTTCCCTTGAGCTTCCTATGGAATATGCTGCCGTCCCTGACGTCGATTCCATCTTCCGACATGGTAAGCTCAAACTTCAGTCCAAGGTCGTTCAGAAGCATATCCTCTCCAGAGAAGATGATGGCAGTATCGATTGTGATCCGGCCATCGTTTCCAATGATCATATATACAGATTCCGTCTGGACTTCTTCAAGAAGTTTCCCTGCCTCTTCGATACCCGATATCACCATACCGCTGGAAGTGAGCTCGATTCCCTTAGGAAGGGATCTTATCTCCATATCGCAACCCCTTGCTTCCGGAAGTCCCATGATAGCAGGGATCGTCACATGCCCAAGCATGAGAACATCATTTCCAATGCTGTAGATTCCCTCATCGAAGCTGAGGATTTCAATACCATACATACTGAGCTTGACCGGAGTGACGATGAATTCGGTTTCAGCAGTATCTGCCGTCAGCTTGAAGCCATCGGTGGATATCATCCTCTCGATTCCCAGAGGGTCATGGAAGCTGAGCATAAGCGAATTGACCTCCAGATATACCTCGCCACCAAAAGCCAGCATGTAGGGACTGACCATATCGATGGACAGATTCCTCCCCTTCAAGGAGGAAAGTGCCTCAGATTGGACTCCTTTCCCCTCCAGATAGCCAATTAGGTCATCTGAAAGGCTGACCTTCAGCTTTCCCATGGAAATCCTGAGTTCATGGGAGGAAGAGAGAAGCGCCTCCACATCGAGAGACATGTCCAGGATCTCGAGTTCCCCTCCTCCGAGGTCCACACTGAGCAATGGGATATCCAGGCCAAAGGGACTCAGTCTCTCCACCTCCACATCAACAGCTGCTGCATAGCCATGCTTCTCCAGGTCCCTCGTCAAGAACTTCTCGACAATCGTCGGAGCAAGGAAACGGGCAGATACCAGCAGGATGCCGGAAAGAAGGAGCAGCACGAGGAATATATATCCGATAATCTTGAACAGTTTCTTCATGAGAACTGATTATATCATCCACAAAGCCAACCAGATAGAAAATCTTTCATTCTGCTATCTCATTACACGAATTGGATTTACATGTTAAGGAGTATAATTTTCTGCAAAATTCTCAAGAATTATGCAAAAACCTATTGACGGTAACCCTCTATTTTCGTAATATATCCAACGTTGAGCGACACAGCTCAAAGCCAAATGCGTCTGTTGTATAATGGCTATTACCTCAGCCTTCCAAGCTGAAGATGCGGGTTCGATTCCCGTCGGACGCTCTCAAGCGACTCTAACCGAGTCGCTTTTTTCATGCCTTTCCATATTTCACAATTTCCTTCAATAACATATAATCATCAACTATGAACAAAGCATTCTATTACGCATATGCAAGACATATCCTTGACTCCGCCCTTCAGGTGAAGTCCTCCGATGTACTTGCAATCAATACAGAAGAGAGGAACATGGAATTTGCAAGGATCCTTGCAGAGGTCATGAAGGAGAGAACCGACCTCGGTTCCTACCTCATGCTTGTAGACGGCGGAAAGAAGGGAGACACTACAGAGCTCTTCTCCGACTATGTCATGGACCAGGCTCCTACAGTATTCATCTACCTTCAGTCATACAAGGGCTACGAGGAAGTCAGCGAGATGCAGGAAATCGATGCACCTGGCCTTCAGAGGTTCAGACACCTCTCATCCCCTCTCGTACTCGAGAAGCCGAACATCGTATTTGCAACCGTTCCATGTCCAAGCGATGAATGGGGTCGTATGCTCGAGGAGGATGGAGACATCACGACTGCAGAGGATATGATTGCAGACCTTCTCGGATTCGAGGAAGAGGAAGTCGAAGCCCTCCACAGGGATATGAGGGAGATGACAAGGTACGACAACCACAACCTCAACAGGGAGAGGATGTTCCACTGCCATGTGGAGACATATGATGGCATGACAGATATAGATTTCAACTTCCTTCCAAGATCCTCCTTCAGGAGCTTCGAGGCCGAGACCATCTCAGGAAGGTCCTTCATACAATCCCTGATCGCTACAAGCCACGCACGTCCTGTATCCAAGATCAGTGCAGATGGACATGTGAATGTAACAAGGCCATTCATGCTCTTCGGAAAGAGGATAGACCATCTCTCACTCACATTCGAGGAAGGAAGGATCGTAAGCTACGAGACCGACGAGGAATCATCGAAGCTTCTCGAGAGGTTCTTCTCTCTCGACGAGGACAACCTGAGGCTATCTGAACTGATCATCGCTGATGAAGGTGGAAGGGCAAGCGAAATCGAATATGCAGCCTACCCTGAATGGGACAGGCTGAGGACAACCCATATCACACTGGGCCAGGCACATTCGGAATCCATCGAATACACCGACGAGGACGATGCAATAAGGGAAGGTGCGGCAATGAGCCTCTCATACCTTTCCCTTCCAATCGGAAACGACGAGATGGCAATCACGCTCTCGGACCAGGATGGAAACGAATGCGAGATAATGGAAGACGGTATGATCAAGGAGGATTATTGATATGTTCAACAGGGAATTTGCAGATAAGCTGGCAAAGCTGACACTCCAGAAGGGAGTTGGACTCGAGAAGGGACAGTGCCTTCTCATCGCAACTCCACCAAAGGCCTATGAATATGCATCGGCCATTGCACAGGAAGCCTACAGGATGGGAGCCAAGTACGTAAGGATCGACGTAATAGACCCAAACGTAAATGCGGTAAGGGCAAACGTACAGAAGAACGACGACATAACATTCGTTCCACACTTCATGGATGCATTCAGCTACGAGGCTGGAGTCGAGGGATGGGCAAGGATCAGGATCGATTCACCGGACGACACTCTCACACAGATGAAGTACGAGGACATGGATAACGCATCCAGGATGCAGAAGGCGATGAAGGAGAGGCAGAACATCATCGGCCAGTACTACATGAAGAACCTTCTTCCATGGAATGTATGCTGTGTCCCGGGACCTGTGATGGCAAAGGCAGTTCTTGGAAAGTGCGGCACGGAGGAAGAGCTCGTAGAGGTCATGAACAGGATCTACAGGTTCGACCAGGACGATTTCCTTGCTGCATGGGACAGGTTCAATGAGGATAGCGAAAGAAGGACCAAGGCCATCAACAGCTACAGCATCAAGGAGCTCCACCTGAAGAGTTCTGTAACCGACCTTCACATCGGACTGAGACCTGAGGCCAGATTCGGAGGCGGAAGCGCTTGCCTTCCAAATGGAAGACCATTCTTCCCTAACCTTCCGACAGAGGAGATCTTCTCGACTCCCGACATGTACAATGTCAATGGATATGTAAAGACAACCCGTCCTGTTCCTGTACTCAACGAGATGACAGAGGGTGTAACATTCTACATCCACGATGGCTACATCGAGAGAGCTGAGGCCGAGAAGGGTCAGGAGATCATCGATACCTATCTCGATACAGACGAGGGAACAAGAAGACTTGGAGAGATCGCTCTCGTTGACGAGAAGAGTCCAATTGCAGAGACAGGCCTTGTATTCGGTTCCATCCTCATCGATGAGAATGCATCCTGCCACATGGCAATCGGAGCTGGATACTCCAACTGCCTTGTAGGTGGAGCAGACTGCAGGAACGACGAGGAGCTTCATGCAATGGGAATCAACACATCCAGCATGCATGTTGACTTCATGATCGGCTCTAAGGACATGACCATCACAGCCCTTACCTACGAGGGAAAGAAGGTCACCATCATGCAGAATGGTTCATTTGTGATCTGATTCATTGCAAGACAACGACCAGAGGGCAGTCAGACGACTGCCCTTTAATCATATAGGACCTATATAAAGCAAAGAGCGTAGACCATCTGGGGGGACAGTCTACGCAAGTTGTCAGTTTTCCGTTATATATATTGAGGCTCAGTCGAAGAGCTCAGCAATTTCATCCTTGTAGATCCTGTTGACCTCGAATCTCTTCACTTCCTGCTTACCCGAGAGTTCAACACCAACCTGGAAGCTCTTCTCGGTAAGGGTGAATCTCATGATCTGCTCGAAAGGCTTGAATCCCGTCTTAGTGGATACGAGGCGTGCAATCTCGTTGTTGATGAGGTTCCTTACCTCCTCGAGATCCTTCAAGGATCCCCTGTCCACATATGGGATACCTGTATCCTTCAGGTACTTCTCTACGTTCTTAGTATCGAGGACGATAAGGGAGGCAAGATACTTCTTGTCCTGTCCTACGACTACAGCAGACTCGATGAACTCACTTTCAGCAAGCTTCCTCTCGATTGGAACAGGCTCGATGTTCTCGCCACCGCTGAGGACGATTGTATCCTTTGCCCTTCCGCAGATAGTGAACTTACCTGATACTGTCAACATTGCAAGGTCTCCGGTATTGAACCAGCCATCCTTGTCGATGACCTTTGCAGTAAGCTCCGGCTCCTTGTAGTAGCCTTTCATCACCTGCTCACCTCTTACATAGAGGACACCCTTCTCTCCAGGCTTGCATACAGAACCATCTTCAGCAAGTACCTTGAGCTCTGTTCCCTTTACAGGTACAAGGCATCCAGGTGTCTGGTTGTCGAATGTCTGGGCGCCAACGAGTGGAGCGGTCTCTGTAAGACCATAACCATCGATGAATACGATTCCCATTGCCGCAAAGAATGCTGCAACGTCCTTGCTCATCGTACCACCACCGGAGATACCTCCGAGGAAGTTAGGTCCGAACTTCTGGCTGACATTGGAGAGGACATGCTTCCTTCCAAAAGATGCAAGGGGAGCAAGGAATACATATGGAATGATTCCATGAAGCCAATCGAGTACCCTATTCCTCTTCTTCTCGTAGTCAGGCATCAGGCCGTGGACGTAGTTTGAGGCATTGAAGTGTGCAGTACAGATCTTCACAAAGAGATTGAACATCTTCTGCTTGCTCTTTGGCATGCTCTTGAGGGATGTATTTACACCGGCCTTGACTGTCTCCCAGATTCTTGGAACAGAGCAGATGAATGTCGGCTTTACCTTCAGCATGTCTACTAGCATTACCTTTCCAATTGGCTTGGAGTATGCGATTACGTCCCAGTGATAGAGTATGAGATACTGGATCATCCTCTCGAAGCTGTGCCATACAGGAAGGACTGCAAGCCATCTCCATCCCTTCTCGACTTCCTTGAACTGCCTGATGTTCTCAAGCTGGTACAGGAAGTTCCTGTTTGTGAGCATGACTCCCTTCGGGTTTCCAGTAGTACCGGATGTGAAGATGATCGTAGCAATGTCATCCCCTCCACCGAGAGAGATCTCGTGAGCGATGAGCTCCCTGTTACCCTTCTCCTGCAGAAGTTCGAGTCCTCTCTCCTGGAGAGCTGAGAAGGAGAGGATCTTCACTCCATACCTATCTTCCCTCTCTGCAATCATCTCGTCTGTAACAACTGGCTTTGCAGTCTCCATCACGACAAGGGACTTCAGCATAGGAAGGGTCTCCTTCAGCTCGAGCACCCTGTCGAGCATTCCAAGATTCTCGACGAAACAGAGATGTGCATCGGTCTTCCTGAGGATATACTCGATCTCATAAGGCATTGCATCTCTTCCTCTTGGAGCATCAGCAGCTCCGAGAGCAAGGATTGCGAGGTCAGAGACAAGCCACTCTGCCCTGTTGTCACTCATGAGTCCTACGATATCTCCCCGCTTGAGACCGATTTCCCTGAGAGCAAGTGCGAATCCCCTTACCTTCTCCTGAAGCTGTACATATGAAACAGCATGGAAAACACCTTTCTGGTCTTTGACAAGCTGTGCATCCATCAATGGTTCCTGAGCAACACGATCATCGAACATCTGAACTAGTGTCTTGAACATCTTAAACCTCTTGTTGTCTTTATTTTGACATTTTTACATTTTCTGTAATTTTGTATTTCTGCATTTAAATTATACATATTTAGTAGAAGTGTCAATATAAAAACCATGAAGGTTGATGAAATTACTTAAAAATCATCACGGAATATTATTTAATTCTATATCATGAAAGGAAATATCGCTTGATGAAAGTTCAATATATTATGCTGTTTTCCTTTCGCAGTATGGTAATATGAAAGGATTTTCCCAGATTGATTGCTCAAACTCACCATTTCAACGACGTGAATGTTGATGCCATCCGGTATGCTGCAGCATGACTGAAGAGGGAGGATAGAACATGGAATATATGGAAAAAAGAAAAGGACTTCCGAAGAAGTCCCATCGATCATAGGTGTCTGTTCAATTCTGATATGAGCAGAAGACCCTTGAGTGTATGAAGTCCATCAACCTTGTCGATCCTGTCGATGACTGAGCTGATTGTCCTGGAGAGTCCTCCAGTTGCAATTACCTTCATCTTACGGCCCAGCTCCATCTCGGTGCGGTTTATCAGGCTCTCGACAAGTCCTGCATATCCAAGCATGACTCCGCTCCTGATCGATTCCTCACTTGTCCTGCCGATGGCAGATACAGGAACCTTGAGCTCTACCTGTGGAAGCTGCGCTGTCGAACCGAAGAGGCTGTTTACAGCTGTTATGAGTCCTGGAGCTATTGCAACACCAAGGACCTCGCCTCTTTCGTTTACAGAGCTAAGCGTAAGCGCTGTACCGAAGTCTATGATCATTACCGCATCATCAGGATACTCATGATGTGCATATGCAAGATTGCATAGGAGGTCAGATCCAAGCTCCTCCGGAATCGAATCACGGTTAAGTCCTGTCTCGACCTTGTGGGTCACCAGAAGAGGCTCGACAGGAAAGATTCTCCTGAGGATCTTCATGATGGACCTTGTAAGGTTTGGAACAACGCTGGAGACGATGACCCTGTCTACATTATCAAGCTCGATCGTTGTTCCCTGCATCAGGGACCTGAAGATCACAAGGTATTCATCCCCTGTCTTCTTCTGGTCTGTATAGACGCGGAAGGAATCGATGAATTCCTCCCCGTCATGCAGTGCAAGTACAATGTTGGTGTTTCCGATATCTACACAGACCTGCATATTAGAGAAGGATCACTCCCTTTACGTTCTCGTAAGCCTGGGCTCTGAGTGCGTTGACGCTCTCGTCGGCAAGGTATGCCTCGAAAGTTGTCATCCTGTCGATGATTCCAGTTGGTGTGAACTCGATGATCCTGTTTGCAATGGAATCTACGAACTGATGGTCATGTGAATTGAAGAGGATGAGTCCCTTGAAGTCGATGAGGCCGTTGTTGAGAGCCTGGATGGATTCAAGGTCGAGGTGGGATGTTGGCTCATCGAAGATGAGGCAGTTGGCTCCCTCGAGCATCATCTTTGCAAGAACGACTCTTACTCTCTCACCACCGGAAAGGACCTTGCAGTTCTTGAGAGCCTCGTCACCTGTGAAGAGCATCCTACCAAGGAAGGACCTTACATATGTGTCGTCATCCTCTGTTGAGAACTGCTGGAGATAGTCAGCGATTGTCTCGTCCTCACCGAACATCTTGCTGTTGTCCTTAGGGAAGTATGAGAGGGATGTTGTGACGCCCCATGTGAACTCACCTTCATCTGGCTCCATCTCTCCGGAAAGGATCTGGAAGAGGACAGTCTTTGCATAGTGGTTAGGACCGACGAATGCAACCTTGTCTCCAGGATTGATTGTAAGGGAGAGGTTGTCGATGACCTTCTCGCCTTCGATTGTCTTGGAGAGGTTCTTGATCTCGAGAGCGTTCTTTCCGATCTCCCTGTTTGGCTTGAATGCTACATATGGGAATCTTCTGGAGGAAGGCTTGATATCATCGATTGTGAGCTTGTCGATGAGCTTCTTCCTGGAAGTTGCCTGCTTGGCCTTTGCGACGTTGGAGCTGAAGCGCTGGATGAACTCCTTGAGCTCTGCGATCTTCTCCTCCCTCCTCTTCTTCTCATCCTTCATCTGCTTGAGGGCAAGCTGGGAAGACATGTACCAGAAGTCGTAGTTACCTACGTAGAGTGTGATCTTGCCGAAGTCGATGTCACAGATATGTGTACATACTGTATTGAGGAAGTGTCTGTCGTGGGAAACTACGATGACTGTGTTGTTGAAGTTCTCGAGGTACTCTTCAAGCCAATGGATGGATTCGAGGTCCAGGTGGTTTGTAGGCTCGTCGAGGAGGAGGATGTCAGGATTTCCGAAAAGTGCCTGGGCCAGGAGAACCCTTACCTTGAGGTTGTCTTCAATCTCCTCCATCTTCTTCTCGTGGAGAGCTACCGGGATTCCAAGACCGTCGAGCATCTGTGCAGCATTGGCCTCTGCTTCCCAGCCACCGAGTTCTGCGAACTCGCCTTCAAGCTCTGCAGCCCTGATTCCGTCTTCCTCTGTGAAATCTTCCTTGGAGTAGATCTCATCTCTTTCCTTGGATACATCGTAGAGCTTCTTGAAGCCCATGATTACAGTGTCGATGACTCTGTACTCATTGAATGCGAAGTGATCCTGGCGGAGAGTTGTCATTCTCTCGCCCGGAGTGATGACGATCTCACCTGTATCAGATTCGATCTCACCGGAGAGAATCTTGAGGAATGTGGACTTACCGGCACCGTTTGCGCCGATGATACCATAACAGTTGCCTGGAGTGAACTTGATGTTTACATCCTTGAAAAGGACCTGTGTTCCATAAGAGAGGGAAATGTTGCTAGCTGTAATCATTCGTTTCCTACTTTACCTTTATTTTATTTATACCAAAGAGATAATATCAATTGAATTGATTTTTGTTAAGCCATACGGCACTAAAAAAGGCTACCTTTCAGTAGCCTTAGTTAGTCCCTAGCAGAATCGAACTGCTATTTAGAGACTGAGAATCTCCCGTCCTAACCGTTAGACGAAGGGACCATGTTTTACTGGGATGGAGGGATTCGAACCCCCAAAGGCAGAACCAGAATCTGCAGTGTTACCATTACACTACATCCCAATGTCCTTAAGCATCTTAAGCTATTTCGCTTAAGCTTGTCAACCCCATTTAAATGTTTTTTTTCATTTAAATTCTTGACCGCCCGAAACCTTGTTTCGTTTAGTCCCTAGCAGAATCGAACTGCTATTTAGAGACTGAGAATCTCCCGTCCTAACCGTTAGACGAAGGGACCGTTTTTAGGGTTGCTCGTTGCCGAACAAACACATTTATACATGAAAACCATGAAACGCGTCAACACATTTTTCAAAAAATTTTCAAATATTTTTAAACTTCATGTGCAATTCTTTATATGATATAGAGATAAAAGTTGAAAAATATTCCTAGAGCATATCTATAACATCAATGATCTCTTCTCTGGAGTTATCATACTTCACATATATTCCGATATATCCAGTCCTTATGGTGCCATGCTGGAAAACAAAAAAATCCTGAGCCGAAGCCCAGGACATGGAATTGAAATGAATCGGTCAGCTCTTCTTGAATGCGCTGACACGTGCTGATGCACTTACCTCATCCTCATCATGCATTCCCTGCTTGAGATAGTTATATGCAAGTCCTGCAATCATGGCACCATTGTCGGTGCAGAGCTTGAGGGATGGGAAAGTGACTGTATAGCCTTCCTTCTCAAGATCCTTGAGTTCAGCCCTGAGAAGCGAATTGGCAGCTACACCACCACCTGCAGATACACGCCTGAGGCCTGTATCCTTCAATGCCTTCCTGACTCTCTTCATGAGAATGCCGACAGCCTGCCTCTGGAAGGATGCAGCAATGTTCTCCTTGCTCTCCTCCTTGCCAGGAGCGAGGAACTTGTCCTTCTGGTTGATTACAGCCGTCTTCAGGCCGGAATAGCTCATATCGTAAGGATGCTTCTCCCTATCCATTGTAGGACCTGGGAACATGTATGCATTTGGATCTCCGGACTTCGAGAGCCTGTCGATGACGACTCCTCCTGGATATCCAAGGTCATAGAACTTTGCAACCTTGTCGAAAGCCTCTCCGATTGCATCATCGATCGTAGTACCGAGTACCTCGACCTTATCGAAGTCGAGAACCTTGCAGATTACAGTATGTCCACCGGATACGAGAACGCCGAGATATGGATACTCGAGTGGATTCTCGATCTGGGAAGCATAGAGATGTCCCCTGATGTGGTCGATTCCGATGAATGGGATATCGAGGGTTCTTGCGAGGGTCTTTGCATAGTTTACACCTACAAGAAGGGAACCGAGCAGTCCCGGCCTGTTTGTAAATGCAATTGCATCGAGATCCTTCATCTCGAGCCCTGCCTTGAGAACCGCTGCACTTGTGACCTGCTCGATCCACTCTGTGTGGAGTCTGCTTGCAAGTTCAGGAACTACTCCCTGATATGGCTTATGAAGTTCAATCTGGGTGGCAATCACATTGGAAAGGATCTCCCTGCCATCTCTTACGACTGCTGCGCTGCATTCGTCACAGCTTGTCTCTATTCCCAGGACGATCATGCCCGCCCCTCCTCTTCAGGCTTGGACTTGTTTTCAAGAATTGCCTCTGCGCATCTCGAGAAGAAGTCCCTTCTCATGCTCTCTGTCATTCTCTCATCGGATACATACTCATATAGCTCAGGCGCCCAGAATTCTCCAACGAGAACCGGATCCTTCTTCGAGCACATGCTTCCGATGATGAAGGAAGGTACTGGATAGAAATCATTCTGATTGAGATCGATTACATTCTTCTCTTTCCTTCTAGCCATGATTACCTCTGTATTGAAAGCGTTATGCCTATAGTCAAAAATAGGCAACCATACGGTTGCCTTAGCCAAAGATGGGAATCGAACCCGCGACCTGCTCATTACGAGGGAGCTGCTCTACCACTGAGCTACTTTGGCAACTGTCCCTAGACTCATTGCAATCTATCACAAAACGCGAAAGATTACAACGGTGCACAGTTCACTCCTCCTCGAACTTGCTGAGCTTGTAGACAATCACGAAGCCGAGAACGAGAAGCACTGCACTGATGAGGATATTCCATCCCGATGGGAAGCCTGGATAGACTTCCTTCAGCGATCCAAGAAGGAATCCGAGGATCATCATGAATGTGACCTTAGGATACTTCTTCATTGCAACCTCAAGCACCTTGGTAAGTGCAAGGATTCCTCCGACAAGTCCTACTGCAAGAGGAATGAGGGAAAGGAACTGATGGTTGCTGATAGCTCCGATTACAGGCTCGTAAAGTCCCAGTACAAGCAGAAGATAGCTTGTAGAGATACCGGGAAGCACCAGCCCGATGGACACCAGTACTCCACCGAGGAACTGGATCAGGATCGAGGAGAATCCACCATCTAGAGTCGGTGTGAAGATTCCAGGAGGAAGAAGCTCAACAGAGAAGACAAGTCCAATTCCCAGAGCGATGTATATGAATGAAGGGAAGTCGAATCCCTGGCTCTGAGCCTTCCTGAACATCATTGGAATCGTTCCGATGACCGCCCCTAGGAAGAAATACATGATTGTGAGCGAGTACTTGGAGATCAGTATCTCCAGTGGCTTTGCAACAAGTATGATTCCAAGGCATGCCGCAATGAGGAATACGAAGAGGAAGATGAAGCTGGTCTTGAAGGTCTTCCTGGAGAAGAGCTCCGGTACAGAGGATATGAGTCTGTCATAGATGCCCAGGATCATAGCCATGGATCCACCGGAAACACCGGGAATCATCATGGATGAGCCGACTATGAATGCTTTGATTGCTGTCTTTATCATGAAGACAATATAACACAAAGAAGGCCGCATGTCAGTGCGGCCCTCTGTTCATATGCCAATGCGGCTATATCACTTTGCAAGGTTGATTGCAGCCTGTGCAGCAGCAAGTCTTGCGATAGGAACCCTGAATGGGGAGCAGGAAACGTAGTTGAGTCCAACTTCCTGGCAGAATTCGATTGTCTTAGGATCACCACCGTGCTCACCACAGATACCAAGCTTGATGTCAGGGCGGACGGACCTACCGAGCTCTGCAGCCATCTTGACCATCTTACCTACACCATCGACATCGATTGTTGCAAATGGATCGTAGTCGTAGAATGCCTTGTCTGGGTCACCTACGTAGTGAGTGAGGAAGGATGCGGAGTCATCTCTGGAGAAACCACATGTCATCTGAGTGAGGTCGTTTGTACCGAAGGAGAAGAACTGAGCCTCTCTTGCGATCTCGTCAGCTGTGATTGCAGCACGAGGAACCTCGATCATTGTACCGATCTTGTACTCTACCTTGAGACCCTGCTCGTCGAATACCTGCTCGATGACCTTCTCTGCGTTCTTCTTACAGTAGTTGAACTCCTTGTAGATGCCTACGAGTGGGATCATGATCTCAGGATGTACAGGGATTCCCTCTCTCTTGACCTGGATTGCAGCTTCGATGATAGCTCTTACCTGCATGTTGAGAATCTCTGGGTATACAACTGCAAGACGGCAGCCACGGAAACCGAGCATTGGGTTGAACTCGTGGAGGGAGTTGCACTTCTGTGCGATTTCCTCAACGGAGAGACCAAGCTGGAGTGCAACTTCATGTCTTGTAGTTGAATCCTGAGGAAGGAACTCATGTAGAGGTGGGTCAAGAAGTCTTACTGTTACAGGAAGACCGTTGAGAACTCTGAAGATCTCTACGAAGTCGCCTCTCTGGATTGGGAGGAGCTCAGCGAGAGCCTTCTCTCTGGCGCCGATGGAATCAGCGAGGATCATCTTTCTCATTGCAACGATCCTGTTGCCACCGAAGAACATATGCTCAGTCCTGCAGAGGCCGATACCTTCAGCTCCGAGCTGAACAGCATGCTTTGCATCCTTAGGAGTGTCTGCATTGGTCCTAACACCCATTGTCTTGACTTCGTTTACATAAGTCATGAACTTCTTGTAGTTCTGGAAGATAAGGGATTCGGACTCTCTCATTGTTCCCTCGAGAACCTGCATGATCTCTGAAGGCTTTACAGGGATCTTCTGTGCATATACATCACCTGTGAATCCGTCGATAGCCATGTAGTCGCCTTCGGAAAGGGTTACACCATTGACTGTAAGAGTCTTGTTGATCTCGTTTACATGGATCTCACCACAACCGGATACACATGGGCAACCCATACCACGAGCAACTACAGCTGCGTGGGATGTCATACCACCACGGCATGTTACGATACCACGGGATACTGCCATTCCTCCGATATCCTCAGGAGATGTCTCTACTCTTACGAGGAGGACGTCCTTACCGAGAGCTGCAGCTTCCTCTGCTTCCTTGGCTGTGAAGTAGATCTGACCGCATGCTCCACCTGGGGAAGCGTTGAGGCCCTTTGTAGCTGGCTTGCAGTTGAGGTCCCTGATGATCTTGTTGTCGAGGATTGGTGCGAAGAGCTTGGAGAATTCAGCTGCAGGAACCCTGCTGATAGCTGTCTTCTTGTCGATGAGGCCTTCATCAACCATCTCTACCTGGCTTCTGAGCCAGCTGAAGATCGTTCTCTTGCCGTTTCTTGTCTGAAGCATGTAGAGCTTGCCTTCCTGGATTGTGAACTCGAGGTCCTGCATGTCATGATAATGCTTCTCGAGGTTCTCCCTGATCTGGCAGAGCTGATCGTATGCCTGTGGGTTGACGTCCTTGAGTGTCTCGATCTTCTGTGGAGTCCTGATACCGGCTACTACGTCCTCACCCTGTGCGTTCATGAGGTACTCGCCGAAGAACCTGTTCTCACCTGTGGATGGGTCTCTTGTGAAAGCAACACCTGTACCGGATGTCTCACCCATGTTTCCGAAGACCATGCACTGTACGTTTACAGCTGTTCCGAGAAGACCACGGATATCGTTCATCATCCTGTACTTGATGGCTCTTGGGTTGTTCCAGGAGTTGAATACAGCGTCGATTGCCTTGAAGAGCTGGTACTCAGGATCTGTTGGGAAATCCTCGCCTGTTGCCTTCTTGTAGATTACCTTGTAGCGTCTGATGACTTCCTTGAGGTCGTCGACATCAAGCTCTGTGTCGAAATGCTTGTTTGTCTCATCCTTTACAGCCTGGAGTGCATACTCGAATGAGGAATGTGGAACACCCATTACTACATCGCCGAACATCTGGATGAATCTTCTGTAGCTGTCCCATGCGAATCTCTCGTTGCCTGTCTTCTCGATGATAGCCTGAAGTGAATCAGGATTGAGACCAAGGTTGAGAACTGTATCCATCATGCCTGGCATTGACTGTGCTGCACCAGAACGAACTGAAACGAGGAGAGGATTCTTCTTGTCACCAAGCTTTGCACCCTGCATCTTCTCGAGCTTGCGGAGATTAGCGAGGACTTCCTGCTTCATGCCCTCTGGATATGCGCCCTTGTTCTCATCGAAGAAAGCACAAGCTTCTGTTGTGATTGTGAATCCTGGAGGTACAGGGAGACCGATGCTGGTCATATCTGCGAGGTTGGCACCCTTACCACCAAGGAGATTCTTCATGTCGGCTGTGCCTTCTGCACTACCGTTACCGAAAAAATAAACATACTTCTTAGTATTCATTTTTAAAACCCCAATTAATAATGTTTCAAATGGGATGATAACATGTAAAGGATTAGCATTCAACTGTAAGTTATAAATTCTTACAATATATAAGGATATCAAATTAAAATGAAATAGTGTTCCATTTTTGGCAATCTATATG
>SAMEA104404103__coassemble_1237_pt1 | contig 16126 bp, 12 predicted proteins | sample SAMEA104404103__metabat2_low_PE_027 | metagenome-assembled genome bin SAMEA104404103 (sample SAMEA104404103) | Balaenoptera acutorostrata
TCTATCCAGTTGCCGGCGCCAAGCTTCATCCTTATGTTCTTCACATGTGTATCCACCAGCCTGTCGTAGGAATCATAGTGGTAGTTGAAGCATTCCTCCATGATCCTTGTCCTGGTTACCAGGTTCTGGGCGTTCTCGATCAGGAACGAGATTATCTTCCATTCACTTGCAGTGATGGAGATCTCCTCACCGTTTACGAGAATCCTATGCCCCCTTCTGTCGTATGTGAGAGTATCTCCATTCCTGTTGAAGTCTATCGATTCCCTGCTGTCCTCCATGCATCCGTCAAGTCTCCTGAAGAGTGCCTCGATCCTGAGTACAAGCTCCTTTGGACTGAATGGCTTCTGTATGTAGTCGTCGCAGCCTAGCTCGAATCCGAGGATCCTGTCGGACTCCTCGATCTTTGCTGTGCAGAAGAAGATGTGGAAGTTCCTGTAGGTCCTGTAGAGCCTCTGTGCAAACGAGAAGCCATCTCCATCCGGCAGCATCACATCGAGTATCAGCAGGTCGGGAACCTGCTCCTTGATTGCCTCTTCAGTCTCTCTTATCGTCTCGAATCCAAGTGCGTTGAAGCCAGATAGATTCAGGTACTGTCTGACACCTTCTCTAATGACTTCATGGTCTTCAGTAATGTAAATAGTCTTCATACGGAACATGTATAACCCAGTACTGCCTGCAAGATAAAGACCAGATTTCCCTTATTCATCATAATTACATATTTTGAAAGAAATTACAGTTATGTATGATTTGTGTGAATTTCTGACGAAGTCATGGATATGAGTTCTCTGTACTCGCTTTCTATATCGTTTTTCGTATAGATTCATAGTCATATTGCCCTTTGCGGGCAATAAAGAAAGTGGCAAAATGCCATGAATTGCGGTATAATCCAACTAAGTAAGAACGATGCAGAAATGGAGGATGAACCAATGCGCATTTTAGTTACCGGCGGAGCCGGATATATCGGAAGCCACACAGTAATCGAGCTCTATGCTAAGGGTATTGATGTTGTTGTTCTCGACAACCTCGGAAATTCAAATCCAGAGGCTCTCAGAAGAGTCGAGAAGATCACTGGTAAGCCAGTTGAGCTGATCGTTGGAGATGTCAGGGACAAGGCACTCCTTGACAATATCTTCGAGACTCATCAGATCGACGGTGTAATCCACTTCGCAGGCAAGAAGGCTGTAGGTGAGTCTGTAGCTAAGCCAATCGAGTACTATGACAACAATCTCATCAGTACACTCAAGCTTGTAGAGTCCATGAGAGAGCATGGTGTCAAGAACATCATCTTCTCCTCATCCGCTACTGTATATTCCGGAGACAATGAAGTTCCACTGAGAGAGAGCTGCAGGACAGGAAACTGCACAAACCCTTATGGTTGGACAAAGTACATGTCAGAGGTAATCCTTTCCGACATGGCCAAGGCCGATCCTGAGTGGTCCGTAGTCCTTCTCAGATACTTCAACCCAGTTGGAGCTCACGAGAGTGGACTCATCGGTGAGGATCCAAATGGAATTCCTGCAAACCTCATGCCATTCATCAGCAAGGTTGCAGTAGGCAAGCTCGACTGCCTCAGCGTATTCGGCGACGACTACCCAACTCATGATGGAACAGGCGTAAGAGACTACATCCACGTTGTCGACCTTGCAAAGGGCCACGTAGCTGCAGTTGAATACATGACTAAGCACAAGGGTGCTGAGGTAGTCAACCTCGGAACCGGTACAGGTTACAGTGTTCTTGACATGGTCAAGGCATTCGAGAAGGTAAACGGAGTACCTGTAAAGTACAAGATCGCTCCAAGAAGACCTGGTGACCTCGCTGAAGTATACTCAGATCCTAAGAAGGCTGAGGAAGTACTTGGCTGGAAGGCAACCCATACACTCGAGGACATGTGCCGCGACTCATGGGCTTGGCAGAGCAAGAATCCAAACGGATACAAGGACTGACATATAATGGGAGAGGGGATATGTGAAAGCATATCCCTTCCTGATTTCCTTTATACTGATAAACGTATATGAAAAATTTTTGGAATATTTTTCTGTATGGTGTTGACAGTATCAAGGGAAATTTGTAATATAACTGAGCAATGTGGGAGTAGCGAAGCTGGTTATCGCGCTGGCCTGTCACGCCGGAGATCGAGGGTTCGAGCCCCTTCTCTCACGAACAAAGGTAGATTCAAATGAGTCTACCTTTTTTTTTGTACCGATTCATTCTATGTCTTTTGATTGTCTTGCTTATGAGAAGGCGATATCGAGGCTCTGCAGCCTTCATGGATTGTCTCCCTGCAGTTTTACGTCTGATTGGATCTACGTTCCTGGAAAGCCTTGAATGAGAAAGGAGGAAGCTCTCACTTCCTCCCTGTATTCATTCCTCCTTACCTGGCTGCCATGATACGCAGTCTTCGTATACGCTTGGATCGGAGTCCGGTATGAGGATTGCTCCAACCGTCTTCTCATAGAACTTCTCAGGTCCTATTCCTCCGATTATCGCGTATCCATATCCTTCAGCACGAAGTGCGTGCAGGCATGAGATGAGAAGTGCCTTTCCAATCCCTTTTCCCTGTTCCTCATCCCTTACCTGTGTCGGACCGAAGAAGTCCGGTGCTGTTGCATCGTAGCAGGCGTATCCCAGCAGTTCCTGGCCACGGGATGCAACATACATGGTCGGTGCCATCCTGGAGAAGCAGCATTCAGCCTCTCCCCTTGCATAAGGTCCTGTGAGTTCTTCCACCAGATCGAGGATCTTCTTCCTGTCTGGCGGGAATGCCCTGCGAATCCTTATTCCCTTAGACTCCATCTTCCTCATCTCATCCTCGAGACTCGGAAGTCCGTACAGCTTTACAAGCATGTCCATCTGTTGATTCCTCCCTTGGAGGAAATTGTAGCATAAGGGAAATACGAGTGCAAAAAATATCCGCTGACGATAGCCAGCGGATTGGATTGGATCCAGTTTCGAATCACTTCTTCTTGAGGTACTTGAAGGAGTCAAGGGAAACAGCTGCAAGAATGATGAAGCCCTTGAATACGAACTGGAGGTTTGTATCGATTCCGAGGAATGTGAGGCAGTAGGTAAGGGATGTAAAGATGATTACACCAAGTACTGCTCCAGAGATCTTACCGATACCACCGTTGAAGGAGATTCCACCAACTACACATGCTGCAATGGCATCGAGCTCGAATCCCTGACCTGTACCAGCGGAAGCGTTGGCTCTGAATGCCTCGAGGAAGGATCCACAACCGTAGAATACACCAGCCATCATGAAGACGCCCATTGTAACCCAGAATACTGAGATACCGGATACTGCTGCTGCTTCCTGGTTGCCACCGACTGCATACATGTTCTTTCCGAAGGTTGTCTTGTTCCAGATGAACCATGCAACGATGATTGCGATGATTGCAGGAATTACAAGCTTAGGGAAGGTGAGGTACTGTCCGTTGACTACACCGAGAACCCATCTTCCACCGATTGCATCCTTGATGCCGCTCTCGATCGATCCTACAGGAGTTCCGGATGTTCCGAAGAACAGGATACCGTAGATGATGAGCTGAGTAGCGAGGGTCGAGATGAATGGGTGCATCTTCAGCTTAGCGCAGAAGAAACCTGCAAATGCACTGAAGAGAACACAGAGGAGAATGGAGATCGTAAGTGCCATCAAGACTCTTGCGAACATAGGGATTGCTGTGAAATCCCATGGACCGAGACCGAAGAATGTAACGATGTTCATTCCCGGATGGAGGATGAGACCTGTTGTTACAGCACCCATTGCAACCATTCTACCAACGCTGAGGTCGGTACCTGCAAGGAGGATGAGTCCTGCTACACCGAGAGCGTAGAACATTCTGGTTGAGCTCTGCTCGAGGATCGTGAAGATGTTTGGAAGAGACAGGAGGTTACCCATTCCCTTCATTGGAGCTGCGATGATGCAGATGATGAAGAAGATGAGGATTGCGATGTAGAGTCCGTTTGAGAGGAAGAACTTCTGTGCGTTGAAGTTGTATACGAAGCTCTTGCGCTTCAGCATCATATCCTCACCGAAGTTGGACTTACCGTTACGGATCTCCCTGTTCTTCTGGACGTGGTCTACGAAAGCCTGGTTCATTGAAGCCTTGGACTTCTCGAGCTCGTGCTTATAGCGGCTCTTTGAATCGTAGAGAGCACTCTTGAGTTCGTAGGCTGCAATCTTCTGTTCCTGCTTGAGCTCGTCGCCCTGGTACTGGGAAGCAAGGGATGCCTGTCTAGCGGCACCGTCTGACTTGATCTTGGCGACTTCCTTCTGGTAGAACTCCTTTGCCTTGGCCATCCTGCCCTTCTGGCGAGCGACCTCAGCAGCTTCGATCTTCTTGGCCTCTACGTTTACGTAGGCAACAGCTTCCTTTGCAATGGAATCGATCTCTGCCTTGTTCTTCTCTGCTACGACCTTGCCTTCCTCGATTTCCTTCTCGAGCATTGCAACGGCCTTAGCTCTCTCTTCTTCACTGATGAGCTTGTTCCTCTTTACGGAAGCGAGCTCGATCTTGGCGTCAGACGCTTTCTTGACGCCGTCCTTGCGGAGTGCGCGCAGCTTTTCGCTGTACTCCATGACCTTCTGGTCTTCTCCGATAGCAATGTATTTCCTTGATTCTGCCATTTGGTTAACCCCTTACAGATACTTTGCTGAAAGTCTCAGCAGCTCTTCCTGGTTTGTCTCCTTTGTATTGACAACGCCAGCTACACGATGATTGCTCATTACAGCAATGCGGTTTGTGATACCGAGGATCTCCGGCATCTCGGATGAGACTACGATGATGGTCTTTCCCTGCTTTGCCATCTTGATGATCAGCTCGTAGATCTCGTACTTCGCTCCAACGTCGATACCTCTTGTAGGTTCGTCGAGTAGGAAGATGTCAGGAGACCTTTCCATCCACTTTCCGATGATTACCTTCTGCTGGTTTCCACCGGAAAGAGCTGAGATGAGTTCCTCGGAGGATACACACTTGGTGTGCATCTGCCTGATCTCTCTTTCAGCTGCAGCGAACATCTTCTGCTCATTGAGGATTCCATGCTTCTTGTATGCCTCTAGGTTTGTGATGCATGTATTGAACTTGATCGTATCCTTGCCGAACATACCATTGAGCTTACGCTCCTCGGTAACGAGAGCAAAAGAGTGATCCATTGCTTCATTGGAGGAATGGAAGGCCATCTTCTTTCCACCAACTACAAGCTGGCCGGAGGCGATTGTCCTGATTCCGAACATAGCCTCGAGAAGCTCGGACCTGCCGGCTCCTACAAGTCCATACAGTCCGAAGATCTCACCCTTCCTGACTGTCAGGTTGATATCCTGGAGGATAGGATTGAATTTCGTATTGAGGTGTCTTACTTCGAGAAAATCCTCGCCCGGCGTATTGTCTACGTCTGGGAAACGCTTGTCGAGTGATCTTCCGACCATTGCAGCGATAAGCTCGTTCATGTCTGTATCTGCTGTATGCTTCTTGAAGATCATCTTGCCGTCTCTGAGTACTGCGACATCATCGCAGATCTCGAAGATCTCATCCATCTTGTGTGAGATGTAGACGAAGGATACTCCCTTTGCCCTGAGTTCGGAAACGATCGAGAAGAGTTTCTTTACCTCTGGTTCTGTGAGGGAGGACGTTGGTTCATCGAGTACGATGAGCTTGGCGTCGTAGGAGACTGCCTTTGCAATCTCGACCATCTGACGCTGAGATACGGACATCGTTCTCATGATGGTCTTAGGGTTTACATTCATGTTCAGTGAGGCAAATAGGTTATTTGCTTCCTTGAACATCCTGGCCTCGTCGATCACACCCATCTTCTTTGGGTAACGACCTAGGAAGAGGTTATCCATTACTGTACGGTCCAGGCACTGCTGCAGTTCCTGGTGAACCATTGCAACACCACTTTCAAGTGCATGCTTTGGAGACGAGAAGTTTACTGGCTTTCCGCAGAAGTTGATCTGTCCTTCATCCTTGGCATAGATGCCGAAGAGACATTTCATCATTGTGGATTTTCCTGCACCGTTCTCTCCCATGAGTCCACATACGGTTCCTTCCTCGACTTCGAGGTGGATGCCATCAAGGACCTTATTCTTGGCAAATGACTTTGAAAGGTTGTTGATTTCCAATACTATGTCGCGCATTTTCCATCCTTAACTTTGCTTGCTGCCCATATCTCCCTGTGGACAGCTGTGGTCATCTATAAATGTAAGAAAAGGCGAAGGCCGCAGGGCCTTCGCCTATGCTTTTCGTCAAACCTGATAGGCTTTATCAGTACTTGAGAAGATCAAGGTAATCTCTACCGGAGTTTGTCTTGACCATGTTGATTGCGTAAGCATCGTAGTTGTTGAGGTTTGTGAAAGCGTCGAGGCACTTGGACTCGTTCTGTCCGTCACCCTGTACGATTGTGAGTTCGAGGTTGAGGAGTTTCTCGTAGTACCTGAGTGCTGGGATGTAAGAGGATGAAAGGAAGTTATCGCCAGAGTTATAGACTGTGAGGAGAACCTTCTTTGCTGGAGCTGTTGTCTGCTTGATGCCAGCGTCTCTTGTTCCTGCCTTGTACTGTGTCCAGTTGTCAGCGTTTACACCGGAGTTAGCAGCGAGAACTGCCTTTGTCTCTGGGATGTAGTCTACAGGAGCGGAAATCTTGTTGCCGTACTGGTCTGGCTCTGTGATGCCCTTTGTCCAGACGTCTTCACCTGTGAGGCCGTCGAGGAGGTTCCTGAGAACCTGGAGAGTAGCTGTAGCCTGAGCGTCTACGTTCTGAGATACTGTACCTGTGAGCTTGCCAGCTCCGATTGCCTCGATTGCATCTGGGTTAGCATCGTAACCGAAGATAGGAACGCCAACTGGGTAGTTGGAAGCCTGGAGACAACCCATAGCCATACCATCGTTGTTGGAGATTACCATATCGATCTGGTCGTTGAACTTTGTTGCCCATCCGCCCATTGCCTCTGTAGCTGCGTTTGCATTCCATGTGGAACCATCTGTACCAGTCATAGCCTTACCTTCGAGCTCGACAACCTTCATTGTCTTGCCGCCGACTACTGCGGAACCTTCCTTGCTGACTGTTGGGTCTGTGGAACCGTTCCATGTGCCGAGTGCCTTTCTGATACCTTCTGTTCTAGCCTTGGAGTCATTGTGTCCAACGTCGCCGATGCAGAGAACGTAACCGATAACACCGTCACCGTTCCTGTCGAGCTTATCAGGATCTGCTGTTGCAAGGTAGTCAAGGATGAGCTGTCCCTGAACTGCACCACCACCAGCTGCGTCGAAACCGACGTAGAATGTCTTGTCGGACCAATTCATTACGTCCATGTCGATCTTACCTGTTGTTGGGTCGGATGGCTGTCTGTTATAGAATACTACTGGCTTGTCCTTGTTGAGGACTACGTCTGCTGTCTCTGCTGATCCGTTTGCGAATACGGATGTGAGAGCTACGATCATGACGAGCATGAATACACTGAATTTCTTCATTTTTTAAGTTTCCTCCTTTTGAAAACCTTGAGGCATGAATGTGCCTTACACTTTCATTACACCTTAGGATTGACGATAACGCAAGGAAAATTTACTGAAGTTTGCGTTAAAAAGTTATTTAAATGAAATAAACCATATTTTTGGACATTTGTTCATAAAGACCAAAGGAAGGGGATTCTTTTGTAGTTCATATACAAAAAACTGCACTGAAAACTGAATTTGTAATAAAGGAAAACAAATGAGTAGGTGAAAGCATATCTTGCGGACAGATTGGGTTGGATATGGTGCTGGATATAGTGAAACCTATATCGTCATAGTGGTGCTCAGCCTTCGAAATGGTGTATGGACCTTGGATTGGGTAGGGGAATCTTCATATGCCTATTATATATAGGTATCCCTAGGCGTTTTTCCATGAAAATGCCTATGTCCTTACAGGGGGTGAGAACATAGGCAATCGGAAATGGTTAGTATATACGTTCAACTGTATATAGGCGTAGATTATCACAAATGGGGTGGTCTTGTGAATGATGCTGCAACAGCAAAAGAACATCCAGACGGTCCCAACTCCGTCTGGATGTAGCAGGTGTATGCTGTATATGAAGATTGTTCCTTGCATCAGCTCCAGGAAGCTGTGCTGAATGCCATATCCAGATCTACGAGAATCCTGAAGATCGCCTTTCGTCTATCAAGGAATTCATCCCAGTTCCTCTCATCCCCCCTCCAGAGATTCTCTGAGAGTGCAAATGCCCTTGGAAAGTACATGTACTCGACAAGTCTTCCGAACCTGAGCTTCTCGGTCCACATGTTTCCCTGTCCGCCAAGTATCAGAGCTCTTTCCTCCGGCTTAAGCTCCTTCATGTTGAAGTCGAGGTCATATACGCACTTCAGTGGAGAGACCGTCAGGTTTCCAGGTTCCCAATCATCTGTAGACTGATGTCTATCGAAATAGCAACCGCCTCCTGCTTCAGGACAAAGAATGACCTGATGCCCGCGACTTGTTGCCTTTCTTGCACCTTCCAAGCCTCTCCAGGACATTATTATTACATTCCTGTCTATTTCCGGCGCATCTACAATCTCATCCCATCCCATAGCTCTCTTGCCATAGGATGAGACGATTCTCGCAACCTTGGTTGTGAACCAGCCCTGAAGCTCCATGGTTGTCTTGAGGCCATTATCCTTCATGATCTCCTGACAGCCTTCATGAGTTTCCCATTGTACGTGTGGACACTCGTCTCCACCGATGTGGATGTAAGGTCCAGGGAAGATGTCTGCAAGGGTCTTGATTGCCTTGTCGATGAAGATCCATAGCTTTTCTGATGTCGGATTCATTACATCCTCGAAGACTCCCCACTTCTTTGGAACGCTGAGCTTCTTTCCAGTGCAGCCGAATTCAGGGTAGGCTGCAAGAAGTGCTGTTGCGTGTCCTGGGAGCTCTATTTCCGGTATGACCGTAATTCCCAAGGCTGCTGCGTATTCTACGATATCCTTCAGGTCCTCTACTTGATAGAAGCCACCTTCCATCCTTCCATCATCGTATTCAGGGTCGACTCTCTTCGATGCAATCTCCTCTAGCAGTGGATATCCCTCGACAGGAAATCTCCAGCCCTGGTCATCTGTGAGATGCCAATGGAAGATGTTGAAGCCAAGGACTGCAAATACTGATAGAAGTCTCCTGATTTCCTTTGTAGAGAAGAAATGTCTCGAGCAGTCCAGGTGTATTCCCCTGTATCCCTGGTCAGGTTTCTCGAACCTTATGCTGCAGATTGGAAGGCGCTCTTCATAGTATGCTGAAAGCTGTCTCAGATATCCCAGGGCAAGAAGCTCCGCCTCCTGGTTCTCGGCGTTTATAGTAAGATGGCGTTCGGTGATGTCGATCTCTCCGTATCCATCGTATAGTCTGTTCACGTTCACCTTGATTCCATCATTCGACAGTTTCAAGCCTATCTTCGCAGCAGCCCCGGAGAGGAATTCCCCCAATCCTCCCGGATTCAATGCTGCAGGAACTGTAGCATCTGCGTCCAGTACCTTGAATATACATGATGGTGTAAGTATGTTTTCCATATATCCCTTGCCCCTTTTCCTTCCTTGCCTCAATCCTTCAATAGGGATTCAGGTAAAGATAACGGGTCCGTGATGGACCCGTTATGGGTTGAACCTGATCAGTTCATTGACTTCCAGTCTTCCCAGGCCTGCTGAACTTCAGCTGCTACCTGCTCTGGAGTCTTTGCATCGAGACCGATTTCCTGGAGACCTCTGTTGATGACGTTGAATACATCCGGCTGGAGTACGCCGTCACATACAGGAGTTGTTGCGGAAACTGAGCTGTAGAAGTCATATCTCATGGCGATGAATGGATCGAGGTTGTTGTCAGCCATGACCTTCTCGATATCGATGTCGAGGTATGAAGGGAAGCATGCACCAGTGATGATCCTGTATGTCTGTACATATTCGCCTTCGAGGTACTTGATGAGTGTCCAGGCTGCTTCACCTTCAGGTGTACCCATCTCGAGGTCTGCGCTGAGGCCGAAACCTGTTGCGATTGTACCGGAAGTAGAGCCGTGGAGAACCTCGCCTGGGAGCTCAGGGATTACTGTGAAAGCGTAGTCTGTTGCCTGCTTTTCAGGAGCGATGAGAGCCTTTCCAGTTGTCTGGTCAGTTACGAATCCACCTGTACCCCAGTCACCGTCGATGTAGAATGCTGCCTTGCCGTTTACAAAGTCGCCACGGGACTGTGTGTATGGGCTGTTGAGGGAAGTTCTGGAGATGACGCCTGTCTCATAGAGTGTATCTACAACTTCAAGAGAGTTGAGGAACCAGTCGTCTGTGAACTTGATCTCGCCAGCATCGAGTCTGTTGAACCAGTCGGCTCCACCATATCTTCCGACGATAGCGGAGAAGAGGCAGGACTGCATTACCCAGTCATCCATGTTGTCCATTGCGATGACCTGTACGTTGTCCTTTGCAAGAATTGGAACCATGTCGATGAGATCCTGGAGTGTCTCAGGCATGTCGAGGTTGTACTTGTCGAGTACTGTCTTGTTGACCATCATGAGGTGAGATGCTGTGATTCCCATTGGAAGCTCAGCGATGATGTCGCCAACCTGTGGAATGAGGGCTGCTGGATTGTACTTGTCCATGAGTCCATCTCTCTCGAGCCATGGTCTGAGGTCCTGTACGGAACCTGAGGTGATGAGGGATGCCGATCTTCCGGAAGGCCACATGTAGACTACATCTGGGATGTCGCCGCTTGCGATGTAGGATTCAGTCTTCTGATGGAAAGGCTCATTGAAAAGGTCCTCTCTTTCAACCTGGATCTCTGGATGTTCTGCGGAGAACCTGTCCCAGATCTCTGTGACATCGTTTGCACTGTTGGCCTGAGCCATGTCGAGGTAGTTGAGAACCTTGATTCTTGTTGGGCCAGCTGCCTTGTCTTCCTTTGTACCCTGTGCGAAGAGCATTGAAGATGCGAGAATAGCGATAAGAGCTACGAGAGCAATCTTTCTAAGTCTTGTCATAATTTTCCTCCTTTTATGACATACCCCTTTAGGATAGAGTCTTGCTTTCTTTACTTGTTTGTTCATTCCTTGAACTAACTATATGCTAGCATTGAATCTTGAAGTTGTAAAGAATAAAATTGATGAATTGCATCACTTTATATCTTTGCTATATATAAATTTACATAAAAAGAGGGCCGAGTTGGCCCTCTAGATGGTTCATTGAGTGAACTAAGCTTTCCTGATTTTTATTGCAAGCATCTTGCGAAGGTGAAAGGACTTGCGTCCAGAGTCTTCGGATCAGCCTTTTACAGCACCTGCGGCAACGCCCTTCGTGATCTCCCTGTTGAAGGCGATGTAGAATGCAAGCATTGGAGCAAGGCCTATCACGAGAGCTGCAAACTGCTTTCCATAGTCGCTTGAAAGGGATCCTGCGAATGCCTGGATACCTACAGGAAGGGACTTGAGACTGGAGCTGGAAGTGAGGATGTTGATCAGCATGAACTCATTCCATGTACCTGTAACCGAGAGGATTGCAAGTGTTATTGCAACAGGCAGGCTCATAGGTAGGATGATGGAGGCAAATATCCTGTAGAACTTGGCGCCATCCAGTCTAGCGGACTCGATTAGTGCATTCGGAATGCTCTTTATGTACTCGGTTGCCAGGTATACTCCCATTGGCATTCCGATTCCGATGTATGGAATCAGGACTCCAAGTCTTGTATCCAGGAGGTGGAACCAGCTGGACATCAGGAAGAGTGGAACCATGATGCACTGCAGTGTCATCAACAGTCCTATTACGAAGGATCCATGCAGGATGGGGGTAGCCTTGCTCTTAAGCTTTGCAAAGGCGAAACCTGCCATGAATGAGAAGATGATGATGAAGAATACCGATACTCCTGTGTAGAACAGCGAGTTCAGTATCAGTGTTCCGAAGTTTCCTCTTGTCCATGCATCCCTGTAGTTGATGAGTGTCGGTTCGAATCCCTCGACGCTTCCAGGAAGTCCAAGCTTGTTGAGTACGAATTCCTGGGAAGTCTTGAATGAGCTCATCACAAGCCATGCAATAGGGTAGATGGCAAGGAATGTGAATATGAGTAGCACGATGTATACGATGATCTTGCCGATTGTTGCGCTTACTGACTTATCCTGTATATTCATTACTCTCTACCTCCAAACTTCTTTTCAACGAGCTTCGTAAGTCCGATCATGGCAAATGAGATAACGACCATGATAGTTGAGATTGCGTTTGCAACTACGTAGTTAGGTGCGCCCTTGAATGCCTTGTCGAACATGTAGATCGACAGTACCGATGTCCTGTTCGCAGGTCCTCCTCCTGTCATTACGTATATGAGGTCGAAGCTCTTGAGGGATCCTGAGATAGCCAGGATTGCAGATGTCACGATTACTCCAGAGAGAGCTGGAAGGATGATGTACCTCAGAGCCTGGAGCTCTGTAGCACCGTCGATCTTTGCAGCCTCGATGATGGAGGTGTCGATCTTCTGGAGGTTTGCCATGAAGATGATGAGATATGTACCTGTGTACATCCAGAGTATTACCATCAGGACTGAGAACATAGGATTCTCGTTCACCGTTGGCTGGTAGGCTGGATTGAAGAGCCTCATGATGTCGGTCCATGCACCGCTAGGTGAGAAGAAGGACTTGAAGAGGATGCCGATGACTACTGTCGAGATTACGCATGGAAGGTAGATTACAGCCTGGAAGAAGCCAGTTGCCTTTACGATTCCCCTGTTGAGGATGTATGCAAGTATGAATCCAAGTGGGATCTGGCCAAGAACCGAGATCGCTACAATCAGCATGTTGTTCTTGAGTGCGATGTAGAAGTACGGATCCCTGAATATCTTTGCATAGGCTCCGAAGCCAAGTATCTTGAAATCCACCGCCCTTGGTCCGAAGAGTGGACCGCCCTTGTAGTAGTTCGAGATTGACAGGATGAATGAGAATGCAGTTGGGAATGCCATGACCGCAAAATAGACCAGGAATCCCGGCAGTACCATTGTCCAATAGGCGAGATGCTCCTCACCCTGACTTGTCAATTTACGTTTTCTCGGTGTTTTTTCACCTGTTGAGAGACTAGTTCCCCCTTTCCCCATTTGTGACACAGCATTACCTCCTTTTCCCTTTCAACTAACGCTGTCTTGATGAAAATGCTATTATGTCGTCCCAGTGTGAAGAGAAATCCTCCCCTGATTCCTCGAGTGATGGGACAGTGAATAGATTCTGCAGGCACATGAATCCGGCTCCAAGGGCTGAGACGTTTCCAATCTGGGATTCTATCTCGAGCCTGCAATCGGTTTTCCCAAGTACCGTCGTGAGCTGAGGAAGCTTGTCCCTGAAGAATGTCTCGACCTTTTCCCTGTCCATGAATGGCTCTCCATATAGGATCACCTTCCTGAAGTCCATGATTGCCAGAAGTGGAACGATCGAACGGAAAGTGTCATCCATCCACGCTTCCCATGAAGCTTCGTTCACCTTCGGTGTCTTCAGGATATCCTTATCGAGGCCGGACTGGTTGTCCGAACCCGGCATCCATGACAGGGAGACGAATTCTCCTGCTGCGTTGTGGGAACCCTGATATACGTTCCCGTTTATTATTGTCGCGAATCCTACACCGACACCTACCTCTTCGCTTTCGTTATGGTAGTCACCTACGATTGCGAGTGCGTTGTCGTCCTCCTTGAGGATTCCCGAATTGACTGCGTACCATCCTGCTGCATTTGCATCGTTCTCAATAAGGATCGGAAAGCCGAATCTCTCTTCAAGAGGTGTCCTTACATCGACATCCCTGCAGTGGAATGGCCAGGAATACTTGATGACACCGTGTTCTGAGTCGATGATGCCTGGAATCGAAAGCGAGATTCCGAGTAGCGGTATTCCAAGCTTCGCCCTCTCTTCGAGAGCCTTCTCTATGGTAAGTCCTGCAATGGACAGGAAGTCGAGTTCCTCTTCGACTTCAACCGATCCGCTCCAGATGTTCTCGCCATCGATCGACAGTATGCTTGTCCTTGTATGGGATGGCTGCATGTCTATGCCGATGACACATCCGAAGTCCCTGTTGAGGGAGAGTGTTATGGCTCTTCTTCCACCCTTGCTGTTGGAGGAGAGTGCCTCTCCTTCAACCACCAGCCCCTTCTCTATGAGAAAGGATGTGATGTTTGTGACGGTCGACCTGTAGAGCCCGAGTTCACGGGAGAGATCAACGCGGGAAATATGCTTATGCTTCCATATCGTCCTCGCAATCAGGGATATGTTGGAATTCTTCTGGAAGCTTGAGTTGTTCAGTGGCATTGTCTTCTTTTTCTCCTTCGATCTGATAACAGTTTAACCATCGTTTTTCCCAGCCGTCAAGAGCTTGGAAGTAAGTTTGTACAAAGATTGAACAAATAGTTTGCTTTTCTGCTTTTCCTGGTGTACTCTATATCGTGAGGAGTTATGATGTCTCCTTTGCCTTGTGCTGGAGTTGATGTCAATTCCTACCTAACTGGCTATAGTATAGCTATTTGCATCAGTAACACTCACCTCAGTTGGGGAAGGACAATGCGTCTTTCCCCTTCTTGCTGACTTCAGAGTATGAGGCAGCATTGTGAAGGGATTCTACTTATCTGAGTATATTGGAGTACATACAATGTAGTTTTGGTGAAGTCGGGGATTATCTACGATTCCTGTATCATAATGTATGTATGGTTGCAGCACTTATCGTATTGGCAGTTCTATTGCTTCTTTTCTTCCTCATTGTCTATGGAGGATTCTATATCACCTTCAGGCCTTTCAGGCATGAAGTGGATGACTACAGGAGAATCAACTCGGATCCTCAGATGCATGAGTACAGGGAAAAGGTCTTCAGACTATGCGATGAGATTGCATCCCTTCCTCATGAGGAAGTGGCTATAGACTCATTCGATGGATATAGGCTCAGAGGCAGGTATTATGAAGTGGAAAAGGGCGCTCCCATTGTAATCCAATGCCATGGCTACCATGGAAGTCCCATCAGGGATTTCTGCTCAAGCAATGGGATAGCAAGAGATTCTGGCTGCAATACGCTTGTAATAGAGGAGAGGGCAATGCATCGCTCTGAAGGAAGAGCTGTAACATTCGGTATCCTTGAGAGATTCGATGTGAAGAATTGGTGTGAATACCTCTCAGATAGATTTGGAGATGTTCCAATCTTCCTGATGGGAGTCTCGATGGGTGCTGCCACTGTACTCATGGCATCGAGTCTGGAGCTTCCGAAGAATGTAAAGGGTGTGATAGCCGACTGTCCCTACTCGGATCCTGTGAAGATCCTTCAGAAGGTAGGCTCTGATCAGAAGATGCCACATTGGCTTACGAAACCACTGGCAAAGCTATCTGGCAGGATATTCGGAGGCTTTGACATTGAAGATGGCTCCCCGATTGAATCTGTTCAGCATACAGGGCTTCCAATCATGATAATCCATGGAACGGATGATGATTTCGTACCTTGCGAGATGAGTATGGATATGAAAGCTGCAAATCCGGCTATCAGATTGGAGCTCTTCCCTGGAGCCCATCATGTAATGAGTTCTGTGATAGACAGCGAAAGATATAAGCGCATCTTCAATGAGTTCATATCTGATGCGCTTCAGATGTGATGGAGCTTATTTGAGGAAGTCGTCTCTCTTCGGTGTGAAGATATCGATGAGGATTCCCTCTTCAAGACATACTGCCCCGTGCTCTACATTCGGCTGCTTGTGAAGGGCATCTCCTGCTCTTACGGTCTTGGTAACTCCATCGATCGTGAATTCGAATGCACCGCTTACTACATAGCTTATCTGCTCATGTAAATGGTGGTGCAGTTTTCCTACAGCTCCCTTCTTGAAGTGAAGCTCGCAGACCATCAGGTCATCTGAGTAGGAAAGTATCTTCCTTGTTACTCCCGGATCCACTTCCTCTGATGGGATTTCCTTGTTGAAACAGAAATTCTTCATTCTTTTTCCTCGCTTCCTACATTGTAGATGATTTCTACATCTAGAGAAGCTCTTTCTTCAGCTCTTCATCGTATTCTGGGATTGCTCCTCGTTTACCGACTGTGTAGTCAGCTAGGATGGAGGCCTTTCTCAGTGTCTCATCAATTGAGTTGCCCTTTGTAAGGAAATATAGGAATCCTGCAGATAGGCTGTCTCCAGCTCC
>SAMEA104404103__coassemble_1277_pt1 | contig 15797 bp, 10 predicted proteins | sample SAMEA104404103__metabat2_low_PE_027 | metagenome-assembled genome bin SAMEA104404103 (sample SAMEA104404103) | Balaenoptera acutorostrata
GAACTCTATCAGAGCTTCATTGCGACGTCCCAAGCGCCCCAGATGACTGTCCTGAGGTTACCGACCTTCTTACAGTCACCTACGAGAGGAACCTTCTTGTCAGCTGCAAGTGGAGCAGGGATATATCCAACGGACATGATTACATCATCACATGCAATCTCCTCCTTGGAGCCATCCTTCTTCTTTACGATTACCTTTCCATCCTCAACGGAATCAACCATTGTCTCAAGATATACAGGAACCTTATGGAGCTTGAAGAAGTCCCTGAGGTATGAGGAGTTTGCAAGACATACACCTGTGATTGCGATGAGGTCGTTCTTCATCTCGACGATTACTGGACTCTTGCCCTGGAGGTAGAGCTCGTAGGCGATCTCACAACCTGAGAGTCCTCCACCGACGATTACAACCTTCTCACCAACCTGCTTCTTTCCAAGGAGGAAATCACAAGCCTCGATTGTCCTGTCGATTCCAGGAAGCTTGTTGAATCTGCGTGCAACAGCACCAGTTGCGATTACAACCTCGTCAGCATCGATTGAAGAAACGTCCTTTACCTCTGTATTGAACTTCACCTCGATACCGAGCTTCTTGATCTCTCTTCTGTACCACTCGATGAGGTCCCTGTCCTTCTCCTTGAAGGATGGGGAAGCAGCTGCGATGAAGATACCGCCAAGTCTGTCGGACTTCTCGTAGATCGTTACCTTGTGGCCACGCATTGTAGCTACACGGGCAACTTCCATACCTCCGATACCACCACCGATTACAGCGATGTGCTTCGACTTCTTAGCAGGAACGATCCTGTACTTCTTGGTCTGCATTGTCTCTGGGTTGATTGCGCATCTGGCCATGTGCATTGCATCAAGAGGATTCTGGTCATTTGCAACACCTTCGTAGTGACACATTGTGAAGCAGCCGTTATGGCAGCAGATACATGGACGGATATCCTCCTCCCTGCCTTCCTTCATCTTTGTGACCCACTCTGTATCTGCAAGGAACTGACGTGCAACACCGACACCGTCGATCCTGCCTTCAGCTACAGCCTTTGCACCTACGTATGGATCCATTCTTCCAGCTGCAACTACTGGGATGTCTACAAACTTCTTGATGTGAGCGACATCTTCGAGGTTACAGTTCTGAGGCATGTACATTGGTGGATGTGCCCAGTACCAGGAATCATATGTACCGTTATCACAGTTGAGCATGTCGTAACCTGCATCCTGGAGATACCTTGCAGCTCTCTCGGACTCTTCCATGTCTCTTCCTACTTCTGTGTACTCCTCACCAGGGAGTGCTCCTTCCCTGAAGCCCTTTGTATAGGAAACGACTGAGTATCTGAGGGAAACCGGATAGTCTTCCCCGCACTCTCTCTTGATTGCCTTTACGATCTCAACTGGGAAGCGGTAACGGTTCTCGAAGGATCCACCGTACTCGTCCGTCCTCTGGTTCGTATACTTCATCGTGAACTGGTCGAGGAGATAGCCCTCGTGTACAGCATGGATCTCAACTCCATCGACTCCAGCTTCCTTACACTTCTTGGCTGTCTTTGCAAAGCCCTCGATCATATCGTGGATTTCCTTGATTGTGAGTTCCCTTGATGGAACCTTGTCACTCCAGCGGTTTGGTGTTGGAGAGCAGGATGCACAGAGGCGCTCTACATCGAGGAAAGGCTTGCTTACTGTCTGGAGGAACTTGTTGGACATGAGCTTCTCCATTGGCTCACTTACAGCAAATGAGCGTCCGAATCCAGCTGTAAGCTGAACGAACATCTTTGCACCTGTCTTATGGATCTCATCCATGAAGCCGGAAAGCTTCCTGAAGGCTCCGTCTGCCTTGTAGAGCCAGCCACCACCCATCATGTTCCTGATCGGTGCAATGCCAGGTAGGATGAGGCCTACATTGTTCTTGGCCTTCTCCATGAGGAAGTTTGCCGCTTCCTTGTCGAAATGGTGTGGTTCCATCCAACCGAAAATCGATGTTCCACCCATGGATGTGATTACGATACGGTTCTTGATCTCACAATTACCGATCTTCCAAGGGGTGAACAAGCTGTTAAGTTCATCGTTCATATTCTGATCTCCTGTCCATTATTCTAAATCGCAGAATGCCATCTGTGTAGTATCATATATATGCCATCGTACAGATATCCAACTTTTCCCACCACATTGCCGGCTGAATATTTCAAATGTCTCATCTTAGGTGAAGAAAGCAATACTCCCACCATCTAAGGAATACATAAAACAGTGGAAATTTGTATATACAATATCAAGTGAATGTATAAATGCTTATCGATTGCACTGGATTCAGCTGCACTTAGGGATCCTTACAAGGTACTGGTCCCCTGTTTCGTGGTGGATCCTGCCACCGGATGCAAGCTGCACCTTGAGAGAAGCTGGGTTGTCCCTGTTGCAGGAAAGGTACAGTTCATCTTCCTTGACTACAGGAGATACCAGCTCTACAAGAAGCTTCAGTCCCGCAACCGCATATCCTCTTCTCCTGAAGCGTGGAGAGATGCCGAAGCCGATGTGCCCAGGACCGGAGGAGAGGAAAGCATTCAGCTCATGGCGGAAGTTGAAGATGCCGACATACTCCCCTTCATCATCTACAAGGATGTATACGGTGTCTGGTACGAATCCATCCGGAAGCTCTCTGCCTAGGGAGTTCTGTCTCTTTCTCTCGACAAGGGCGGAAAAGGCATTCCTATCCATACCGTAGGCTATGTTCTCGAATCCATTGTCGCATTCAGGGAAATCCTGAAATAGGCGGTAGGCCCTATCGGCATCTACATTCCAAAGTTCCTTGAGTTCCATATATCACACTCCATATCCATACATAGATTACAGGATATCACGATTTATGCAACAGAACGCGACAAATAGAGATGCCTTTGCGAATCCAAAGATTTGTAATGATTGATATCTCATGTTACTATTCATATAAAGTAATGACAGTAGGGAGCCATTATATGACAGATCTAGATTTCCAGTATTTTTCAGAAGTTGCCAAGCTCCTCAACTTCAGCAAGGCAGCAGAAAACCTATTCATCACACAGTCGGCACTCTCAAGATGCATCCAGAAGCTCGAGAACGAGCTTGGCGTAAAGCTTCTTGAAAGGGACAAGCACGAGGTCAGGATAACAGCTGCAGGAGAGGTTCTCCTCAGGAACTACAATACTGTACAGAAGGCGAACTCAATGCTGAAGCAGTCCGTACTCAATGCAGAGAAGCTGGAGACCAGGGACATAATCAAGATAGGCATCATGAATGGACATCTGCTTCCAGAGAAGGTGAAGAGCAGGATGAAGTCCTTCACCCTCAACGAGCTTCCTGTAAGCATGGAAGTGGTAAGCATCTCATATGGAGAGCTCTTCCATCAGCTTGACGAGAAGATGGTGGACGTAGCACTGGCCTATGAGTTCCCATTCAGGAACTACTCCAACTACCGGATCAATACGATAGCAGAGGAGGACTTCAGGATCGTAGTGACCGAAGGACATCCTCTTCTCAGGTGCATATCCGACGAGGAGCGCTGCAACATGCTGAGCAACATGCCGATGCTCTGTTCTGGCAAGGCCCATCAGAAATCACTCTTTCCCTATCTCATCGAGCAGTGCAGGAAACAGGGATTCCAACCGAAGGGAGTGCTCTACTACCCTACATATCAGGATCTGGCAAACGCACTGATCATGGAGAAGGGATTTGCAGTCTTCAACGAGACAGACAGGTATTCCGAAAGCAACTCAATCAGGATGGACAGGGCAGACAGGCTGAGGTTCTCTGCATTCAGCCTCAAGGACGACATCCCTGAAGTCGTGCAGAAGTTCATGGAATTCCTCTAGGTAAGGGAAACAGGTACATCACCATGGAAGAGAGATAGCCTCAGGTCGGGTAAACCTGGGGCTATCTGAATAGATATAACCTACTGTATTCCACCCAAGCTTATGTGAGGAAAAAAGGTAAGACTACAGCATCAGTCTGTCACCTCGATCAGACCTATGGCAAGTTTCATTCGGGAAGGAAGGAATCTGGATATCCACCCTTCCCAGAGGATGCTGCAGAAGGAAATCCCTACAGCATATGATGCATCCTGCATCGCCAGATGGCAAATAGGATTCGGCTTGCCCTGCACAGCTAAGTGATATAGGGATGTGACAAGAGACCATGCAGAGCTTAGGCCGATACCCAACCATAACAAGAGAAATACAATCTGTGAAACGATTTTTTTATCATTACCTTATGAGATAATGGTAATATTACGCTCCAAGATGCAGGACATTGATGAGGAGTATCCAAGCCAGTCCGTAATATACGATAACAGCTATGAGGTCGTTTATTGTGGTGATGAATGGTCCGGATGCTACAGCAGGGTCGACCTTAACCTTCTTCAGGATCATCGGAACAGTGGTTCCAGCAAGGGATGACATTATCATGGCAACGAGGAGTGCAAGGCCAAGACATCCGGATATGCTGAATGCATATAGCGGTGTTCCGCCCTTTGCAAACATTATGTAGAGTCCCGCAGCGACAAACGAGATCATGCAGAGCAGGAGACCGTTGAGAGCTCCGACCGATGTCTCCTTTCCTATGAGCCGCCACTTGTCCTTCAGGCTCAGGTTCTCATCCATCAGCACACGGATCGTAACGGCAAGGGACTGTGTTCCGACGTTTCCTGCCATGTCGAGTACAAGCGACTGGAAGGCGATGATGAGTGTAAGCTGTGAGATGACTCCTTCGAATACACCTACAACGGACGAGACACCAAGACCAAGCACCAGGAGTACCATGAGCCAAGGAAGTCTCTTCTTCACGGAAGTCTTAACAGGTTCATTGAGATCCTCTTCAGCTGTAAGACCACCGAGCATCGCATAGTCCTCGCTCATCTCGTCATCGACGATCTCGATCATGTTCTGGGCTGTGATTACGCCGATCAGGCTGTTGTCATAGTCCAGTACAGGAATGGAGTCCTCGTTGTAGTCCTTGAGTCTTTCAAGAGTGTCATCGATGAGATCCTCAGCATATACATATGGATAGCTTGTCGTGATGATTGTCTCGAGCTTCTGACCTTCACGCGCTATGATAAGGTCCTTGAGGTCGATCGCTCCATAGAACCTGTCGTTCTCATCGGTTACATAGAGAGTCGAGATGTTGTCGTTCTCAGCTGCCTGGGCAACGAGGGAAGACATCGCCTCCTTCACGGAGAGGTCCTTTCGGACCTTTACGAAGTTCGTGGTCATCTCGGATCCGATCTCCTCCTCGGAGAAGGATACGAGGAATGCAACGCTCTTTCTTGTCTCCTCGTCCATCAGGTCAAGGACTATGTCCCTTTCCATCCTCGGAGCTTCCTTCAGGTAGTCGGCTGCACTGTCCTCTTCCATTGCAGTGAGGACTGCAACCTTCTTCTTCATCGGAAGGTTCTTGATGTATGGCCTGTTGTCATCGACATACTCGAGTATGTCTGAGATGCTTTCCGTATCGAGGGACCTCAGGAGCTTCTCCAGTTCTGCTGGTCCAAGTTCCTCGAGGATCTGGGCGATATCGCTGTCATGATAGCCTGAGAGAGTCTCTCTCAGTGCAAGTGGTGTAATGTTGCTTCTTACGATTCTCAGGAGTTCTTCCTGATAATCCGGTCTGATTCTTGTCTCTTCCATCCTGATGTCTCCTATCACTATAAATCTGTAGGTTCACCCCGAATGGACATACGAAGGCATGGAAAACCAGCCTCAAGTCCCATCCAGGATATTCAGGCAATGGCAAGCCTCAACATGAAATGTATTGAATGATTAAGATTTCAAAGAGTAGCGGCATGGCATAAGCAGGGGCCGTCTGATGCTTCCATTGCTTTTGGTTCTGTCATGCGTCTACTTCCATAACCGTCGTCCATGCGCACACCTCCATTAAGATTTCACCATAAGATTATTTACAATCGGGCAAAAGATACAACCCATATAAAAAAAGCTATATGTGTAGATTTCTACATATATCAGTTCTTACGCCTATTATAGTATTCCGCTATCTCTGAAAGTATTGCAGGCCTGTCCCAATCGCGACGGTAGACGAGGTTCATCTCCCTTATCATACCAAGGCCCTCGATCGGAAGGAGATGTATCTTTCCCTTCCTCCACTCATCCTCGCAGGTAGAACGAGGAAGGACGGAAACTCCGAAGCCTCGTCTGATCAGGTCCTTGATTGTTGCGATGTTGTCCAGTTCCATGAGTATCTGGAACTCATCCAGATGCATGTTCCTTGCCTCCAGCGAGGAGACGAACATGTTCCTCGTTCCACTGTGCCTACTCCTTATTATGAGGGTTTCCCTCTTCAGCTCATCCACTGTAATGTATGGCTTGTCGGCAAGTGGATGCTCTGGAGGAACTGCAAGTACGAGGCAGTCTGTATCGAGGACAACGCTTTCAAGGGATGGATCGCTGATCCTTCCCTCGATTACGGCAAGGTCCAGCCTGTAATCCTTCAGCATCCCGAGAAGCTTGTCGGTGGTATCGCTGATGATCTTGACCTTCATGTTCTCGTGGGCCATTGCAAAGGCTGCAAGCGCCTCCGCACTTGCATTGCTTTCTGCTGTATGTGTGATGCCGACAGAGATTCCCAGAAGCTGCTTCTTGGAATTGTTCAGCTCCTTCTTCATGTTGTGCTCGAGCTGGAGCATCTTACGTGCATACCTTGCGGCAATCTTTCCTTCGGGAGTTGCATGGAGCCTGTTGTGGCTCCTGATGAAGAGCTCCACTCCGAACTCCTCCTCCAGGCTCTTTATATGCTTGCTGACTGCAGGCTGTGTCAAGGCAAGACAGTCTGCAGCCTTTGTGAAATTGCCGGTCTCGTAGACCTTGAGAAAGGACCTGATTCTCTGATCTGCCATTCAATACCCCCTCGACCTTCCTGCAATCAGATGACTGCCTTTACAGGAACAGCCTCTGCATTGCGTCTCATCCTTCTATTCTGTACAGGTTCTCGCGATTTGTCACCATATTTGAGACAGCATTCCCTCTTCATGAAGGATCTCATCATGAACATTGCAGCAATTGCACATGCTGCATCTGCAATCGGAGTGCCGGCTGCTGCACCGTATGCACCGAAGAACCTTACGAGTACGAACATCATTGGGATATCCAGGATTCCCTTTCTCATGAGAGCGAGGGTCAGGGACCTGCCACCTCTTCCGGTTGCCTGGAAGAAGGAGATCGATGTGTATGCAAAAGCCGAGAACGGAGCGCCGAGAGCGAAAAGCCTCAGCATCCTTGCAGCCTGCATTGCACTCTCGCTTCCAGCTTCGAGGAAGATGTCAGCCAGCGCATCTGCAAATACTAAGGATACTGTCATGCAGAGAAGTGCAGAAAGCACTGAGAACATGGAGGAACAACGGGAGGACTTCCTCATCCTATCCCTGTTGCCAGATGCATATGAGTAGGCGATCATAGGAAGCATTCCCTGACTCATTCCCCTTACTATGGAGTGAGCAAGCATGTTGATCTTCTTTGCAACTCCCACTCCTGCCTGTACTGTGATTCCAAATCCGGCCATGAGGCTATCGAGTACTGCATAGGAGATGTTCTCGCAGAGAGTCATGCAGAATGCAGGAAGACCGGATGTGAAGATATCCCTCTGCTCCCTGATTCCTGCAATGGCCTTCCCAGGATTGATGTTTATTATGCTCTCACCTCTTCGTCTCACGATGACAGATGCGAAGAATACAAGGGATGCCATGTTGGATATTGCCGTAGCAGCAGCTGCACCTGCAACTTCCATTCCCTCAGGCATGATGACGAACATGAAGAGCGGATCGAGGATGATGTTGAGCACTCCACCGAGCACCACACCGAATGATGCCTCGAATCCCCTTCCTTCTGAACGGAGCAGATGGGAGAAGAATGCTCCAAGTACTGTCATGACTCCACCGGCACCTACTGCAATGAGGATGTAGGATACTGTATAGCCGTGCACTGCAGGATTGCTTCCACCGAGGAGGTCCGTAAGAGGATGGACGGAAATTGCAACTAGGGATGAGTAGATGATTCCTGAGATGAAAGCGCCCCAGAAGGCAAATGATGCTTCGTTTCCTGCTCTCTTCCTGTCACCAGATCCCATAGCTCTCGAGATTGCACTTGCCCCTCCGATACCGAAGAGATTGGAGATTGCAGAGAGGATCATGAAGCAAGGCATGGCGACAGTGACAGCTGTCATCTTTGCATCGTCTGAAAGCATGCCGACAAAGAAGGTATCTGCCATGTTGTAGATCACTGTGATCATCTGGCCGAGTACGGTGGGAAGCGCAAGCTTCATCATGATGTCCTTCATCGATCCGTGTTCAAACAATGTCTTCTCATCAGCCTTCCTCATTTCCAACCTCCCATATCTGATATCTGTCAGCACATTCGATTCCGCATATGACTTCCAGGATTAGGATGACTTCCGTTATGCCATATGGACTTGATGTCCGGGCTCGGGAAGAGAGCTGCAGACAGGTCTTATTCCCATGTCCCATTCCATATACAGCCATCCTTACCTTGGACACACTGTTATATATTCGAAAACAGATGGTGTCTAATGAAATTTCGCTATCAGGCTATAACGGAATGGAATAGTTGCACCTTGTTGCACCCCAAAAGTAGGGAAAGACTGGATTACTGCTGGAATGCCGGGATAGTCCTTTTCCACTGCATGAAGAAACGCAATATCGCCATAACGAACCGTTATGCCAGTCTTTTTGAGTAGAACTGCATAAAGGTGCAACTTTATATGCTAGAACGTAGAAACAGCCTAGAAAAGCAACAGTTTGCAACAAAAGTCATAATAGTATGAATAATAAATCATAACCGTTCACATCCATACCGTGATAACCTTTTGAAGTATGAAATCGGCAATGTATGGGATTATACCCATCCGCTGGTGTAACGTGGAAAATGCAGTCGTAGTTTAGTTTCTGTATGGTCCATCCGCAACCATGCTGGTGAAATAAAGAGAAGGAAGAGAGATGGCACCTCTTCTGCAAACATTTTACCGATTCTTCATGGCTACGGGTTACATAATATATCTACATTTGGAATCTGGAGGTATCTACAAATAGTGGATAACCCATATTTGTGTAAAAAACAAAAAGGAGCGTTTTTACAAATGGAGAAATTATTCAAACTCAATGAACGCAAGACTGACGTTCGCACAGAGATCACAGCCGGTATTACAACCTTCTTGGCTATGGCTTACATCCTGGCAATCAACCCAATCATCCTTGGGGACGCCGGAATGGACGTAGGTGCAGTCTTCACAGCAACAGCACTTTCCGCTGCAATTGCAACACTCGTAATGGCTTTCATGGCCAACCTTCCTTTCGTACTTGCACCGGGAATGGGACTCAATGCATTCCTCGCCTACACAGTAGTACTCGGAATGGGTTACTCCTGGCAGTTCGCTCTTACAGCTGTATTCATGGAAGGTATCATCTTCCTCATCCTTACAGCATTCAACGTAAGAGAGGCTATCGTAAACAGTATTCCTAAGAACCTCAAGAATGCAATCTCCGTTGGTATCGGTATGTTCATCGCATTCATCGGTCTCAAGAATGCAAACATCATTGTCGATGACTTCGCAACACTCGTACACATTGGAAACATCGTTTCCGTCGGTCCAGAGCTTCTCTGCATCATCGGCATCGTCCTCACAGGCGTTCTCATGGCTTACAAGGTAAAGGGCGCGCTCCTCATCGGTATCGCAGTATGCACACTCCTCGGTATCCCAATGGGCGTTACACAGTGGGCAGGCGGATCATTCCTTCCACCATCCCTCGCTCCAACATTCTGGCAGTTCGAGTTCGGCAACATGTTCTCCATGGACTTCGTAGTCGTAATGTTCACATTCCTCTTTGTTGATATGTTCGATACAGTCGGTACACTCATCGGATGTGCTACAAAGGCAGACATGATCCAGGAAGACGGTTCCATCCCTAACTGTAAGGAAGCTCTCTTTGCTGACGCAGTTGGAACAACAGTTGGTGCTATCCTCGGAACATCTACAGTTACAACATTCGTAGAGTCTTCCGCTGGTGTTGCTGAAGGCGGTAGAACAGGTCTTACAGCTCTCACATCTGCTGTACTCTTCCTCGTTGCCCTCTTCCTCTCACCACTCTTCCTCTCAATTCCAGCAGCTGCAACATCTCCTGCTCTCGTAATTGTCGGATTCCTCATGATGAGCCCAGTAAAGAACATCGAACTCGACGATCCAACAGAAGGTATTCCAGCATTCCTGACAATCCTCATGATGGTTCTCACATACTCCATCTCCGATGGTATCATGTTCGGTATCATCTCCTATGTAGTCCTCAAGGCTTGCAAGAGAGATTGGAAGGCACTTTCTCCAATGACAATCGTAGTAGCAGCTATGTTCGTGCTCAAGGTGGTCATTGCTTGATAGGCTTATGACGACGTAACAAGCGTCTCATTATTTTATCTACATTGTACTTCGGTACGCTAGGCTGTTTCCTCGTTGAGGAAGCAGCCTTTTCCATTACCCTGCACTTCCATCAGGAGCTTCACTGCAATATGGCACTGTAGATCCAGATCCCCATATCTGCAGGATACAGCTCCATCAGGAGCATTACAGGAACAGGACCAGCAACTACCCCATTACAAGACAAGGCTCGCTACAGCGTACTATCAGGCGCTGAGAAAAGCCTCCTCCCAATAGCCTATGATGATTTCAGATATCAAGGCAGAATGAAATGGAGATACCCCGTAGGATATCTCCATGAACATTCGAAATGCTGCAATGATGCTGTCTATCAGACGGACTTTACGATCCTCTTGTAGAAGTCTACTCCAGGTGCAAGTGTATCCACACCGATGTTCTCGTTGAGCCCATGGATGGAACCATACTGCTGCTCGTTGATCTCAAGTGGAGCGAATCTGATTGCATTCTCTGTAATCGGAGAATAGTGGCGTGCATCAGTTCCACCTGTCATGCAGTAAGGAGTTGGGATGACACCAGGGAACATATCCTTGATCGTCTTCTCGACAAGCCTGAATGGAGCTGCGTTGTAGTCGACTACTGGATAGGCTGCATTCTGGTCGATTACCTCAACCTCTACATCGTACTTCTTCGCAATCTCGGAAAGGAGCCTGTAGCATTCCTCAGGTCCCTGGTGATGGATGAAGCGGAGGTTTCCGGTAACCCATGCTTCCTGAGGAAGGACGTTAAGTCCATCAGATCCCTTGGCCATCGTGAATGCAAGAGTTGTAGATATCATTGCACCGGCAAGAGGATTCACCTTAGGAAGAAGCTTACCCAGCAGTGGAGAAAGACCCTTTGCATGCCTCAGGACAAATCCAAGTGGACCTGAGATTGTCGGTCCAAGTCTTCTGAACATCTCGATTGTAGTAGGATTCATCCTTGCTGTGAAAGGATTCTTCCTCTCGATCTCGTTTACGAATCCTGCAAGGCGGCATAGCGATGTACCCTTCTTCGGAGCTGAAGCATGTCCACCGTTCGAATGTGCTACGAAGCGATAGTTGCCCCATCCCTTCTCCATGCATCCGATCATTGCAAACTTGCCCTTGGCACCCTTTATAGGCTCTTCCTTGATCATTCCACCTTCATCGAGGAGGAACTGGAGATGTACGCCCTTCTCCTGGAGGTATGCAACTGTATCAGGTGCGCCCTGACCACTTGTCTCCTCATTGCAGGAGGATGCGATGTATACGTCTACATCAGGCTCATAGCCCTCTTCCATCAGCTCTTCAATCGACTGGAAGATGCAGAAAAGGGATCCCTTTGTATCTACTGTACCGCGTCCCCAGATGTTGCCGTCGGCAATATCACCGGAAAACGGTCCATGTTCCCACTTACCTGTTGCCTCTACTACGTCCTGGTGTGACATGAAGAGGATTGGCTCGCCCTTGGGATTCGAGCACTTCCACTTGAAGAGCAGTGCTCCATTGAACTCATGCACTTCAGAGTTCTTCCATACGAGAGGAAAGAGCTCCTTGAGCACTTCGTGGAACCTCTCGAACTTCTCCCTGTCGTACACACCCTTTACGGATACTGTATCGACCTGGATCATCCTGGCAAGCTTATGGGCATAGCCCAGACTTCTTTCATCCATATTAAGATACCTTCTTTACTTATTTCACTATCTACGATTCTATACCCTCAAGGTACAGAAATCCAATGTCAATTCTCTTCAGGAAGCATTCCCTTCTTCCACATCAGGAATCCAAGTCCAATCGAGATGCCTCCGATTACGATGAGCATTGTACTTGTCTGACCGATGAGGGAAGGAATGCAGATGCAGAGTACACTCATCAGGAAGAGTGGAATTCCCGAAAGCTTCCAGCTCTTCGAGAAGTACTGCAGTCCAAGTGAACCGAAGAGTGCAGGAAGCACGTTGTCGAATGCAGGCTTGAGTGTCGGGTTCTCCAGGATCGGAGTAAGTGGAATCAGGCAGAGTACGCCAACGAAGATCACGAGCATCGTGACAAGCGATGATACTGCAACAGAGAGTGTGGAGATGATCTCCGACTCGGGAGAGCCAACCTCTGCATGGGACATCTCTCGGGCATTGAATGCACATGGAAGCTTGAGGTTGGTGATGTTGCCTGTAATGAATGACAGGTAGCATGCTCCTGCTCCAAGAAGTGGAACGTAGATGAGGTACTCAGCTATGCAGGATGGGATGTATACCAAAAGTACCTTGAAGATGGAGGATCCGAATCCATCCCAGATTATGGAAGCTCCCGTGAAGTGGGCTATCACAAAAGGTGCAGCAAGAAGCATCACAAGTCCTATGGAGAGACAGACCCTTCCAAGAGTATGGATTCCGTTGTTGTAGTTCTCGAATATCATTTCCCTGTTGTTGTTTTCCTTCATTTCCTACCTCCTCATGCGATTATCATATTCAGGAGAACTGCAAATCCCATTCCGAAGAGCATGGAAAGTGCAAGAGAGAAGTTCTCCAGCTTGGCATAACCCTTCTTCCTTATGAGGAACTGGAATACAGCCATTACAAGTGCAGAGAAGAGTGCAGTGGAAATGGCAAGTACATTTCCATCGACGAAGAACTTTCCTACATAGCTTCCGATGAAGGTTGCGCAGAGTCCAATGAACATTGCAGTCATTGCCCAGCCTGCGAAGGATGGCTTCCTCTTTCCATTCTCATCTGTCTTGTTGGCACCGGACGAAAGCTTCTTCGAGTACTGCTTCAAGGTGGTGATCGAAAGTACGCATCCCCAGATGATGCCGACAGTCATGACAAGCATGATCGTTACGAGGTGGTCCATGGAAAGGACTGCAGAGTCGAGTGCGGTTCCCATTCCCTCAGCTGCAATCGAAGCGACAGTCGCTTCATACTGCAGGTTTCCGATAACGGAAAGCCTGAGCCATGAGATTGGGATTCCAAGACTGCCGGCAAGTGCTATGACTCCAAGGAGTATGGAAACGGATGGAAGGACAGTGAAGGAAGCAGAGGAAATCATCACATTCCTAAGAAGCTTCCTATCCATCCCAAGCTTGATTCCTGCCTTCCAGCTCTTCACGATGAAGAGTATACAGGTAAATACGATGAACAGCAGTATTACTCCAACTACTGCAAAGAGTGGCGCTGAATTTGCCAATGCTAGGTAATCCGGCATATAACATCCCCCTTTGATGTAACTATGAATAGTAATCATAGTACTTCAAATAAACAGTAAATAAAACATAAACTTACAATTATTCATGTTTTGGTAGAATGGCACAGCATTACCATGCTATTTACTGTCACCACAGACAAGAGCGCAGTGAAAAACAACGAAGGCTTATAGAATATATTTAAGAAGAATGGCTTCTATATCCATATATGAGACAGCCCCCATATATGACTTTATATGTGACTTCTTAAAGTCATATGTGACTTCTAATATGACTTTTCATTACTATATATGACTTTTAATATGATTTATCCACATGACAGATGTTATTTTAAAAGGTATCATTACTATAGAGGTAAAACCATGAGATATATCGATACAGAAGAAGCTGCAGCAAAATTGGGAATCCAGAGCATCAGAGTTGCAAAACTCTGCCGCGAAGGATTGATAGAAGGAGCAATCAAGCAAGGGAGACAGTGGAAGATTCCATCCGATTCCATATTGCCCGGGAAGAACCATTCTCATGGCCCTGCAATGCAGCAGAGAAAACCTCTACCAATAGGAGTATCCGATTACATAAAGGCTGTTACACAGTATCGCTATGTCGACAAGACTCGCATGATCAGAGATTTTCTCGATACAATTCCAACAGTATCCCTGTTCACTCGCCCCCGCAGATTCGGCAAGACCTTGAACATGGACATGCTGCGTGTATTCTTCGAGAAGACAGACCACGACACTTCCATATATTTCCATGATCCAGATATAGAGAGATGTGGAATGGAATACATGAAAGAACAGGGAAAATATCCTGTCATATTCCTCACGTTCAAGGATGTAAAGCAAACAACCTGGAAAGAAGCCCTCTGCTATATATCCAGTCTCATCAGCACCGAATTCATACGTCATGGAGAAATACAGGACAGCGATATGCTGAACGAGGAGGAAAAGGACTATTACATGTCCATCGTTTCACGAACTGCCTCTGAAACCGATCTCTCGATGTCTCTGCAGTTCCTGTCCAGAATGCTGGATAAGATAAACGACAAACCGCCTGTAATCATAATAGATGAATATGACACACCTGTTCAGTCAGGCTGGGTACATGATTACTATGACGAAGTGATTGCCTTCACAAGAACATTGTTCTCAGGAGCTTTCAAGGACAACAAGCATCTCAGTTGGGGATTTCTCACCGGTATCCAGAGGATTGCAGAGGAAAGCATCTTCAGTGGACTCAACAACCTTAGGGATTTCTCGATAATGGATGAAAGGTTCAGCAGCTACTTCGGCTTCACAGCCGAAGAAGTGGAATCGCTACTCAAGGAATATGGAGGCGAACGCAAAATGGAGGAAGTTGCATCCTGGTATGATGGCTATTCCTTCGGTTCCAATGAAATCTACAATCCATGGTCCGTCATGTACTACATAGACAATGATTTCTCACCTAGAGCATATTGGGCGAATACAGACAGCAATGACATACTGAGAAAGCTACTGCTCGATTCCACAGAAGAGATCAGGGATGAAATGCAGAAACTCATGAATGGAGACAGCATCATTACAGATGTAAGCAATACCATAGTATATCCAGACATGAACAAAAACCCCGAATCCATCTGGAGCTTCCTTCTCACAGCCGGATATCTCAGGATAAAAGGCAAAGCTGAATGGCATGGAATAGACGCAACGTGTCAGTTGGCAATTCCCAACAGGGAAACATGGTCAGTATATGCAAAGGAGATCAACAAGGCATTTCTTGAAGGCGTGTCCTCTTCCACAGCTTCGAAAGTCAGGAATGCCCTGCTGTCCCACGATATGAAAGGATTGGAAATGCATCTTCAGGAATTCCTGATCGACAGCATCAGTTCCTTCGATACATCCGGAGAACTATTCTACCAAGGTCTGATTCTTGGTATCGCTTCAGTTATGAACAACATGTATAGAGTTACATCCAACAGGGAATCGGGAACAGGTCGTTACGACATATCCCTATCTCCGCAAAAGGATCCCACACTTCCGGGAATACTCATAGAACTGAAGGTTTCCCCTACGGAGGAACATCTTGCAGAGCTTGCTGAAACTGCCCTGACACAGATCAAGGACAAGCTATATGACCATGAAATGAGGAAGAACGGCATAACTTCATTCATAAGGATTGGAATGGCCTTCAGCAGGA
>SAMEA104404103__coassemble_1325_pt1 | contig 15344 bp, 9 predicted proteins | sample SAMEA104404103__metabat2_low_PE_027 | metagenome-assembled genome bin SAMEA104404103 (sample SAMEA104404103) | Balaenoptera acutorostrata
GAAAGCGCAATGATGGCAGGCGACTTCGCACTTGCCAAGTCACTTATACATTCGCATCAGAGACCTGAGAACCTTCCGAAGGCGATGGCCGACAGGTTGGAGATGGCAGCTCACGAGATGGACATCATCAAGAGCTGCTACAACATAAGCATGAAGGAAGGAGACAGGCTTCTTTCCGAGGCTTATCCAGAAACCTACGAGAAGGGTAAGATATACGACTACATCATCCAGGGAGAACTGGACTGGAGATATATCGATGGAGAGGTGATGCTTGAGAAGCGTTCCATCGAGAATGCTGCAAAGAGAGTTCCAGGCCTTGTTCCACCGGCACTCTCTGATGACAATGCAGATTCGGACCTTCAGATAAGGGATGAGAACGTCGAGTACATGAAGACCCATTCCGAAAGAAAGGCTCGCATCCGTGTAAGGAGCAAGCTGAAGGTAAAGGGACATGTAGGCGAGAAGGTTCATGTGAATATGCCGATCGTAAGAAATGCCGAGAGCATTTCAGATATCGTACTCCATGACCATTCAGAAAGCATGGTCTCCTTGGATGATGAGAATGCCCTGATGCGTACTGCAGTATTCGAGAAGAAGCTGGAGGAGGGGGATGAGTTCTTCCTGGATTTCTCCTACATCATCACAGCCCACAAGCGAAACATCGAAGCAAAGGGGGATGTAATCGATACTGGCGCCTATGCAGAGTACCTGAAGGAAGAGGGACCACATATCCAGTTCACTCCATTCCTTCGTGAAATCGTGAAGGAGATTGTCGGAGATAGGACAGATCCTGCCGAGAAGGCAAGGGCGATCTACGAATGGATCACTACTTCCATCAGATACAGCTATGTCCGTGAGTATGCTTCGATCAGGAACATTCCGGAATATGCCATCTCCAACCGCAAGGGAGACTGTGGAATACAGGCTCTTACATTCATCACGCTCTGCAGGATGGCAGGAGTTCCCGCTCGCTGGCAGTCCGGTTGGTATACGACTCCAGAAGGAGTCTTCTGCCATGATTGGGCAGAGTTCTACCTTCCATCCTATGGTTGGTGCTTTGCAGACTGCTCATTCGGAGGTGGTGCATACAACATGGGAAAGCTGGAGAGATGGCAGCATTACTTCGGCTCCGATGACTGTCTCCGTACACCATGCAACAATGTCTGCTGTGGAAGACTGACAGGAAAGAAGCGCTATGCCGCCGATCCTGTAGATTCACAGAGAGGGGAGGTTGAGACAGGAAGGTCATTCCCTAGAGAGGATCTCGAGTGGAGTGCCGAGACAGTGGAATTCGAGTATATGGACTGAAAGGAAGACGAGGATGCAACGCACCCTCGTCAACATGAAAACCGAAAATACAGCGTTCTAGCGCAGTGGCTTTCAGACTGAAAGCCTATATATGTTCCTCATGTCCTTTTCATCGAGGACACGGAAATTGCCTATCTTCCTCTTGCCCATGAATGAGCATTTCCTTGCAAGTTCATCGAGCTGTTCTTCTGTCGGCTCGATTCCTGCATCCTTCAGTGACAGTGGCATCTCGAAGGACCTGAAGGTCTCCTCGAACTTCCTGATCGTCTTGTCGCATGCAACCTGGGTCTCTCCCTCGATTCCCCATACGACTCTTCCGAGCTCTGCAAATCTCTGAGGCTTCTCCTTAGCGACGTAGCGTGCCCAGACAGGGAATATGATTGCAAGTCCTGCTCCATGTGCGATGTCGAACATTCCCGAGAGTTCATGCTCGAGCTGATGGCATGCCCAATCTCCCTTGGTATCGTTGCCAACTGCCATGAGGCCGTTGTGGGAAAGGGAGCTTGCCCACATGAGGGAGGCATGTGCATCGTAGTCCCATGGATTCTCGAGGCATCTTGCACCAGCTTCATATGCTGTCCTTATGAGAGTTCCCGCAAGGTTGTCCGTAAGGGAGTTTCCCTTTCCTGCATGGAAGAACCTCTCGATTGTATGCATTGCGATATCTACTGCACCGCAGGCAATCTGGTATGGAGGAAGAGTGTAGGTAAGCTCTGGATTCATGAGAGCGAACCTTGCCCTGCAGAAATCTGTGTTGCATCCGCGCTTCAGTCCAAGCTTCTCGTTGGTGAGGACGGATGAGTCGCTCATCTCGGAGCCTGCTGCTGCGAGAGTGAGGATTACACCAAGCGGAGCAGAACCCTTCGGCTCTCTTTCCTTTGAATAGAAATCCCATGGATCTCCACCATTGTAGAGTCCGTAGCAGATTGCCTTGGCACTGTCGATTACGGATCCGCCTCCGACTGCAAGCACGAAGTCGATTCCCTTCTTGCTGCAGAGCTCGAGTGCTTCCCTTACGAGGTCGATTCTTGGATTCGGCTGAACGCCTCCAAGTGTCTCATACTTGATTCCCTTCTCATCGAGCTGGTCTGTAACCTTCTTGATGAGACCTGACCTTACTGCAGACCTGCCTCCGAAGTGTACGAGTACCTTCCTAGGCTTGTATTTGACGATCTCGTCTCCGAGCTTCATCTCTGCGCCCTGCCCGAAGATTACATGGGTAGGTGTATAGTATTCCGATAGAGCCACTTATGCTTCCTCCTTTACAGATGTCCTTATGGAGATGTATTGCGCATCCCCTGCCTGCTATTGTAATCTAGATGCAGGCCAATGACATTGTTTTTCCGTTACAATCATTACGATAGCATGGGAAGACAGGGATGAAGTGACATAACGAGTTGCTTTTGCCGACTTTTTTCACAGATGTTTTCTGACGGATAATCGAAGGTATATGGAAGTTTTCGCTTTTTAGTAAGTATTTCGATATTTATTTATCTTTACAGTAGTTATCGTGATGTTTACTTACATAAACATAAATATTGACAATAATTGCCATTCAGAATAATTTCTTTTGTTGATAATTGGTCTCTTAAGGCTTAAGCTGAAGAGACAAAAGGAGTCTACCATGTACGAATTAGACAAATTCATCAAGGAACTGGAAAGGAAGAATCCTGCAGAGCCAGAATTCATCCAGGCTGCAAGCGAAGTATGCGAAAGCGTAATAGATGTCGTAAATTCAAATCCTGTCTATCTCAAGAACAAGATTCTCGATAGGATCGTAGAGCCGGATAGGGTCTTCACATTCAAGGTTGAATGGGAAGATGACAATGGGGAGATCCAGGTCAACCGTGGATACCGCGTACAGTTCAACAACGCAATAGGCCCATACAAGGGTGGACTCCGATTCCATTCATCCGTAACACTCGGCACATTGAAGTTCCTCGGATTCGAGCAGATCTTCAAGAACAGCCTCACATCCCTTCCAATGGGTGGTGGCAAGGGTGGTTCAGACTTCTCTCCAAAGGGTAAGTCAGACATGGAGATCATGCGTTTCTGCAGGTCCTTCATGACAGAGCTCCAGAAGTATATCGGACCGGACACAGACGTTCCAGCTGGAGACCTCGGCTGTGGCGCACGTGAGATCGGTTATCTATATGGTCAGTACAAGAGACTCAGAGACGAGAACACAGGAGTCCTCACAGGAAAGGGTCTTCCATTCGGTGGTTCCCTTGTCCGCCCAGAGGCAACAGGCTACGGTACAATGTACTTTGCAAATGAGGTCCTCAAGGCAGCTGGCGACACAATGGAAGGAAAGAGAGTTGCAATCTCAGGTTTCGGCAACGTAGCATGGGGTGCTGTAATGAAGGCAACTCAGCTCGGAGCAAAGGTTGTCACAATCTCCGGTCCTGATGGATACATCATCGACGAAGAGGGAATCTCAACTCAGGAGAAGTGGGACTACATGAGGGAACTCAGACTCAGCAACAACGATGTCGTAGCTCCATACGCTGAGAAGTTCGGTGCCAAGTTCGTTCCAGGCAGGAAGCCTTGGGAGGTTCCAGTAGACATGGCATTCCCATGCGCAATCCAGAACGAGCTCGGACTCGAGGATGCAAGGACTCTCATCGACAACGGTGTAAAGTACATCATCGAGACATCCAACATGGGATGCACAGCAGAGGCTATCCAGTACATCATCGGCAAGAGAGTTCCTTTTGCTCCTGGCAAGGCTGCAAACGCAGGTGGTGTTGCATGCTCCGGACTTGAGATGACTCAGAATGCAATGCACCTCTCATGGACAGCAGAGGAAGTCGACGAGAAGCTCAAGACCATCATGGTCAACATCCATGCTGCATGCATCAAGGAAGGCAGGGAAGCTGACGGCTATGTAAACTACGTAAAGGGTGCAAACATCGCAGGCTTCAGGAAGGTTGCCGATGCAATGTGTGCAATGGGCTATTGAGTAAGATGATAGGGGAAGGCCCAGATGGACTCTTCCCCAAAAGAAGGTCATGTAACCTCTAGTGAAGAAAGATGCGTTTCTGTCCCGTATATTCGGGAAGGAAGCGCATTTTTCATTTATTTCAGAATAGGTTTTCCTCGAAGTTGATCATCTCGGCGATGTGCTTTTCCATGCCGGGACGAGGAATGAAGCCAGGGTAGTATGTATCAGATCCATTCGACTGGAAGATCTCCATCGAGTCGATGTCCATCATGGTAAGTGGGCCGTTGAAGCCGGCTCCTGTATCGAGGTTTATCAGAAGTCCATCTTTCGATATATATGGCCTGTTCCTGACCGGAGTATGTCCTGTGATGATCCTTCTCTCCAGATGCTTCTGCCTGCCGTCCAATGTGTTGTAGAAGTAGTTCCTGTCCCAGGCAATCCTGTAGCCGGGACTTGTCCTGTCGTTCTCCTCATATGCATGGCGCTTGATACTCGCTATCTCCTCAAGCTCCTCTACTGTGAAGTCGGCAGGTCCTCCATGCATTATGAGGTCGTTTCCTGTCTTCAGGACATATGGCCAGGAGGAAAGGAACTCAGCATACATCAGCCGCTCTCTCTTTGGAGCCTTGTCGATGCTGGTGACTGTGTGGTTTCCACCCTGTCCAAGCCAGAGCAGAGGAGTCTCCCTGGACGACAGGTAGTTTGTAAGCCAGAAGTCATGGTTGCCGATGACTCCATGGAAGTTGCTCATGCTGTAGAAGAGTCTGAGACATTCAAGCGTCTCGGGATAGCCGTCAGAGATGTCGCCGACGAAGAACACCTCATCGTCGTAGCTGACCGATGCCTTCTCGAACACTCTCATGAGAGCTCGGTAGGAACCGTGTATATCTCCGATGACCAGTCGTCTTCCCATCTATTCCTTTCCCCTCAAGATAAGAAGATACCATGTTTTTCCTTCCCCTTCATCAATTTCCTTGAAGAAAGGGAAGGGGAGCATTGCAATGCAGTGCTCCCCTGAATGTTGCTTATATGTCTTGGACTATGGAAGCTCTACAAGCCTGCCATCGTAGAATGAACCATTCCCGTTTCTTGTCCAATGCTTCATGAAATCCCATGCAAGGCGTGCTTCCTCTGCCATGAATACGTGAGGTGACTGCCATACGCCGATGAATTCGACTACTGGAGCGCCGTCGATTTCTGCTGTGTATCTGCTGTACTTGCCATTGCCGAGTTCCTCGACCTTTCCCCTTTCCTGCATAGCTGTAGCAGGATCCAGTCCGTTTACTGTGAGGAACGGATCCACGAAGCTCTTCATTACCTGGTAGGTAGGAGGCATGGCACCGAAATCATACTGAGCCATCTGTCCCGTGCAAGGAGCAAGTGCCTTGCCCTTTTCTGGACTTCCTCCCATCATTCCTCCGTTCATGGAATATGCAGCGCAGAGCTCCGGCTTTTCATTGATTATTGTTCCACCGATCGTCATTGCACCAAGTGAGTGACCTGCTGCATAGATCCTCTCATCGTCGATGTCGTAGTGCTCCTTCATGTACTCGATGTCGTGTTCGAGATGAGCTATGGCATTGCTTGCCGGCCAGCCTGGAACTGGAGCCTTTCCTCCATCGGCCATTGTTCCCTGGACGAAGCAGATGATGATTCCTTCCTCGTCTGCTATGTCTGTCCATCTGGATTCACTGATGAGGTCGTTGAGAGCGGCACTGTTTCCGTGGAGGGCAAGTACAAGAGGTCTTGGTCCTTCAGGAAGGTTCTCCGGTACGTAGACGAAGAACTTGTTGTAGTGTGTCCTCTCCTTCATCACTGGATTTCCATCTGCATCGAGGATTGGCTTCCTGTCCCTGCCTGTCTGCACTTCCTCGAATGTCCATGTTGTGTCTTCAACTACAGTGAATCCCTTCATGTCCCTTGTGATGTTGTCCCTTATTGTTCCACCTGGATAGCCGAGATATCTTCCGTTGGATGAGAGGTACTCTGAGTAGAGTCTCTCGACATTGATGTTCCTGCTGAGCTTTTCAGTCCTGATGAGCTCTGGCTTCTCGGTTACATCCACCTTCTCGTGCCTGGCATTGCATGCGGCAAATACTGCAGCTGCATCTGCACCGGCTGTACCGTTCCTGTCGAGTGTGAATACAGGCATTGGAACATCACTGTTCCTGATCTCACCAAGACCGTCTGTATTGCCTGTGATGTATGGGAATGCATCCTCTGAGAGAAGGGATTCGAGTCTGGCCATATCGAAGGAAGGCATGTCGACCAATGTGAGGTTTGCATATGCTGCAGGATATTCTGCGGCTGCATAGAGAGCTGCCGTTGCACCTTCACCGTAACCTACCAGGGATACGCGGTTCTTGTCGAGTGAGTAGAAGGCGTTTCCATCCGGTACGCTTGTGCTGTTGATTGCCTTGAACACACCGTAGATGGCAAGAGGTTCGTTCCTCCTGTCCTCATCGAATGAGTTGTTCCAGGTTCCTTCCGGCTGGACGAAGGCAACTGCATACTTATGTACAGGATCCTTTCCTGCCGCTGCCATCCACTCCATTCCTATTGGGCCTGCTGCGAAATCATGGGCTGTCATTCCGTCTGGAACGAGGATGATGACTGCAGGGCTTCTTGTCTCTGTGCCTTCCGGGATGTAGATTGCATATTCGGCTTCTGCCTTCTGGAATGGAGTCGGTTCAGCTCCCTTCGGAATGGAAGGATCTGTAATCGATGCCTTCTGTTCGAGGAAGAGTCCTGTGTAGATTGCTGCATATGGATTGTTCGGATCCAGATCAGAAACCTTTGCCTCGAGATCTACTGGCGGGATGGTCTGACAGGATGATAATGTAATGAGTATCATCAGGAACGACAATACTGCTCTGAGCTTGTTTCCTTTCATCTGTTTCTCCTTTTATGTGATGAACTTTGCATAATTAGAACTATTCTATGGGCATGGATGTAAGTCAAATATATTTTTGCACAGAAATGCGTTTCTGTATGTTTTTCAGGTGGGTTTCAGGAGTGCAGTGCAGTCTGGATAATGGCCTTGGAATAGGGCTGGGGAGAGAGGCTGCCGAAACAGGTTGCAACATATGTGTAGATAATTTTAATTCGATATGGTGCATGTTGTAAGACGATGATGGAACAATGTTTCAAAAAAGGTCTCAAGTCGGTGCTTTTTTATCTCTTTACTCTATTCCAAGGTTGTCAATCAACACTACTTGAGATATGCTAATAATAGTGATTAGTCACAAGACCGTGTAAAACCACGGAAATACTATATTTTGGGAGCGTAACAAAAAATGGCAGACAAGAAAATGGTTACCATTGATGGAAACACCGCTGCTGCGCATATAGCATATGCATTCAGCGATGTAGCCGCTATTTATCCTATTACTCCATCCTCACCAATGGGTGAGTATGCAGAGCAGTGGTCCTCAACAGGTAGAGAAAACCTCTGGGGCAAGAAAGTAGACATCATGGAGATGCAGTCAGAGGCTGGTGCAGCTGGTGCAGTACATGGTGCTCTTGCAGCTGGTGCTCTTACAACAACATTCACAGCATCACAGGGTCTTCTCCTCATGATCCCTAACATGTACAAGATTGCAGGTGAGCTTACTCCTACAGTCTTCCATGTTTCCGCTAGAGCTATTGCAGCACAGTCCCTTGCTATCTTCGGTGACCATTCCGACGTTATGGCTTGCCGCAACACAGGTTTCGCAATGACAGTTGCTTCCTCAATCCAGGAGACAATGGATATGGCACTCGTTGCTCATCTTTCCACTCTTGAGTCTGAGGTTCCTTTCCTCAACTTCTTCGATGGATTCAGGACATCCCACGAGATCCAGAAGGTAGAGGAGATTTCCTACGACGACATCAAGACAATCGTCGAGGAGAAGTACATCGAGAGATTCAGAGCTAGAGCACAGCGCCCTGAGCATCCAAAGACAAAGGTTGCAGCTCAGAACGAAGACGTATACTTCCAGGGAAGAGAGACAGTCAACAAGTACTTCGATGCAGTTCCTGCAATCGTCCAGAAGTACATGGACAAGGTCTACACAATCACAGGCAGACAGTACCACCTCTTCGACTATGTCGGTGCTCCAGATGCAACAGACGTTGTAATCGTAATGGGTTCTGCAGCTGACACATTCGACTGGGCAGTTGACTACCTCAACGAGCGCGGCCACAAGGTTGGTCTCATGAAGGTCAGACTCTACAGACCATTCTCCGCTGAGCACTTCGTAGCAGCTCTTCCTGAGACAGTAAAGAGAATCGCTGTTCTCGACAGGACTAAGGAAGCTGGTGCAGTAGGTGAGCCACTCTACCTCGACGTTGTAGCTTCTCTCGATCTCATGCACAGAGAGGGCATCAAGGTCATCGGTGGTAGATACGGTCTCTCCTCCAAGGACTTCACTCCTACACACGCTAAGTCTGTATTCGACTTCCTCGCTTCTGAGAAGGCACACCACGACTTCACAGTTGGTATCAACGATGACGTCACAAACAGATCCATCGACATCTGCGATCCAATCGACGTAACTCCAAAGGGAGTAGTTTCCTGCAAGTTCTGGGGTCTCGGTTCCGACGGTACAGTTGGTGCAAACAAGAACTCCATCAAGATCATTGGTGACAACACAGACCAGAACGCACAGGCTTACTTCGCTTACGACTCCAAGAAGTCCGGTGGTATCACAATCTCCCACCTCAGATTCGGAAACAGCAACCTCGATATGCCATGGCTCATCGACCACGCTGACTTCGTAGCTTGCCACAACCCAGCTTACATCGGCAGATACGATATGCTTTCCGACCTCAAGGACGGTGGCGTATTCCTCCTCAACTCCGCAATTCCTTCCGACGAGGTATTCAACCACCTCACAAGAAAGATGCAGGAGCAGATCATCAACAAGCACATCCGCTTCTACAACATCAACGCTCTTGAGATTGCTAAGGCAGCAGGTCTTGGTTCAAGAATCAACACTGTAATGCAGGCTGCATTCTTCAAGATTTCCGCAATCCTCCCAGAGGAAGAGGCAATCGATCTCATCAAGAAGTATGTAAAGAAGACATTCCTCAGAAAGGGTGAGGACGTTGTAAAGAAGAACTGGGCAGCTATCGACGGCGCATCTGACGCTCTCGTAGAGGTCAAGGTTCCTTCCGAGATCACAGTTTCCTACGAGCCAAAGAGACTCATCCCAGAGGATGCTGACGAGTTCACAAAGAACATCATCGAGCCAATCATGCACCTCGAGGGAAACAACATCCCAGTTTCTGCAATGAGCTACGATGGTTCCCTCCCAACTGGAACAGCTAAGCTCGAGAAGAGAGGCGTTGCAGCATTCATCCCTCACTGGGATTCCACAAAGTGTATCCAGTGTAACCAGTGTGTACAGTCCTGCCCACACGCAGCTATCCGCGCTAAGCAGATCACACCAGAGGATATGGAGAAGGCTCCAGAGACATTCCACGCTATCAAGTCCAACACAAAGAACGACAGAAACCTCCTCTTCAAGATTCAGGTCTACCCAGAAGATTGTCAGGGATGTGGTGTATGTATCGAGGCTTGCCCAGCTAAGGAGAAGGCTCTCGAGTTCAGGACACTCGTTGAAGAGAGAGAGGCTGGTGAGACAGCTAACGCTGAGTTCTTCGAAGACCTCACATACGACAACCTCGATGGCCTCAACATGAACACAGTCAAGGGACTTCAGTTCAAGCAGCCACTCTTCGAGTTCTCCGGCGCATGTGCTGGTTGTGGTGAGACACCATATGTCAAGCTTCTTTCACAGGTATGTGGAGAGAGAGCAATCATCGCTAACGCTACAGGTTGTTCTTCAATCTACTCCGGTACATTCCCAACAATCCCATACACAAAGAGACAGTCCGATGGCAGAGGCCCAGCTTGGGGTAACTCACTCTTCGAGGACAACGCTGAGTATGGTCTTGGTATGAGACTCGCTGTCGATTCCAACAGATCCCTCCTCAGGATCAAGTGTGACGCTCTCCTTGCTCTTGGCTGCTCCGATGCACTCAAGGCTGGTATCGAGAAGTGCTACACACTCTGGGACAACGAAGGTGAAGAAGGCTTCGCAGCTCAGAAGGAAGTCCAGGCTCTCCTCGCAGCAGAAGTTGCAACAGAGGCTAACAAGGAGACACTCGCTAAGGTCATCGAGCTCCAGGATTACTTCACAGACAAGGCAGTCCTCATCATCGGTGGTGACGGATGGGCATACGATATCGGTTACGGTGGTGTAGACCACGTTGTTGCTTCCGGCAAGAACGTTACAATCATCGTTCTCGATACAGAGGTCTACTCCAACACAGGTGGACAGGCTTCCAAGGCAACACCAATCGGTGCTGTAGCTAAGTTCGCTAACGCTGGTAAGCAGATCGGCAAGAAGAACATGGGCTTCATGTGCATGTCCTACGGTCACGTTTACGTAGCATCCTGTGCTCTCGGATACAACAGACAGCAGGCTCAGAAGTGCCTCCAGGAAGCAGTTGCTTACCACGGACCTTCCATCGTATTCTGCTACGCTCCATGTATCAACCACGGTATCAACATGAGATACTCTCAGGTCGAGGCTAAGAAGGCTGTTGAGGCTGGTTACTGGCCACTCTACAGATTCAACCCAGAAGGACCAGAGGGCAAGAAGTTTACTTGGGAGACAAAGCCAGCTACAGGTGATTACGAGACATTCATCAAGGGCGAGGTCAGATACGCTTCCCTTTACAAGACAAACCCTAACCATGCAGACGAGCTCTTCGCTAAGGCAGCAGCCGACGCTAAGGAAAGACTCGCATTCTACGAGAAGTGTGGTCAGGTCATGGGCGAGATCCTCTAATAGGAAATCCGCATGAATCCAATAGGAGGACGCCGGAAGGCGCCCTCCTTTTTGTTGACTTCCAACAAAGAATAAGGCCTGCCAAATCTTTGGCAGGCTTTTCTGTGCAAGGGAGTCTCTGTGTAAAAAATAGAGCTACCTATGGCTAGGTAGCTCAGCAAAGGGGGTGTGGAAAGGCTTATTGTTACCACACCCATATTCTATCACAAATATCTAGAATAGAAAGAATTATTTTGACTTCAGTACTCCCTGGCGATAAATCTACCATTTACTGGAGCCTGTCAGGTAAAATGCAACGAACTGAAACATTCAAATGGCTTTTCCATATGAATTGTCCAATTACTTTTCCTCCTGGAAAGTGAAAAGGGAAGGAGCATGTCCTTCCCCCTCTGCATCACTTCCTGTAGATCGACAGGATGCTGTCGAGATATCTTACAAGCTTGTTCCTGTAGGAATCCGGTGCGATTACCTCGACGGAGGTTCCGGACTGTATGATCCTCAGCATGAGCTCGATGGAGTTCTCTGCACTGAATGAGCAGTAGTAGTTTCCATCCTCCTGCTCGCGGCATTCGATGTTTCCATGGATGATTGTGGAGAAGCTGTTAAGGGCTGACTTCTCCTTTACCTTCAGGGTAAGTGGGATCATGTCGATTGCATCGTAGTGGTTCTTCTCTGGATTGCTCTTGAACGGCTTGAGGTTATCTGGAATCGTGTATGTCTCATCCAGCATGATTGCATTCGAGATCAATGTGATGTCGATCGTGACGATATCTGTCGTATGGCGGAGTCTTCCTGTTACTGTGATAGGGATCCTTCCAGATGCCTCATCCTTGAATCCGATGAAGTAAGGGGCAATCTCGATCTCTTCAGGACCATTCTCGGTTTCCTTGATGATGCGTGCAATACGGCCTGATACCCAGCAGTCGATCAAGACCTCGAGTATCTTGTTGTATGTACTGTTCTGGTTCTTGTGCTCCTCGATGTTCTTGTCGATCTGGTCGGCAAGCTCCATTACGTTGTTTGCAATCTTCGGGGCGTATGACCACATGTTCATTCCGAGCTTCCTCAGCCCTGAAGCAAGATGAGGATTCTGGATATCCAGGTTGTTGACGAGCATCTCTGCACTCATGTTGAAGGCAAGGGATTCGTAGATGGAGAGCTGTTCTGTAGTCTCATCTTCCTTTGGTTTGATCTTTATCAGATTGTTCTCTTCGTAAAGTTCAATCTTCTCTGCCAGCTCTTCGACATAGCGGGATATTGTGGATCTGTGCACTCCGAGGCGTCTTGCGATTTCAGCTCGTCTCAGTCCCTCTGGATGGCTTCTCAGCAATAATTCCAGCTGTGCTACTCTTTCACCTTTCATTGTGTGTTTCTCCTTGAATGTAACTAAAAGTGTAACACATATATTCTTTTAGTGTGGTATTTTTGTTGCAGTTTGTTTCATCTTGCTAAAAGATTGGTAAAGATACCGATTTTATTATAATATCTAGCTATGAACGAAGAATTGGATAAGCTTGAAATGAAGATATGTTACCTTGAGGACCAGAATGCGGTCCTCAATGAAGTGGTAATCGAGCAGGGTAAGGAAATCACCAGACTCGAGGTGCAGCTGCTGAACCTTGAAAAGAAGGTATTGGAGCTGATTGAGGAGAACAGCCCGGACAGGCCGAGCCAGCGTCCACCTCATTATTGATAATCCTACTTGTGGATCCAGGAGGATACTGCCTCGAAGAGGAGGGTATCCTCTTTTTCTGTCTCCTTCCTCATGATTCTCTGGGCTACCTCGATTCTCTCCTCTGACTTCTCGAGGAAGATTGTCTCGACCCTGATCTCATCATGGGCATAGGTCTGCTGTATCCACTGTACATCCATCACTGATGGTCTGAACTCATCGAGGAATTCCTCTCCCAGTGCTTCAGCGAGCCATCTTGTGTAGATGATGTTGTTTACATGCCTGTTTATGTCGATGTCGTAGTAGTGTGGGTGGGGAGTATATGTCTTTCCCACCTCGACTGCCTTGAAATCCTCCCATCTTGGAAGCTTTGGAAGGGCTGGGTCCTTGAAGTGGGCGCTCTCGTCGGGAGCAGGAAGCATGTTCTCGATCTCCCTTGGTCTTACAGGTCTCATCTTCCTGGTGTCCATGAGGACCCAGTGGGTCATGGCCTCGAAATAGAGTTCTCCACCGACATAGCCTTCGACAGCTCTTGGACAGTTCAGGTGATATCCCTTCTGTGGCCAGGAGACCATATCTACATCATCGAACCAATGCGGGATCCTGTGGAAGTCCACATGGCTTCTTGTCACGATCCATGTCCATCCCAGATCCTTCTGCATCTGCTCGATGGAGAGGTTCTTCATATGTGCATGAGCTCCTCCCATCTCCTGGATAGCGGAGAAGAAGAAGGTAAGGGATGCATCGTTGAACCTGTCGCAGTCTGCAGCCCTTACTCCATATGTATCATAGGATACGTCGTTCTCGTCGACTCTGATCATGATCTTACTGCCCTGTAGAAGCGGAGAGTGGATCTTCCGTACTTCCTCTCGTCCTTGAACTCGAAGCCTGGAATCTCCTCTGGCCATGCACTCTTCTCCTCCTCTGGATAGTGGATGATGAAGAGTCCTCCGTCCTTGACGATATGGTAGTCTGCGATCTTCTTCGCAAGTTCGACCTTTCCTTCCATATTGAATGGAGGGTCTGCATATACATAGTCATATGAATGGATGCACTGTGAAAGGTATCTGTTTACGTCCATCATGAAGAGGCGCTTGTCCTCTTCGACGAATGAAAGGTTCTTCTCTATTGTCGTCTTCTTGCCCCTGTCCATCTCTACAAGGTGAATTGGGCTTGCTCCACGGCTTGCAGCCTCGATGGCTACGCAACCGGATCCTGAAAAGAGATCGAGCCAGGAGCATCCTGTGAGGTCTCCAAGGATCGAGAAGAGGGATTCCCTCATCCTATCCATGGCAGGACGGATTACGCCTGGAGGACAGACGACATTTCTTCTTAAGTATTTACCACCTGTTATTCTCATGAATCTAAGATTAAAGGTTATTTGTTTCCGTGACAACCTTTCTCAGTATCGCATTCTCTCCTTTTATGAGGCCACGGTCCTCGAGGACTATCCTCTCGGCTTCTTCCTTTGCCCTGTTGATGAGTTCATAGTCCTCAGTGAGAGATGCATACTTCAATGAGATGAATCCGCTCTGGCGTGAACCTACCATGTCTCCAGGTCCCCTTATCTCGAGGTCCTTCTCTGCAATCTGGAAACCGTCATTGGTCTTCTTGAGTATCGAGAGTCTCTCCTTACCTTCGTCTGTAAGTGATGAGCCGAATACGAGGAAGCAGTAGGATGCAAGGTCCGACCTTCCGACTCTTCCCCTGAGCTGGTGGAGGGCCGCCAGTCCGAATCTCTCTGCATGTTCGATTACGATCACTGTTGCATTTGGTACGTCGATACCGACTTCCACTACCGATGTCGAAACGAGGTAGTCGAGCTCGTGGTTCCTGAATGCATTGAGGATCTCCATCTTCTCATCGTCCTCGAGCTTTGAGTGGATTATCCTGGACCTGTAGCCAGGGTATCTCCTGCTGAGCTCATCGTACATCGTCGTTACGTCCCTGAGTTCGCTGTCCCCTTCGTCCGATATCCTTGGATAGACGAAGTAGGCCTGGTGACCTCTCCTGAATTCCACCTCGATTGCAGAGAACATCTCCTCACGTCTGGATTCCCTGACGAGGTGAGTGACTACAGGCTTTCTTCCCGACGGCATCGTATGGATCGTGGATATGTCCTGGTCTGCAAAGACAGTGAGTGCCAACGACCTTGGAATAGGAGTTGCTGTCATTGCAAGCATGTGAGGACGCCTGCCCTTCCTGAGGAGGGTATTCATCTGCTCGACTCCGAAGCGGTGCTGCTCGTCGATGATTACATAACCGAGATTCCTGAATTCGACATCTGTCGAGAAGAGTGCGTGGGTTCCGATGGCAAGGTCGATCTCTCCTGCCTTCAGCTTCTCTATGAGGAGCTTCCTCCTCTTTCCGGATACCTCGCCTGTGAGGAAGCAGATGTTCACACCAAGTGGGGAAAGAAGCTCCGATGCCTTCTCAGCATGCTGTAGTGCAAGAAGTTCTGTCGGTGCCATGAATGCAACCTGCTTTCCCTCTGCTATGGCATGGAGCGATGACATCCATGCAACGAGTGTCTTGCCGGATCCTACATCACCCTGGAGAAGCCTGTTCATAGGTCTCTCTC
>SAMEA104404103__coassemble_1446_pt1 | contig 14431 bp, 11 predicted proteins | sample SAMEA104404103__metabat2_low_PE_027 | metagenome-assembled genome bin SAMEA104404103 (sample SAMEA104404103) | Balaenoptera acutorostrata
GAAAGAGCCTGCGATTCCTTCAGAAGCATCATGCTGAATGCCCCACATGAGACGAAGCTTGCTGCAATGAGGAAGAGCTATGATCTATCCCAAAGGAGACTCAGCATCGAAAGCGGTGTATCGCTTAGGATGATCTCTCAATACGAACAAAGAGAGAAGAACATCAACAGGGCTGCATCCTCGACGCTCCTGTCTCTTTCCTCTCTCTTCTCATGCAACATAGAGGATCTCATGGAACCGATCCCCCTGACAGATGAATATTGATCCTACATTCCGTGCTTTCTGAGCCATTCCTCATCGTCTTCGTTTAGATCTGTATCGACATTGCCTGGATCCTGGCGCTCCTCTTCGCGCTTTTCCTCCAGTGTCCTGTCGATTTCCTTCTCGACATCTGCTGAGATCTCGAGAACCCTATCACTTCCATCAAGAAGCATGGGAATCTCACCATTTACAAGGGCAAGTGGATTCCTGTCGTTACCGGCCATGAAACCATCTCTTGTCTCAGGATTCTCAAGATAGGCTATTGTCCTCTCACATACATCCTGTCCGATTACAGCACCTGGAGTGAACATGCTCTTCTGGATGCCGAGCTGGAGCGCAGCAACTGCCTCCTGCCAGAAGCCGAAGTGCATCTTTACCTGAGCTAGGTGCATGTATGGATCTGCAAAATTGTAGGAAGCGTTCTTCACCATGGATGTCAGGATCTCGCTTGCCTTCTTCCATGATCCCTTGAGCATATGCTCTACAGCTGTTAGATCCTTCAGGGCTGGACTCATTGTCCACTTATCCTGATCTCTGAACTCAGCGACAAGGGATGAGAAATCATCAAGCTTGCCAGCCTTCAGATAGAAGGTGCATCCATTGATGTAGAAGTTCTTGTCCCTGTAGGAACTGCTTCTGGAGCGGTCAGTAAGCTCTACAGCCATGTCGATGTCTCCATCGAGATAGTATGAAAGGGCCAGCTGGATGCGCGCCTGGTTCACAAGGCTTTCATCCTTACTGTGCTTCTCTATGTCATGAAGGCATTCACGTCCTTCCTTCTTATCCCCATGCTGGATGAGAACAGCTCCTGCTGTAAGCATCTTCTTGTATGGAATACCGGCCTTCAGGGCCTTCTTGTAGTTCTGGATGATCTTCTCAGCCTTCGCACTGTCCTTGTTGTAGATCTTGTTGTTTGCGTCGGCGTAGTAGAAGGTTCCCCTCTTCAGATAGCAGAGTCCGATGATGCAGAGCACCATGATGGTCAGGGTGACACTATGAGGAAACATAGGGAACATGACCAGAGTCAACATGACTACAGCCAGGAGTATTGTGAGAATGCGATTCAGGTTCTTCAATTCAACTTACCTCTTGGATACATTATATTTTCTTCATCGTCTCTACTCAATGAACAAGGGTCGGCAGAACCGACCCTTATGATGTAGTTTCGTACTTACTGTCAGCAAGCGAATCCAAGTGCTCTTGGAAGTGCAAGTGAGATAGCAGGTACGAATGTTACGAGCAGGAGACCGATTACCATTACTACGTAGTATGGCATCATTGCCTTTACTGCCTTCTCTACGCTTATTCCGCCTACTCCACAACCAACGAAGAGTGCAGAACCTACTGGAGGTGTGCAGAGACCTACTGCAAGGTTGAAGATGAGTACGACACCGAACTGTACAAGGCTCATTCCAAGAACGCCACTTACGATTGGTGTAAGGATTGGAGTTACGATGAGAATGAGTGGAGCCATGTCCATGATGCATCCAAGAAGAAGGAGCATGATGTTGATCAGCAGGAGAAGGATCACTGGCTGATGGCTGATTGCAAGGAGTCCGTTTGTGATGAGTGTAGGAACCTTCAGAAGTGCAAGGAGGTAACCGAATGCACCGGCAGAGGCGATCAGTGAGAATACCATGGCAAGTGTCTTCACAGTGTTGAAGAGAAGCTTTGGAATCTGCTTGATCTTGAGCTGTCTGTAGATGAATACGGATACGATGAATGCATATACACATGCAATAGCAGCGGACTCTGTAGCTGTGAACCAACCTGCAGTTACACCGACGAGGATGATTACTGCCGTAAAGAGTGCGAGTATTGCATCGAGGATGATCTTCATTGCTTCCTTGAAGGAGTACTTGTCTCCCTTAGGGTAGTTGCGGAGCTTGGATACGACAAAGCAGACGATGAGCTGAAGTACACCGAGCATGATACCAGGGACGATACCAGCCATGAAGAGAGCTCCAACGGAAACACCACCGGCGGCTACAGAGTAGATGATCATGTTGTGTGATGGAGGAATGAGGATTCCCTGACAGGAAGATGCTACTGTTGTTGCAACTGAGAACTCCCTGTCGTAGCCACCCTTGACCATCATTGGGATCTCGATGGAACCGAGTGATGAAACGTCGGCTACAGCAGAACCTGAAAGATGTCCGAAGAACATGGATGCAAGGATGTTTACATAGGCAAATCCACCGCGGAACCTACCTACAAGTGCATTGGCTGCATTGAGGAGCCTGTCGGAAATACCACCGGCGCCCATGATCTCACCAGCGAGAACGAAGAACGGAATGGCCATCAAGCTGAAGCTTTCGATGGATCTGCTCATCTGCTGGATGAATGCCATGAGTGGAACTCCCATGTAACCGAGAGCAAGACATGAAGATACTGCAAGTGCGAAGATTACAGGCATCTTGCATACGAGGAATACTACGAAGGATCCTAGAAGGAGCCATATTGCTGGATAGTTGTACATTAATTGTTACCTCCTTCCTTGAGAGCCTTTTTCTCTGCTTTCTTTGCAGCCTGCATCTCCTCAAGGATCTGCTGGTCTGTCTTGCCATCGCCCTGTGACTCACCTTCGATTGAAAGGTGTCTGTACTTCCTGAGATTGAAGAGGCTGATGATGGCAAAGTACATGATGAAGATTCCGGCAACCGGCATGAGCATATACTTGATACCTGCTGGCCACTGGGTAGCAGGAAGAGTGCTTCTCATTGCGTTCTTTGTAAGAAGGATTCCGTAATGGCAGAGGATGTATCCGAAGAAGATGGTTGCAACTGTGTTGAACTTCAGGAAGAATGTCTGAAGCTTCTTAGGGAACATGTTGAAGAATACTGTAATTGCGATATGCAGATCCTTCTCTACACCTATGGCCATACTGATGAATGCAGTCCAAGCCATCAGCAGGAGTGCAACCTCCTCACTCCACATGATCGAGCTCTGAAGTACGAGACGGCTGAATACCTGACAGCTGACGATAACGACGATTACCAGAATTACCAGCTTTGCAAATTCCATGAGTACACGGTAGATGCAATCCATTACGAATGTGAAGGCAGATAGGACAACCTGCCACCACTTCATACCTGGCTGAGCAATCTGGGAAGGAATGGATTTGAACCATTCAGAGATCTTTTTTCCCATAAAAAATTTCTCACTCCCGTTTATAAGATTTTTCTCAAGTTAACCAAAACCCGTTTTTGCAGGGAACCGCGATTGCTCGTGAGTCCCTGCAAAAACAATACCGGGCAGGGGCCCGGTATTGATTCTAGGCACCAAGTGAACTACTTTGTCTCCTTGATGGCCTGGATGATGTCCTCGTAACCCTTGCCGTATGTAGCATAGAGAGGATCCATAGCTGCCTGGAACTTCTCCATCTCGCCTGGCTTGAGCTCTGTGATAACTGCACCACCTTCTCTTACCTTAGCCTCGGATGCTGCCTCTCTTTCAAGCCAGAGCTCGCGCTCCTTGATAGCGGATTCCTGAGCACACTCAGCGATGATAGCCTGGTCTTCAGCAGAAAGCTTGTTCCATGTGATCTCGGAGCACATAACCATCTCAGGTACTCTTGTGTGAGCATCGAGTGTGTAGTAAGGAGCTACCTCGTAGTGGGATGTTGACTCGTATGAAGGCCAGTTGTTCTCTGCACCGTCGATAACGCCAGTCTGGAGGCCGGAATAGACTTCACCGTAAGGCATTGGAGTAGCCTTTGCACCGAGAGCTGCAACCATGTCCATCATGAGGTTGTTTTCCTGGACTCTGATCTTGAGACCCTTGAGGTCTGAAAGCTCGTCTACAGGTCTCTTGGAGTTGTAGAAGTTTCTAGCACCACCGTCGTACCATGCGAGACCGATGAGGCCCTGTGGCTGTACGGAAGCGAGGAAGTCCTTGCCGATTGGTCCATCGAGAACCTTCCACATCTGATCGTATGATGAGTAGAGGTAAGGAAGCTGAAGGACGTTGAGGCTCTTCTCGAACTCTGCGAGTGGGGAAAGGGAAACTCTTGCGAAATCTACAGCGCCGAACTGGAGCTGCTCGATAATAGTCTTCTCGTCGCCGAGCTGTCCACCGTGGTAGACTTCAATCTTGATTCTTCCATCAGTTCTCTCTTCAACGAGCTGTGCAAAATATCTAGCTGCTTCTGTTGTTGGGTAGTCGTATGGCTGGTTGTCGGCATATCTGAGTACCATTGGACCAGCTGCCTTAGCTTCGGATTCACCGTTAGCGAACAGCATCATTGATGTTGCAGCAATGAGAATCATGAGGAATGTGAGTGTCTTTTTCATTACTATATCTCCTTTTCTGCGGCAAGCCGCAAATTTTAAAAAACCATATCACCGAGGTCATCATGCAATGTACACACGATATTCACCTCATACCACATATTGTAAACAAACATGCAATTATGTCAAATTTTATTTTTCATATTCCAAAGTAAATCAGATTTACGGTATTAAATACGTAAATCCTTATATAACAAAAACTTAACGCATTCGTAGATATTCCTATAAGATATAAACCTTCCTTAAGTGAAATATATTTTGTTGACTTAATCAACTAAATCCTCAGAGGCATCATGACTTGATACCCCTTCTTGGTGAAAACTTCATCGTCTCACCACAATCGGCACACATATCGAATATCGAGGCAAAATATATCACCAATAATATAAGAACTGCAATATCCAATAGAAAGGGCCCTGGAGAACAGGGCCCGGAACAGACATCAGGAACAACACGCTACACAGCAAATCCAAGTGCACTAGGAAGAGCAAGCGATATTGCAGGAATGAATGTTACAAGCATCAGGCCAAATACCATTACCAGATAGTAAGGCATCATTGCCCTTACCGCCTTCTCAACACTGATCTTGCCTACTCCACATCCAACGAAGAGTGCAGAACCTACTGGAGGTGTGCAGAGACCTACTGCAAGGTTGAAGATGAGTACGACACCGAACTGCACAAGGCTCATGCCGAGAACCTCGTTCACGACAGGAACAAGGATTGGAGTTACGATGAGGATGAGTGGTGCCATATCCATGATGCAACCAAGAAGCAGGAGCATCAGGTTGATCAGAAGCAGCAGTACAATAGGCTGGTCGCTGATCGATACAAGTGCATGGGTGATCAGGGAAGGAACCTTGAGGAGTGCTAGAAGATATCCGAAGGCTCCAGCTGCTGCGATGAGGGAGAATACCATTGCAAGCGTCTTGACGGTATTGAAGAGAAGACGTGGTACCTCCTTGAGCTTCAGCTGCCTGTAGACGAATACGGAGATGATGAATGCATAGAGACATGCAATTGCTGCAGACTCTGTAGCCGTGAACCAACCTGCTGTTACACCGACAAGGATGATTACCGCCGTGAAGAGTGCAAGGATTGCATCGATTATGATCTTCATTGCCTCCTTGAAGGTGAACTTGTCTCCCTTAGGATAGTTGCGGATCCTGGACATTACGAAACATACACCAAGCTGGAGGATTCCAAGCATGATTCCTGGAACGAGTCCTGCCATGAAGAGAGCTCCAACGGAGACACCACCGGCTGCTACAGAGTAGATGATCATGTTGTGGGATGGAGGAATCAGGATTCCCTGACAGGAGGATGCAACTGTGGTTGCCACGGCAAACTCCCTGTCGTAACCGCCCTTGACCATCATCGGTATCTCGATGGAACCGAGGGACGAAACGTCAGCTACTGCAGAACCGGAAAGATGTCCGAAGAACATGGATGCAAGTACATTTACATATGCAAAGCCACCACGGAATCTACCGACGATTGCATTAGCTGCATTGAGAAGCCTGTCTGAAATACCACCGGCTCCCATGATCTCTCCAGCAAGTACGAAGAATGGGATTGCCATCAAGCTGAAGCTTTCGATGGAACGGCTCATCTGCTGGATGAAGGCCATGAGAGGAATTCCCATGTATCCGAGAGTGAGACATGAAGAGACTGCAAGAGCGAATACTACAGGCATCTTACAGAGAATGAATACTACAAAGGTTCCAAGCAGGAGCCAAATCGCTGCATAGTTGTACATCAGGCTCTACCTCCTTCAGCCTTGGCCTTCTTCTTTTCAGCCTGCATCTCCTCGAGGATCTGCTGGTCTGTCTTTGCATCCCCATCCTCGATTCCCTCGATGGCTGCATGTCTGTACCTGTCAAGGTTGAATAGTCCCAGGATGGCGAAGTACATGATGAAGATACCTGCAATAGGCATCACCATGTACTTGATGCCGGCTGGCCACTGGGTTGCAGGAAGAGTGCTCCTCATTGCATTCTGTGTAAGCAGGATGCCATAGTGTATGAGGATGTAGCCGAAGAAGACAGTTGCAACTGTGTTGAACTTGGTGATGAACCACTGCACCTTCTTAGGAAACCAGTTGAAGAATACGGTTATGGCTATGTGGAGCTTCTTCTCCACTCCGATTGCCATACTGATGAACGCCGTCCATGCCATCAGGAGAAGTGCGACCTCTTCACTCCACATGATGGAGCTATGCAGGATCAACCTACTGAATACCTGACAGCTGACGATTACAACGATTACAAGGATTACCATCTTGGCGAATTCGACCAATACCCTGTAAATGCAGTCCATGAAGAATGTAAAGGCGCTCAACACAACCTCCCACCCCTTCATGTCTGGCTTCCTGATCTCTCCAGGAATGCCGTGGAACCATTCTGCCACAGCATTTCCGGAAGAAGAGGAAGACTTCCCAGTTCTTTCTGTTTTCATAAAAACAAGACTCCTTCAGACCCCTGAGCCGATTAACTGCCAGCCAGAGGAAATGTTGATAATCCCATTCAGCCTTCCCCATATGTCCAGTCTACAGGAAATGGCTGCTATGATACTTATGTCCTTCGGTATATATTTCATATTAAAATACAAATAAATACCTACACTACATACATTTACGTCAGTTCATACCTTGGTATCATAGATTATATTAAGCGCTAGATTAAGACTGTGTTAATAAAAGTTGGAGTGTATTAAGAAAGTATTAACTTGTTCATATCTTCATGAATATGTATCGCCAAACATAATTGATATTGTGTTTTCCATAACATGAAATAACCTATTGCTACGGATTCCCGAAAGGAATCCAGCAATGAGCTTAAGACTGATAGGGGCCGCCTTGAAGCGCAGATTCTGACCTCATACCTTCCGTTACCATATGGATCAGCATCATTGACATGAGAAGCAAGCTCTGAGAACATTGGAAATCGGGAGAATCGACATGGCAATACTGAAATCATGTGCAAGAGGCAGGAATACCAGGACCATCTATCTTTCCATACCTGAAAAGACATCAAAGGAAGACATTGACGAATTCCTGGAATACCTATCAGAAGGAAATGACTACAGGGTCATATACAGGGACAGGAAGACACCGCTATCCCCTATAGTGAAGAAGGAAATACTTGAAGCTGATGAATTCGGCGTTGCCGTCACTTCAGCTCTCACCGACAAAGACAACAGGACCCTGAAGGAAGACCTTCCATTCCTGAATGAACATGATAGGGAATTCAGCTGCTGGCTGATCAGACCTGAGGACACCCAATACAGGACTTACCTCAACAAGGCCCTCTTCCCATCAAGCCAGATAACAGAAGAGGAAAAGGAAAGGGTATCTGAGCTTCTAGACAAGGCAAGACAACTGGGGGACAGAAGAAAATACAAGGAAGCCATCCAAGAGCTTAATGAAATAAAACACATCTTGGATGTAACAGGTCCTGAATCTGATACAGAACAGATCCACCTGGTAATGAGAAGTTTCATGACTGCAGCATCCATCATACTATCCTCTGGTCAGGTCACTGGAGCAAGGGAAGAGTACAGGGATGCAGCAACCTGCATGGGCAGACTGCTTACAGAAGAGAACTATCCAGAGGTAAGCCAATTCCTTGGTGAAGCATGTGCCAACCTACTGGACTTCCTACTTCGAGATGGAGAATTCGAAGATGCATTGGAAAACTGCAACGAAGCATTGGCTGATCTGAACATGAAGGACCACGACCTTTTTACCCAGGAAGCACATATAATGGCATGTCAGGCAATTGCCTTCTCAGGACTCGGAAGGAAAAAGGAAGCATTCGAAGTACTGGAAAAGCTGAATAAGGCAATCCACGGAATTCCTCCATTCATGGCAACAGGTTGCATAACCAGCTACATCACCGCAATGAACATCGTTAATGAAAGCACAGGCAGAAAAGCTGCATCCAGGAAACCAAGCGACGAAATAGAAAAGCTCTACGAAAAAGGAAACCAGCTATTCTTCAACATGCATTGGTCAAAGGCAATCAACGCCTTCATCGAAGCTGATGAACTGATCGATGAATACGGTGCAAGTGGAAATACCTATGACATCATGGTAGATATCCACGTAAAGATAGCATATGCATGCTACAGGAACAGATCCAGGAAGAACACAGCTGCAACGCTGAAGATTGCATATGATGATTTGAAGGAATACAAGAGTGAACTTCCTAAGTATCAGGATCTGGACCGTATCCTCTTATGTGTCCATGCAGCTTTGGAGTATGCAAACAATGCAGACCTGAAGAAATGGTTCACACTCTTGGACCATGCATTCACAAACCTTCTGAAGGATACATATCTCAATGACATTCCTGAGGATGACAGGGTATGGAAAACCTTGGACGATGCCAGGAATCAGCTGAACGATTACCTTGACAACTGATCAATCAAAACTGGATTATCGTCAATTTCCTGAGATCTTGACGATAATCCACAACCTTTACACTCTACCGAGCGCTATCTCCCCATCAAACTCCAGGTTCACATCCTTGTGTGTTATGAGGATCCTTCCTCGCTCATCTTCCCTGAGGATTTCCTCAAGCTCCATGCAGGCATCCTTATCAAGATGGTTAAGTGGCTCATCGAGAATCAGGAAATCTGAGTTCTTCAGAAGAGCTCTAGTGAGAATGACCTTCTTCTTCTCGCCTGGGCTAAGCCCCCTACCATCCCTACCGACCTTGTAATCGATGCTCTTCTCGAATCCTAGTCTTGTTAGGATTGCTACTGCTCTCTCTGTATCATCTGTAAATAGGTTCTCGCCTACTGTTCCACTGAATACTACAGAGTCCTGCTCTGCAAGTGAGACAAGGCGTCTCAGGTTCCTCTCACTCAGATTGGTTCCTTCCCCTTCAGTCACATAGCCTGAGTCCTGTCTGTAGAGACCCGAGATTATACGGATGAAAGTGCTCTTTCCTGCACCATTCTCACCAAGGAGTCTATAGCATCTGCCCTTCCAGAACTCAGTTGAGAAACCATCGAGGATAGGCTTATCTGAATCGTAGCGGAAGTCGATATCATCAGCTGTAAGTACAAGAGCCTCCTCAACTCCAGTATCCTCATCGCTTTCACTTTCCCCATAGAAGATCTCGATGTTCTTGCGAACTTCACTTCTAGCTCGGAGTGCACTGAACCATTGGGCAATCTCAGAATAGCAATCCTTTACGGACTCAAGCATGAGCCAGCCAGCAAGAAGCTCACCGGGAGTGAGTCTATCGAGAGCTATCATCAGAATTCCCCCGAAGAGGACGACTATCTGGATGAAGATCTCCAGAAACCTCTTTGATGATTCCATCGCGCTTTCGAATCTTATTCTCCAGTTGATGTTCCTATCCATCCACTCATTCAAGGTGTCCATTAGAAGGTCCCTGTAGAATCCAGTCATTCCCCAGCTTCTGAGCCACTCGGCAGTAGGAACGACTCTCTCCTCGATTCCCCTTCTCACTCCATTGTACTCATGACCATATTTCTTGCTCTTTCCCTGGTTCCTACCTGTGAGTATTGCCCTCAATATGAAAAGCATTGGTACAAAGACAATAAGGGATGTAAAGATGGTAGCTCCCTTTCCTAGCAGCAGGAACAGGAAGACTATGTATGCCACAAGTACCAGTGGAACTGAGTACAGCTGGCATGTGCTGTAGCAGAACTCAGCATCGGCATCGACTCCCTCTACAAGTGCTCCCGTTCCATTCTTTTCGATGTCCCTCAAATTCTTCTTCATGTATTTGCCAACCAGGAATGCATCATATCTATATCCATTCCTTACAAGGAGATAGTTGGTAATGAACGCTGTGGCTGGCACAACAAGTACAGAGAAGAATATCGAGAGGCAGAGATATGGAAGCTTCTGCATTATTGCCTCTTTATCGAGGGACAGAAGGCTATCTGCCATTCCACCAAGAAGGTATGCACTGATTGTAGGAAATGCAACTCTCATAAGTGTTCCGAAGAACATCACTATCATGGGAGCCTTCATGAAACGAAGACAATCCTTTGTTATGGTTCTATCTTCCATGAAAAACACCCTCCTCCAATAGAAGAGTCCTATCGAATCCTACATCCTCAAGTCTCTCATCATGAGTACAGACCAGGATTGTCTCCCTTCGACTCTTCAGTTCGTTTACCAATACCTCGACAGACTCTGCATCTACATGGTTGGTCGGTTCATCCAGGATTAGGAAGTCGGATTTCCTTGAAAGAGTCAAGGCAACATACAGCTTCTTGCGCTCACCTTCCGACATATCACCGATCTTCTGGTTCATGAGGTCGTTCATATGGAATAGACTCAGAAGTCTCCTAAGATCCTTTTCATCGCACTTACCTGTAAGAAGGACCTTGGAAACAAGATTCCCTGCAGTTACCGGCATTACAGGATCTTCCTGGAAGGAGAAGGCGATATCTCTTACCGCTCTCTCCATAGTTCCACTGTCTGGATCGATTATTCCGATGAGTATCCTCATCAGAGTCGTCTTACCTGAACCATTATCACCTATCAGCCTAGTACTTGAGCCCTTTGGGAAATCAATGGATATTCCATGCAGAATCTCAACTCCATCAAAACTCTTCCTGACATCCTTCAGGCTTGCATCCATCTCTCCAGATGGAATCTCCTCACGCTTATCCTTCCACTTGCCGAGTCTCTCGATTGCTTCATCGCTCAGAAACCCATAGATGAGATAATCCGTAAGCTGATAAAAGGACGAGAGTGCTGTAGTAGACATTACAACCATCAGAGGAATGGATAATACATCCAGCCTTCCCCAGAGTGCAAAAGCTCCGATTACCAGGTACATTCCCCAGGAGAAGACAGAATTCACGAACTCAGAGACGATGAACTCAACAGTACTTGTACCTTCAGCCTTCACGCCACACTTCAGGACAAGCTGGTTGCTCTTACGGAATCTCTCGACGAACCATATCTCAACTCCATACGCCTTGATTGTTCCAGCTCCATTCACGCCTTCCTCCATCCAGTCTGTGTAGGCCTCGGTTACGCTCTGCTCCTCTTCATAGTTCTTCTTGGCCCATTTCTCATAGACAAGCTTCGGTATGAAGCTCACTGATGATATAGCAATTACCACTAAAGATAACATCCAATCTCGGTACAGAATGATAAAGAAGGATATTGATATCGAAATGGAACAGCCAATGATCGATGGGTATGCTTCCCCATACCATTTGCTCATATACCAGGTATCATTTTCAGCCCGCCCATCGTAGGCTCCACTGGTTTCACAGGATAGGTTGTCAGCAACAACCATCTCCGAAAACACTCCACGCCATCTATCCTTGGAAACGATGTCGGCACGGTTTCTTGCCTTCGTTATGAGATAATCCAGGGCAAATACCACCAGTGCGTATATCACTCCGAATGCAGATACGACAATTCCATCCTTCCACTTCCCCTCAAGGGCAGTCTCCAGAAGACGTGAGACAAATAGCGATCCTCCCATCAAGGACAATGACTTGAATGAGTAGCTAACTATTGCAATATATGTAAAAGGCTTCCATACAGCCTTCACTCTTCTCTTAAGCTCAGTCATTTGTTTTCCCCTTGCATCTCTGATGCAGTTCAGACGAGATTCCATGAAGATGAGAGACATGAGTATTCCCTATCCATGGAACATACGAATCAAGACTCAAGAGATCTTGAATCACAGAGGACAATGGAACTCAAATTGGATTATTGATGTATAACAAGGCTATGAGGTGTCAGCATCACTCTAGGACAGCATTGTTTGCAGATACGAAGACATAATCATCCTTCATTGGTATTGATTCCATTTCCTGCAAATCACTTCCTGGACATCTTCCTCCAGCCTCCTTGGTTTACACCGCGAACTAGAGACAGTATTGCACCCAAGATACGCAAACGCAAGCTATATTTTCTCGAGTCAGCTTTCTTTCCATGCTATATTTATCGATGTGTAAAAAGGGGGAAACAGAATATGAAGGCATTCTCATCGATATCAAGCACATTCCTTTCCATGGTATTTCCAAAGAAGGATTCCACAATTACAGCATACATAGCATTATCTGAAATCCCTGAGAGTGTAGCACTCTGCTTCGATAGTCCTACTGGCCTTGTCGAGAGACGTGAGATGGTACTCGACAGGAAGGATCGTAATGCTTACTGGTATTCCCAGGAGATGGACATCTTCAACTCCGACGAGCTCTTTTCATACTTCTTCTGCATACGACCCAAGACTGGTGAACCACTCTACTACGGCAAGAACGGTCTCAAGCGTTGGGCACCGAAGATTGCAGACAGGTTCATACTGACGCCGGGCGTTAGCTATCCCGAGTGGATAGCAGGACGCACCTGCTATCAGATACTGCCAGACAGGTTCTGCAATGGAGACAGCAGCAATGATTATGAGGATGGTGAGTACTCCTTCGATGGTGCCGAGGTAAAGACGATGAAATGGGGAGAGAAGCCTCTCTACTTCAATGAAGGTAGGTGCCTTGACTTCTACTCGGGAGACCTCAAGGGAATGGAGGAGAAGCTTCCATACCTGAAGGATCTTGGATTCGATACCATCTACATCAATCCAATCAACAGCAGCCTCACAATCCATAGATATGACAGCATAGATTTCTTCCATGTCGATGAGCATCTAGGAGGCGATGAGGCCTTCGAAAGCTTCATGAAGAAAGCCCATGAAATGGATATGAAGGTAATCGTAGACATCTCCATAAACCACACAGGAACAGCCCATCCCTGGTTCATCTCAGCAAGCACTGAAGAGGACTCGCCATATCGGGAATTCTACTACCGAAACGAAGATGGAACATTCAGGTATTGGCAGGGAGTTCCAACGCTTCCACAGCTAAATTACAACTCACAGAAACTGAGGGATATCATCTACAGGAACGTTGATTCCTGCATGCAGAAATACCTACAGGAACCATACGAGATAGATGGCTGGAGAATGGATGTAGCACCGGAAGTTGCAAGAGCTGGCAAGGACCAGATGTCTCATGAAGTATGGAAGGAACTCAGGAAACACATCAAGAAATGCAAGGATGATGCATACATCCTGGGAGAGGCCTGGGATGACTCGAGAGAGTATCTCCATGGTGATGAGTGGGATGGAATCATGAACTACTATGGAGCAGGAAGACCTCTCAGAGCATGGATGGGAGAAGAGGATAGGTTCCTATCGGATGGCTGGGGACACAGCCCTAAGGAGATAGAACCACTTACATCCCATGAGATGATCTCATGGCTTAAGGATGGAATGAACACTACAGAGGACCAGAGATGCTACATGCAGATGAACCTGATTGATTCCCATGATACTCCAAGGCTACATAACCATAGGGTTCTTATGGATGAGGACAGATATTTAGGTACCATATTGGCACTTTACATGCTTCCTGGTATGCCTAGTACCTATTATGGTGATGAAGTCAAAATAGATGGCGAAATGGGCTCTGTAGAGATGAGCAGATATCCTATGGAATGGGATGATAAGAGGCAGAATACCACTTGGAAAGCATGGTGGCAGAAGCTGGGAAAGATCCGTAAGATTGAAGGCTTTTCCCTTTCAGCTACAAGATTTATCGAGATAGATGATGAATGCTTTGCAATCGAAAGGATCATGAGGGATAAGACAGTTGTTGCCATCATCAATAGAGCAAAGAAAGACAGATCCATAACACTTGATGACTTCTGCCTAGGCACCTCCTACACCACTCTAATCGGAAACCTAAGAGAGGTTGAAGGGAAGATATGCATTCCTGCAGGCTGCTCTGGTGCATTTCTTGTTAGGTAAGCTATAAAACACATAAAATAGAGACATACTATAAAGAGGCGCAAAAGAATTTGAACGCCCTGACAGT
>SAMEA104404103__coassemble_1572_pt1 | contig 13548 bp, 11 predicted proteins | sample SAMEA104404103__metabat2_low_PE_027 | metagenome-assembled genome bin SAMEA104404103 (sample SAMEA104404103) | Balaenoptera acutorostrata
GAGAAGCTTTCGATGATGAGGCGTCTTATTTCCTCCTCCGTTGCCTTCCTTGTCCTGTCATTGCATCTGCTGTATACACCGTCGGTGGAGATTCCGACCTTCCTGATGAAGTATGGCGTCATGTTTCCCCTTTCGATATTCATGACAAGAGTCCTCTCTTCATCCATTTCTACGAAATCGAGTCGGATGTGGCTTAGAGGGCTGGGGGAGATGCTCTCTTCAATCTGGGACTTGAGGATTTCCGGCAGTCCTTCATCCTTTTTTCCCGTCGGAATGCAGATGCTTCCTCCATCGCTGTTGAGGAAGCTTATGATTGTCCTCAGTGTACCTTCCTTCAGTCTTCCACTTGTTTCGCTGATGCTGCAGAATTCGATGATGCCTGATTCTCTCATATCAATTCTCCTATGCTGTCTTGAGATTAGCATGGATATGGATATCAGTCAAATGAACGATTAATGAAAGAATACATGGGTGTTTCAATGAAAGAAATGCCGCATCTCATCTGAAATGCGGCGATCTGAAAACCTATCTGTTCTCTGCCTTCTCCATCTTGGATTCCTTGATGAGCTGAGTCTTGAGTTCTCTCAGCCTTGAAGAGAGGGATACCTTGTAGATATGTGGGTTGATCTGTCTCTTGTAGGACTTGTCGAACTCGGAAAGGAGTTCTCTTGCCCTGTTCTGGATCTCCCTGATATTTGGCTCTGGATAGAGTCTCTTTCCGTTCTCCATCTTCTTTGAGAGCATTGGCTTGAAGGATACGTAATCCTTCTTCCTCATCATGAAGTAGTCCTGGGTTGAGAATGGATGGTAGAATGGAATGTTTGCGTTTCCATCTATCTCCTCCTCGTCCAGTGTGATGAGGTCGGCAAGTGCTGAACCGAACTCGTCGTAGAAGCGGTATACCTGCTTGATTCCAGGATTTGTCGTCTTCTCGTAGCTGTTGGAAACCTTCATGGTTGGCTTGAATACACCATTCTCTTCCTTTGCTGCAAGCTTGTAGACACCGTTCAATGATGCCTGTGTTCCGCCTGTAACGAGGTGAGTGCCGATTCCCCAGCTGTCGATAGGGACATTGTCGTTTACGAGGTTGAGGATGATCTCCTCCTCGAGGTCGTTGGAGACGCAGATCGTTGCGTCCTCAAGTCCTGCTTCATCAAGCTTTCTCCTGATTGCCTTAGGAAGGTAGTTGAGGTCTCCTGAGTCGATCCTGACTCCGATCCTCTTTCCCTTCTTCTTCATCTCAAGTCCGATCTCGATTGCTGCATCGATTCCGGAACCAAGTGTGTCGTAGGTATCGATCAGAAGTATGCAGTTGTCCGGATAGAGCTCGGCAAAGGCACGGAAGGCCTCTACCTCGCTGTCGAAGCTCATGATCCATGAATGGGCCATTGTGCCTGCAACCGGAATGTCGTATTTCATACCTGCATATGTATCACTTGTTATCTTGGTGCCTCCGATGAACGATGCACGGGCTGCGGAATGTCCTCCGTCTTCACCCTGGGCACGTCTCAGACCGAATTCCATGATGGCGCCATGTCCCTTTGTCGCCTCTACCATGCGGGAAGCCTTGGTAGCGATGAGGGACTGGAAGTTGATGTTGTTCAGGAGGAGGGACTCGATGATCTGGGCATCGATCAGTGATGTCTCGATCCTTACGAGTGGTTCTCCCGGAAATGCTGGAGTACCTTCATCGAAGGCATATAGGTCGCCTTCGAAGTGGTATGTTGAAAGATAATCCAGGAATTCCTTCTTGAATACACCGAGACTTCCGAGATACCTGATCTCCTCCTCTGTGAACCTGAGGCCCTGAAGCTTTGTCATCAGTTCCTCGAGTCCTGTGAAGATTATGTATCCACCATGGAACGGATTCGTCCTGTAGAACATATCGAAGACTACTCTTGGATTGTGTTTCTTGAGAAAGTAGCCTTGAGCCATTGTCAGCTCATAGAAGTCTGTAACAAGTGCTGTTGTCATATCTTATTTCTCGATCCTGTCAAAACCGCAGAATGGAACAAGGATCTCTGGGATGCTGATGGATCCATCTTCATTCTGGTAGTTCTCCATGATTGCAACCATTGCCCTTGAAAGAGCTACAGCTGTACCGTTGAGCATGTGGACGAACTTGATCTTGCCGTCGTCATCCCTGAATCTGATGTTGAGGGATCTAGCCTGGTAGTCTGTGCAGTTGGATGTGGATGTAACCTCACCGTACTCGCCATCCTCGCCTCTTCCCGGCATCCATGCCTCGATGTCGAACTTCCTGTATGCAGGAGCTCCGAGGTCGCCTGTTGCTGTGTCTACTACCCTGTAGGCAAGTCCAAGTCCTGTGAAGATCTCCTCCTCGATTGCGAGGATCTCATCGTGGAATCTCTCGGACTCCTCCGGTGTGCAGTAGATGAACATCTCGAGCTTTGAGAACTGGTGGACTCTATAAAGTCCCTTGGAGTACTGACCTGCGCCGCCGGCCTCTCTTCTGAAGCAGTGGCTGAGTCCTGTCATCTTGATAGGAAGGTCCTTCTTGTCGAGGATTGTGTTGGAGTAGTAGCCACCGAGTGTGATCTCAGCTGTTCCTACAAGGCATGTACCTGTTCCCTCGAGAGTGTAGATGTTGCTCTCCTCTCCTCTTGGGTTGAAGCCGATTCCGTTGAGGATCTCCTCCTTGGCGATGTCTGGAGTGATGAATGGTGTGAAGCCGTGCTTCATTACGATATCCATTGCATATCTCTCGAGAGCCATCTGGAGGATTACTGCCTTGTTCTTGATGTAGTAGAACTTCTGGCCGGAAACCTTTGCGCCGGACTCGAAGTCGAGGATGTCGAGGCTCTCGCCGAGCTCTACATGGTCCTTTGCCTTGAAGGAGAACTTCTTAGGCTCGCCGACGAACTTGATTGCGAGGCTGTCCTTGTCTTCCTTTCCGATTGGAGCCTTAGGGGAAGCGTAGTTAGGGATTGTCCTTGCTGCCTCGTTGAACCTGCTGTCAAGCTCTGTAAGCTTGGCCTCGAGTTCGGAAAGCTCGCCCTTGATTCTCTTGCCTTCCTCGATGAGGCCCTGTCTTGTCTCAGGATCGAGCTTGCCCTTCATCTTGGAAGCTGTCTCGTTCCTCCTTGCCCTGAGTGCCTCAGTTTCCTGAAGAACTGCGTATCTCTCGTCCTGGATTGCAATGATGGAATCGAGATCCACATTCATGTAACGGTTGTTGATGTTGCTCTTGATCTCGTCGTAGCGACTCTTGAGCTCCTTGGTATCAATCATCTGATATATCTCCTTGGGATTTATCTTCGTATTCTTATGTAGGGTAGGCCTTATCCTTTCATTCGGCCTACATTACCACTTTATGTCTCCGTGCAGCTGTCCTTCCGTCTCGAGTTCGGGATATCCCTTGTGCCTCAACACTTCGTACACTGCTATTGCCACCGTATTGGATAGGTTCAGCGACCTCCTGTCATGAAGCATCGGAACGCGAACCGATGTTTCGGGATGCTCCAGCAGAAGCTCCTCCCTGAGTCCCCTGCTTTCCTTTCCGAAGAGCAGGTATACATCCTCCTCGTCCTCGTATGGAACATCTGAGAAGATGTGCTTTCCCTTTGTGGTGAAAAGGAAGAGCCTGTCGTCTCCATGGGCCTTGAGGAACGCCTCCTCGTTCTCCCATTCGATTATCTCTACATCTTTCCAGTAATCCAGTCCGGCGTGTCGAACTGCCTTTTCGGATATATCGAATCCCAGTGGATGCACAAGGTGGAGCCTAGCTCCAGTTGCGGCACAGGTTCTTGCGATATTTCCTGTGTTCTGCGGAATTTCCGGTTCTACAAGTACTACGTTCAACATACCTATTGTTATATGAGAATTGGCTGTTTTTTTCAACCTTCCAACCTTCGAACCCGCCTTAACAAAGGCAAGATACTCTGTTAAGCTTCTCCCTATGGAAACGTTGAAAGTAATAGTCCTTGGAATAATCCAGGGAATAACAGAGTGGCTCCCGATATCAAGCACAGGACATATGCTCCTTGCTGATGAATTCATTCACCTATCAGGAAGCGATGCCTTCAAGAGCGTATTCTGGGTAATCATCCAGCTTGGCTCGATTCTCGCTGTCCTTGTCCTCTACTGGAATACCCTCTCCCCATTCAAGAGGGACAGGAAGGAGCGCAACGCCTGCTTCAATCTCTGGGGCAAGGTACTTGTCGCTACAGTGCCTGCCGCCATTGCAGGAGTGCTTCTCGATGACCTCATCGATGAGAAGCTATCCGTGTGGTATGTAATTGCATTTACGCTGTTCGTCTACGGTGTACTCTATATCATCCTCGAGAGGAAGGTGAAGATCCCGAAGAGGATCGATACGATCGAGGATGTGAACTACATGGATGCATTCAAGCTTGGCATGTTCCAGATGCTTGCCCTAATCCCTGGCACTTCCCGCTCCGGCTCCACGATCCTCGGAGGAATCCTCCTTGGATTCGACAGGACCGTAGCTGCGAAGTTCTCATTCTTCATGGCTCTTCCTGTAATGGCTGGAGCATCGCTTCTGAGACTCCTCAAGTCCGGATTCAACTTTACAGGATCCGAGTGGGCACTCATGGGAATCGGTACATTCGTTGCCTTCATCGTGTCACTTGTCGTAATAAGGAAGCTTGTGGATTTCGTAAGGAACCACGACTTTGCAGGATTCGGTGTCTACCGCGTAGTCCTAGCTGTAGTTGTCGTCCTCTACTTCAGCTTCCGTTAACCTTCGGGCTCTCACCAGGTGGGATCCCTTCTTTCCAAGCTCGAGAACGATCTTCTCGAGCTTTCTTTCTCTCTCGCCCTGTTCGGAGAAGAGGTCTCTCTGCTCGACCTCTTCGCCTTCATATGTCTGGGCTAGGGTGAGGCCAAGCAATCTTACACCCCTTGGCTCGTACTTCTCCTTCAACAGTCTCAATGCCGTATTGTATATTTCCCTTGTTCCATAGAGAGGTTCAGTAGGGGTAGCCTGTGCATTTATCGTGGTGAAGTCTCCGTAGCGGATCTTTATCTGTACTGTCCTTGCTATTACCTTCTCATCGAGAGACCTGAACTGCAGTTCTTCGGCCATACCGAAAAGGATGTCCTTGATTGCATCGAAATCGTAGATGTCTGGCCAATATGTGGACTCCGTGGATATCGAATGCGATTTAGCCTCTCCCTGATATATCCCTGGGTCGATTCCCCTGACAGCCTTGAAGAGAAATCCTGCAAGGTTCCTGCCAAACATCCTTGAAAGTGTCTCCTCGGGAAGCTGCCTTATCGATTCCGGAGTCCTGAGTCCCCTTGCCCTGAGTCTTTCCAGGGTTGCACTGCCGACTCCCCAGAGCTTTTCAAGTCCTATCTGGTCGACGAGTATCGATTCCTTTCCAGGTGGTACGATCGTCAGTCCGTCCGGTTTCCTGTAATCCGATGCAAGCTTCGCAACGAATCTCGATGATGCAACTCCGATGGATACTGTAAGTCCTGTCTTCTCGTAGATCGATTCCTTCAGGAGCCTTGCCGCCTTTCCCGGAAGTCCATGTATGTTCTCCATCCCGGAGTAGTCGAGGAATGCCTCATCGATGCTGACCTGCAGGAATCCAGGAGCGAAGGCGCGGATCATATCCATCACTTCCCGGCTCTTTTCCTGGTATCTTCTCATTCTCGGAGGAATCACGACAGCATCTGGGCAGAGCTTCAGTGCAGTTGCCATCGGCATTGCAGAATGCACTCCGTACTTCCTTGCCTCGTATGAGCATGTCGATGCAACGGAACGCATGCCACGGCTTCCTATGATGACAGGCTTGTATCTGAGGCTTGGGTCATCTAGGATCTCTACGGATGCGAAGAATGCATCGAGGTCGATGTGGAAGAATACCGTTGACATAGCATGATTATATACCATAAAGGGACAGGGCGTACCAAGTAGATGTATTTTTGATGAAATAGAAAGTCAAAAGGAATCTTTTCTGCTATCATCTAAGCTATGGGAAGAAAGCTAAGGACATTATTCATGGTACTGCTGCTGTCGGCAGGGTCCCTCTCTGCCGCCGTATCCTATGGACTTGCGAACATAGGGGAGTCGGCTCTGCATTCATCTTCCTATTCGGGACGCATCTCCGATGCACTCCTGAATCCTGCTGCACTGCCTCTCATCGAAGGAGACCATGTATTCTATGTCGATGCGATACTCTCGGAGGCATGGGACCTCGATCTCTTCGGAAGCGAACCGATGCCGGGCCTGCAGAACCTGAAGAGCGAACTTACATTCAGCTTCTTCTCGAGAAATCTCTCCCTTACAGCATCCTCAAGTACATATTTTGCCGAGCGTCAGCTCAAGGGCAGCGATGTTACCTACAACATCTACAATGCACTCGGCATCCAGATAGACTGGGCATATGCATTTCCATATGTATCCATCGGCATGAGGATCAAGGGAGGAAATGCAACGATCCGTGAGAACAAGACCATCCTTGGTCCAATCTCCGCAATCGAGAATGCATTCTTCTCCCGCTTCGATACACTCAAGGGAAACGACTACTTCTCCATAGGTGTTGCAATAAGAGGGGAGGTTGGATTCTTCTCTGCATCCTACATGATCGATGAGATCGTCAAGATCTCCGATGTGGATGGAAACCTATCGGTAGGATGGGACAACATCCTCGATTCCATGAGCTTCTCCATGTCCTTCAGATATCCGGAGTTCACCAAGCGAGGAGACCTTAATCTCCTGAGACCAAGGGCTTCCGTATACTGGAAGGGAAATCCAGCTGAAAAGGTGGAGTTCGGCATCAATGGGGAGCTGCAGCTTCAGCTTCTTCCTACATGGGACATGTACATCAGCCTTGGCTACATAGAGAAGAACCATTCACTCTTCCACTTCGATGGAACGAATGGACTGTTCATGACAGGTATCGAGCTCACGACGGACTTCATGTCCATCAAGGTGATGTTCAATGTGGATACTGCAAGCTGGGACAGGCTCTATCCATCCCTATCCATTGCATTCTTCAGATGATCATCTCTTAGGCAGCCTGAGTGTGAACTCGGATCCTTCACCTAGAGCGCTTGTAACGGTAATCGTTCCGTTATGCAGGATCGCTATGTGTCTTACGATCGAGAGTCCAAGTCCCGTTCCTCCGGATGCACGGGACCTTGCCTTGTCCACCCTGTAGAATCTCTCGAATATCCTGACCTGGTCACGTGGGTCTATTCCACATCCCTCATCCTTGACGGAGACATATAGCCTATCCTCCTTCTCGTAGGTGCGGATCTTCACCTTGCTCTGCTCCGGAGAGTAGTTTATCGCATTGATCACCAGGTTTGTCAGGGCCTGGACGATGAGGGACTCGTTGCAGATGATCTCAGTATCGGTTGTCTCTATCTCGATTGTTATGTTCTTCGACTGGGCCTTGTAGAGAGTGTATGAAGTGACCTCCGAGAGGATGCGTCTTATGGATATCTTCTCCATCGACGGGAGGATCTCGGACCTGTCGAGGTTTGTCAGCAAGAGGAGGTCTGTGAGGATATGCTCCATGTGGGTCGAGTTCTTGTGGATGATGTTTGCAAAGAACTTCAGCTCCTCCGGGGATAGCTTCTCATCCTTTATCGTCTCGGAGAATCCTACGATTGCAGTAAGAGGTGTCTTCAGCTCGTGGGAAGCGTTTGCAATGAAGTCCTGGCGTATCATGTTCAGGCGCTCTTCCTTCGTTACGTTCTTCAGTGTCAGGAGCATCTCACCGTCTTCTGTGTTGCGGATCCTTATGTTGAAGACCTGCTCACGTCCCTTGCCGTAGAGTCTTGCCTCCTCTCCGAGATGGGACTTGTAGAAGATTATCCTGAAATCCTCCGGTGTGGAGTTGTCTCCCGAAGCAAGCATCTCTATGGCCTTCTTCAGCCTGGATGATGGAATGAGGTTCCTTATGTCCCTTCCTTCTGTGGATGTTCGGAATATGTTCTTTCCGGCCTTGTTCTCGAAGATGATGATGGCATTCCTGTCCAGCAGGAAGATCCCGTCCTCCAGAGAGTCTATTATGGCACCTAGATTCTTCTGCATCATGCTTCCTCCGACCACTTGTATCCGATGCCCCATACTGTATGTACATGGCTTCCAAGCTCTCCAAGCTTCTTCCTTATTCCTGTTATCTGTACGTCGACAGACCTCTCTGTCACTGCATACTCCGTCCCCTTGATGTTCTCGATCAGTTCCTTCCTCGAGAATACCTTCTCGGGGTATTCGACAAGTGTGAACAGCAGGTCGAACTCCGTTACCTTCAGGCTTAGTGTGGTATCGTCGATTCTTGCAGTCCTTGTCTTCTGGTCCAGAGTAAGGCCAAGGGAGGAGACCATGTCATGTGGCTTCTCATCCTTCTCGATTCTCCTGAGTACTGACTTTACCTTGGCTATCAGGACTCTTGGGGAGAATGGCTTTGTGATGTAGTCATCCGCTCCAAGTTCGAGTGCCGTAACGATGTCTACATCCTCAGTGAGTGCGGATGCGATGATTACAGGAAGCTTCTTCTTCTGGCTTTCGTATCGGATGTACTTCAGTATGTCGAGGCCTCCTATCTCAGGAAGCATCAGGTCGAGTATGACAAGGTCTATATCCTCTTTCCTGATGAGTTCCAGTGCGACTCTTCCATCCTCTGCCTCGAGGTAAGTGTAGCCTGCGTTTCTCAGGTGGAACCCGAGAAGCGTCCTGATATCATAATCATCTTCAACAACCAGTATCTTCATGATTCAGATTCTATCATCAAAAGAGCTCTATAAGAATAGCTGGAAGGCAATACACTGATGTCTACACATGGTATGGAAGAAGTTCTGCACACCTTGATGTCTACCATGCTGATGGAATTTTCCTCCATCCTGTTTTGGATTTCCTGAAGAACTGGCAGGAAACTTTTTGGAGTGATAGGCCCATTCTGTTGTAGATTTCTGCAAATCCCAGCCTCCCTCCTTTTCAAGCTACAGGGAAGGGTGTATCCTCCAATTATGGTAACAATGTTATCATTATAGGATTGAAGAGATATGTACCACAAGAAGGGAACTTTGGAGAGGATATTGATTGCAGCCGAGAACGAGTTTCTCGAGAAGGGCTACCAGGGCGCAGGCCTCAGGGAGATAGCATCCGATGCCGATGTCACGACGGGAGCCTTCTATCGTCACTTCAAGGGAAAGAAGGAACTCTTTGCCGCCCTTGTGGACGATGTCTATACCCATATCATCCAGATGTATCGTGATACTCTCATTGAATTCTTCCGTCTCTCGCCAGAAGAGCAGACAGTGAACATGAGCGCCTATACACGAAGAGCCGTGGATTCCATGACGGATTACATCTATGAGCACAGGAGCAAGATGAGACTCATCCTCTCATGCAGCGAGGGGACGGACTATTCAGACCTTGCCGAGGTTCTTGCATCTATGGATGAAACTGCAACCGATGACTTCGTGGATGAGAGGAAGGAGGCTGGAATCGAGATGAATCCTGTACATAGTGAACTGGAAAGCCTGCTTACAAAGGGAATGTTCACGACATTCCTTGAACTCATAGGGAAGGACCTGCCAAGGGAGGAGATGAGGGAATGCTCGAATGCACTCCTTGATTTCTACGAGGCCGGATGGTGGAAGATCATGGGAATCTAGTGTTCCCGTGTTTTTTTTGCATGAAAATAAGTTAGCGATAACTAACTAAGTGATATAGAGGGACTATATGGATAAGAAGAAAGGAAATGACGGGATGAAGGGTCTGCTGAAGTTCGCTATCGAGCAGAAGGCTTCCTACATCCTCAGTGTATTGCTTGCAACGCTTGGAGCGGTATGTCAGGTAATGCCTTATCTTGTGATAGCGTCTTCGATAGGGAAGATGCTTTCTGGAATCAGGGATTTCAACGCCTATCTTGCAGACGGTGGAATGCTGTTGCTGCTGTGGCTGCTTAGGGTTGTACTCCATGGACTGTCTACAAGGACATCGCACCTTGCAACATTCCGTGTGCTTGGAGACATCAGGAGAGCCTCTCTTGAGAAGCTCGAGAGGATGAGCCTCGGAGATGTCGAGGAAAGGGGATCCGGAGACCTGAAGAACATAATCTGCGAGAGGATAGACAGCGTCGAGACAACCCTTGCACACATAGTTCCGGAGGTATCAGGAAACCTGATTGCCGTTCTTGGAATGCTTGTCTACCTGTTTGTCCTCGACTGGAGGATGGGGCTTGCCTCCCTTGCAACCGTACCGGTAGGACTTCTGTTCTATGCATTGATGATGATCGGATACGAAGGACATTATGGAAGGTGCGTGAAGGCTACCAAGGAACTCAACGATACTGCTGTGGAGTATATCGGTGGAATCGAGGTCATAAAGGTATTCGGTAAGGCAAGGAGCAGCTACGAGAGATTCGTAACAGCTGCCAGGGAAGGGGCGCAGAGCTACATAGACTGGATGAGGACATGCAACCTGTATTTCACCTTTGCACTCAATGTAATGCCTGCGACACTGGTATCGATCCTTCCAATCGGCGCATATCTCTATGGAAAGGGCTCCCTTCCACTCGATAGCTTCATCGAGATACTGATCATTGGAATGGGCCTGATATTTCCAATCCTGCAGATAATGAGCTACTCGGATGATATGGCCAAGCTTGGTACAGTCCTTGGAGAGGTTTCATCGATCCTTTCAGCCAGGGAGTGCGAAAGACCTGGAAATGACAGGGCATATCCGAAGGACAACAGCATCAGGCTTGAGGATGTGCACTTTGGATACAGCGACAAGGAAGTGCTCCATGGAGTGGATGCTGAATTCAGGTCCGGCTCCGTCAATGCAATCGTAGGTCCATCGGGTGGTGGAAAGTCCACGATGGCAAAGCTCATCGCATCGTTCTGGAATGTGGATTCGGGAAGCATCCGGATAGGTGGAGTGGATCTCAGGGACATGAGCATGGAGACATGTGAAAGCCTATTTGCATATGTATCCCAGGATGGATTCCTATTCGACGATACGGTAAGGGAGAACATCAGGATGGGACGCCTTGATGCAACGGACCAGGAAGTGGAGGAAGCTGCAAGGAAATCCGGCTGCTATGATTTCATAATGAGCCTTGAAGACGGCTTCGATACAATGGTCGGATCCAGTGGGTCGCACCTCTCGGGCGGTGAGAAGCAGAGGATCACGATAGCTCGTGCCATGCTGAAGGATGCCCCGATAATAATCCTCGATGAGGCAACTGCATATACGGACCCTGAGAACGAGGCGCTCATACAGCAGTCCGTTGGAAGGCTTGTGAAGGGAAAGACATTGATAGTCATAGCCCATAGGCTTTCGACAATTACCGATGTGGATGAGATCTGGGTTGTCGATGATGGACAGATCGAATCCCATGGCAGGCATGAGGAGCTTCTGGAGAAGTCCACACTGTACAGGAATCTCTGGAACAGCCACATAAGCATCAAGGATGGACTTGAGGAAGGAGGTGCTGAAAATGTTTGATGTGATAATGAAGTTCTTTGCCTTCTGTTCTGAAGGAAACAGGAGGAAATTCCATAAGTCCATATTCCTGGGAGTGTTCTCCTCCCTGTTCTCTGCAATGAAGATCCCAGCAATTGGTTATGTTCTCATGAACATCCTGGACGGTACATTGGACAGCAGTGTGGTCTGGGTTTCTCTTGGGCTGATGCTCCTTTCGGTGATCGGCACTTCGACGATCAAGTACTTCTCCACAATCCTCCAGACGGAGGCTGGATATGATGAGGCTGCAATGAAGCGTATCCAGATAGCTGAGCATATGAGATATATGCCTATGGGATACTTCAACGAGAATTCCCTCGGCAGGATTGCAAGCACTACGACGAATACCATGGAGAATCTCTCGGATGTAGGAACACGAGTGGTTCTCATAGTCTCCGAGGGAGTACTCACTACCTTGGTCATCGCCATCATGGTATTCCTCTTCGATTGGCGTATTGGACTCATGGTATTCATAGGGCTTCTTCTCTTCTCACTTGCAAATTCACTTCTCCAGAGGAAGGCCGAGGAGGAATCCATCATCAAGACCGAGTCCGATGCAGAGCTTGTCGAAAGGGTTATTGAGTACATCAAGGGAATAGCGGAAGTGAAGGCATACCACCTTTCCGGAAAGTATGCAAGGAAGCTCGAGGCCTCAGTGGATGCCAATGTAAGGGCGAACCAGGATCTTGAGACCAAGCTGATTCCCTACATGCTTCTCCAGGCATATATAGCAAAGGTCATAGGAGTCGTCATTGCCTTGTCTTCCGTCTACTTCTTCTGCAATGGATCGATGACTCTTCTCAATGCCATCATGATGATCGTATGCTCGTTCATGATCCTCGAGAGCCTTGAGATGGCCGGCAACTTCTCAGCCTTGATGAGAATCGTCAATCTCTGCATAGACAAGGCCGAGGCCATACTGAATGTCCCTGCCATGGCCATCGACGGCGAGGACATAACACCGGAGACTCATGACATTGATGCTGAAGGCATAACATTTGCCTACGATGAGCGCGTCATCATAGACAATGTGGATGTACACATTCCGGAGATGACTACAACAGCAATCGTAGGTCCATCGGGCGGTGGAAAGACAACGCTCTGTCATCTTCTGTCTCGTTTCTGGGATCCGAAGGATGGAAGGGTGATGCTTGGCGGCAGGGACATCAGGGATTACAGCATGGATTCGCTGATGAAGAACTTCTCGTTCGTATTCCAGAATGTATATCTCTTCAGGGATACCATTGCCAACAACATCCGCTTCGGTGAGCCTGAAGCTCCGATGGAGAAGGTCATCGAGGCTGCCAGGAAGGCCCGCTGCCATGAGTTCATCATGAAGCTTCCGAATGGATACGATACAGTGATAGGGGAGGATGGTGGAACGCTTTCCGGTGGAGAGAGACAGAGACTTTCCATTGCCCGCGCAATCATGAAGGACTCTCCGGTTATCATCCTCGATGAAGCGACAGCGAATGTGGACCCTGAGAACGAGAAGGAGCTTATGGAAGCCATTTCAGAGCTTACCAGGGACAAGACAATCATCATGATAGCCCATCGTCTGAAGACTGTATCGTCTGCTGACCAGATCCTTGTAGTGGACAATGGAAGGATAGTCCAGAAGGGAAACCATGGAAGCCTCATGGCAGAGGATGGAATCTACAGGAGGTTCGTCGATTCGAGGAGGTTGGCAACCAGCTGGAAGATCCAGTAGGGGGTCATCTTCCTGCTTTTTTCTGGGTGGACAGAGCAATCTGCCCACCTTTCCTAATGTCCTCTTAATGCGGTTCAGGGGATTGTTAATACCGTTTTGAGGTAGATGTATTTTGAGCGCCAAAAGGCTGATTTCGCTTCTCTGAGCTCGATTTTACGTCTATCATGATGCCATGAAATGATACGGACCTGTCCGTAGAAGGAGGCGATATGACAGCGATTCTGATGATTTCGGTTTCTGTTCTTGCATACATGGGATTGGGTTATGCATTGATTCGACACCTGTTCAGGATATCCGGTAGGGAGCCATCTGTCATGATGTCGGGCTTCGATAAGATTGCCTATGAAGATGGAATAGACTT
>SAMEA104404103__coassemble_1655_pt1 | contig 13021 bp, 14 predicted proteins | sample SAMEA104404103__metabat2_low_PE_027 | metagenome-assembled genome bin SAMEA104404103 (sample SAMEA104404103) | Balaenoptera acutorostrata
TGATTGTCTTTCCATGGTCGTAGTACTTGGCATCCTCTTCTGTAATAGGCCTGAGGATCCTGCATGGATTTCCGACAGCTATTACATTGTCTGGGATATCCCTTGTAACTACAGAGCCAGCTCCTATGATTGTATTCTCGCCAATTGTAACGCCCGGTAGGATGATTACGTTTCCTCCTATCCACGCGTTCTTCCTGATGGTAATGGGCTTGTTGTACTCATATGGCTTTAATCGAAGGGTAGGGTCTATAGGATGCGCTGCAGTGCAGACTGTTACGTTTGGCCCGAAGAGTACATGGTCCTCCACGTAGATATGAGTGTCATCTACAAGTGTGAGGTTGTAGTTTGCGTAGATGTGGGAGCCGAAGTGTACGTTGTTTCCTCCCCAGTTCGAGTGCAGTGGTGGTTCGATGTAGTTGTCATCTCCAAACTCTGCAAACATGTCCTTCAGCAGTACCTGCCTCCTTTCCTTTTCAGATGGACGGGTCATGTTGAAGTCATAGAGCTTTTCCTGTGCTTCGTTCTGGACTCCTACAAGCTCTTCGCTGTTGCAGTGGTATATGGAGCCATCATGCTGGCGTCTTACAGTTTCTTCTAGTGTCATATCGTTTCCCTTTCTCGTGTGGATTATACCACAGCGATAAAGGAAATCGCATCCCAATTTGAGATGCGATTGTCTTACCATATAGTGCTTGTGTTTATTTCTCGATTCCAAGGATATCGATATCGAAGATGAGGAGCCTGTTAGGACCGATTCCATTTGGGCCTCTCTCTCCGTATCCATGCTCAGGGTGTACATATACTGTAGCGCTGTCGCCAACGGACATAGCTGTACATCCCTCTACGAATCCCATGATCATCTGGTTCATATCCATAGGGAATACGACACCGTTTCCCTGGTCAAGTACCTCACCCTGGAGGTTGGTAAGCCTGTAGTTGAGCTTTACCATATCTCCAAGCTTTACCTGCTCAGTCTTCGGGCCAACTGTGTTGAACTTGACCTGGCAGTATGCGTTTACAGGTACGATTCCCTCTACCTTGCTGTTCTCTGCCATGAAGGCGTTTGCCTCCTCCAGGTTAGCCTTCTTCTCCTTTCCGACAGTCTCTTCATACTGCTTCTGTACGTAGGCACTGTACTCTGTGATGGAGGCATTCATCTCCTCTTCTGTCATCTCGGCCTTCTTGTCGAAGAGACCGGCTGTGAGACCTTCTGTGAACCTTCCAAAGTCCATGTTGCCGAACTGGTAGATGCCGTTGGATGCAAGGATGAAGCCGTATGCGTAGCTGTACCTCTCGTGGGCTGTAGTAGGGGAAGGAAGCTTCAAGGCCTTCTTCTCATCGATTTCCTTTCCAAGTTCCATAGGTTCCTGGTTGCTGAATGCGAAGTCTTCGTAGGCCTCTGCTATTTCCTGTAGTGGCATGAGTGGATCGTTCTCAACATCCTGGAAATCGAGGATGCCCCTCAGCATGTATCCATAGTCTGGAATCATCTCCGGCTTGTCGTCGAAGTACCTACCATTGCTGTAGCCGACTGTGTAGCTGAATCGTCCAAGAAGGATATCACCTTCGCTCTCTGCTGCTGCAGCTTCCACTCTCTCTTCCCTGCTGCAGGATGTGAAGCTGAACAGCATCAGAAGGCATAGCAGCATTACCGATAATCTTTTCATATGAATTACTCCCTTTGCGTTTTTGAATCATTCTAGCAGTAAACGGCAAAAAAATCGCATCCCTCCTTTCATGAAGAGATGCGGTTTATGCTGTATAGCCTTATTCTACGATTCCGTTTACATCGATATCGAAGATGAGAAGCTCGTTAGGCTCGACTGGCTGAGGAGCGTATGTGCCATAACCGTGGGTTGGGTGTACATATACTGTAGCGCTGTCGCCTACGTTCATTGCGCATGTTCCCTCTACGAAGCCTGAGATCATCTGGTTTGTATCCATTGGGAATTCAACTCCAGTACCCTGGTCGAGAACCATGCCATCGAGAGTCCTGAGAGTGTAGTTGAGGTTTACGATGTTTCCTTCCTGAACCTTGGCTGACTCTTCAGTGTTCCTATGTGTGAACTCGATCTGGACGCCTTCGTTGACTGCTCTGATGTTAGCGTTCATTGCATTTGCTGCGAAGAATTCATCTGCTTCCCTGAGGTTTGTTACAGCAAGCTGCTCCATCATCTGGATATATACTTCCTGCAGGTATGCATTGTACTCGTCGATCGATGCAAGCATATCCTCTTCAGTCATTCTGGCTGGGAGGTTGTACAGTCCATCCCAGAGTGCGCTGATGAATGATGGGAAGTCGACATCGCCGAACTGCCAGAGAGCATTGGATGCAAGGATGTAGCCATATGCGTAGCTGTACTTCTCCTCATCTGTCTCTGGAGCAGGAAGAGCGTTGATCTCGTCGAGAGAAAGAGCCTTTCCGATGTTTCCTGGATTTCCAAGAGCTACGAATTCTGCGTTGTAGCCATCGAATGCCTCAACCATCTCATCTGTTGTAAGAAGAAGGATGGACTGGTCGAACTTCTCGAGATCCAGGATTCCCCTTACGAGGTATGCTGCATTTGGAAGTGCAGAAGGATTTGCATTGAGGAAGGCTGCGTGCTGGTAGCCGATCGTATAGCTGAAGCGTGCAACCAGGTCGTCTGGATCAGGCTCTGCCATGATAGGCATGATTCCTGCCTCGATCTCTTCCGGCTCCTGGAGAGTGATGATCTCTACAGCTCTCATCTGAGGTGGAAGGCTCATTGTAGAGATTCCATCGTCTGTTACCCTTACAACGGATCCTGGGAGATAGAGGTCGAGTGACTTGTCGGCTCTTGTCTCGTCTCCTGCGATGAAGATGATCTCCTGACCGTACTCATCGATTACGTAGAGTCTGTAGATTCCGTTTCCCTCTGATTCCACGTGCTGGATTGTCACATCCCTTGTAGAACCCTGGATAGGGGAAGGCTCTGCAATCGTACCATCGTAGAGGCCCATTTCACATGCAAGTGTGATGTCCCTGATCTCAAGGGCGAACATCTGAGGTGGAAGCGACCTTGTTGCGATTCCGTTGTCCTTGATTGCAAGGATGGATCCCTCTGTATAGTACATGAGACCTCTGTCAGCCTTGGTCTCCTCGTTGGCACGGTAGATGATTTCCATTCCATCGTTCCTGACAACGTCATATCTAACAACACCGTCTCCCTCGTCGGTGACGGAAATTACCTTTACAATGCTCTCGTTCTCTTCGATTTCCTTCATGCCCATGCTGAATGCAGGTGTAATGGCAACGAGGAGTGCCAAGAGAATCAATATTGTCTTTCTAAGCATATATCCATACTCCTTTGTCTGTTTTGAATACAGTATATAATTTACAGTCGCGAAAGCATACGGTCAATCTGAAGAGGTATACACACTGTGTGTTTTTAGTGTAATTCCCGGATAGCTCACATGTGTCTTCCCTATATTCTTCTTATTCCGAGCCTTCCTGTGCTAGAATCTACTGAGCCCCTTGGAGGAGGCATATAGATATGGAAAACATACTTGGAAAGCTTCCATTCATCCTTACCCATGACGGCATATGCCGTAAGGAGGATGGAAGGCTATACATCCTGGATAGAAGGAAGTATCCATTCGAAAGGGAATATTTGGAGGTCTCGACTCCATCTGAAGCCGCATCTGCAATAAAGGCAATGGTTACGCAGGGAGGAGGTCCACTTGAGGTTGCTCTCAGGAGCATGGTACTTGCTGAGGAGAAGGGATTGGACCTGGAAGAGAGTGCCAGGGTACTCATCGAATCCCGCCCAACGAACCGAACCATGAAGAAGACACTTCTCGAGATACTCGATAGACGTGGGGAGAAATGCATTGCAGAGCTCGTGGAGGAGGAGTTCCGTAGGTACGATGAGAACTACCTGAAGATGAGTGAGTACGGCGCATCCCTCATACCGGACGGTGCAAGGATCCTTACAACCTGCTTTGCTGAGCATAGCTTCATCCTCTCTGTCCTGAGAGCCAGGGAGGAGGGAAAGGATGTCGAGGTATATGTTCCAGAGACAAGGCCTTACCTTCAGGGCGCGCATCTAACTGCACCGTCACTTCATGAAGTAGGAGTTAAAGTTCATCTCATCACCGATGGAATGCCTGCGCATTTCATGGAGAAGGGGGATATAAACCTATATATGACTGCAAGTGACCTCTACCTCGAGGATGGAAGGATCGTCAACAAGACGGGAACTCTTGGAAATGCGCTTCTATGCCATCACTATGGAATCCCTTACTACGCCTTCAGCCTGCACTCCAGTCCTAACAGGGAACTTGAATTGGAGTATAGGAAGCCTGAGGAAGTCAGGAGGATAGGAAGTACACAGATAACACTCGATGAGATCGACTGCCTCTACCCGGCATTCGATATCGTACCGAGCGAGTATGTAAGCGGAGTCGTCACTCCGGAAGGAATAAGAAGATGAAAGGAATCATAGTAGGAACAAGCACGGAGAAGATAATCCCATTCCCAGGGGGTGTGCAGACAGAGGAGACGAAGTTCGGACCGGTGGACTATCTCTTCGATGGAAAGGTGTACGTAGTCCTTCGCCATAGGAAGGGACACTCTGTAGCGCCTGGGAAGATCAATTACCTTGCAAACGTTGAGTTTCTTCGCTCGAAGGGAGTTGATGAGGTCATCTCAACTTACGCTGTAGGCTCCATTACAAAGAAGCTTCCTCCGCTGATGATCGGATTGGTGTCCGACTTCATCGATTTCACTGGTGGAAGGCAGAATACATTCTTTGACGGAATCATAGGACCTGTGAAGCATGTTGAGGTGGAATCTCTCTTCAGGAACGACTTGAAGGATAGGATCATCTCTACAGCCAAGGAAGAGAGGATCTTCCTTGTCGAGGATCTCATCTATGTAACTACAAACGGTCCAAGGCTTGAAAGCCCAGCAGAGATCCGTGCATACGGAGCGCTCGGTGCTGATATCGTAGGTATGACGATGAATCCGGAGGTAACGCTTCTGCATGAGGTTGGAATCAAGGTACAGGGACTGGGATTCTCCATCAACTGGGCAGCCGGCATGAACAGCACAGGCTTCTCGTTCGTCTCGGACGAGGAAGAGGAAGAGCTCTCGAAGAGCGTCTTCGAGCTTGCCTACAAGACTCTTACAAGGTAATCGAACCAGGGCCTCCGATCTTTCGGGGGCTTATTTCATCTTCCGCTGTATTTCAATATCTTCCATTTGTGGTATAGTCTTCCTTATGGAAATAATTACATGGATGCAGAGCCATGCGAAGCTGTTTCGACATGGCGGAACTGCCTTGATGCAGGCTCCGGAGCAGAAGAAGATCCTTCTGCTTGGACCTTTCGGATGTGCTCTATCTCAGTTCTACAGGAACATAGCACCAACAAGCACAATCAAGTGCTACTCGACAGATGAGGATGACCTGGGTATTGCAGGAATGACAGGAGCTGCCGACGGTATGGAACAGCTTCCTTCATATAGGTTCCAGGAAGAGGGAATGGACCTTGTCGGAGCTCCGCTGTTGCTGCAGAGCCTCAACACAAGGGAGGCAACTCCTTTCTTCTTCTCCTCCTACGATGCCCTGAAGACCGGTGGCATCTTCTATCTATCCTTCCCTGATGCCTTTGCACCGACAGTGATGGAGAAGAACCTCTATCCGGCATGGTATGACGAGAGCAAGAAGGTGTACATGAAGTACTACATGGTGGACGATGTCCTGAGGTCCCTCGATATGATCGGCTTCGAGATCCTTGCAATCGAGAAGGATGAGTCCGAGGATTTCGAGAGAACCATATCGATAATCGCAAAGAAGAAGTGATTGGCCCCTCATAAGTGTAGTTTATGTGAATCGTATTCCTTTTTGTCTCCCCAGGTATTAGATTGTTGACCAAGGAGAACAAGGATAATGAGAAAAAGCATAATTACCACACTTGTAGTTTCTATCGTATGTCTTCTTGTAGGTGGCTCCCTGATCGGGGTATCTGTCTATCAGATGACGAACCCATTCATGTATTCATATGATTTTTCCGATGCATTCTTCAGCTATACGATGAAGTACGCATCGAACATCGCTACCAACTCGGTATACTACCAGTCCATGTTCCAGATAGGTAATCTCCTGGTGCTCTGTGCAGCAATACTCGGCGGTGCAACACTCATTGCACATGTCATCGACAGGAAGAAGGTCAAGCCTATGAAGGTTTCCGCTTCAACTTCCAGGAAGGCAGAGCCAATCGACATTCCGGTTATGGAAGACGGCAGGGAAGAGGGAAAAGAGGCTGGCGAGGAAAACTGAGTGATATGAAGGGAATTGCGGCATCGGACGCGGTTTAGATACCGCTTATGCCGAATTCCCTTGACCATGATTTTCATTTCATGTAATATCAAACGGTAGCAAATTCTATTAAGGAGAACGAACATGTCCAAAGCACATAGAGGAACAGGTATCAGAGACCAGTTCAACAATGGTAGAGCAGAATGCCCAGTTTGCAAGAGAACAGCTGTCAAGTGCCTTTACGAGAAGGAAGTAGACGGAGCTAAGGTTCAGGTTTGCAAGCAGTGCGCAGCAAAGCTCAGCAAGTAATTCTACTTGGAGAGAAACAGCCTCTGAGGAGGCTGATTTTTTTTAACTCGATATGTCGGAAATCCTAACAGTTACAGATAGAGACAATCTAGAGCGGATGATTACGCTGATCGGCCCTCATGATGGGGAGGTCGTAGTCGTCTATGACGAACCGAGATGGGAAGATGAGCTGAGGGAGATACTCCATCGGATTCCATCCAGGTCCCTTCTGGTGATTCCATTTACATCGAAGTTCTATGTGGAGCGAAGCGACATCAGGGTGTACCGGTATGGGAATGCTCTTCGTGAAGCAGGGGACGGGGTATTCTATCCAAACAACGATCCGGGAAGGATGATTGAGCTTCCAGAGGGAATGCTTTCTGAGATTGCATATGCATTCATCGAAAGCTATGGTCTTCCCGATGACAGGTTCAGCAATCTCACTCTCAGCGAGGACCCATTCTACATTGTCCATACACCGGAAGAGATAGAGACAGTCCTGAGAAAGGTTCCTCTTTCCGTTCCCGTGAAGGTCATATTGGATACGGATTCGTATCCGGAGCCAAGGAGGATGGTTTCAGCCCTGTCACGCTCAAGCATGCTTCTTATAAAGAGGAAGGGCATCGATGGTGAGGGGAAGTTCTCGAAGGCTCTGGACAGACTCGTGTTCTCTCCTGTAATCCACAAGCTCGCGTCGTTTATCTTCTTCGATGACGAAGAGGATGTCCGAGAGCTGTTGAATGACGATATCAAGTGTATTAGAATGTTTTTCAGAGGAACCAATTGATGAACAGCATGACTGGATACGGCTATGCCGTAGAGAAGACAGATGAATACGTACTCGAGGTCGAGATAAAGAGCTATAACAACCGCTACCTCGACATTTCCCATAACATTGCATATATCCTTTCTCCATTGGAGAGTGCATTCGACCAGGCTATCAAGGAGAAGATTGCAAGAGGTCACCTCGACCTCTCCGTAAGATTCAAGCTCCTGAAGTCCACACCGGACGTGAACGTAGACGAAGGAGCTCTCAGAAGCTACATGACTGCATATCAGAAGATTGCAGACATCACAGGTGTTGCACCGAGCTTTGCAGACTATCTCGCAGCAGACGGTGTCCTTACAGCAGTGAGGAACAACGATGCAGAGGAGTATAGGGAAGTTGCATTGTCCACTCTTGGAAAGGCACTTGATGCACTCTGCGTTGAGAGAAGACGCGAGGGCGAGGCAACTGAGGCAGACCTCAGGGAGAAGGGCGAGATCTTCCAGAAGAGCCTGGAGAACATCAAGGCAAATGCCGAGGTGATGATCGACTACTTCAGGAATGTACTTGAGACAAGATACAATGAGCTTCTCTCATCCAAGGGACTTGAGGAGCCAAGATTCATGGAAGAGGTGACACTTCTTCTTGTGAAGTACTCCATCAACGAGGAGATCAAGAGACTCGAGAGCCACATCGAAGAGTATTTCAGGCTCATCTCAAGTGGCATGGCAGTCGGCAAGAGACTCGACTTCCTCTGTCAGGAGATGAACAGGGAGTGCAATACAATCGGTTCGAAGAGCCAGCTTGTAGAGATCACCCGTGAGGTAGTCAATCTCAAGGACAGTCTTGAGAACATCAGAGAACAGATAAGGAACGTAGAATAATGAGAATAGCAATTTCATCAATGAGTGGATGTGGCAATACAACTGTCACCACTCTTGTAAGCCAGAAGCTCGGTTACGAGATGATCAACTTCACTTTCCGTCAGCTCGGAGCAGAGAAGGGATATGACTTCAAGACATTCTGCCAGATGGCAGAGAATGACTTCAACATCGACAGGGAGCTCGATGCACGTCAGGTTGAGATGGCAAGAGCTGCTGAGAACTGTGTTCTCGGTTCCAGGCTGGCAATCTGGATGCTTGAGGAAGCAGACCTCAAGGTATATCTCCGCGCGTCTGCAGAGACAAGGGCAAGCAGGATCTTCAAGAGAGAGGGTGGATCCTTCCAGCAGAAGTTCCAGGAGACTGAGGCCCGTGATGCAAACGACTCTGCAAGATACATGAAGATCTACGGCATCGACAACACAAGACCTGAGGAAGTTGCAGACCTCATCATCGACACCGACCACAGGACTCCAGAGGAGATCGTAGCTCTCATCCTCGCAGAGGCTGAGAAGGTCACTCGACAAAAGTGACGATAACAGTTATATTAATGCAGTTATAGGAGAGAAAAGTGAGCATTCCACTAAATACACTTATCGATACAGAAGAAAACGTTTACGAGCTTACCTGCGTTGCCATCAAGGAGGCAAATGTCATCGCTTCCACTGACATGAAGGATTCCATCGAGGCCAATGGCGACAAGATCGTCTCCCACGTTCTCGACAAGGCTCTTAACGGAGAGATCAAGTATACCAAGGGTGAGTAAGAAGCATCTGGTAGTGCTTTTCGGTCCAACGGCAGTCGGCAAGACTGCCATGACTGAGAGGATATTCTCCAAAGGTTACGAAATCATCAATTCCGACAGTGTCCAGGTCTACAGAAGGCTGGACATCGGATCGGCTAAGCCTGATATGGCAATGCGTAATCTCATCCCACATCACCTTGTTGATGTCCTGGAGCCATGGGAGCAGTTCACCGTAGGTGACTATTGCAATGCTGCAGAGAGAATTACAGATGAGATCATCGCAAGAGGCAATGTCCCCCTGTTGACAGGAGGGACAGCTTATTATTTCAGACAGTTCCTATTTGGAAGTGCAGAGACACCTGTTTCAGATCCAGTTGTAAGGGCTGAAATCCAGAAAGAGATCGAAGAGAACGGAAAGGAGTGGGCACACTCTGAACTCGAGAGGATCGATCCAGTCAGCGCTGCAAGAATCAACATCAACGATGTCTACCGTGTCTCCCGTGCACTTGAAGTGTACAGGCAGTCCGGTCGTCCATTGTCTTCATTTCCAGTACACAACTCGGTAAGGGATGAGCTCGATCCTGTGATCATAGCGCTGCAGAGAGACAAGGCAGAGCTTGATCAGCGGATTGCCCAGCGCGTCGACATCATGTTCAACGAGGGACTTCTTGACGAGATCGAATCTCTGAAGAGGGAAGGCGCCAATCTTGACTGGCCTGGTATGCAGGGAATAGGATACAAGGAGTTCTTCGATCCGGAACTGAAGACAGTCCAGGAGATAAGGGATGCCATAATAATCCATTCAAGGCAGTATGCGAAGCGGCAGATGACATTCTTCCGAAGCTTCAGGGACGCACATTGGATGAGTCCTGATGACGAGGATGGAATCAGGAGATTGCTTCAGGATTGAGATAGGGGACGAGAAATCGTCCCTTTCTGTGTTATTATAGGGCTTGGAGGATATATGACACCAACAATCCACAACAGGGCTAGGCTTGGTGAGATTGCCAAGACGGTTCTCATGCCGGGCGATCCACTCAGGGCCAGGTTCATAGCAGAGAACTTTCTCGAGAACCCTGTTCTCGTAAACGATGTAAGATGTGCATATTGCTATACAGGAACATATGACGGCAAGCCTGTATCTGTAATGGCATCGGGAATGGGTGTAGGTTCAGCTGGAATCTACGCACATGAACTCTACAACGACTATGATGTAGATGTGATCATAAGGGTAGGCTCTGCCGGAGGACTCGATCCGACACTTCAGCTTGGAGACATCGTGATGGCAATGGCCTGCTCGACAGATTCAAGCTATCTCGACTGGAAGGGACTCAAGGGACATTTCTCTCCATGCTGCGACTACGGACTTCTGAAGAGGGCCGAGACATTTGCAACTGAGAATGGAATGAATGTAAGGGTTGGAAACATCTTCTCGTGCACAGGCTTCCATGTTGACGAGAAGTTCACGAGGGAGTGGAAGGATATGGGAATGCTTGCCATGGAGATGGAAGCTGGAACGATCTACACAGAGGCAGCCCTATCGGGAAAGAAGGCTCTTGCCATGATGACCATCTCCGATATGATCCTTGAGGACAGGCACATGTCCAGCAGGGATAGGGAAGTGCTCTTCACCAATATGATAAGGACAGCTCTCAGCCTGGTCTGATTCATCATATTGCTGCAGAATAAAACGGGTGGTCTTTCGATCACCCGTCTATCTTTCAGTCCTGTTCTACCTGCAGCTGCGCTTCTGGACTTGCGAACAATCCTCTCTGCGGAGCCGGTACGGTCTCTACAACCTCGATTCCATCGAATGTGATGTCGGTGTACTCGCTGTCTACGATGTTCCACCAGCCACGCTTGTTCCATTCGAAATCGAATGTCTGGGTTACGCTGTAGAAGAATGCGTAGTTTGCCGGGTCCATCTCATCGATTTCAGGCTCCGTTCCCACTGCGTAGGATGAAGGGGTTATCAGCTTGAAGTCCACTACGATTGTATCATCATCGATCCTCTCCATCTGATGGTCATAGGTTCCATAGATTGTCTGGTTGTCCTTGATTGCAACCTTGTCATTCTCGATCCACTTGTCGGCTCTTACGATTGGGTTTGTCATCTCGTATGCCTGTCTCATCCTTGTGGATACGAAGAGATGTGCAACCTCATGGTCCTGTGGAAGCTTCGTTCCCTTGCATGCCGTGTTGATCTCGTTTGAATTGAGGTCGTTCTGCGCCTCGTATACGAATTCGATGATCTCTTCCTGGCTCATGTCGCGTGTGACAGGAGGAGCGAAGAAGTTCATCAGCCAGCTTGTAAGTGCCCAGATGACAGCAGCTCCGATTACGGTGCAGATTGTGATCACAGTTCCTCTTCTTCTCCAGAAGTTGACTCTCTTTGCAACGCTCTTCGTCTTCTCCTTCCAGGAGATGTAGGCACCGTTTCCTGTGATTGCCTCCCTTTCCTCGATCCTTTCCCTGTCCTTCAGGTTCCATTCGAGTTCGGCTGCATTCTCATTGAACCAATAGAGGGCCTTTCCTGCATGGAAGTTGCCCATGATGTCCCTCTGCTGCTGTGTCTTCGCCTTGAGGATCACATTGATGAATCCCATTGTCTTCTCGTCGAGTGTCTCCCCAAGTGCCTTCATGGATTCCTCGATCGGATAGTACCTGTACCTGTTCCTCTTTACATCGTCATCCTCGTAAGGAAGGTAGCCTGTTGCTGCATAGTACATCAGCTCTGCCATCTCGAGGATCAGTGTATATCCAGTCTCCGTCCTTCCCTTGTAGAGAGCCGATACATCATCGTTCCTTCTCTCGTCATCCATGAATACGGACATGAGGGAAGCCATGTCAGGTGGAAGGAGGAGGATGTCCTCGTCGTCTACGATGTAGATTCTCCTGAGAGGGAAGATTCCTGTCTCAAGGTCAAGGAACCTCTCGCCAGCCTCTTCAAGTGCCTTTGCAATCTTTCGGATGATGTTGAGTGCATTTGCCCTGTGTGTCGTGAAGAGTGTGGAGAGTGGGGATAGCCTTATCCTATCGAAAATGAAGCAGCGCCTCTCTCCTACAAGCGAGAAGGAATGGTAGTTCCATTTCTCAACTGTCTCTCCTCTTACAAGGATTCCATCCTGCTTCTCGCCTTCCACAAGGTGAAGGGGGATTGCATCGTCCTTATCACATAGCTCGATGGCACTCATGAGCTTTCCATCAAGCTCTATATCAAATACTTCATTCTGTCTGAGCATTCTCAGTCCTCGCTTTTACCAATCAGTTTTCTTACTCGATTCTCATCAAGTGTAACATGGAGGTTGCGCTCCTGGGTCGGAAGGACAAGTCCCTCCTTTCCGTTCTTTGCACGTCTCAGGTACTTCACCTCTGTATAGTATAGGTCCGCCTTTCCTTCCTTCTTTGCGCGGCTGTAGTGGATAGCCAGGTTCGCCGCATCCAGAAGTACCTCCAGCGGTACGCTCTTTCCTCTCTGGATCTTTATCACGACATAGCCACCTGAGTAGTCTCGGGTATGCATCCAGTAGTCGTTTCCCCTCGCATCGTGACGAAGGATCTGGTCGTTCTCACGGCTGTTCCTTCCGACAATGAGTGTAAAGCCATGGGATTCTAGCTCGAGACCGTGGTACTTCCTCTCCTGGGTCTTCTCTGAAGGGGTGTTCTCGGATGCACGGCGAAGCCTTCCAAGATCCATCTCTGGATCGAGCAGCTTCTCGTAGTGCGCTGTTCTCTCCTCAAGAAGTTCCTTCTCGCTTTCAAGGGATTCAAGCGTCCTCTCGTGGGTCTTCCTGTCCTTCTGATACCTCTCGTAGAGTGAAAGTAGGTTCTCCTTCGGATCCTTTCTAGGGTCGAGGGATACAGTCACTGTATTTCCCGTCTCCCAGTCCTCGAGTGTCACGGACTCCATTCCCTTTCTCATCCTGAAGAGGTTTGCACTCATCAGGTCTGCAAGCTTCCTAGATTCCTCATAGTGCTCTGTGACCTTGAGTCTCTTCTCGTAGCCGGCAATGGATGAGCGGATCTCGGATAGTTCCTTATCTCTCTTACGGGTAATCCT
>SAMEA104404103__coassemble_1673_pt1 | contig 12897 bp, 12 predicted proteins | sample SAMEA104404103__metabat2_low_PE_027 | metagenome-assembled genome bin SAMEA104404103 (sample SAMEA104404103) | Balaenoptera acutorostrata
GCCCAGCTTCTTGCTGAGCAGATGCACTGCTCCTTCGAGGAGATCGACATCAAGAAGAGCGTAATGCAGCACTTCGAGGATATCGGGCACGATCCGGAGGACCTTTCCGTAACATACGAGAACTCCCAGGCTCGTGAGAGGACACAGGTCCTGATGGACAAGGCAAACAAGCTTGGTGGAATGGTTGTAGGAACTGGAGACCTATCTGAGCTAGCTCTCGGTTGGGCAACATACAATGGTGACCACATGAGCATGTACTCTGTAAATGGATCGGTTCCTAAGACACTTGTAAGGACAGTAGTCGAGAACGAGGCTTCCAAGTGGGGACCTGCTTCGAAGACTCTCTATGACATCCTCGATACTCCGGTATCCCCTGAGCTCCTTCCTGCAGAGAATGGCGAGATAGCCCAGCAGACAGAGGATATCGTAGGACCATACGACCTGCATGACTTCTTCCTGTACTATGTAGTGAAGTACGGCTACTCGGAGGACAAGATCCTGAGACTTGCAACACGCGCATTCAGGAAGGAATTCGACGAGGAGACCATCCGTCACTGGCTTACAGTCTTCATGAAGAGATTCACTTCCCAGCAGTTCAAGAGGAACTGCCTCCCTGATGGACCTTCAATCGGTTCCATTTCCTTCTCACCAAGAGGTGACTGGGAGATGCCAGCCGATGCATTCCTTGGAGACCTGGATATCTGATATATATGGTTATGAGCCCTGCAGAGATGTGGGGCTCTAGCTTTCAGCGGATTTGGACCTTACAATTGAGTCTGGAGGGATTCCCATGGGACAGATTCCAGATTGGGTAGAGAGGCAGAAGCGGAAAGGGACAGTCATCAAGCATATTGGAGATAGGTATTACCTATATTCCAATTCATCCAGGAGAGTTCCCGGAAAGAAATATCCACAGCCAGTACAGAAATGCCTTGGAGAGGTAACTCCTGAAGGACTTGTGATGAATGTGAAGATCCCTTTTGAGAATTCAGGAATAAGAGTCTATGAATATGGCTTTTCTGCTGTATTGCTCACCTTATGGAAGAGGGATGCGGAAGTACTTTCCAGGTATGGAAAGGAAGCTCTCAAGAGTCTGATCCAGAGGGAAAGTCCAGATTCCTGGTTCCTGAAAGAATTTGGTGATGCAGACGCCAAGGAAGAAGAGGTCCAGGAATGCAGGGATTTGATTGAAGAGTTGTCAAATCATTCATTCGAGGAGCTCAGGAACCTTGGAAACATAAAGATGATCCAATTCAATGCTGAAACCAGAGTTCTAAGCTATGTGGATGATGAGCAGAAGAATCTTCTGTCAGAGCTTGATGTGAATCTCTATGATGATGTCGCGTTGATTTGACAACTAGACAACTCTGCTCTACCGTGAGTGCTGTAAGGAGAAATCTCATGAACGTAATATGCTTTCATAACCCAGAAGAGGAGAACGGGGTATTCAGCAATTGGTATCTATCCGACTTCGAGGTAGACGGTGTGAAGTACACATCTCTCGAGCAATACATGATGCATCAGAAGGCTCTACGCTTCCATGATGATGAGATAGCCAAGGAAATCATGAGTACGACTGATGTAGCTGTAATCAAGGGACTTGGAAGGAAGGTCCGCAACTTCGACGGTTCCTACTGGAATGGGGTGAGGCAGGTAGTAGTCTATAATGGACTTCTTGCGAAGTTCAGCCAGAACGAGGAGCTGAAGAGGATACTCCTCGAGACAGGTGATGAGCTTATGGCAGAATGCTCTGTTTCAGACCAGATCTGGGGAAACGGCATTTCCATGTACGATACAAGGAGATTCCGACCAATCGAATGGACTGGGCAGAACCTGATGGGCTACAACCTTATGCTGGTAAGGGAAGAGCTGAGGAAACAGGATATTGGCTGATGATGCAGCTGTATTTGTTTGGTAAATAGTAATCTGGATTTCCAATTTGTATTATTTGTTTTGTGTATGCCTCTTAGTTGTAAGTTTGTGAAATGTTTGAAATGGTAAGTCCTTCGCTTGAAGCACGGATAGGAAAAAGTTGAAGCATTTAAGTTTATGCGTGTACAATTTGAGAAATTCAGTATTTGCAGAAAAGTCTTATTTGGTAATAGACTAGTTAAAAAAAGTAGGTTATATGGATAATATCATATTATATCACGGTTCTATCAATAAGGAGATAACTCCAACTTTTGGATTAGGAAACGACAAGCATGATTATGGTCGCGGCTTTTATCTGACAGGGGAGCTTGACTTAGCAAAGGAATGGGCTGCCTGCAATCCAACTGATAGTGATAGTTACGTGCATGAGTATGAGCTTGATATCGATGATCTCCGGATACTCGATTTCCAGGAGCACGGTATTCTCTGTTGGCTCGCTGAGCTTATGAAACATAGACCTGCAAGTGATTCCAAACGTTATAGGATGTTGGCAGGTAGATTCATAGAGAAATATGGAATTGACACATCTGGATATGATGTCATCAAGGGATGGAGAGCTGATGCTTCCTATTTCTTCATTGCCAAGGAATTCGTACGGGATAACGTCGATGTCGATATCCTTGAGGAATTGCTTTCCTTGGGTGGTTTGGGGATACAGTACTGTCTTAAATCTGAAAAGGCATTTCAGCATCTGCGTGAGCGTCGAGATCATCTGATGGTTGTTGACTACAACACCTATAACGCTAAGTATAATTCCAGGGATGTAGGCGCGCGAATCAAGATGCATGAAATGATTGAGTCTGAAGCAAATACAGTCAGACGCGTATTCAGTACTTTGATAGAGGTGTGATGTAGAATGAGAGCATACAATGAATTGTATCTAAACGATGTAGTTGAAGCCCAGGGAAAACTGTTCGACATGGTCGCCATGAATTACCCTGAAGTCGATACCGAGGAATTCATATCAAGTTATATGGGCAGTAAGACAAGACGATTCATCGATCAAGGTATGGCTTACGTCAATACAATGGATGCATCGACATTGCTGGAATACTATGAGAAGACAGATTGCATACCATTTGTATCAGGTTGCGCCATGAAAGGATTCCTACCTGCCTGGATAGGTGAATTCTATGCCTATTACCAATGGTATTACAATATTCCAAGTGCAGAATTGGTAGAGAGGATTCCTGTAGCCAAGTTGGTTTCCATGTATCCTGGATTGCATGATTACGAGTTGGAGTTGGCTGTGGAGAAGGTTGGTAGGATCTGATGCGGGGAAAACAGTATTCCAGGTAGGTGACTGGACCGGTGGAAACACAGGGGCTATGGTGCGTAAAGCTCTGGAGGATGGTGCCCCTGAAACGCATCTATGTATTTTTACATATTAATCGAAGTTCAGCCTGTATTTTCTGTAAAAAGATATAATTCCTTGTTGACCTGTAACTTATTGAGGAAATATAAGTTTTGTAGTTACGTTTACCTGTGATATATTGTATATACCCAACTAAGTCCATTCAATGCATAATATGGATGTAAGGAGTCAGATATATGAAAAAGAAACTCATTGTGATGCTACTTGTCGTAGCTATGCTTCCTGCAATGGTCTTTGCAAGCAGTGATCTCCTGCAGGTAGGTCTCAACATCGGTTACAGACCAACTCTTGACACATTGATCAACGACCCTGCAACAGATTGGAAGGATTATTTCCAGCAGGACTTCTTCTCTTTCGCACCGGAATTGAAGCTTAACCTGTTCTTCATCGACCTTGATGCAACAGCATCGTTTGCATTCATGGACCAGGGAACGCTCATCGATACAACTCTTGCAGCAGACCTCTATGGCAAGCTCTTCGGGGTAGTCAGGCTTTCTGCAGGTGCAGGTATCAGCATGCCATTCTTCTACAACAAGAGTGATTCTACATGGTATATCAACCAGGATGTACCTGTAAGTGGAACAAGCTTCCTCGATACAGTCAAGAATTCATATCTTGTATATAGGGCTGGTGTTGGCTTCGACTTCGGTCGCTTCAACATGATGGTCAACTACTCGGTTCCTACAACTGGAACATTCAACAATCCTGACTTCACTCCGAAGTGGGATGGCGGACAGTTCTCAGTAGGTCTTCTTCTCGACCTCTTCTGATTCTACAGTCGGAAGCTCAGGGAGAGTCTTCAGCCTGGAAGGGCTGTGGATTCTCCTTTTTTTCTATTGCGGGATATTGGGATTAATATCCTGTAATCCCTTTTTCTGATAACGCAATTGGGGTATCATTGGTGTTATGGATATTTTGAAGATTTTCGTATCGACCCTGGTCGTACTTTGTATTACAGCAATCGTATTCTTCGGGTTGTACTTCCTGTTTCCCAGCCTGTCAGATAGTGTATTCGGAGTTTCCTATGCACATGGATGCACCATCGACGGAGTCGTGGAGAGAGCATCCGTCAAGGCTACGATGGATGACATGAAGAGTGGCATCAAGGATACGATGAAGGGAGCTGCTGAAAGCGTATCCACAGTTGCTGCCAATGCAGTTGCAACTGCAAGGGAGGCTTTCCCAGAGGCAGCTGACAAGATTGTGGAGGCCGATGTAGAGCCTACTCTCGAGGAAGCTTTTACAGATACGTTTACTGAAGCTGAGGAAGCTGTAGTGGAGTTCTTCTCAACTGGAAACGGAGATAGGTTCATCTCTGAACTCAAGAAGGACGGCATAATCCCAGATGATTTCGATATTGCCATGGTTGCAGATTCCGAAGAGGGAAAGGAACTGGTCAGGAACATATCATCGTTTGTAGAGTCAAGCGGGGTAGAGCTTGTTGATGCACTTTCCAATTCCAAGCTTCATAAGATGATTTCCGGCAAGGCCGATGAGACGCTCGATGCCCTCACTGGACTTTTCGCAGGAGGCCTGAAATGAAGATAACATTCCTTGGAACAGGCACAAGCCATGGAGTTCCCATGATAGGCTGCGATTGTCCTGTCTGCACTTCTACAGATCCCCGCAACCAGAGATACCGCTCCTCCCTTCTTCTTGAGGAAGGCGATACCGCAATCGTAATCGATACAGGTTACGAATTCAGGCTTTCCATGATACGTGCACATGTCAAGAAGCTTGATGGAATCCTATATACTCATCCTCATTCAGACCATCTGATGGGACTTGATGACATCAGGGTATTCTGCAAGGGAAGGGTACTTCCAGCCTACGGCAGGAAGGAGACGATGGATGCAGTAATGGACAAGTTCGATTACGCTTTCAAGCCTGCATTCAATCCTAACTGGTCGACTCCTCAGCTCAAGGAGCATATCCTTAAGCCTTTCGAGTACGGCACGATTGGAGACATCACATTCCAGGCAATCCCTATAATGCATTTCAGGATGCCTATCCTAGGATATAGGTTCGGAGACTTTGCATATCTTACAGATGTATCCGATATCCCTCCCGAGAGCTTTGAGGCCCTGAAGGGAGTGAAGACAATTGTCCTTGGAGCTCTCAGGGACAAGCCACACGTAGCACACCTTACATTCAGTCAGGCTGAGGAGGTTGCAAGGAAGCTCAACGTCGAGCAGTGCTACTTTACACATATCAGCCACGCTACATCCTATGAGGATATAAACAGACGCTTTGGACCACTTTGCCTAAGCGCCTACGACAACCTAAGTCTGGAGGTTTGACTTGGATTCATTATTCAGTGAAAACGATCTCGATCAGGAACTTCTCGAGAAGGAAAGTCAGAAGAAGATCGAAGAGTTAGATAAGATACGCGAGGAAGAGGAAGCGAAAGCTGCAAAGGCTGTCGAGGCTAGGAAGACCTACGACAAGACTCTCTATATCATCGATGGCTATGGCCTCATCTACAGGTCCTACTATGGAATCCGCGGTGGAGAGCCTGTTTACGATGCAGGGGGCGTGAATGTAAATGCATACATCGGCTTCTTCACGACATTATTCTCACTCATGAAGGGATATCCAATGGATTATCTCTGCGTTGCTATGGATGAGAAGGGACCTACATTCCGTCATGAGATGTACCCTGAGTACAAGGCAAACAGGGATAAGGCACCGGACGATCTCCATGCACAGGTTCCCATGATCAGGGAAGCTCTCGAGAAGATGGGAATCCATTGCGTAAGCCATGTAGGATATGAGGCTGACGATGTAATTGCATCGATTTCCCGCATTGCCGAGCGTCAGGGTGTAAGGACTGTTATGTTCACAGGGGACAAGGACCTCCTGCAGCTCGTATCTGACCATGTATATGCACTCAGGCCTAAGAAGAATGCAGCAGCAAACTACGAGCTCTATATGAGAGATGAGGTTCGCGCGGCCTACGGAGTCGATCCTGAGCAGGTAATCGACTACCTTGCACTCGTTGGAGACACAGCGGATAACGTTCCAGGAGTTGCTGGAATCGGAGCAAAGACTGCAGAGAAGCTGCTTAACGAGTATCTTACACTCGATGGAATCTACAGGAAGCTCGACAATATGACACCTGGCAACAGGAAGAAGCTTGAAGCTGGCAGGGAGAATGCATATTTTTCCCAGAAGCTTGTAGAGCTCAACTTCTCAGCGCTTCCTGATGACTATGACATCTCACCACTTGCTTTCGAGAATATCAATCCTGAGGCAATAAGACCTGAGTTCCAGGCTCGCGGCCTGAAGAGACTTCAGGTTCTTCTTGGTAAGGCTGAAGGAACAGCTCCTGCAACAGATCCAATTGCAGTCCCTGCTGAACCTGAGAAGGAAGCACTTTCAAGAGGACTGAGGGATGACGAGGTGATCTTCAGGGGACCAGGCGTGTACGAGCTTCTTACAGACGTCGAGTCGATTGAGAGAAAGCTTGATGAGTGCGTGCAGTTCTTTAATGGAATCACAGCATTCGATACCGAGACTACAGGACTTGAGAGAGATAGCCGCCTTGTAGGCTTCAGCTTCTCATACGACTTGAAGAAGTCATATTACTGTCCACTCATTGCAGGTGGAAAGGAATACCTTTCACTTGAGGATGCGAAGAGGATCTTCAGCAAGTACTTCACATCCGGTGTATTGAAGGTAATCGGGCAGAACATCAAGTTCGATAGGCATGTACTCGAGTTCATCGGAGAGGGAATCAGGAACATCCATTTCGATACCATGATCGCAGCATGGATGCTCGACAGTGCATCAAACCAGAACTCACTTGATTTCCTTGCACTCAAGTATCTCGATTATGTAACCATCCCATACGACAACATCGTCCTGAAGGGTGAGAACTTCTCGGATGTTCCACTTGATACAGCCCTGAAGTACGGAGCTGAGGACAGTGACATTACACTCAGGCTCTACAATATCCTTACAAAGCGCATGGCAGAGGACAACCTCCTCAAGGCATACGAGGAGATGGAGAAGCCACTTATAGACGTACTCTATGGCATGGAGGAAAACGGTATCTACCTTTCAGACGAGAGGATGAATGAGCTCTCGATTGCTGCCGAGAAGAGGATCGGGGATATCGTAAGCGAGGTCTACAGCCTTGTAGGACACGAGTTCAACCTGAATTCCCCTAAGCAGCTTGGTATCGTACTCTTCGAGGAAAGAGGACTTGAGCATGGAAAGGCAAGGGCAACCGGATACTCGACAGACGTTGCAACCCTTGAAGGACTCAGGAAGTCTGGAGATCCAATCATAGACCTGATTCTCGAGTACAGGACACTCTCGAAGCTGAAGGGTACATATATCGATACGCTTCCTCAGCTTCGCGACGAGAATGGACGAATCCATACATCGTTTCTGCAGACAGGAACTGCTACAGGAAGACTTTCATCCAAGAATCCAAACCTCCAGAACATACCGATCCGTACTGACGAGGGAAGGAAGATCCGTGGATGCTTCGTTCCGAAGCCTGGCTGCAGGTTCATCAGTGCCGACTATGCCCAGATCGAGCTTGTAGTGCTTGCCCACATGAGTGGGGACAAGGAGCTCAGCAAGGCATTCATTGAAGGAACCGACGTACATAAGGCAACAGCATCGCTTATCTTCGAGAAGCCTTTCGAGGAGATCACAGCTGATGAGAGAAGGATCGCGAAGACGATCAACTTCGGAATCATGTATGGAATGAGTGCATTCAGACTCTCAAACGAGCTCGAGATCTCCCGTGGCGATGCCTCTACATTCATCAGGAAGTACTTCGAGAAGTACTCCTCGATAAAGAGGTTCGTCGATGAGACTGTAGCAGGTGCTGAGAAGAACACCTATGTAGAGACACTCTATGGACACCGCAGATACATTGCAGGAATCAACAGCCGCAACAAGACTGAGAAGGCTGGAGCTGAGAGGATGGCAGTGAATACTGTAATCCAGGGAACTGCAAGCGAGATCATGAAGAGAGCGATGGTAGCGCTTCCTGAGGACATCAGGGAAATGCTGCTGCTGCAGGTTCATGACGAACTCATCTTCGAGTGCCCTGAGGAAAGGGTTGAAGAGGTATCTGAAGAGATCAGGAGAATCATGGAAGAGACTACAAGGCTCTCGATTCCTGTAAGGGCTTCAGTCGAGACAGGTGCATCCTGGGGAGATATGCATTGATTATAGGACTCACCGGCACAAGCTGCGCCGGAAAGAACCTCGTTTCTGAGGTGATGGAAGGAAAGGGCTTCTTCGTCGTTGATGAGGATAGGCTTGGTCACGTTGCGCTCGAGATGAATGCAGAGCGCCTCGTGGAGACCTTCGGAGATGGAATACTTACAGATGGGAAGGTCGACAGGAAGAAGCTTGGACCTGTCGTGTTCTCATCTCCCGAGGGACTGAAGAAGCTCGAGGGAATAAGCCATCCATGGATGGTGAAGGAGACCGAGAGACTCTGCAGGGAAGCCGAGAGAGAAGGTAAGGTTGCTGTGATAAATGCAGCGATCCTTGAGAAGATGAACCTCCATGCATTATGTGATGAAGTCCTTGTCGTCGATGCGCCATTCGATATGAGACTTGCCAGGGCCCAGGAAAGGGATGGAATAAGCCGCGAGAAATTCGAGGCAAGATGCAGGACTCAGGTCGATATCGGCAAAAAAAGCGAGCAGGAAGGAATAAAAGTCTGTAGAATACTTAATAATGGGGACAAAAAACAACTTTGTCGACAAGTTGAGCTCTATTGTGATAATATTTTTCTATTGAGAGGTTCCGCATGGGAAAGCGATTCAGATATATAGTTCTTACATTTACAGTTGTGTTGGCTATCTTTGCCTTTGCAATGCTCTGGGTTGTAAGACCTGGCTACGACAGCAAGGTTCTTGATGAAGCCAGAGCCAGACAGGAAAAGACACTTCTTGAGGTGTCAGCTCCACTGAAGACTGACATCGTCAAGCTCTCGGCGGAAGAGGAGATGGCAAGGAAGGTTTCCGACATACTCAAGTCCGATGAGGAGTTCATTGCAAGCGTATCCCAGAAGCTTGAAGCTACAATACCTGGTTATGTCGAATCCTACACAGCCAAGTATACAACCGACCTCGACAAGAACATCCGATCTGAGATCGACAGGTCCCTCGATGAGATCCTCGATGGTGAAAGGGAATCCTTCTACGGTGAGCTTGCCGATGGAATCATGGCACGCGTTGAAGCTGAGCTTGATTCCAGGGAGGTTGGCTATCTCGAGATCCTCGACGAGAGGGAGAAGGCCCTCATCGAGAAGGTCACAACAGATGTATGGAATGTATGGCAGTCTGAGAAGGCAAAGCTGACAGAGGATCTCCTCACTCAGTTTGAGACTATCGGAACCGAGATGGTCCAGGAAGCAAGCGATGCTACCGAGATTGCAGTACTCAATAAGATCGCAGAGCAGGAAGACTACTTCGTAGAGCTCGTTGCAGATGCATTTGCAGATGGCATGTACAATGCTGCAAACGGCAACGGTGTAGATCCATATACAGGAATCGTCGTATCCACAGCAGATGGCGTACTTGATGGACTGGCTGGCGGAAATGCCCTTACATCCGACGAGAAGACAAAGGCAGCCATCGAGAACATCGTAATGCATGTCCTCGACAGGATCGACATGGCAGAGATTGCAGATAGACTCGATTCCCTAGAGAACGCTCCAATCGCACCTGTCAGCGTAGTGCCAGATGCTGAGGAAGAGGTAGAGCCAAGAGTTCCTGGAACTGTAAAGCTCGCAGTACCTCCAACACAGAGACTCAGGAATACAGATGATTCCAACATCCCTACTACAGCTGAAGAGTATGAAAGCGAGAGAGCCAAGCAGAGAAAGGCTGAGATCGACAGGATCCTCTCAGGATTGATGAAATAAGACATAAGTTCAAGAGAGATAGAAAAAACCTAGGTTCGTAAGTTCCTAGGTTTTTTCGTATCCTTATATATGCTACTTGTCTTCCGGGTAGATTCGGTCCTTGCCGTACTGACTTCTGAAGATCCAGTTGCCGTCCTCCGTCCTATGGAAGTCGCCTCCACCAAGTGGAACCTTGCCACCACCTTCAGGTAGGTCGATTGTATACAGAGGCATTGCAAGCCCTGAGACCCTCATTCTCAGCTCCTTCTCTATCTCGAGTCCTCTTGATAGTGGACACCTCAGGTGTCCTGTTCCGTTTACAAGGTCTCCCTGGAAAAGGTAGTAGGGCTTTATCCTTGCATTCATCAATGCGTAGGAAAGCTCTTCAAGTACATCCACATCATCGTTTACGCCCCTTAGAAGTACAGACTGGTTGTAGGCAGGGATCTTCAGGTCCATGAACCTGTCGACAATCTCCCTCTGCCTGTCCTCGATCTCAGCTGGATGGTTGAACTGTGTCATCAGCACGAATGGTGCACCATGGTTGTTCCTCTCGATTACCTTGAAGAGATTCTCTGTGAATCTCTCTGGATTTGAGAAGATAGCACGAGTACATAATCTATATATGATGTCTTCACGTGCTTCCTTCAGTGTTGAGAGGATCCTGTCGAGTCTCTCATCTGATAATGTGAACATATCGCCACCTGTAAGGAGTACTTCCCTTATTTCCCGATGTTCCCTGAGGTATGCAGCTGCTTCCATGAGCTCCTCATCTGAGATCGGGCCTGACTCAGTACCTGTGAATCTTCTCCTGAAGCAGTGACGGCAGTAGGCAAAGCATCTGTCCGTCATGAGGAGAGCTGCCCTGTTGTAGTACCTGTGGATGAGGCGTTCTGCCTTTGTATGTGCAACCTCTGCAAGAGGGTCGAGGTCTCCGAGTAGGTCGCATCTTTCGAGTCCTGTCGGGACGAACTGGCGTCTGATTGCAGGATTGTCGAGCTTATCTGCAATGTTGGAGCTTATCAGGATGGGAAGGTAGTCACCTTCCTCCTTCCATGCCATTTCCTGTTCTGTAAGTTCAATTACTGTCTTGAGTTCTTCTAGTCTAGTTATGTTCACGAGGAGAATGTTAATCTTTCTGATGTATAAGTTTCAAGGCTCGTGTTACAATCGAAGGGTATTGGAGGTGCTTTAAATGGAGAAAAGCAAAGAGAAGAAGAGCCTCAAGGGATATTGGACAACCACATTCCTGATCGGTCTTGGCTTCTTTACCATGGGGTTGATGGACCCTCTTTATGACACGTACATACCTGTATTCCTAGGTAATTTCATCGAGAAGAACAGCCTTATAGGTATCATAATGACATTGGACAATGTCCTTGCCATCTTCCTCATCCCTATATTCAGTGCTCTTTCAGATAGGACCAGAACCAGAATCGGTAGAAGAATGCCTTACATCATCACTCTTCTTCCAATTACGGCAATCATCTTTGCCTTCATTCCTATAACAGCACATCAGTCACTCTGGCTGCTCATCACCACGATCTTCATGCTGAACCTTACCAAGCAGGCAGTCAGAGGTCCAGTAGTCGCTCTCATGCCTGACATGGTTCCTGGAGACCTAAGAAGTGAGGCAAATGGTGTGATCAACACAATGGGAGGACTTGCTACAATCCTTGGAACAGTACTTCTTGCTCAGCTCATGAATGTATATGTAACAGTTCCAGGACTTGGAAAGGTAAACAACGTACTTGCATTCCCAGTTGCCTCCATCTTCGTAATCGTAGCTGTAGTGCTGCTGTTCATCTTCGTAAAGGAGAACAGGAGCAAGGTAGTCAACGAGGAGGAGAAGGAGAAGAAGGAGCCAATCCTCGCTTCCATCAAGGCAGTCGTCGGCGAGAAGGAGAAGAGTGCACTCTTCATCCTCCTATCCCTTCTCTGCTGGTTCCTTGCATACCAGGGAATCCTTCCATTTGTCGGTAAGTATACTCTCGAGGTACTTGGAACATCCTCCGGTACTGCAGGACTCTCAGCCGGTATGGTTGGTATAGCATATGCAATCTTCGCAGTCCCTTCAGGAAAGTTCGCCCACAGGCACGGAAGGAAGAAGACCATCCGCGGTGCACTTGTCTGCATCGTAGTCGTAATGGCTCTTCTCTTCTGTCACGCTACATTTACAGGTGGAATGAACCCTACTGTCAGGCTTATTACATTCTGGGCTCTTCTCTTCTGTTTCGGAGCATTCTGGGTAACAGTTGTAACCAACTCCTTCCCAATGCTCTGGCAGATGGCAGACTACCAGACAGTAGGTATCTACACAGGTCTCTACTACTTCTTCTCACAGCTTGCTTCCATCCTTGCACCTCCACTTTCCGGAAGTGCAATCGACCTGTTCGGCTATAGGGCTCTCTTCATCTACGGACTAGTATTCATGCTCATTGCATACTTCCTGATGAGCCGTGTACACAGAGGTGAACCTGAGGATGACGCCGAGTAGAATGGCGTAGTCAATTCATGATCAATGCAAAGGGGCTATTCTTCCAGAGTGGAGGAATGCCCCTTTTCTGCATGGATTTGTTAAGAATATATTAAGAAAATGAAGGTTTTTATTCTGACAGTATTGACGATAGCTGTAAAAAGACTACTATACAGAATAGGAAACTATACAATACGGAGTATTTTTGTTCGATAATTTGAACAGATTATAGAT
>SAMEA104404103__coassemble_1674_pt1 | contig 12892 bp, 13 predicted proteins | sample SAMEA104404103__metabat2_low_PE_027 | metagenome-assembled genome bin SAMEA104404103 (sample SAMEA104404103) | Balaenoptera acutorostrata
CCTACAGCTATCCAGTGACGGACAGATACTACTCATCCCCTCTCCTGAGAGCCCGCCAGACCTTCGATACGATCTATGAAGGCGTGAAGCTCGATGGACTGCTCGACGGATTTCTCGAGATCGACTTCGGCGATGTCGAGGGATATCCCGAAAGCTATGCTGAAAGCTACAGGGCCTACTTCGAGAAGTGGTCAGAAGGCGAGAGGCTCTGGAACGGTGAGACGATCGACGAGATGACTGAGCGTACGGATAAGGCTTTAAGGGATCTTGTAGATGAGCTATATAGGGAAGGACTCTCTTCTGCTACCGTCGTCTGCCATTCCTGCACGATAAAGACGATTCTCATGAATACAGGCTTCATGAGCCGGGATGTCATGTCAGTCCTGGTTCCACAGGGAAAGGGCTTCAGGATCAGTTTCGACTACGATGGAAGGACTCTTACTCCTCTCTCCTGCATCTCCGTTCCTGATGATAGGCCTCTTTCAGACAACTAGGTAATTCCTGATGCCTCATGGCCTGGATCGGATTGCATCCTTCATATTACTCATAGAGCTCCGCTTGATGCGGAGCTTTTTCGTTGCCTTCCTATCTCCATTCAGTGCTTCCAATTATCTGGATCTACGTCAATTCAGTACGATTTGAACGAATCCATATCGTAATGCTGAAAATACCATCACCCTGAAGAGATTATTCATGTTGACAGCTTCAGGAAGTGATGTAACAATATGGTTATAACAAATTTGTTATATAAACACTTAGGGGAGTATCCGATGGAAGACGAAAAGATCCTTTTCTACTACGAATACGAAGACAATGGCTGGTTCTCCAACTACTGGCCTGTAACAATCATACTGGATGGAAAGGTATGGCATTCTACAGAGCATTACTACCAGGCCCAGAAGACGCTGGACAGGGATTACCAGGAAAGAATCAGGCTTGCCGCTACCTCAGACGATGCAAAGAGACTTGGAAACAACGATGAGATCGTCCTTCGTCCAGATTGGGATACCTACAAGATAACAGCGATGAGGATTGCACTCTGGGCCAAGTTCACTCAGGATCCAGCCCTCAAGGAAAAGCTCCTCGCCACAGGGGATAGGGAACTCGTCGAGAACTCTCCAAGGGATTACTACTGGGGAATCGGAGCTGATGGAAGCGGAAGGAGCATGCTCGGAAAGCTTCTCATGGAACTCAGGGACAACCTGAGGTAGAGGAGGGTAGGAAATGGCAGAGAAACTCATGGACCTGGAGCACAATGCAGGCATCAACAGATTCATTAAGCTTGCATACATGACTCTTTCCTCCACTGGAAGGATTGCACTGCAGCGGCTCGAGAGTACATATCGCGAGATGGAATGCTCGATGAACGAGTACGTGAACAGCGATGAATTCGACATGACTGCCTTCGCCTACGTATCCCAGCGTCTTCCCCTGAGCGTCTTCAAGTGCTCGACAATCCTGTTCGGTCAGAGCGAGAGCATCCTGGAGGAGAACGGGATTCCACTTTCCTCCTGGGAGGAAGTGTATGCAAAGGCACGCAGGAGACGCTACCTGTATGATGGAAAGGAGACTCTCATAGCATTCCTTTCCTCCAAGTCCGACCTCGATGACGTTGTTCCTTCCCTGATTGCACTGCAGCTCGAGTGGAACAAGGCACATAACCTGCTGAGAAAGCTAAAAAGCAGAAGCGTCCTCAAGAAGGAGGATGTCATGAAGGCCCTCTCCCTTACGGAGCGCGGCTGGGCGAACCTGAAGGGAACCTTCGGAGACGAGCTCTACGACATCATAAGGACAATGATGGACCGTCCCTGCGACATATATGTCCAGAACTACGAGGCATCCTATTGCAGATACCGAAAGGAGACCGAGAAGTGGTGGGCACATATCGCAACATCGGCTCCAGGCCTTGAAGAGAAACCTGTGTATTTCGTCTCTTCGAATACCCATTCGATAATAAACCTCCTCTCCGGCTTTGCCGAGAGCATCGAGGATGAGATCCTCTCCTTCGCAGAGGGAGAGCCGGAACTTCAGGAAGTCGTGGATGTGTACAGGGAGACTGAAGAGAGTCTCAGGAAGGACAACATCCTGTACTATCTCCTGATGAAGGCCGAGAACGGAGCAGAGGGACGCGCCATAAAGGAAAGAAGGCGTGAGTACGAGAAGAGTGTCGGAATCTACCGCATCGCTTCAAGAAGGACACTGGATGTTCCTGCAGAGGTCATCGACCTCAAGAGGCTTTACGAGCACACGAAGGACATAAGGACCGGAATGAAGATCCCTCCTGAGATAGTCGAGAGCGGTGCGATGCTGCTCAACATCGACTATCCACTTGGAAGGACTGCATATTTCATCCTGACGAAGATTGCAGAGCATGTGGAGAAGATCCTTGGCGTATATGTCATCGGCAAGGCTGCATCCCTCTTTGCAGACAGGGGAGACATACTTATTCCTTCCTTCATCTTCGACCAGCATACCAGGAACAGGTATTTCATCGACAACAGGATTTCCTCCAAGGATGTGATTCCATATATGGACCTCTCTCGTCACGGAGTCTATGACAGGCAGAAGGCTGTAACAGTACTCGGAACGTTCCTGCAGAACAGGGAGATGCTGAACGACCTGCTCCTTTCCGGAATAAGCGACCTGGAGATGGAAGCCGGTCCATACCTCTCTGCAATATACGAGATCCTCAATCCGAAGAGATATCCGGAGAACGAATCGGTCGGAGCTGCAACGGATGGACTTGATGTGGGAATCATACATTATGTATCCGACAATCCACTCTCAGCCCACAAGCTGGATTCCAGCCTTGCAACCGATGGAATAGATGCAACATATGCAGCCTCGAGGGCTGTACTGTCCAAGATCTTCGAATCGATCTGCAGAAGACAATGTTAAACCAGGAGAATCCCATGAAGAGAACCATAGGAAAGAAGAAGTACGATGTGAAGGAGCTTTTTGTCGCCTTCCTGTTCCTTCTTCCGGCTTTTACGATTTTTACCATTTTCAAGTACATACCGCTCCTGGACAACTTCAGGCTCAGCCTCACAAACTGGAATCTCTTTTCCAGCAACATGAAGTTCGTCGGATTGGAGAACTACATAAGGATATTCAAGAGTGAAGTGTTCTGGAAGATCCTCGGCAACACTGCATTCTACACGGTTGCATCTACATTGATCTCGATCGTGATCGGATTCTTTGTAGCTAAGTGCCTGTTCAACCAGAAGGGAAGGTGGCCGAAGGTATTCTCCACTCTCTTCTTCATTCCGAACATCACCACAGCATCCGCTGTCGCAATCCTGTGGATCTGGCTCTTCGATCCCGATTTCGGCTTCTCGGGGCAGCTCTTCAATCTCTTCGGGATGCAGTCGCCGAGATGGCTGCTCACTCCGGAGTATTCCATGTGGGTGGTTATATCCCTCTCGGTCTGGAGGTCGATTGGATATGTGATGCTCATCTACACATCGGGAATGACCTCGATAAGCAGCGACGTCTACGAGGCTGCCTCGATAGATGGAGCTTCCAGGTTCCAGCAGACGATGAAGATAACGATTCCACTGCTGAAGCCGACTACCTACTTCCTGATTCTCACGATGATGATCCAGGCAATGCAGGTATTCGACATAGTATCCGTAATGACGGGCGGCGGTCCGTACAACAGTACGAATGTGATGAACCTCTACATCTACCAGACAGCATTCCAGAGGAACAAGGCAGGATATGCATCCGCACTCAGCGTGATCCTGTTCTTCATCCTGCTCCTGTTCACAGTCGTAAAGCAGGTCGCATCAAGAAAGAAGGAGGAGTTCTAAGGTGTCTGAACACGTAAGGGACAATGGCTCCAGAGCCATGATGATATTGACGAGGACAGCACTCGTAATCCTACTTCTGATCGTATCCGTTCCATTTGCATGGATGCTTCTCACAGCCTTGCAGCCTGATAGTGCCGCTGTGCTCGAGAAGCCGATGCACCTGCCTTTCCCTCCGGCTTTCGGGAACTTCATCAAGGCATGGAACGCTGAGCCTTTCGACATATATGCAGTAAATACGCTCATCGTCAGCATATCTGCAACTGCCCTGCAGCTGGTGACTGCAATCATGGCAGGCTATGCCTTCACATATCTGAGGTTCCCATTCAAGAACACTCTCTTCACCATGGTGCTTGCAGTTTTGATGATGCCGACACAGGTTGCCATAATCCCGCTCTACAAGATCATGGCCAGGTTCGGATGGCTCAATACCTACACAGGCCTGATAGTTCCGTTTGCAGTCGATGCCTACGGAGTCTTCATGGTCAAGCAGGCCTTCGCCTGCATCCCGAAGGATTTTGCAGAGGCTGCGAAGATCGAGGGAGCTGGGCACCTTCGCATAGCATTCCAGATCCTTGCACTTGTCAGTGCACCATCCCTGATATCCTATGCAATCATGGCATTGAAGTGGAGATGGAACGACTATTTCTGGGTACTCATCATGACGAGCGAAGTCAAGATGAGGACACTTCCTGTAGGAATCGTGATGATGAAGGAAGTCGAGGATGGAGGAACACAGTGGCATATCCTCATGGCTGCGACGATAATCGTACTGCTGCCGATGATCATACTCTATCTCTGCCTGCAGAAGTACTTCACGAACGACTACATGAAGGGTGGAGTCAAGGGTTGATTCGAGATCCTGCAGCCTCGCTGCATGACATATAGAAAAACAGGAGTTTGAAATGAAAAACATGAAGCGCAGCATAACAATGCTTATCGTGCTGCTTGCAGCACTCGCATCTGTCTTTGCCGGCGGTGAGAAGGAAGCCGCAGCAGAGGGTCCGGTCGAAATCGAGATCTGGAGCGCACTCAAGGGAAACAAGCAGAAGACACTCGATTCCCAGATTGCCCAATTCAATGCATCCCAGGACGATATCGTAGTAACCTGCATTCCTCAGGGAGGACAGGCAATACTCAGACAGAAGGTTGCCGCTGCAGTGGGAGCAGGAAACATGCCTGAGATGATTACATGCGACTACCTCGATGTAGCATACTATGCTCAGCTTGGACTGCTGCAGCCTATTACCGATGCACTTTCCGAGGAGGTCATTGCAGACTACTATCCAGCAATGCTTGCCGACCTCATGTACGACGGTGAGCTGTATGCACTTCCATACAACAGGTCCACACAGGGATTCTTCGTCAACAATGACCTTCTGAGGAAGGCCGGAATCGACCATGCAGCTACTACATGGGATGAATTCAGGGATTATGCCGAGAAGATGAAGGAGCTCGGGGACGACTATTACTACGGCTATGCGTTCTTCCATCAGTTCCTCTTCGACGGAATCGCATATACATGGGGTGCCGACATCTCCACTCCTGATGGGGAGGTAAGACTCGACAGCCCAGAGATGGTTGAGATGATGAGCTACTTCCAGAAGATGTACCAGGATGGACTGTTGCTGATGCAGCCAGTACTCGTAGGCGGCTTCGAGGAGCAGAACGGTGCATTCCTCGATGGAAAGGTTGCAACTGTATTCCAGACATCATCCTTCATGCCAACTGCCGAGGCAATGCTCAAGTACGACTGGTCATTCGAGTTCGTTCCTGCAGGAAAGGGTGGCAATGCAATTACTATCGGCGGAAACAACTTCGCAATAACATCCCAGGCCGGTGAGAGGGAAGTCGAGGCTGCAAAGAAGTTCCTCGAGTTCATGTCATCTCCTGAGCTTGCTGTTGATTTCTTCCTCAACACAGGAAACCTTCCTACAAGAAGAAGCACCATGGACGATCCTGAGATGCAGAAGTTCCTTCTCGAGAACCCTGACTACGCAAGGGTTGTAGAGCAGCTCGAGTTCGGAAAGGCAGCTCCTAGCACTACAAAGAACATCAGGGATGTCTTCAACAGGGTGAATGACATGATTTCAAGGATCATCCTCTCCGGTGAGGATGTAAAGTCGGTCCTTTCCCTCTACGACAGGGAGTTCCAGGCTGAATTCGACGAACTCAAGGCCAACGGTGAATTCATCTACTGATTTCCGTAATTATGGTTCAATGAGGGGCTCAAGGGCCCCTCTCTTGAGATATGAGGGAGAAGAACATGAAGAGGTCCGTCAGTGTATCATGCCATGTACTCCATGGCAGGAAGGATGAAGAGCAGTCCCTTCGCTATTACATGGGTTCCTTCCAAGTTCCCTACGATTCCGATTCGATGGAGATATCTGTCTCCTGGACATCCCTTAAGGAGGCTCAGCTTCCTATGATCCTCTTCTCGCCCGATGGGGATATAAGGGTCATCAAGGCAAGTGAAGGGACAGTCGGAAGACATCTGGAGACATTCTTCCTTTCGAAGGGAAAATGCTCCTCGGGAGCAATTCCCGGTAACATAGGAAGGGGTGTCTGGAAGTTCCTTCTCTACAAGAGACGATTCGATGAGGACCTTGAGGTAAAAGTCGACATCTCTCTTGGAGACGAGATTCATGATATTGGATGCGAATCCCTGTCGACGACATTCGACAGGAAGATGGTGAAGAATGAGCCAGGATGGTACGAGGGGGAGCTTCATGTACATTCCTCCGAGAGTACCGGACGGACATCCGTTCATGAGGTTGTATCGACAGCCCGTGAAAGAGGTCTCGACTTCCTGGCTGTAACCGACCACTTTGCAGCATCTCATTGGGGAAAGCTCGAGGAGGAGGGAAGGCTCTACGATGACATCCTCCTTCTGAAGAGCATGGAAGTCTCGGGAGATAGGGGACACGCCAACATCCATGGACTTGAGGAATGGATTCTTCCACTTGTCGACGACAATGAGGAGATCACTGCATTCCTTGGTCTTGGCGAAAGACAGAGCATGTCCAGGATAAGCCATCTTGTCCATGACTGTGGCGGACTGATGAGCATCAACCATGCACTTTCCGGTCTTGTCGGCTGGAGATATCATGATTTCGATTTCAGGGATGCCGACATATTCGAGGTATGGTGCCTTGCCGACGGAGTTACATCGATGATGTATCCGACGATGTGGGACCAGTTGCTCCGTGAAGGCGTGCGCCTTACAGGAGTCGGTTCCTCCGACAGCCATGATTCCAGGTCCGAAGGATTCTGGAAGATAGGGAGGATCCGCAACTGCGTATACGCAGAGAGCCTTTCCCGCGAGGGAATACTCGAAGGGCTCAGGAAGGGCAGATGCTATGCTGCAATAGGAAATGCCAGGATGAGCTTCTACGCCGAGTACGAAGGAAGACGCTACGAGATGGGAGATGAGATCTCCTATCACGGAGGGAAGGTGGAGCTGCACATCAGGATAGATGCAGATTACAACGGCAACCTGTTCATCTATCAGGACGGAAACCTGAATGATGTCCTGAGGATCCTGGAGGATGATAGGAACAGGGAATTGACATATGTCCTCGAGAGCGAGCTTGAAGAGGACACCAGGTCAGAGATGTATGTAAGACTTGAATTCCATGAGGAGACGGTGGAGCCTAGGTTCTTCGGAATGGCCTACAGGGACCATGAGACCATGAGGCTCATATCGAATCCGATATACATGGTGAAGGATAATTGATGAAGATTGATAATGTATGTGTATATTGCGGTTCCAGCTTCGGCAACGATGGAATCTACAGGAAGTATGCATTGGAGGTAGGCGAGAAGCTTTCGGCACAGGGCTGGAATCTCGTATACGGAGGTGGAAGCCGTGGTCTCATGGGTGAGATTGCGCTTGCAATGAAGAACGGTGGATCCCATATCTACGGTTACACTACAAGGCGCTTCCACAAGGACAGCGACGACGAGTGGCCTGCAGATGATTTCGAGGTATTCGAGACGATGCATGAAAGGAAGATGAAGATGTTCAGGATGAGTGATGCCTTCATCGCATTCCCAGGTGGAATGGGAACCCTGGAGGAGCTTTCGGAGCTCTGCACATGGAGACAGATAAAGTACACCAACAAGCCTTTCGTCCTCTTCAATCCCTGTGGATTCTGGGATAACCTCATCTCTCAGATGCGCCTCATGGTAGAGCAGGGCTTTACCAAGGAGGAGCAGTTCATGAAGCTCAAGGTATGCTCGACGATCGATGAGATCGTGGAGTACTTCAATTCCTACGAATTCGAGGATGCGATGTACGAGATCAGATGATCAGGTCTTCGAGAGGTGCTTCTTCTCGAGGTTGTATGAGAACTGGTAGCTCTTTGGATTGAAATATGAGAAGTCCAGCTGTACTGGCTTCTCGCTTTCTATGTAGGCGATGCTCTTGAAGAGTATCGCCGCTTCATTTTCCTGCAGTCCCAGCGAATCCGCTATCTTTCCTGTTGCGTTTATTGCTGTTATGAAACCTGCTGTATCCATGACGGAGGTTCCGAATATCTCCTCATAGAGAGCATAGAACGATGCATTCTCCAGCTCATGCTTCAGCATCTCGTCCCCGAGTTCCCTTGTAACATATGTCTCCATGTAGGCAATCGGGGTATCCTTGGATTTGCGGAGCCTTACGAATCTCCATACTGAAGTGTCCTCTGTAGTGAATACGAGGTTCTCCCTTACATATTGCGGTGCTGATACGAGCTCCTTTTCAAGTATCGTACTCGTGAGCTCGATACCTTGGTCCTCCATTGCCTTCTTGAAGCCCCTGGTTCCGGCGCCGGATGCCAATGGCTTTCTCCTTATGAATGTTCCCTTTCCCTGTACACGGAGGATCTCGCCCTGTCTTTCAAGTTCATCAAGTGCCCTTCTTACGGTTATCCTGGATACGCTGTAGAGCTTGCAGAGTTCATTCTCGGTCGGCATGAGCATGCCCTCGGACCAGAGACCCGACCTTATGCGCTTTGAAATGTCCTGCATGAGAAGTTCGTATTTTACCATGTATGTATCCCCTTTTATAAAAGAATTATAGCATCCACGGAGGGATATTACAAATTTGTTATCATGGTAATTCCATAACTTCTGTATTTAGAAAGCAGAAGCTCCCCGTGAAAGTGGGGAGCCTCGTTGGTCATCATTGCTTCGATGATCCCTTGATCTTGCGCCTCAGGCTCATCACTGCATCGAAGACGATGCAGAATCCAAGTATGTAGACATAGAAATCCAGTATGAAATCCCTGAAGTTCCAGTCAAGTCCCGTAACCCTTCCAAGAATCCAGGATGCAATCGTTGCGAGTATGAAGACGGAAACATATCCGATTCCTCTCTTCTTCATCACCTTGCGCCTTATGCTGCCTTTAAGTGCCATATCCATTCCTCCAATGATGGGCAGAGTCTAGCATGAAAGATAGGATATGGACCACTCTTTCAGGATAGGTAATGAGAATGGAATCTGGATTGCTGAGTGGTTCCAATTTCAGACGTCTTTCCTTGAAATCCTCTTTTCCATTACATCCGTGTGGAGTGTAAAATGCTCGTCGACTGGAATGTCATGCACTCCTCCGATACGCTTGAATCCGATCTTCTCATAAAGCGAATATGCCGGTTTGTTGGACTCTATCACGAAGAGTCTCAGATACTCAGCTCCCTTCTCCCTTGCTGTCTTCTCGATCTCCTCCATCAGCAGACGGCTGAGCCCCATCCTCCAATGGTCAGGTCTCACTGCAAGGCGCTCGATGTATCTGGCCTCGGCATTCTTATCTTCGTATTCAACTGAGCTGTCATCCCAGATGGAATGGCAGAGTGCAACTGCTGCCACAATCCTATCGTTTTCAAGGAGGATGTACATCCTTTTGTTGCTGATGTCATCGTGCAGGAACTCTACAGGATAGTCTCCTCCCCAGATAGGTCTTCCCTGCCTTGCAGTCTCATCTATTATTTCTCGGTACATTTCCTTGATGTCCTCAAGGTCTTTCATCTCTGCAGGTCTAATTGTCATGATATATCTCCCTAACGCTCTGAAAATACATTTTATGGATGATTTCCACAAGATGGGAGTGTTATGGATTGGTGTACATAGGGAGATATATCAGGAGGGACAAGTTGTATACAACTTTTTGGATTTCATTACAGTTTTGATAGTGTTAATCATATAAATTCTTTCAGTGGATAGAATTGTCTACATATATAGGGTCTCTCATACGATTTTTCTTGCAATACTGGTATTCCTGTTCTACGCTGTTGATAAATTTGTATAGATATAAAAATATCTTTATATGTTATATTCACTAGGAGGTGTGCAGCATGGGTATTCTTGACGGGAAGGTGGCGATTATCACGGGAGGTGGCAGGGCTGTCCTGAGAGATGGTTCAGTTGGATCGATCGGCTACGGTATCGCAACAGCATATGCAAAGGAAGGTGCGAAGATCGTAATCACAGGCAGGAACAAGGCAAAGCTGGATGCAGCGGTAGAGGAGCTTGGAAGACTGTATGGTGCTGAGGTTCTTGCTCTCCAGGCTGATGTATCTGCAGGACAGGACAACGAGACTGTTGTAGAGGATGTCGTAAGGCAGACAATCGAGAGGTTCGGCAGGATCGATGTTCTCATCAACAACGCACAGGCATCCGCCAGTGGTGTTCCTCTTCAGCAGCATACAATGGAGCAGTTCAACCTAGCTCTCTATTCAGGTCTCTATGCTACATACCTATATATGCAGAAGTGCTATCCATATCTCAAGGAATCTAAGGGCAGTGTAATAAACTTCGGCTCCGGTGCAGGACTATTCGGCAACTGGGGACAGTGTTCATACGCAGCTGCAAAGGAAGGTATCAGAGGACTGACAAGAGCCGCAGCTACAGAGTGGGGGCCGGATGGAATCAACTGCAACATCATCTGTCCACTTGCATGGACAAAGCAGCTTGAGGATTTCGAGATGGCATACCCAGAGGCATTCAAGGCAAATGTACATATGCCACCAATGGGACACTATGCTGATCCTGAGCTTGAAATCGGAAGGGTATGTGTACAGCTTGGAACTGATGACTTCAAGTACCTCACAGGTGAGACACTCACTCTCGAAGGTGGAATGGGCCTCAGACCATGATTGGATTGTAGATATCTGTCAGATATACAATAAAACCTTAATAAGCCTTACTCCCTGGATATCTGTTCAGGGAGTTCTTCTGTGTCCTTTCACCTTATCTATCTTCCGAATGACCAGTTGTCGGAATGGTTGTGGATGGAAAGTCCAATGCTGGGAGTGATGGAGAAGGCATTTCCCTGATACAACCTGTCATCAGGTTTCAGGTAGTTGACCTTGAAAGCCTGCCATGTACCGTCTACTCCGATATTCAGGGATACTGTATCGGTTATATGTATGTCTGAAGAGATGGAAGCCTTTGGTCCGAACATAAGTATTGCCTGCAATCCTGTATTTGCGTTGAACATCAGGAAGCGGAAGAGTCCGCTCAATCCAAGAGAGAAGATGAAGTCGGCATGTGGTGTTTCCATTCTCGCTGATGCAAGGACTGCTGCATCGATGTCGAAGCTGCTTCTGAACGCCCTGCTGCCTGAACTCATTCCATTATGTGTATAGAACAGTGGTATCTTTGCAGAGCCTGAAACTGTAAGGCCGAATGCCGTATCGTTGTAGAATGTTGAGTTCTGGATGACTGTATCGTAGGAATGCAATACAAGGGGATCGTCTGTAAGGATGTAGCTGTCCCAGGCTGCATTGAATGTCCATACACTGGATTTGGAAGCATAAAGGGACAGCGTCAGTGCAATCATCATCAATACACTCATCAACATCTTCTTTCTACTGCGTCTATAATCAAGCATCTGTTACCTTACCCTGGACATGTTCTGAATCTATCACTTGTACCTCAATGCAAGTGACCTTATAATTCTACATCGAGGAGTGGAGTATGAGAAGTCAATTGATGAAGGTATGTATCCATGTGCTGATCCTGCTGACTGCTGTATCGTGCACTTATCCTGGATATGATTTCATCGATGGCTCTGAGGATTCCGTAGTAATCATCCCTGCAGACGGTAGGTATGTAGAGGCAACCTTGGATGATGTTGTCATACCTGGCTTGGATTTCGAAGCCTTTGACGACATCACTGCAGTCTTCACTTCAACAGTTGGATTCTTCTCCGATTTCTTCGGAGAGGATGGAATCCTATCCATGATAGCAGATGAAGTGGGAGTGCCTGTTCCTGATATCGTGATCAGGCCCAGGTCAATATCGGCATCCCTTAGTGTAGATGCCAGAGATGAGGTCATCATGCTGGGCTCAAGGTATGCAGACTATTCCTCTGTCCGCCTATCTGAACTGAAGCTGGATGCTTCTGGAAACGTATCCAATCTCATGGCCCTGATCCTGCATTCGATAGATTCACATGAATGGCCGGAGAATGAGGCAGTTACAGGTAAGCTTGACCTTAACATGCTTCTTAGGCTAGAGAAGGGGGAGGATGCAGGAGCTTCTGTCATGCCACTTGCCATGCTTTCTGCAAATGTGAAGATTGAACTTGAGAATGTGAAGTTCTCATCTCTTGTCGTGAATGGTGTTTCAGTACCTCTTCCCAAGTCGGGTAAGCTCCGCATCTCAGGTGTGGATGCAAGCTTTGCATCGTCACATCTGTCTGTTTCCCTTGATGATGGCGAATTTCCTTCCCTTGATGGCTCTCGGGGATCCAGGCGCATATACAGACCTTATTCCGTTTCCTTCAGGATGGAGCCTACATTGCTTTTTGATGCAAGCAAGGCTTTCAATGCTGTGAAGGGAATGGTCCAGTATCCTGAATCACAGGATGCATACTGGTCTCTGTTTACAAGGATAGTATGGGGGCGATTCAGTGGAGACCATGTTTCCCTGACAAGCAGGATCTACGAGGGAGAGGATATACCTCCTACCGAAGATGTATATAGGGACCTCATGATCCTGCAGATAGCGACTATGTAGGTCCGAATTGCCAGGACAATATTCCAGCTTCTCTTGAAATTATCTGCTTTACCTTATAAATGTCATTGACAGGCTATTG
>SAMEA104404103__coassemble_1776_pt1 | contig 12313 bp, 8 predicted proteins | sample SAMEA104404103__metabat2_low_PE_027 | metagenome-assembled genome bin SAMEA104404103 (sample SAMEA104404103) | Balaenoptera acutorostrata
AATGCATGGTACTCATGGAAGAAGAGTAAGCTCAGATGCCATCCATCAGGGTGGCGTTCATATTTACACGGATTACCAGAAGAAACACTCCTTCCCCAATCCACATCTATGCTAACAGTATTTCTGCTTTCATAACAATAAATTGTTAGAAATGCAAAAATAATGTTACATTATGGCTGCGAGGTCATTATGGAATACATTGCCAACATGCTGGGGATAACCATTGAGGAAATAGATACAGATGTCGACAGGAAGCTCAGCTATGCCATCAGGAGCATGTACACTATCAAGAAGATCCTGATGGATGGCAATCCTGCTTTCGTAGCTATTCCAAATGATGAATTGGGTACAGCCAATGCAGTAGGAAAACATATTGCTGCAATAAGGAAGATCGAAGACATACCTGTAATCATCCTATCTGATTCCATTCCTTCAAGGAAACGCGAGCGTTTCATTGAAGAGCGGATTCCTTTCGTAGAAGAAGGCAAGAGCATCTATCTTCCCTTCTACGCAGCATTCCTGAAGACGGAAACCTCAGTGAAAGCATCTTTTAAAGATAAGCTCACACCATCAGGACAGCTGCTTCTCATATACCTGCTTCTCAATGAAGACAATGAAACGGATATGGGACCAATTGCCCATGAGCTTGAGGTCTCTACAATGACAATATCCAGAGCTGCACGGGAACTTCAGCAAAGGAACCTTGTACGACTGGAGAAATCCGGCAGGAACATCGTAATCCATAAGGAAGCATCCAACAGGGATCTTTTCAGGAAATCCCAACCTCTAATGAACAATCCTATAAGACATAGGCTATATATCAAGATAGAGGATATTGATGACAGACTACTTTACGGTGGTTTGTCAGCACTTTCTGAGAAGAGCATGATAGCTTCCCCAGCTGTTCCTGTGTTTGCGGCAGGAATGGCAAAGGATTGGAAGGACAGGACAAATCCTGCTATTGAAGACGAAAAGAAGGAAGCTGCGCTTGAGATATGGCGTTACGATCCAGGAAAGCTCAGTAAGGACAGTTCAGTCGATCCGATATCCCTGTACCTTTCCATGTATCAGGACGCAGACGAGAGGACAGAAATGCAGCTGGAAGAAATGCTCGATAATCTATGGAAATGAAAAAAGCCCCAAAGCCAACGACCTTGGGACTCTCCGACATTCCTCGGATCACCCCAGATCCTTGGCGTCTTATTTATATAACGGAAAACTGTTTAACGAACCATCAAAACCATTTGGGTAAAGAAAAACCTGCTTGTAGCAGGTTCGTTCTTGGTTTATTGGTTCTTATAGCAGGGGTAGGACTCGAACCTACGGCCTCCGGGTTATGAGCCCGACGAGCTGCCAACTGCTCTACCCTGCGTCGATTGCTTAGTTAACATACCAAGTACAGAAGATACTGTCAACAGGGTTAAGCAAAAATTTTCAAAATATTTGTCTTTTTTAGGTATTTTCCTTGACCTACCCTATATTTTAAAGGTTATTTCAGATATCAGCATGGATACATCGGAAAATAATGTTTAGGGAAATCCAAAAGCCATGATATAATTATAAGTTTACCCTCCACAAAGTAGAAAACACTTTTAAAATTTGTATACATTTTCCTTGACTGTATGCATAAACTGGGTTTAATATAGAATCATGGCACAGACAAAGGACATGGCAAACTACATCTATGATACCCTCAGAGAGCAGATCCTCTCCATGGACATCAAGCCTGGACAGGAACTTTCAGAGCAGATCCTCTGCAAGGAGTTCTCAGCTTCCCGCACACCTGTAAGAACAGCACTTCAGCGCCTTCAGGATGCAGAGCTTGTGGATATCATCCCTTATCAGTACACAAGAGCATCTCTCATCAGCCTTTCAAAGGCCAGACAGATGATCTATCTCAGATCCGTATTCGAAGCACATATCCTGCAGGACTTCACAGACAAGTCAGATGATTTCCTCCTCGAAGACATCGAGCACCTCATCAGACGTCAGGAGATCCTCATCAAGGGAGACTTCAAGGCTGAGGACTTCTATAAGCTGGACACTGAGTTCCATGAACTCTTCTTCAAGGCTACAGGAAACGAGTACATATGGTCACTGATCCAGGGATCCGTGAACTACACCCGTCTCAGGATGCTCGACATCGTCGAGAAGGGAGACTTCAAGACAATCGTCGAGGAGCACAAGATGCTCTCTGCCATGATCAGGGAGAAGAGGAAGGATGAGATTCCGGCCATCATCGAGCGCCATCTAAAGGGAGGTCTTGTAAGGATTCTCGGCAACGACGACCCAGAGATGAAGGCATTCCTCGTAGAGTAAGACAAATTTTTGGAAAATCTGAATTTCCATTATATAATGATAAGTATAACAACAACCAAATAGGAGATATGAAAAAATGGACATCCGTTATTCAACAGGTAAGGAAGCATTCAAGAGAATGGACACAGAAGAGCTCAGGAACGAGTTCCTCATCACAGGCATCTTCAAGGCAGATGATGTAACAGCAGTCTACTCCCACGTCGACAGAATCGTCACAATGGGTGCAATGCCAGTAAACGAGACAGTAAACCTCGGCAAGAACATCGATGCATGGAAGGATTTCGGAGCCAAGACTATCCTCGAGAGAAGAGAGCTCGGCACAATCAACATCGGTGAGGCTGGTACTATCGTAGTTGACGGAGAGGAGTACCCAATGAACCACTTCGACGGTTTCTACGTACCAATGGGAACAAAGGAAGTTCTCTTCAAGTCCAACGATCCAGAGAAGCCAGCTAAGTTCTTCATCGTAACAACTCCAGCTCATCACGCATACCCAGCTAAGCACATCCCACTCGAGAAGGCAATCCACAAGCACCTCGGTTCCCAGGCTACATCCAACGAGAGGACAATCAACCAGTACATCCACCCAGACGTACTCGACACATGCCAGCTCTCCATGGGACTTACACACCTCGAGGAAGGATCTGTCTGGAACACAATGCCAGTTCACACACACGAGAGAAGAATGGAAGTCTACTTCTACTTCGACATCCCAGAGGACAACGTCGTATTCCACTTCATGGGTGAGCCAAACCAGACAAGACACCTCGTCATGCACAATGACACAGCTGTCATCAACCCAAGCTGGTCCATCCACTCTGGTTGCGGTACATCCAACTACACATTCATCTGGTCCATGTGCGGTGAGAACAGGGCATATGACGATCAGGACTGGATCCAGACAACAGACCTCAGATAATCACTATCTGGCAAGAAAGTAGAAAAACAAGAAAAAACTAGGAGACTATAAAAATGGATATGAACAGTTTCTCCCTTAAGGGAAAGGTTGCCTGGGTTACAGGCGCATCTTACGGTATCGGATTCGGCATCGCTTCTGCATTCCATGCAGCTGGTGCTCAGATCGTATTCAACGACATCAAGCAGGAGTTCGTTGACAAGGGCCTCAAGGCTTACGAGGAAGCAGGTATCCCTGTAAAGGGTTATGTCTGTGACGTAACAAACGAAGAGCAGGTCCAGGCTACAACAGCTGAGATCCTCAAGGAGTTCGGCCACATCGACATCCTCGTAAACAACGCTGGTATCATCAAGAGAATCCCAATGCTCGAGATGAAGGCTGAGGAGTTCAGACAGGTCATCGACGTTGACCTCAACGCTCCATTCATCGTTTCCAAGGCTGTAATCCCTTCAATGATCGAGAACGGCGGTGGTAAGATCATCAACATCTGCTCCATGATGTCCGAGCTCGGTAGAGAGACAGTTTCCGCTTACGCAGCTGCCAAGGGCGGTCTCAAGATGCTCACAAGAAACATCGCTTCTGAGTATGCTCAGTACAACATCCAGTGCAATGGTATTGGACCTGGCTACATCGCTACTCCTCAGACAGCTCCACTCAGGACAGAGGGTCATCCATTCAACGAGTTCATCCTCGCCAAGACACCAGCAAACAGATGGGGAAATCCAGAAGACCTTCAGGGTCCAGCAGTATTCCTTGCATCTGATGCATCCAACTTCGTCAACGGCCACATCCTCTACGTTGATGGTGGTATCCTCGCTTACATCGGCAAGCAGCCTAAGTAATAGGGATTCCAGAATACAGTTCTGTACAGGTCATCTTCTCCGGAAGATGGCCTTTTCTTTTGCTGCTCCACAGCTGCAGCCTATTACACAACTCATAATCACTCGCCTAAAACGTAGGAAAGTCATCACATAAGTATCATGTAGATAGCCTGCATTTCCCTTACACAATCTACATTTTTGTCACAATAACTACTTCTTCAGCTTGACCTCCTCCATGTAAAAGTATGAAACTGACAGAGTTGGCATACAAAATATGAGAAAAGTGTTCGTTATCTTATTGGTCATATGTCTATTCATACTCCCGAGCTGCAAGGAAGAGCTCCCGGGAGCAAGGATCAATATAATCAACGAGACGGGAAATACGCCTGAAACATACGAGCTCGAGATCCTCTTCAACGACAGTCGCGTAACCGACACAAGGGCCTTCCATATGAAGGACATCGGAGCTGGAAGCGTGACAGGAACAAGGACCATAGTACTTGAGAACATGCCCAGGACACGATATAGGGCAGAAGTCTACGCATATGACTCAAGCGGCAGGAGGATAGGATATGGCAGCCGGGAATTCGAGATATCAGACTCGGCGGACGTAACCATCACAGTAAGCGAGATGCCACATGCCTTCTTCACAAAGAGCTTCTACTTCACAAAGGGAACTGTAGATGGCATAAGACTTACAGTGACTGATGATTCAGGAGAAGTGATCGACAGGGCTGAGTTCCTTGGCCTTACCCAGAAGGACAGCTTCACGACAGAAGAGAGGAAGATAAGGCTCGACAATGTAAATGCAAACTTCAGCTGGACTCTCTACAAGGGATCAGGCATTGTCGAGACATACTCCGACAGGATCGAGAACATCGAGAACCAGAGAAGATATGAGCTGAAGACGGAAGAGATCAAGCTGGGAATCAGCATTGAAGACAGGACATACGAAAGCCACAGGTTCGACAGCATCACAGTATCCGTAGAACCGATTCCGGAGCTGAGAAGCAGGATCGGCAAGCTGAGGTTCGAAATTACCAACCTTAGGAACAACGATACCATATCCGTTGAAAGACCTCTCAGGGACATCGACAACCTGTATGTGTTCAACGAGTGCGGAAAGGATGACTACAGGGTAAGGGTAACTCCTATCATGAAGGATGGCGAGACTGCATTGGAATCCCTTTCTGCAGCAACAGAGGCCGTAACAAACAAGCCTCTCGAGAAGGTGACATTCGTAGGCGTATCCAAGGAGAAGCCAATCGAGCTGAAGCTCGGTGTCGATACTCTCACCTTCGACATAGAGAAGAATCCAGAGAACTATACAAGGTGGTCAGAGCCAGGAAGGATCGAAAGCTCCCTGGATATCGTAGATATAATGATTGAAGGCAGCAAGGTAACAGTTACCCCGAAGAAGGTAGGTGCTGCTCCTACTACCCTTACCTACACCGAGCCTTACCAGTCCAGTTTCCAAGGTGACAGCCTCGTGGTCAAGGTATCTCTTTCGAAGCCAAATCTCATCGTCAACACAGCAGGTTCCAATATAACGATATTCTGGAAAGGCATACATCCATCATCAGAACTCTACCTCATCACGACATTGGACGGAGGAGAGCCGGTGACAACCCAGATAAGGGACATCAGCAAACCTATCGAGACATCGATTCCAAAGGAGACGAAGGTAAGCTTCCAGCTGCTGGTGAAATGCGGAGGCGAAGAGGAATACTCAGAACCTTTCACCTACGAGACGGGAAAGGAGAACTTCATCAACATCGTAATCCCAAGGATCGAGGATATGGACCTGGTATTCTCGCAGTCGATAAGCATAGAAGATACAGTCAGGCCTTCAGAGGAGATCACATTCGAAATAGACAGGAAGCTCAACAGCAACATAAGCGAAGTGCACTTCCTTGTAGATTCGAAACTCGCTGCAGGCAAGGTATTCCAGGAGAATGAAACATCATACAGGTTCAGCTTCATACCAGAGGAGCTGGACATAGACATATACGACGAAGGCGGCATCGTCCCACTGGAGGTGGTAATTGCCGTCAAGGCTACCGATGGTAGCGTCTACTCAAGGAACATTACGTTGAATCTGAATATGGAGAGTTTAAAGTGAGAGATTCCAGGAACAAGATCATCACTGTACTCATGCTGCTCGTACTTGTACTTGCAGGATGCGCACAGCCAGACACGGAAGAGATCCCAGACAAGACAATTCTTCCGGAAGAGAAGGTAGTGGCAAGAATCTACCTACCAAACGAAGGTCCAGAGACAAGGACAATCCTCCCAGGCAGGCTTGGTCAGGCAGACCACTACACACTTACATTCACTAAGGCAGGTGCAGAACCTATAGTACAGACAGGACTCAGGCCAACAATGGGAGCAATCGAGATCGTCGGTCTCACAGTCGGAACATATGAGGTTGAAGCCAGGGGTTTCAACGGGAAGGACGTCCTGATCTACGAAGGAAAGAGTACAGGAGCACTCAATATAGAGAGCCTCGACAAGATCGCAACCATAACGATCGAACTCGTCCCTACAATCGCAGAGAATACAACAGGCAACATCCAGGTAACCTTCGACTGGTCTTCACTTGTTGACAGGAACAGCATCAACACAGCTTCTGACCATACAGAGCTCAAGGCAAAGGGTCCCATATCAACAGCAATCGAGGAAGGAACACTCAAGTTCGTCATCTACACGGCAGAAGTGGGACAGCCTCTCATACAGAGGGGTGAACCTATCGTATGGACAAGTGCAGAAGGTACAGACTACAAGGAATGTCTCTTCACCGGCATTCCAACCGGTGACAACATTGCTGTCGCCTTCTCAATCCTCGACAAGGACAACAACGTAATCGTAGACAGGAAATACTCCATCACAGCACAGGTCTTCACAGACCAGACATCCTATTGGAATGGATCGGAAGACCATGTACTCAACGTCAAGAGCAACATGGACAAGTGGTACAGCAACATCTCAAACATCCAGGTCGAGTATCCAACCGAAAACGTAGATTCCTCGATCATACTCACATGGGATGCAAGAACCGACAGACAGGGAAATCCAATCTACAAGTCCATCATATTCACAGTAAGGGACAAGGAAACATCCACTGTCGTAGGACAGCCCTATATCTTCACTCCGGAAAAGCTCAAGACGAACAGCATCACAGTCACAGGCCTTGTTCCAAGAAAGCAGTACACTGTAGACACTGAGACAATCTCACTTGGAGGAAAGCACTCCAATACATTCCAGTGGACAGCAGATGAAGGAAAGGGATTCACGACAAAGGTAGAGGTGGAATCCATCACATTTGCAGACGATACTGCAAGGGAATGCCTCTCCACAGGAGACAGCTTCAGGATGACAGCGAGCATTGCTCCTGCAGATGCATCCTACAACCTGCTCACATGGACAGCTACAGAGCCTGATACACTCCTCATCACGACATCTGCAACAAGTCTCGATGAAGATGTAGTAGTCACAGCAAACAAGCCTGGCATCACAAGGATCAAGGTAAGGAACAACGACCCTAAGGTAGACAGGTCTGCCATCACGGCAAACGAGATCACTATCAGGCTTGCCCAGCCTAAGAATGTGGCTGCATCATTTGAAAGGGACACGGCTGGACAGACTTCAGGAATCTCTGTCTCATGGGATTCCGTTCCATTTGCCGAGAGCTATGAACTATACAGGAAAGTGGATGCAGGTGGATTCGTACTCTATCAGACAATTGCAAACCAGGTAGGACTACCTTCCCATTCCCATCTGGATACGGATCTCAAGACAGGTTCGACATATCAGTACAAGGTAATTGCGAAGGCTCCTTCAATCGATGGGAAGTACGCCTCAACCCACCCTGGATACAGTGCAGCAAGCCTGGAAAGCGCTCCATCTGCAGCTGTTGAAGTCAAGAAGCCTCAGATAATCATGAAGCCTATCGATTTTACACAGGGAACATTCGAGCTCTCATCCACAAACATCGGAACATCAGAGAGGAATCCTATCATCCACATGAACGACATCGATATCATCAGGGTCGATGCAGGTGATTCCTACAAGCTCCAACTTGCCGCTCCTATTGCAGGATACACAGACAAGGCTACATACACCTGGTATGTAAACGATTGGCAGGATGTAGTCCTTTCCGGCACATTCGCTGAGGCAAATACGATCGAGATCAACAGCACACTCGCAGGACTGGACCTTGGAGAGAACGGCGTACAGGAACTCATCATTGCAGTATACGAGGAAGGAAAGGGAACTCAGAGCGCTCTCGTACACTTCACCGTAATCGCAGAGCCTGTAGAGAGCGTAAGCTTCAAGTCCGACAGGACAAGGATGGCAACAACAGAGACAGGATTGAAGCTCAAGGCTGTTGCATATCCGACAACTGCAACTCTTACAGACGTCTACTACAGGATCACATCCGGAAACGAGATTGCAGACATCAATGTAAACACTGGTGCAATAACCCTGAGGGAAGGTACAAGCGGTGGCAAGGTGACATTCGAAGCCTACTCACAGGAAAACAACAATATTGTATCTGCGCCTTATGAGGTAACCTTCTACAAGCCAACAGTAGAAAGCCCTGAAAGCCTCATCAGAGCCGTAAACACAGAACTCGGCAGCCTGATAGCGACAGCTGATGGAACCTACGACAACTTCGGAGAGTCCGGCATCCATATCTCCAGGAACACAGGAGACTGGTGGCAGGCTGGCAATATCGCACCTTGGACAAATCCGGAGGGAACCGTTTCCATCAAGGCAAACTACGGTGCAAGTCAGGACCTCAACGGCGGAATCACCTTCACAGACTACAGGACAACTCTTGGTCCTGTCGGAGAAGTCTCGATGACAACGGGAAATGGAAAGAGAATCCTCGTATGGGCAAACAACGAGGGCGGTGCCGGCAACCTTGACAGGGATCCTCTGAACAAGATCGGTGCTACCGTAACGGATCCTGAGATGAACAGGATCATCGTCACGCTTCCGAATTTCCAGGGAACAGCAACCATCACCTATTCCGAGGTAGATACGCTCAGCAGGAACTCAGGTTCCTACACAATCACATTCTCTGATGATATCTATGTCAGACCTGACTACACGATTACAGGTGGACATGCATATCCATTCGGAGTTGTCGACTCCATGGATGGGGATGCAGTACTCATCAAGGGAATCGGTGTTCCTTTCGAAGCAACACATAACAAGTGATATCAAGCATGAATCCATCAGCCCGGGAAGCGATTTCCGGGCTGTTCTTCTGTCTTTGCAAATATCTTAAGATAGGCATTGACTCACGTTACTATGAATAGTATCATCGATATCATAAAGGGGGATTGAATTCATGAATAACCTGGTTGCACCAACAATCGATACTACGGACCTTCCTGACAAGGAAGGCTACTTTGGAGAATACGGCGGATCATACATCACAGAGGATCTGCAGCGTCTCATGGATGAGCTGAAGGAAAGCTACGAGAAGATCAGTGAGGATCCTACATTCGTTGAGGAGCTTGCAGAGCTCAACAGGCATTTCACAGGCCGCCCATCTCCTATCTACCACGCAAGGCGTCTTACAGAGGCAATCGGCGGAGCAGACATCTACCTGAAGAGAGAGGACCTCAATCATACCGGTTCCCATAAGATCAACCATTCACTCGGTGAAGTGCTGGTTGCAAAGCGCATGGGCAAGAAGAAGGTGATTGCAGAGACCGGTGCCGGTCAGCACGGTGTAGCTCTTGCAACAGCTGCTGCACTACTTGGACTTGAATGCGACATCTACATGGGAGAGGTAGACATTGCAAAGGAAGCACCGAACGTAGCAAGGATGAAGATCCTCGGAGCCAGGGTAATTCCAGTGACAGAAGGAACAAGGACACTCAAGGATGCAGTAGATGCAGCCTTCAATGCATTCCTCGAATCACCGGAGGATACACTCTACTGCATCGGAACAGTAGTTGGCCCTCATCCATTTCCAAAGATGGTAAGGGACTTCCAGGCCTGCATCGGAGTTGAAGCTAAACAGCAGATGCAGGAGATGACAGGAAGACTGCCGGATGCATGTGTTGCATGTGTAGGAGGAGGCTCCAATGCAATGGGAATGTTCTCTGCATTCCTCGATGACAGAGAAGTAAGCCTATTCGGAGTTGAACCAGCTGGAAAGGGACTCGATACAGGTAAGCATGCAGCTTCCATCTCGAGGGGATCCAAGGGAATCCTACATGGCTTCAAGTGCTACCTACTCCAGGACAAGAGCGGTGAGCCACTTCCTGTATATTCAATTGCATCAGGCCTCGATTACCCGGGAGTCGGTCCTCAGCACTGCTACCTACATGACATTGGACGCGTCAGATACGAAACAGCGACGGACAGGGAGGCTGTAGAGGCTTTCTACGCTCTTTCCCGTATGGAAGGTATCATCCCGGCACTCGAGAGCTCACATGCAGTTGCCTACGGCGTAAAGCTTGCAAAGAAGCTCGGCAAGGGAAAGAACATCCTCATAAACCTCTCAGGCAGTGGTGACAAGGATATCGACTACGTAATGGAGCACTATCCACTCACAGAATACGAGCCGGAAGACTACATGAAGGATGGATACGACGAGTTCCTCAAGCATATCGGTGGAGAAAAGAACTGATTCATGTAATTCATCGAGTCGGTCAATATGTGTTAATATCTAAATATGAGATCACAGGAACTCGATTCATCGGCACACCTATTCGTAAATACGAAAAGACTACGCAACTCATCAACGTTCCGCCTATCGGCGGTACTTGATGAGCCTATTGATGCCGATATCCTCAGAGAAGCGTTGAGCCTGACGACTCCTCGCTATCCAATGCTTACCCTGAGAATCAGGAAGGGACTCTGGTGGAACTATCTCGATGATGCAGAAGGTCCACTCAGGGTGAAGGAAGAGAAGGACTATCCTACCCGCCTACTGATTCCTGAGGAGAACAGCGGATACCTCCTGAAGGTCCTCTACTACAACAACAGGATCTCAGTCGAGGTATTCCACGCACTTACCGATGGAACCGGTGCATTGGAATTCCTCAAGACGCTGCTATATCACTACATAACACTCAGATACGGTGAATTCCCATCTGAGGACATGATCCTGCTTCCTGACACACTCTCAGAAGAGGAAGGTGAGGATGCCCTCAGGAAGTACTTCCTCGACAAGACTCCCGGAAAGAAGGAGAAGGAGCCTAAGCCTGACAGGGAAGAGAACAGGGAAAGATACCATATCTCGGGAACAACTCTCAATCCAATGGGAAACAGTGTAACAAGCCTTGTACTCTCAGTAGAGGAGCTGAAGAGGATAGCCAAGGAGAAGGGACTTACGATTACAGGATATCTTGCAGCTGTGATGCTGAAGAGCATAATGGAGACCGAGAAGTCCAGGAAGAACCGTAAGCGCTGGATTACAGTGCAGATTCCTGTGAACCTAAGGAAGATATTCCCATCGAGAACGCTCAGGAACTTCTTTGGAGTGATCAATGTAACGCTTCCTTTCTCTGACTATCCAGACTTCGATGAGATAGCAGGGGAAGTATCAAGACAGATGACTGAAGGACTCAGGAAGGAGAACCTCGACAAGGCTGAGCGCGTTACCGTAAGCTACTCCACAAACTTCTTCTCGAGGATAGTTCCCCTGAAGCTCAAGAGCTTCTTCGTATCCCTTGGCTTCAGGATGTGGGGCGAGAAGAAGAAGACTCTGACGATTTCCAATGTAGGACCTGTAAGACTTCCAGAGGAGATGGGAAGGCATATAATACTCTTTGAAGAGCTGTTGTATCCAACAATCAAGAGCCCGATAAACACAGGAGTGATCTCGTTTGAGGACAAGCTCGTATTCTCATTCTCGCGCAACATCGAGGAGAAGGATGTGATAAGGGCTTTCACGAGAAACATGTCCGCTGTGCTGGATGTAGAGGTATATTCAAATGGATATGGAGAGACAAATGCGTAAGTGCCGTAACTGCAATGTATATGTGGATGAAAGCCAGAGCACCTGTCCTCTCTGTGGCGCTCAGCTTGGTGAGAAGGAAATCACTCCACTCTCCTACCCAACCTACAACGAGAAGCGAAGCGTATGGCGCTACATCCTGAAGACTGCAACATTCCTATCGATTGCTGCTGTAATGGTATGCATATTCATAAACATCTTCACCTACTCGAAGATCGAGATGCTATGGTCACTATATGTAGCTCTGGGCCTCTTCCTTGCCTGGAGCATGTC
>SAMEA104404103__coassemble_1780_pt1 | contig 12276 bp, 10 predicted proteins | sample SAMEA104404103__metabat2_low_PE_027 | metagenome-assembled genome bin SAMEA104404103 (sample SAMEA104404103) | Balaenoptera acutorostrata
TGGAATTTCAATCCTTGTTTTCAAGGTAGTACTGAGCCTGGGCATCCCAGAGTTCACGGTACTTGCCATTCTGTTCCAGAAGCTCTTCATGAGTTCCCTTCTCCACAACTCCACCGTCATCGAAGACTGCTATCTCATCGCAGAACTTACATGATGACAGTCTATGGCTTATGTAGATTGCAGTCCTGTCACCGGAGATCTCATTGAACTTGGAGTAGATCTCAGCTTCAGCTATCGGGTCGAGTGCTGCTGTAGGTTCATCGAGGATGATGAACGGTGCATCCTTGTAGAGTGCTCTTGCTATTGCTATCTTCTGAGCCTCTCCTCCAGATACATCCACGCCTTTCTCGCTTATATCCTTGTATAGGATGGTATCAAGTCCATCAGGCATGCTCTTGAGTCTTTCATCAAGTCCTGCATCCCTGAGTGCGGCAAGCACCTTCTTCTCATCGTACTCATCACTTCCAGCAACGTTCTTGCCGATGGTTGTGGAAATCAGCTTGAAATCCTGGAATACAACGGAGAAGAGCGCGATGTAGTCATCGTACCTGTACTTCCTGATGTCTATTCCATTAAGGAGTATCACACCTTCAGTTGGGTCATAGAGCCTCGTAAGAAGCTTTATGAAGGTACTCTTGCCTGAGCCGTTCTCACCAACTACTGCAAGTCTCGAACCTACCTTGAACTTCATATCAACATGCCTAAGAGCGTAATCATCGCTTCCTGGATACTTGAAGGAAACATCCTCGAACTCGACGGAGTATTCCCTATCCTCTCTCTTCTCGGTTGTAAGACTTCCCTGATACATCCTGTTTGGGATATCTATGAACTCGAAGACCTTCTCCAGGAACGCTGTGTTCTTATCGAGGACTGTGACGTTCACTATCATGTCGTTCATTGCAACAAAGAGTGCTGTAATCGCACCTACATACTGAGTAACGGATCCAAGACTGAAAGCTCCGAACCATGCCCTTATTGCAACAAAGAGATAGGATAGTCCCTGCAAGAGTCCTACACATAGCTGGGATATTCCCTGTAGTGGTCCGCTCTTACGCTTCAGGAACCTATCAAACGCTCCGCCGGGTGCGATCATCTTAGAACTGGACATGCGGGTATACTCATCTGCTACATCAAGAAGGTCATACATCCTTGCATCCAGCCATACCTTCTCACGCTCCGGAAGTGACAGATAGAAGCTGAAGCGGTTGTTCTCCGTTATATCATCAGCCATCTCAACCTCTGAGCTGATGGACTTGTTCCTTGCAGCAAGTGCAAGATAGTCAACGAGTACCATCAACAACAGGAACAGAAGCAGGAACCAAGGGGACGAGATGAAACCACTTCCAGATGCTACAGGGGATGTGAAGAAACTGAATGTCAGGATTGCAGCTCCAAGGAGGCTGAATATACCAGGCATTACAGCCTGGAATCCACCGAGCGCTCTTATAAGCCCCCAGCCCATCCACTGCTCGTTGCCTCTTATTATGGAAAGAAGCTTCCTTACCTCAGCATCATCCGTATCAGCATAGTCCATATCGAGGAACTTATCTGAATAGGACCTTGTGAGATTCATCGAGACAACGTATAGCTTCACCTTGTACCACTTTGTAGACAGTGCAAGGAGTATGCTTGCTGCCATTACCGAAGAAAGTGCAAGGAGTACAAGTCCTGTCATATAGGAACCGGTTCTGCCTGTAGCAATAGCATCTATGATCCTTGCACCAAACCAGATACCCAGATACTTTACAGTTGTAGCAAAGAAGGCAACGAGCACGGATCCAAGTATGATACCCGGAGAAATCCTGTCTATTAACCTGTAAGCTCTGACATTCAGGGCAAACTTCTTCTTGAAACTCATCTTCTCTTCCATCAGAACTCACCTCCTTCCCTGTAGTATCTTGCCTGTACCTCAAATAGCTCGGCATAGCCTCCATTCAGTGCTATAAGCTCATCATGAGTTCCCTCTTCACGGATCTTTCCATGCTCCAGGAACAGGATCCTGTCACAGAACCTGGTGGACGCGAGTCTATGGGAGATGAATATGGAGGTCTTTCCTTCAGTCATCCTGCTGTAGCGCTGGTAGATGTCGCTCTCAGCAAGCGGATCAAGTGCTGCTGTAGGCTCATCGAGAACAAGCATGTCGCCATTCTTGTAGAGAGCACGAGCAAGCATCAGGCGCTGTGCCTGACCACCGGAAAGATTCATTCCATCAAGGAACACTTCCTTACCAAGGTGAGTCTCATATTTCTCAGGAAGGGCTTCAACCACATCCTTCATTCCAGCTTTCTCTATGGCGTCCTTTACCTTATCAAGATCGGACCTGTCGCCAAACTCATTGGAGACAGCCTCCCTGATAGTGAAAGGCATCACCATGTAATCCTGGAATACAGTTGAGAAAAGGTCGTAGTACTTACGTCTATCGACTGTCTTTACATCGACACCATCTAGAAGCACGCGTCCCTCGGTTGGATCGTATATTCCTGTAATGAGCTTTACGATTGTCGACTTGCCTGCACCGTTGAGGCCGACGACAGCAAGCTTCTCGCCTTCATGAATGGTCAGGTTCATGTTCTTTATGATCCACTTTTCCGTTCCTGGATACTTGAAGGAAACGTTCTCGAGTCTTATCTCATGAGCTTTCCCCTTTACAGGAACCAGGCCTCCATCGAATAGGAAAGAGTCCGGAATCTCCAGGTATTCCATGACAGTGGATAGCTCGATCGTCTCCTTTCTGAGGTCTGAAAAACCATTGAGGATCGCTACGATCCAATCTGAGAAGCCAGAGAAAGCTGTGAAGTAAAGGAGGAACTCAGCTGCAGTGAACTCTCCATTTATTGCACCCCTGATCAGGAAGAAATATGCAATTCCGTTTCTGAGGAATGCAAGGAGTGCATCCATCACCTCAGTCAGGCAGTTCACCCTTTCCTTCCTGTTGTTAAGTGATTGGTATGCTTTTATCGTCTTGCTCTTGACTTCCCTTACCCATGAGCCAAGACCGAATATCCTTATATCCTTGGCGTACTCAGGGGACTCCATTACGGATCCGATGTACTCGATCTTCTTGTAAAGCTCTCCAATAGGCTCGTTCATCTCATAGGCAATCCTTCCAGCCCTCTTCTGGGCAAGGTAGCTAAGTACGGCAGTAGCGCCGACTATGATAGCCAGTGAAAACCTTAGATTGGAAATGAAATATAGATAGATGAGAAATCCTGCAAAGGATGAAAGAAGCACTGTTATGCTTTCCCATACATGCTCGGCAGGAAGCGAGTTGTCGTAGCAGGTCTGGCATGCACGGCTCAGGAGATTCCTGTTGCGTTCATTGATGAAATCCGGAAAGCTCATAGTCATGCTCTTGCGGTTGAGGTCTCCAAGGAGCCTGTTGCGGAACATGACCCTGCCTGAGAAATCTATCGTTTCGAAGTAGCGCCTCAGTCCCCTGATGATGCATATGAGTGCTGCAAACACGGCAATGGTAAAGAGGAGTTCCTCTAGGCTTCTACGGGACTCCAGACATCCAAGTATCATTGGTGTTACCAAGAGGTTGACCAATGCTGATGCGGCATCGAGCAAAGTCAGTATGATTATGAAACCAATTATGCTTCTAGTAGTCTTCCAGGCACGCCTCGTCATGAAGGAAAGCACCTTAGGCATACTGAAAGCTGCAGTTTCCCTGTTATCTTTCAAATTATTACCCCTTTTGTCTTCGATACCTGCACTATAACCACATTCATTTCCAGATTGTAGATTCGGGGATGAATTGCACCTTCTTGGTGATGAACTGCACTCTATAGCTGTGGAATGAGGATTTCAGTCGTAAAAGCACCATCCTCACTGTTGCGGGAAAGATATCCATCAGCCTTCTCTATGATGGAGTCGATCCTGACAAGTCCAAAGCCATGGCCATCTCCCTTGCTCGTCCTGAAGAGCTTTCCCTCCTTCTTCATCTTCTTCTTGGCTGTGAAGTTTGTAAACGATATGTAGAGCTGAGTGTTCTTCATTACCATGTACACTCGGATAAGTCTCTCTTCCACAGGGAGAGCTAGGCTAGCCTCTATTGCGTTATCAAAGAGGTTTCCTATTATGCAGCAGAGATCGAGCTCCGATGTCCTTAGCTTAACTGGGATATGTGCATCCACTTCGACTCTGATGTCATTTGCCTTTGCAAGCGATATCTTGCTGTTCAGGATTGCATCTGCCATGGCATTACCGGTCTTCACGACAGTATCCACTGTATTGAGGTCTGTATCGAGCTTACCAAGATATTCCTTGATCCCTTCCATATCCCCATTCTCTGCAAGGACCTTCATCATCTGGATATGGTTCCTGTAGTCATGACGCCAGCCACGTATCTGACGATACATGTTCTCGACTTCCCTGTAGTGGGTCTCGATGAGTTCATGCTGGTAGGCCTCTATATTCCTATCGATTCTCCTTGAAAACAGCTTCTTCATACCCATTTCCTATGCAAAGTCTATTATTGCCCTGTTTACAGTCTCGTAGGCTCCACGAGGAAGTGGAATTACAGATCCATCTTCCATCAGGATCTCCTTCTTGGTGACTCTTCTTATCTTGGTGATGTTCACGATATCGCTTCTACCAACACGGAGGAACCTGTCATCAAGAAGATCCGAGAAAGCACCGAGAGTCATCTTCACCTTCACATCCTCGTCTGCGTGGATGGTTACATAGTTTCCATATACGGAAGCTGAAATTACCCTGGATACAGGAATCCTTACGATATCCCCATCAGTCCTGAGATCGAGTACCTTCTCGTTCTTCCTTGTCTTGGAATATGCCTTGTCCAGGACCGAATACATCTTATCCTTCGATACAGGCTTCACAAGATAATTCAGTGCATCCACCTCATAGCCTTCTGCTATGTACTCGGTGTACCCCGTAACGAATATGATCTGGATGAGGTCGTTCCTTTCACGGATGCGCCTTGCCATGGTAACACCATCCATGCCGGACATCTCGATATCGAGAAGCAGGATGTCATATGTTGGATTGCCTTCATACTCGAAAAGGAAGCTCTCAGCTGATGGGAATATCCTTGTTTCATGGTCAAGTCCTCGAGACATCGTCCATTCATGCACAATACCGGACATATATTCCCGAATAGGCTCTTCATCATCGCAAATGGCAATCCTCAGCATTACAGCAACTCCTTGCAATCATCTTACTTCTTTTACCATTCTATATGAACAGAAACAGCAATATAAGTGCAAACATACTCAAAGAAGACAATCTACTACCTTTGACAAGATTGCATCCAGCTCCTCAATGGTATATCCCCTCTTTCCTGCATTCCTATCACGCTCTACTTCCTCTAGTTCTTCAGCAAGCTTCTTCAGGTCCTCATCACTCAAGTCCATATTCCATCCTCCTCATACGTACATCATACATGTGAATCCTAACAATGAAAAATCAACGCAACATCCATGATGGAAAGCATCTTCATTCTGTGACAAAATCCCATTTCCACTTCATTACCTATTGCATAGATATCCCATTATCACTATATTAAGTTAGCAATAGCTAACACGCAGAAGTAAAAGGTTTTCCCATATTTTCATTGCCTTTTGCGCCTTTCTGTTGGAAGCTGGATATTAACGTACATAAGGGGGTACACATGAAACCTATTACAGACAAGATGCTCTCATCCTGGAACGAGAGCTACAGCAATGACCAGAAGTACCAGCTTGCCGAGCTGGCATTATCCAAGACAGACATGGCAGATGTTGCATATGTCTCCTCCAAGGGAAATGAACTCAGACAGAAGTTCTCCATCGACATAAAGACAATGAGAGTTGCAAACCAGAAGTCCAGTGGAAGATGCTGGATCTTTGCAGCTACAAACGTACTCAGGGAGCGCATTGCAAAGCGCTGCAATCTCGAGAGCTTCGAGCTCTCCCAGAGCTACCTTGCCTTCTGGGACAAGTTCGAAAGAGCGAACTACTTCCTTGAAAGCATCATCGAGACAGCAGACCTTCCAACAGATGATAGGACTGTTGCACACATCCTCAACACTGGAGTCCACGATGGTGGACAGTGGGATATGTTTGCTAACATCGTAAGAAAGTACGGTGTTGTCCCTAAGGATGCATACGACGAGACATACCAGTCCAGCAACACAAGAATGGTAAACAGGATCCTCAACCAGAACCTCAAGGCATCCGCAGTGAAACTGAGGAAGATGGTAAGAGACAATAAGTCTGAAGAGGAGATCCAGAACGAGAAGAATGCAATGCTCGGCAGGATATACCAGTATCTTGTTTCCTGCTACGGAAAGCTTCCTGAGACATTCTCATTCGAGTATGTGGATAAGGACCATGAATACCACAGGGAAGAAGGCTATACTCCACTCTCCTTCTCAGAGAAGTATGTAGGTGATATCCTCGATGATATCGTATCCGTAATCCATGCTCCAACAGAGGACAAGCCTTACCACCAGACATTCACAATCAGACTGCTTGGCAACATCGTAGGTGGAAATCCTGTTGTTCACCTCAATCTCACACTTGAGGAGCTTAAGGCAGCAATCATCTCCCAGCTTCAGGCTGGCAAGGTCGTATGGTTCGGCTCCGATGTAAGCTACTATGGTGACAGGGACAAGGGATTCTGGGATGACGGAAGCTACAACTACGAGCTTCTTACAGGACTGGACCTCACCATAGACAAGGCAGATGCACTTGATTACAACTGGTCGGCAATGAACCATGCAATGGTAATCACAGGTGTCAACCTTGTAGATGGAAAGCCTAACCGCTGGAAGATTGAGAACAGCTGGGGAGACGAAAAGGGAGCTAAGGGCTACTACGTCTGCTCTGACAGCTGGTTCGACAGATTCGTCTACCAGGCTGCAATCGAGAAGGAATACCTAGGAGACCTTGCAGAGTTTGCAGCTAAGGAACCTGTAGTACTCGAACCATGGGATCCAATGGGAACACTTGCAGACTGATTGATAAACATGCTTATACACAGAAAGAGGAGGCATAGCGTCTCCTCTTTCTCATTCAGAATCCTTTCCAGAATACATCCATCATTTCTTCCACTGCTGCTTCCACTCTTTCGTCATATACGTCTCTCAAGGACAATGAAAGTGAAAGGACATCAACATATCTACCATCTTTTGATAGCTTTCTCGGATCATACCGCCATAGTTCTAGAGCAGATTCATTCCTGCTATCCAGAATTTCCCTATATCCAACAGAACTCCACCTTGTAATCTCACCAGTTGCATAGGCTGGAACTCGAGGGAAACCAAGCATACTCATCTCAGAAAGTGCTGATTCTCCACTTAGGAGAAGAGAGCCATCAACTGTATCGTTTGGTATGTATATCCTTCTTTTCACTGGACTTTCCAGAAACGGCAAAGCCCTTCCCCATAAGTCACGGGAAGAACCTTTAGATAGAATATATCTATTTACACCTCGCTTGATGGATGAAACCAGTTCCAACGCTTCCAGTTGCCTTACGGCCCTCATTACCGTAGTCGCAGTAAAATCGAGATCTCTGCCAGCAACACTGGAAAGTATTTCAGCTTCTCCCGAGTACACCATATATAGAAGCAATACCTGGGATGCCGGTGTCAGGACTTCAGCTACCTTGTACTCAGCTGCATTGCATCTATCCTGCAGATATGTACCCATGAATGGAAGATATATCTGATGACCATCGACAATGAAAGGAACATGACTGGAGATGAGCATCTCTCTCCTACGGTATGCAATCCTATCGAATACAAGTACAACGGGAATGCATTTCACCTTTCGTATGATATCGATATGACCAAGCAGCTCATTGATATCTGAAACATCTACTTTTGGAGACAGGAAAATGCATTCGACATTTCCAAGCAGCTTTACCTCGATATGATATCTACGCAATATGGCATTGGGAAGAAACCTTTCAATATCCAAATCCAAGTCTCTTACAGATAGTCCCAACATCTTCCTTAGATATTCCATGCACGCATTCCTTCTTAACTTTTTACTGTATCGTAACTCAAATGAAGTCAAATGAAAAATCAACGCATCAGGACATCAAGGATATGAAACAACCACTCTCTTGATTGGCTCCAGGAACTCATCAGGATCCATATGGAGATCTTCCAATATGGGATGAAGGTCTATGTACTCCTCTATGGGTTCACTGCTATGGGAATATTCAGTATCCACAACAATGTAACAATCATCCCATGTAGTCACATTCAAGTAACGAGCCAATGAATACGGTGCCTTGAATCGTATATCCCTTCCACGGAATGCGAAGACTGTATAACCATCCCTACTGTAGAGATAGGCTGTATCATCACTCGTCATTGAGTTTTCCCTCATCGAAGGAATCTATTCCAAAGAGCTCTGCTGCATCCCTTATATCCATCTCCCTTCCTTCTGGAAGTGGAAGCATGGTCTTTTCAAGCATCTCATCGAGTGCCCTTGAGATTATCTTGCCGGAAAGCCTATCAGTATCGACGCCACGAAGTCTGAAGAGCAGCAGTGGATCATCATCAAGCTTCCTTCCTACCCCGTAGATTACAGATGCAACATGCTTGCAGATTACAGCCCAGTCAGGACATGAGCAGCCAAATGCTATCTCCCGAATGGATGGAAAGAGTCCAAGGTCGGTTGCTGTGAAGAAATCCTGGAATTCCTTCGGAAACTCTCCCTTCAGGAACTGGTCCATCGATTCGAACTTCTCGGAGCATGTCTCCTCTATCCTCTTCACCTTCTCATCAGGAAGCGGTTTCACATGGATTTCAACCTTGTAAGGATGAGGTCTAGAGCCCTGCACTCTTCCTCGTATCACCCCTTCCTCGATTCTGAGGTCCCTTACAGCTCCCTTGCGGACATAAGTCTTACCTCGTGGAAGCCTATTGTCATAGTCTGCATACCTGTCAAGATTCTGGCACCATGCTCGTCCCCACCAGGTCCTGCTTATTTCCCTACCTTCTATTATGATCGGTTCCCATACTTCTTTCTTCTTGGCCATCAGATATTCCCCTTGAAACGCATAGCATCGAGAATCTCGCTAGGAGTGAGATCCCTGATTACATTTCCTGTTACCTCTCCAAGTACATCATCAGAGAGTGCCTTCTTATCCAGGAGCATCTGGGAGATGCTTTCCTCTATCGTACCCGACGTCAGGAACTTGTAGACTGTTACATTCTTCTCCTGGCCGATCCTGTAGGTCCTGTCGGTTGCCTGGTCCTCAACTGCAGGATTCCACCATCTGTCGAAGTGGATTACATTCTCAGCCTTGGTAAGATTGAGACCAACTCCTGCTGCCCTGAGGGAAAGGACCATGAATGGAACCCTTCCAGTCTGGAACCTCTCTACGATCTCTGAGCGCTTCGCAACTGGAGTCTTGCCTGTTATGACAAGACCCTCCTCACCGAATACAGATTCCAGAAGCTTGACAAGATGTGGAATTATCTCAGTGAACTGGCTGAATACAAGAACTCTCTCCCTGTTCTCATGGATGTTCTCGGCAAGGTCCTTGAGAAGCATGAACTTACCGCTTTCGCTGTCCTTGTAGGCAACTTCTCCAAGATACTGGTCTGGATGGTTCACTATTGCCTTGAGCTTCATGATAGTTGCCATGGAAGCTGCCGGTGTGAGTTCCTCCTCACCTTCCACCTTCTTGGCATATTCCTCGACAACATTGTTGTAGAGAACAGTCTGCTCTTTCGAAAGTCCCACTCTTATCTCGATCTCGTTCTTCTCAGGAAGGTCTGAGATTATGGACTTGTCGGTCTTCAGTCTCCTCATGATGAATGGTCTTATGGAATCCTTAAGAACCTTCATGTTCTCACCTTCCTGGGATGTGTCCTCGAACTCCTTGAATTCCTTCTCGGATCCTAGAAGTCCAGGAAGGAGGAAATCGAAGATCGACCACATATTGAGAAGCCTGTTCTCAACAGGAGTTCCTGTGAGAGCAAGAGCATACCTACGCTTGAAGCTCTTTATTCCCTTGGTCTGCTGAGTATTCGGATTCTTGATTCCCTGAGCTTCATCCAAAATCATGATGTCCCAATCAAGATCCTTGAGTTTCTGACTCTTCGATCCCGTCTGGTAGGTGGTTATCGTGAGAAATGGCCATGAATCTTCAAGAATCTTCTTTCCATGGAAGATCTGGAGAGACATGTCGGGTGCGAACTTCTCGACCTCTGCCTTCCAGTTTCCCATCAGCGATGCCGGTACTACCAAGAGTACATGCATATCGGGATTCTCTTCCCTCTCCCGCTCCAGGAAAGAGATGACCTCAACTGTCTTACCTAGTCCCATGTCATCTGCAAGAAGCATTCCAAGACCAAGCTTCTTCAACAGCGCCATATAGTCATAGGCATTCTTCTGGTAAGGCCTCAAGGTTCCAACAAAGCCCGAAGGCATTGGAATCTCTCCCTTGAAGAACTCCTTCCTGAAGTTTTCAAGGATGGATGCTATATCACACCTGACTGGAACTCCAAGCTTCTCCACTCCCGATGATAGCTTTACAGCCCTGAAGAGAGTCAGTTCCTCCCCTGACAGGTCTTCGAATGCACTGAGAAGTCTATCCAGGTTCCTATGGTCTACCTCTACCCACTGTCCCTTCAGGAATGAGAGTCCTTCCGTCTGCTTCAGAAGCTCGCGAGCTTCCCTCTCTGTAATGGGAACGCCTTCATATGTAAGATATGGAACCATCTCGAAGAGGGAATCTGTGATGCGGCTCCTGTTCTTCGCCATCTCGAGCTTGATGCTTGTCCTTCTCTTTCTTCCCTTCCACCACTGAGGAATCCTGACAACTATTCCCTCTTCCTCATAGAGTGGTACATCCTTCAGGAACTCGTATGATTCGTACTCGTCCATATTGAGAGGATGGAAGATCTCCCCTGACTCGAGGAGCCTGTTGATGATACCGCTCTTCTTTGCAGCTCTCCTGATGGATGCAATGAGGACGGTGATCTTATCCAAAGACTTCCTGTACTCGTAGAGAGCATATTTCAAGGGAAAGTGCCTCAGTACTCCGTCATCATCAACTGTGGAGTATGTAGCTATGAAGGCAAATGGAGTCGGGCCCTTCCTGTTCTCGACAAGATGGAAGAAGATACGCGATGGAAGTGTGAATGCGCTGTTCTTTCTCGATAGATATGTGTCTACAGTGCCATCGAACGATGATATATCCTTGCGGAAGACTTCCTCGAGATGTCCGATGATCTCCATCGCCCAATCTGAATTGACGAAGGCAGAGCCAATCATGAATGGGCTTGAAGAGACTATCTCATCAAGCTCAAGCCTATCATAGACAACATCGATGTTCTCTCGAGCCAATTCAAGGCCTGGAGACCTGAACAGGGAAAAGAGGAAATACCTCGATATCTTCTGCATGAAACTCCAGGATGGATCTGCATCTGCATCATCCTTCCTGAAGCCAAGTTCATAAAGACCCCTGTATATATCCGGAAAGAAGGATGGCTCATCCTTCTCGGTGAAATCAGGTATGAAGCCATTCTCTGTTGCTATGAAAGCCTTCTCTTTTCTTCGTCTTGCCATAGCTAGATTCTAGCATAGCAAAGCGCTTTGGAAAAACAATCGCAAAGGAAGAAAAAACATAGACAAACTATCTCTAAAGAGATATACTATCTCTAAAGAGACACATAGGAGCTAGAAAATGATCATATACCACGGTTCTGAATTTCAAGTAGAAAAACCTTTATTTGGATATGGAAAAAAAGAAAACGACTACGGCCAGGGATTTTACACTACCGAAATCAAAGAACTTGCCAAGGAATGGAGTGCATCTGGGAACAAGGATGGATACGTGAATGCCTATGAGCTTTCCATGGAAGGACTGAACATACTTGATCTCAACGCAAAGCCATACAACATTCTCAATTGGCTATGTGTTCTTGTCGAACACAGGATATTCGACATACCTCATAACAGGAGATCGAATTTCGAATACCTTCTTGAGAACTTTCATGTAGATATCACCCCTTATGATCTCATCCGTGGTTACAGGGCTGATGATTCCTATTTCTCCATGGCAAAGGCATTCATAAGGAATGACATTACCTTGGACCAGCTAAAGAAGGGAATGTATCTTGGAGAACTGGGAATACAGTGGTGCTTGAAATCGGAAAAGGCATTCTCAAATATTACATTCATTTCAGCTGAAAAGGTTCCTCTGGAAATATATCGACCAAAGAAGGTCAATAGAGACACAAAAGCCAGAGAAGCATTCAGGAATGGAATCACAGCTGAAGACGACAGGGAAATACTCATGGCAGATATC
>SAMEA104404103__coassemble_2078_pt1 | contig 10840 bp, 9 predicted proteins | sample SAMEA104404103__metabat2_low_PE_027 | metagenome-assembled genome bin SAMEA104404103 (sample SAMEA104404103) | Balaenoptera acutorostrata
ACTTATAGTTCGATTCCTGCAACCTCGAGTGCTCTCTCGATTACATCCTCGTGGTCGAATGCAAGATCCTCGGATGTGACGAGTATATCGCCCTTCCTGAGATTCAGCTTTCCATCGACTCTGGAAAGTGTGAACCAACCAGCATCGGCTGCATCATCCCCTGCATTCACCTCCGGTGGAGTCATCAGGACTGTATAGAATGCAGCAGAGACAACCCAGCCACGTGGGTCACGCCCCGGCTTGGAGAATACATCTACAAGCTTCATCTCCACACCTTTTACACCGGTCTCCTCTTCGAGCTCCCTGTTTGCAGTGATCTCAACAGGCTCGTTCTCGTTAGCAAATCCTCCTGGAAGTGCCCACTTGTGGATGAATGGATGACCACCTCGCCATACGAGGAGGACCTTGTACTCAGTCCCATCCTTCCAGAAGATCACAGCATCCGATGTGAGTGCCGGCTTTGGATAGTTCCTATTCCTATATCTCTCGATAGCCTCAGCCTCTGTAAGTCCGCGACTATCCCTAATCTCTTCCATATCTACCTCCTGTCAAACAAAAAAAGGTGGCCAAGACCAAACTCAGCCACCGTGGATTCCGCCTGGAATCTATTAGAAATCACAGTCTGTATCGTAGTAGCAGCACTTGAGGAGGTTCTCCATCTCTTCCTGTGTAGGAATTCTTGGGTTTGAACCTGTGCATGCATCTGCGATAGCATTCTTTGCAATCTCAGGGAGTCTCTCGAGGAATACGGACTCTGGTACGAAGCCTTCCTCTGCTGGAAGTCCGTCCTTGCCGTAGTGGTTGATGCTCTGAGGAACGTTGAGCTGGTCGTTCATGTCTCTGATGAACTGGACAAGAAGCTTTACCTTCTCCTCGTCGCTGTTTCCACCGAGGTGCATGTAATCAGCAATTACACCATATCTCTTGAGAGCCTCAGGATTCTTTGCGTTGAACTGGATGACCTTTCCGAGGTACATGGCATTGGCAGCACCATGGATGATGTGTGCACCATAATCCTGGAAAGCAGCACCTGTCTTGTGAGCCATTGAGTGGACGATACCGAGAAGAGCATTGGAGAATGCCATACCTGCAAGGCACTGTGCATAGTGCATGTCGTCTCTCTTGTCCATTTCGCCGTTGTAGGAACCAACGAGATCCTTCTGAATCATCTGGATAGCGAAGATTGCGAGTGGATCTGTGAATGCGCAGTTAGCTGTGGAGACATAAGCCTCGATAGCATGTGTGAGAGCATCCATACCTGTATGTGCAACAAGCTTCTTAGGCATTGTCTCAGCAAGGTCTGGGTCTACGATAGCGATATCTGGTGTGATCTCGAAGTCAGCAAGTGGGTACTTGATTCCCTTCTTGTAGTCGGTGATTACGGAGAAAGCTGTGACCTCTGTAGCTGTACCGGATGTGGATGAGATAGCGATGAACTTAGCCTTCTGTCTGAGTTCAGGAATACCGAATACTACACACATCTGCTCGAATGTGATCTCTGGGTACTCGTACTTGATCCACATTGCCTTAGCTGCGTCGATTGGTGAACCACCACCGATAGCGACGATCCAGTCTGGCTGGAACTTTGTCATAGCCTCTGCGCCACGGAGTACTGTGTCGACAGATGGGTCAGACTCGATGCCCTCGAAGAGCTCTACTTCCAAACCAGCTTCCTTGAGGTTGTTGACTACCTTGTCAAGGAATCCGAATCTCTTCATGGAACCGCCACCAACGCAGACCATAGCCTTCTTTCCCTTGATTGTCTTGAGAACATCTAGAGCACCCTTTCCATGGTAGAGGTCTCTAGGCAGTGTAAATCTTGCCATATTGTTTAATCTCCTTATGTAAGCTTACTATCTTACGGATTTTCACTTCCGTGTGATGTAAGTTATTGACTTTGCCTATTACGAAGAAAACTTCATATTTCCTGTTCAAATAATGAAGCATTCTTCAAACTTATTTCGATATAACATATGAATCGTTTTCATCCCCATGAACAGTAGGATCGGGGATTGGAGAAAGAGGTGGAGCACGGGGCTCTTCCAAGTTACTCTAATTCAGGAATCCTGATGTTCACTCAGCTGAAGCGATAGATAATATTCTATCGATATTGAAAGTATAATTATTTTGAATCCAATCGACAAGAGAATCAGAAGAAGAATAACAATGTTATTCAGCTGATTCCGCATAGCCTTACCTAACTTGTTGCAGCAGAAGCATCTATCATATTTCAGAACATATAAAAACTTCAATTTTCCGGAACACCGTTCCATTCCTTGAGAAACTGTTCCACGAATTTCTCCATGAATTCATGCCTCTCCTCGGCAAGGATCCTACCTGAGCGGGTATTCATCATATCCTTCAGGAGGAAGAGCTTCTCGTAGAAGTGATTCAGGGTGTGGGACTTCCGTTTTCTATAGGTCTTCTCATCCATTCCCAGCATCGGAGGAACCTCCGGATCATAGAGAGGTCTTCCATGGCTGCCACCATAGGCAAATGCCCTTGCTGTCCCGATAGCCCCTATCGCATCGAGCCTGTCTGCATCCTGTACGCACATTCCCTCGATGCTGTCCGGAACTTCTGAGTCCGTTCCCCTGAAGGATACCTGCCTGATGATATGCAGTACCCTCTCCATGGTCTCTTCATCGAGATTCCACTTCTCCATGAAGGCTCTTGCATGAAGAAGTCCATCTGCAGTCTCGGGAAAGAGCTTCACATCATCGGCATCGTGAAGAAGTGCGGCAAGCTCTACGATGAACTCATCTGCTCCTTCCTCACGGGCCAATACAGAGGCAGTTGCGGCAACACGCATCATATGATGGAAGTCGTGTCCGCTTACCTCCGCTTCAAACAGCTTCCCTATGTATATGCGCGCATCATCCAGTATGCTCAATTCAAGGTCTTCCATTTTTTCCTCCTACATGATGCAATATACAATATCCCCTATTCGTTCCACCAGTGGGCAAGGTCCGAGCAGGAGAATGGAAGTGTCTCCTCCTCGATCAGCATCCTATCGAGAAGCTTCCTGAAGTATCCTGCATTGAGCCTTCCTGTCTCTGCATCCTCCTGCAGCCTGTAGATGAGATGCTTCTCCTCGATCCACTCATGCACAAGACGCTTACGTCTCATGATCTCCTTCTTCGCATCATCCTCCCTGAGCTTCTCGTACCAGCCTTCGTAGGCTGAGTACCTGCTTCCGTAGCCAGCGCCTCCATTGTCATCGAGAAGCTTTCCCGTCTCGTCATCATACATTGCCCAGCGGTAGGATCCGTCCTTTCCACGGTTCTTCATGATTTCCGCCCTTACTTTCCATTCGTCCATAGGAACCTCCTATGTTCCTAGTGGAAAAAGATGGGAAAGTGTCAGGTAAAATCTAGGAAAAAGGAAAGGCCCCACATCCCGAAGGACATGAGGCCTGTCTACTATAGGTCATCGACCAAGGCAGAGGATTTTGCATACGCTGTACTTCTTGCCTCGAAGAAATCGGTCTTAACCATGTTTGCATTGGAGTACTGGGAGACCCATGCCATATCGGCTGGCTCATCCTCGTATCCTGGATAGAGCACTTCGTATCCAAGGCTCTGCCAGCGGAGGTTTCCAAGGTACATGATGTAATCCCTTACCATATCCCTTGTAAGACCTGGAATGTCGTCCCCGATCACGTACATTCCCCAGTCGATCTCCTGCCTTACTCCTTCCTTCACCATCTCACGGTATACTGCAACCTTCTCTTCGGTGAAGAGCTCAGGCTCCTCCTTCCTGAGCTCTATCAGGATGTTCCTGAAGAGCCAGAGATGGGTGTTCTCATCTCGGTTGATGTAGCGGATCTCCTGGGCGGAACCCGGCATCTTGCCGTTACGGGAGAGGTTGTAGAAGAACATGAAGCCCGAATAGAAGTAGATTCCCTCGAGGATGTAGTTTGCAACCATGACCTTCGCTAGATGGAAGAGGTCCTTGTTCTCGAGAAAATCGTTGTAGCAGTCCCCGATGAACCTGTTCCTCCTGAGGAGGTGCTCATCCGTCTTCCACTGGAAGAGGATTGCGTCGCGCTCCTCAGGAGATGCAATCGTGTCGATCATGTAGGAATACGCCTGTGAGTGTATGCATTCCTGGTATGTCTGGATGTGCAGGCAGAGGTTCACCTCGTTTGCAGTGATGTACTCCCCTACATTCGGAAGATTCGCTGTCTGCAGTGAATCGAGGAATACAAGGAACGAGAGTACCTTGTCATATGCCGACTTCTCGGACGGAGAGAGCTTCGGGTAATCCTTCAGGTCCTGGTTGAGGTTGATCTCCTCCGGAATCCAGAAGTTGTTCATTGCCTGACGGTACCAGTCCGATACCCATGCATACTTCATGTTGTTGAAGTCGTTGAGGTTTGTAGTGTTTCCACCGACGAGACGCCTCAGTCTTACATCGGTATCGCCATCCGGATTGAACAGCTGTTTCTTGATTAACTTATCCATAATTCACCTACCTTCTATGATGAGCAGCTCTCGCATTCATCGACTTCGAGACTCTTGCTTCTTATATAGTATATGGTCTTCACACCACGTCTCCATGCTTCAAGATACAGCTCGAGTACCTGCCTCATGGTATAGTCGTTCGTTATGTAGAGGTTCATCGACTGAGCCTGGTCTATATGGCGCTGCCTGACTCCACATGCACGAACCGACCATGTCTGGTCAATCTCATGTGCATTCTTGTAGTACCACCATGTAGAAAGTCCCAGTTCTGGAGCCAATCTCGGAAGCATCGATCCCTTCTTCTCCTCGTAGAAGAACCTCTTCATCACAGGGTCTATTCCTGCAGTGGTACCGGAAAGGATGCTTGTGCTGCTGGTTGGAGCAACTGCAAGAAGGCAGCTGTTTCGCATTCCCTGCCTGTGTACCTTCTCGGCAAGAGCCTTCCACTCAGGTGAGCTGTAGTCACGGAGGCGGAAATAATCCCCGTTGTCCCAGTCCGATCCCTCGAAGAACATGTACCTTCCCTTCTCGACTGCAAGATCTGCAGATGCCTCGATAGCTGCGTAGTTTATGTTCTCGAATACCCTGTCCACGAACTTCAGATGCTCCTCGGATTCCCAGCGGATTCCATTCCTTGCAAGCATATGATGGTAGCCGGATACTCCAAGTCCAACTGCCCTATATCTTCCATTGGTATACTTCGCATACTCGAGTGGATAGAAATTCAGGTCGATTACGTTATCGAGTGCCCTTATTGCAGTCCTTACTATGTCCCTCATGTAAGCCTTGTCGGTTACAGGAAGTGAACCGAGGGAAAGGGATGCAAGATTGCAGACAACAAAGTCTCCAGGCTTTGTTGTAGTCACAACTACATCCTCCCCATCCTTTGTCTTCAGCTCGATCGAGGTCTCCTCGATCTGGGACATGTTCTGGGCAATCTCAGTGCAGAGATTGGAGGAATATATCATACCCCTATGCTTGTTTGGATTCATCCTGTTCACATGGTCACGGTTGAATGTGAATGGAGTTCCGGTCTCGACAGCGGACTTCAGGACAAGACGGATGATGTTCTTCACGCTCATCGACCTCTTCCTGATACGTGAGTCGTTCACACACTCCAGGTACCTTCTCTTCCATTCATCTCCATAGCTATCCTCGAGGTGCCATCCCTTCACAGTCCAGATCTCGTGTGGACACATCATGTACCAATCTGCATCCATGTTGGATTCAGCCAGCTCCCAGAAGTAGTCCGGATAGCAGACAGCAGGGAATACATCGTGTGCCTTCATCCTGTCATCACCATTGTTCGTCCTGAGAGAGAGGAACTCCGGAAGGTCGCGATGCCATACATCAAGATAGACTGCAACTGCTCCGGCTCTCACTCCAAGCTGGTCAACTGCAACTGCTGTATCGTTTACAAGCTTTATCCAGCGGATTATTCCGCCAGCAGCGCCTTCGAATCCACGGATCGAGGAACCGCTTGCACGTACCTTTCCAAAGTACATTCCCATTCCACCGCCGAACTTGGAGACCTTTGCAAAGTTGTCGATCGAGCGATAGATTCCATTGAGACTGTCTGGAACTGTATCGATGAAGCAGGATGACAGCTGATGATATGGCTTACGTGCATTAGCAAGAGTAGGAGTTGCCATGGTGACTTCAAGTCTGGACAGCATGTCATAGAACTTACGTACCCAGGTCATCCTGTCATCCTTCTCGTTCATGGCAAGATGGAGTGCAATCGAGAGATACATCTCCTGTGGAGTCTCGAGAGGAACTCCACTCCTGCTTCTTATCACATAGCGCCTCAGAAGCAGCTCCAGACCTGAATATGTAAAGAGGTTGTCCCTTCCATTGTCCATGAAGGATGCAGCTTCCTCGATTTCCCTTCTCGAGTAGTTCTCCAGGATGTAGGAGCCAAGCAGGTTCTCATCTGTCAGGAACCTCAGCTTGTCATGGAAGGATGTGATGTTCCTCTTCTCCATCTCCCTATCCATGTCCTCATGGAAGAAGAGTGCCATGAATCTCGATGCGATGAACTCCCACTTTGGAGCTTCCGGCGCTGTAAGCTCGACGGATGCCTTGATGAGAGCTTCCCTTCTCTCCTTCAGGTTCATGCCATCCTTGCTGAATGCAAGGAACTTCGCCTTCAGTACCGTAAGTGCATAGCACTCCTCCGGGTAATCCCTCTCGATTCCAGAAAGTACCTCGTCAAGGCGCAATGAGTCGCATGCTGAGGATATTTCCTTCCTCACTGCCCTTGCAGTCTCACGTGTCTTTCTAAAGAGTATGTAGGACTTGGCTGTCCTATATGCACCGGAGGACATCAGGACCTCCTCAACCCTGTCCTGGACCATCTCGACGCTTATCTCGTCTTCATTCTCGAGTGACTTCACAACCCTTTCGGCAAGCTCCTCGAGAAGTGCTCCGTCATGCTCTTCCTTCGTATCTGCAAAGGCCTTGCCTATTGCCCCTGTTATCTTGTTCCTATCGAAATCCTCGATGCGGCCATCTCGCTTAAGTATCTTCAAGTTGACATCCTTATTGATAATTATTATCGCTAAGATAAACCAAGATTCCCCTTTCTGTAAAGCGGTGGAAACCAAAATACTGCAATTTCCACGGAATACCTGTTTTACAGGAAACCCGTATGAATTCCTGTACAAAATGCAGTAATGACATAATATCGTACATTACGGATTCCGATTTTTCCATGTTATCCTATACCCATGAAAAAGATAGAAACCCGCAAGAAGAACATCATTACAGTAGACGGCCTTGAATTCAAGGATCTCAACGGCAACGGCAAGCTCGACAGATACGAAGACTGGCGTCTTCCTGTAGAGGAGAGAGTCAAGGACCTCCTTTCCCAGATGACAACAGAGGAGAAGGCAGGACTCATGATGATCGACACTCTCAACGCAGAGTTCGAGGGTAAGCTTCCCGAGACTGCATCAACATATATATCAAAAGAGCACATGAGACGCTTCATCTTCCGCAATGCCGTAACAGGCGAGCCAAAGTGGAAGGAGATTACCCATCCTATGATGAGCCAGGAGATCACAGCAAGGGAAGCAGCTATCTTCACAAACTCCATCCAGGAACTCTGTGAGGAATCCAGGCTTGGAATCCCAGCACTCTTCAAGTCGAATGCAAGAAACCACTACGACTCGGATCCACGCTTCGGAATCAACGAGGCAGCAGGCTCCTTCTCCACATGGCCTAAGGAAGCAGGACTTGCAGCTCTCCAGGACATGAAGGTAATCGAGAAGTTCGCATCCATCATGAAGCAGGAGTGGTCGGCTATCGGACTCAGGGGAATGTACGGCTACATGCTGGACCTTGCAACAGAACCAAGATGGAACCGCATCCATGAGACATTCAGCGAGAATGCAGAGCTCGTCTCACAGATCGGTGAAACCCTCATCAGGACTCTCCAGGGAGAGAAGGTAGATGACGAGTCCATCGTACTTACAATGAAGCACTTCCCAGGTGGCGGTCCTCAGCTCGAGGGATTCGATCCACACTATCCATATGGAAGGGAGCAGAGCTATACAGGTGGAGCTTTCTTCGAACATGTAAAGCCTTTCAAGAGGGCAATCGACGCTGGCCTTACATCCGTCATGCCTTACTACGGAATCCCACTTGGAATGCAGGAAAGATACAAGCCAGCTGAGGATGTAGACTACGATCCAGAGGTTGGTGTCGGCATGGCCTTCAACAAGGGAATCGTAGATGGACTTCTGAGAAAGGAACTCGGCTTCAAGGGAAACGTAAACTCCGATACAGGAATCATCGGTGTAAGAAGCTGGGGACTTGAGGACTACACAGAAGCACAGCTCTTTGCAATTGCAGTCAACGCAGGATCTGATGTACTTTCCGGCTACCACAATGTAGAGACAGTACTCGAGGTCGTAGGAAAGGACACGATCACAGCAGAGAAGAACGAGCATAAGCCACATGGAATCAGCATCGAGAGACTCGATGAGGCTGCTTCAAGACTCCTTGCAGAGCTCTTTGAACTCGGACTCTTCGAGAACCCATATGTAGACGAGAGCAAGGCTGACAGCATCGTCGGCAGAGAGGATTTCAAGGAGATTGCCTTCGAGACAATGAAGAAGTCTGCAGTCCTCCTCGAGAACAACGGAGTGCTTCCTCTGAAGAATGACGACGAGGTATACCTGCTCGGACTTGGAAGGGAAGCTGCTGAGAAAGCCGGCATGAAGGTTACAGATGACATCAGGAAGGCTGAGAAGGCAATTGTAAGAGTCGAGATCGTAAACGTAATGCAGCAGGCAATGAAGAAGGACGGAACTCCATATCTCTATCCGGATGGAACTGATGTAATCACGATGTTCGGCGGACCTGTCCCAACCGAGATCAACAGGATGAGCCTTACATCCATGCAGGATGCAACAAGCTGGAAGATGACTCCATCTCTTGATGAGATCAGGACAGTCATGGAGGCAGTCGGTGCAAACAACACCGTAATAAGCATCAACTTCCGTCAGCCATACGTAATCGACGAGGCTTCCGGAGTAAGGAATGCAGGAGCGCTCCTTGCAACCTTCGGAGTAAACGACGAGGCATTTGCAGAGGTTGCAATGGGAACCACTTCCCCAGAGGGAAAGCTTCCATATGCACTTGCAGAGAATGTAGATGCAATCATAGACAAGGATGCTGACGTAGCTGGATATGGAGAGGATACACTCTATCCATTCGGTTACGGAAAGACATATTGAATCGAAAGAACCTAGATAATGTTTCATTGAGTCCGCAGGAATGCGGACTCATCTTTTTCCCCTATCTTCCGGCAAAGCCCAGGAACCTAGACTACAGTGAAAGCATGAGGGCCCCACACTTCAGAAAGACCTGGCGCCCTTCCAGGATGGGACATAACCTGGGAAACTCATCCTCATTCATATTCTATGCATTCTATGCAACTCCATCTGGAGACACGGAAGAAGGAGCAATGGCAACCATCGAGAATTCCATCAGACAGCTAGGTATGGGCAGGGGAACCGAGCTATAGATTCCCCATCACTTCACTGTCGACCCTTTTCCTTCTGGTACTGCTTTGGTGTTATGGCAAACACCTGCTTGAAATGCCTTATGAAGTAGTTTGGATTGTCATATCCAACTGCACATGCAATGTCGGAAAGCGTCATCGAGGAATTCAGGAGAAGCCTGGCTGCCCTCTTCATCCTGAAGTCCCTTACATATTCAGTCAGCGGCATTCCAATCTCCTTATGGAAGAGATTGGAGAGATAGTTCTTCGAAACGTTGAAATAGTCGCTGAAGAAGGATAGCGACAGGTCATCCTTCTGATGGAAGTCGATGTAGAGCACTATGTCCTTGATTACAGGGGAAAGGTGTCCCATTGATTTCTCCTGGACAAGCTTCGTGTACTTCTCAAGCATCAGGTATCCCATGTTGATCACGGCAGTATGTGTCAGTGCATTGTTGATAGCAACGGCAAAGGATGAGGAGAAGTAGTCTATGTACACGGGATGAACTCCAGCTTCCTCGACAGCCTTCCTGAGTATCGTATTGAATACAATAAGATAGTTCTTCGAGTTCTGCAGGTAGTCATCCATTCTCTTCTGCTTCACTCCGAGGTCAAGGAAGCTCCTGTATGCAGACATGGCCTTCTCTACATTACCCTGCTTCACGCAGGACAGCATCCTGTCCTCAGCTTCATATCTCTCGACTATGATATTGTATCCATCGTCATCCATCTCGAAGGATTCAGCCTTGCTGTATCCCTTGAGTGAGCCCTTCTCGATGTCCCCGATTGCACTGAAGGCGAAAGCCCTTCCGGTTGCATCCTCGATCATCTTGGATATCATCTGCTCGAGCATGTATGGAGGGTAGTACGGAATGGACTCGACATAGTGCTTCAGCATCGGATATACGCTATCCGGATAATCAAGCTCCTCGAAATGGTTCTTCAATGTTACCCCGAATTCATCATCCTCCACAAATGGACCTATCGTAACGACAGATAGGTCGGATTCATCCATCTCAGCAGCCCTGAGATTTCCACCGTTGATCAATATCACGGAGACGCCGAGCTCATCGGTGTACTGGGTGAATGTATTGGGATGACCCTTGAGTCCGTCGACTACCTTTTCAATGTCACCGTAGGCACCTTCAGCCAGTACCTTGCTCTTAAGTCCCATATCAGAATCAGCTATGTTGGATAGGTCCTTCTTCAATATGACGGTATGGAGTCTCATGAACCCCAGGGTCTTCCTGAAGAAGGAAAAAGTGATTTCCTTGTCTTCCATACGAAGATTCTACATCCAAAACATCAAAACATGTAAGAATATTTTGCATTCCTGAAGAATTATTCATTTCTTATAGCACATATG
>SAMEA104404103__coassemble_2089_pt1 | contig 10816 bp, 8 predicted proteins | sample SAMEA104404103__metabat2_low_PE_027 | metagenome-assembled genome bin SAMEA104404103 (sample SAMEA104404103) | Balaenoptera acutorostrata
AAAAGCCTGCAATCCCGAAGGACTGCAGGCTGAATATCACTGTTGAGAATCCCTTAGAATGTGAATCCCATGGATACTACTGGGCTGTGGCTCATCTGGCTTCCATTCCTTACATCACTGTCGAATGTATACTTGAACCTGTAGCCGACCCCCATGTTGAAGATGTCATTGAAATTGTACCTGAAGTCAACTCCAGCAAGTGCATATGCATTGATGAGGATGGCATCGTTTCTGTAGAGAGCTGGAATGTTTCCATTTACTGTAGTTGCTGCATAGATGTCTGTACCACCACCAAGGAGGATACCGATCTCACATCCCTTGAAGCTGAATGTCGGTCTCAATACGAGCTCTGCTGCTCCACCCATTGCGACCTTCTCGCTGAAGAGGCTCTTGAAGTAGTTGATGGCTCCATTGTTGAGAGTTGCATCCGGTGTAAAGAGACCTATGAGATTGAAGTCGAGATCGAGACCAAACCAATCTGCTGGGCTTGCTACATTCCTGAAGTTGAAGCCAAGCATAGGCTGGAGTGCAAATGTTCCTTCTGGAACTGTGATCTCGGAAGCGAATGCAATGTCCATTCCGAATGCGAAATCCCTGCCCTTCCTTACGATAGGCTCAGCCTCCACAAACACTGGATCCTCAATAGGTGCAACCTCTTCTGCTGCTTCATCCTCTGCAATCTCTTCAACTGTCTCTGCAGGTCCTTCGAGAACAGCATCTTCCTCGACTGCCTCTTCCTCTGCAGCTTCCTCGTCAGTCACTACGATATCTGTAGGCTCATCAGCTCCGCCGATTACAGCTAGAGGCTCCTCGACTACAGCTTCGTCAACCGGTACTTCCTCGCTTTCAACTACAGCTGTTTCCTCTACTGCAGGAACATCCTCGACTACTGGAAGCACTACCTCACCGACAGCACCTTCTACGATGTTCTGGTCCTGGTTTGTGAGGTGCTCCACTGCAGGTACAGACTGAGGAACATATGTTGCTACACCACTTGGGCTCCAGAATCTACCGTTGTCTACAGTAAGCTGTACGTAGATAGTAGTCTCCTCCTTGCTGTCCAGGGTGAGGCTTGTAACATCACTTCCTACATATATCCAACCATCCTCGCTCTCGGATCCGATCTGATAGCGGTAACCGGTTACGTTATCGTATGGTGTGGACCATACCCATGTAGCAGCACTGAGGCTTGTCACGGCAACAAGTGCCACTGCTATTGCAAGTACTGTTCTGCCAATCCTTTTCATAATCATCTCTCCTTGTTCTCTTCGATTTTCATTTCTTCCCGGATCTTCCTTGGAATGAAGTTTCCGGCAAAGTTCTTCTTCTTTCCCTTCACCTTACCCCTTTCATAGAAGAATCCGAATATGCTGAATACTACGGCACCAATGAAGTTTACGAACATATCCTTCATTGTGTCTATAAGTCCGATATCGAGATATCCGTCGATACCTAGGTCGACTCCGTTCACAGCTGTCGAATGGATATCCCTGATATGGACGACCTTGTTGCTCATCGTAGGGTCCAACGTAACCGTATTGATGGTATGTATGATATAGTCCTTCTGCATATCCATGCCAAGGAACTGGTCCATGGCGAATTCGAAGAACTCCCACATGCATGCCACTGTCATCGAGAAGCAGAATGCTACGAATGCAAGATAGAACGGGCTCAGGTCGATCTTGTCACTGGTCCTGTTGAGGAGCTCGACAAGGGAGAACCCTACAGCTGCTGCAAGGAATCCCGTTATCGTATGAAGTGCCGTATCCCATCCTGGATACCTTACATAATAGGAAGCTATCTCACCGAGGATCTCGGCTGAGAATATGAATACCAGTATGATGACTTCCAGTACGTTCGGAATCTCTATCTTGAGCTTTCTCTCGATAAGGGAAGGAAGTGTAAAGAGGATAAGTGTAAGTCCGCAGAGAAGTACGTTGAAGTATTCCCTGTTGAAGAACTGAAGTACCATGGCCAGCACTACGAGTGCCCTGAGTACTACATATACCGTAAAAAGTACCGGAGCCTCCTTGATCTGCTGGCGTATGGAAACATTCTTTTCCTTAAGCCTTTCCTTTCTATGTCTTTTCTTTTTGCTCATATTCCTAAGGATATTCCATTCCCCTATTTATTACTATAAAAATATTCTATACTCATCCCCGGAGGACTGATTATTATGGACAAGACAATTACCAGATATCTGGATTTCATCTCCAGGAACAAGACAGAGCGCGAATGCGTAAGATCGATCATCGCAAGATGTGAGGAGGCTGGCTACAAGAACCTCGAGGACTACGAAGTGCTCAACCCTGGCGACAAGGCATATGTAGACGTATACGGCAAGAGCCTTCTGCTCTTCCAGATCGGAACAGATCCGATCGAGAAGGGAATGAACATACTCGGAGCTCATCTCGATTCCCCAAGACTCGACATCAAGATGAAGCCACTCTACGAATCAAAGGGTGTCGTATATCTCAACACACACTACTACGGTGGCATCAAGAAGTACCAGTGGCTCGCACGCCCACTTGCCATCCACGGTGTAGTTGCAAAGAAGAACGGCGAGAACGTTCTCGTTTCCATGGGTGAAGATGAGGATGACTACACATTCTGCATCTCCGACATCCTTCCTCACATCGCTCAGGAGCAGATGAAGAAGACTGCTGCAGAGTTCGTAAACGGTGAGGACCTCGACCTCGTACTCGGTCTCAACACTGAAGAGGAGAAGGAAGCAGGAAAGAAGGCCATCCTCGAGATCCTCAAGACAAACTACAACATCGAAGAGGATGATTTCCTCTCAGCAGAGCTTGAAGTCGTTCCAGCTGGAAAGGCCAAGTACCTCGGTCTCAGAAAGGACCTCATCCTCGGTTACGGACAGGATGACAGGGTATGTTCCTTCACTTCCCTCGAGGCTATGCTCGAGCAGGATGCCGACAACACAAGAACAACCTGCTGCATGCTCGTAGACAAGGAGGAGATCGGTTCAACTGGTGCTACCGGTATGGATTCCCTCATGCTCGAGAACGCACTTTCAGAGGTTGTAGAGAGACTCGGCGGCTACAATGGCCTCAAGGTCAGAAGATGCCTCAAGAACTCCTACATGCTCTCATCCGACGTAAACAGCGCATACGATCCACTCAATGCCGGTCTCTACGATGAGGACAACTCTTCCAAGCTCGGCTACGGCATGGTATTCAACAAGTACACAGGTTCCCGTGGAAAGAGCGGTGCATCCGATGCAAACGCTGAGTTCGTTGCTCTCCTCAGGGATACAATGGACAATGCAGATGTAAAGTACCAGATGGCTGAGATGGCTAAGGTAGATGTTGGTGGTGGCGGTACAATCGCAAAGCACGCAGCATACTACGGAATGCAGGTAATCGACGCAGGTGTTTCCATCCTTTCAATGCATGCACCATGTGAAGTATCTTCCGTATATGATGTACTCACAGCCAAGAACTGCTACAAGGCATTCCTCAAGATCCGCTGATAGCAATCAATAGGACAACACATTCAAGGAGGTCGGAAACGGCCTCCTTTCTTTCATCGAAATGCACTGCAGGCAACAGCAACTGCTTTTTGACAATTCAAGGCATTCCATATCAAATCCAGTCATTACCATCCGAAGACAGAAAAATGGGGAAACAAGAAGGTACTGCACCTATAAGTATCGTATATGAAAGGACTTATAAAGCCTGAAGAACTTCAATATACCGATGCTGCCATGGATACATGATGTCTGAAGACCATATACTCCCGACAAGGACACCTATCACAATGCCAACACTGTAAATGCCATGGCAAAAAGCAAACTAATACGTTTTAGACCTCAATCTAATACATTTAATTAACATACACATCCCCTATCATATTCAATAGGAGGTCATCATTACATGACTAGAAAAAAGCTCACAGCAGCCAAAGGTTTTACAATTTCAATAGTACTCTGCATCATATTCACAGTACTTTCCAGCCTCATACTCCATGACTGGGGAAACATCAGCATCGAAGATGTTGAACTTACGACAAGCAACGGAAACAGGATTGTTGCACGAGTATACGTTCCGGATTCAGCAACAGCCGAGAATCCAGCACCTGCAGTAATCTTCAACCACGGACTTACAGTAAACAAGGAAAGCTATTCCCAGTACGGTCTCGAGCTTGCAAGAAGAGGTTTCGTCGTCGTAACTCCGGACATGCTCAACCACGGCAACTCCGAAATCACATCAACTGAAGTATTCTTCGCACCAGAGGCCATATCTCAGGGATATGGAACATATGCCTGTGTAGAATACCTCAAGGGACTCGATTACGTAGACCAGTCTCAGATCGGTATGGCTGGACATTCCGCCGGCGGTCAGGCAACAAATACATGTGTAAGACTCGATGACCTTGAAGAAGAGCCTGCAATCTCAGCTGTATACCTCGTATCCTCCGAGCCAATGTACAAGGATGCAGAAGGAAACTATGCAAACATGTACGGTGCAAGGGATTTCGGCGTCTACTATACTATCTACGACCACGTATACTTCAAGGGTACTGACGAAAACGGAACACCACTCATGACACAGAGATGGCTTGAGACCGAGGAGGCCAAATCCCTCTTCTCATTTGGCGAAGACCCTTCCCTCTTCGAGACTGACTCTGTAATTCCAGGTCATACATACACAGCGGAAATCGATGGAGAGACATATATCAGACGTGTAAACTCTGCAAGGGAAATCCATCCAAAGCCACAGGGAGGCTCAAATGCACTTGCTGCCATCTGCGACTTCTTCCAGGATGTATTCACAGCACCTGAGTATATCGTAGGACAGAACCAGAGATTCGGAATCCTCTCAATCGTAAACATCCTCGGCATGATGAGCGTACTTGCCGTATGCGTATTCACTCTTGGAATGCTTACAAGGATTCCATTCTTCAAATCCCTCAGAGTCGGTGACAATGCTGTCCTAAGACCAGCCCCAGCTGACAAGGAAGGAAAGATCTGGTTCTGGTGCCTGACAGCTCTCAACTGCGTATGGGCATTCGTATCCATCTCGATCATCTTCCGTCTTGGCTTCGGCTACTGCTTCGGAAACCACCTTGCTCAGCAGCCATCCAACATCTACGCAGGATGGGCACTCCTCAATGGCCTCTTCATGCTCGGAACATCCTTCATCTCCTACCACGCCTATGCAAAGAAGCATGGTGCAACCATGGAGAACTGGGGACTCAAGATGCCATGGGTTGATTTCTTCAAGAGCATACTCCTTGCCATCCTCTCATGTCTTGCAGTATTCGCAATCACATGGTGTGCAAACCACCTCTTCATGACTGACTGGCACTACTACTTCTGGGGATTCAAGAATGTTCCACTCTTCAACCTCGATACATTCTTTGCATACCTTCCTATGTACCTTGTGTTCGGTCTTGCCGTTTCCATCGCACTCAACAGTGCCTACCACTGCAAGATTGCAAACGAGAAGGAATGGGTGAACGACCTGTTCTTCGCAGCCATGAACCTCATTCCAGCTCTCGTAATCAGCATCATCGGATGGTACATGTACGAAAAGACAGGAATGAAGCCGGTTGTATTCGGTTCCAACTACACATACACATACACGATCAATGCAATCCCTGTATTCCCTATTGCAGTAATCGTAATCAGAAAGCTCTTCAAGCAGTGCAACAATGCATACATCCCAGGCATCATTGCAGGTATCCTGCTCTGCTGGCTCCAGGTTGGATGCAACTTCACGATGCATACGAACCTGTTCTACGGACCGATGGTATACATCCTTCCATAAGGTTTCAGAACATCACCTTCAGGCTGTGCAGGAATCCTGCACAGCCTTTTCCTTTGTCCTGATGTAAGCCATATACAGACACATGAAAATCCGCATCCCCTCACCTGTTCATCGTACAGCAAGGGAATGCGGATGGATATGATCACTGCAGGTTCATGTCTACAGGAGGGGGAATGAGACCTTCACCTGCTTGATTCCTTTCAACGTCTCGAGAACGGATTCTCACCAGGATACCTGTCTCCAGCTGGATGGTTATAGGAGATGTCTGCAACTCCAAGGTACTTCATCACCTCGAAGATCTCCTTGCCATAATGCCCGAATGCAACAGCTCCATGATGAGGGAATCTCTTCTCGATAAGCACGTGGCGATAGAACCTCTCCATCTCGTCAATCCTGAAGATTCCGATCGACCCGAATGATTCGGTTGGAACATCGAGTACCTCACCCTCTGCAACATATGCCTTGATTTCGGTTCCTGAAGTGCTCTGGAGTCTGAAGAACGTAATGTCTCCCGGCTTGATGTCCCCTTCCATGGTACCTCTTGTAATATCAGGTTCAGGAAGCTCTGGCTCGAGATCCCTCTTCATGATCAGCTGGTAACCCATATGAGGATTCTTCAGGAGGCTGCAGGCTGTATTGCCGCAATGGAAGCCCATGAAGCATTCACCAAGTCTTGCTCCATACTGACTTCTTATGCTTCTTTCATACATAGCCTTCGGTACGGTGTTGTTGATATCAAGCAGTGTAACCACACTGCCGGATATACATGTTCCTATATATTCGGAAAGTGCTCCGTAGATATCGACCTCGCAGGATACAGGAATGCCCATCGAGGCAAGCCTGCTGTTTACATAGCAAGGGACGAACTTGAACTCAGTCTGGAATGCAGGCCAGCACTTGTTTGCAAATGCAACATATCTGCTGCATCCCCTGTGCTCCTCAGCCCAGTCGAGAAGTGTCAGCTCATACTGAGCAAGACGTGGAATGATTCCCTTGTATGGATTGTCCTCTCCAAGCTCCTCTTCCATCTCCCTGCACTTCTGGGGAATCCTCTCGTCCCCTGCATGCCTGTTGTATGCAACAAGAAGGTCAAGCTCCGAATTCTCCTCCACAGCAACACCAAGATCATAGAGTGCCTTTATAGGTGCATTGCATGCAAGGAAGTCATTAGGTCTTGGACCGAATGCAATTATCTTGAGGTTCCTGAGTCCTATTATAGCTCTTGCAATCCTTGAAAATGTATCGATCTCTACTGCAAGGTCCTCTGCATCACCTACAGGGTTTTCAGGAATGTAGGCCCTCTTTCCCCTGAGGCCGAGATTGTATGAACAGTTCAACAATCCACAGTATGCATCCCCTCTTCCATCATGGAGATTGCCATCCTCTGCCGCTGCGCAGTACATGATCGGTCCATCGAACATGTCGGCTATCATGGTCTCAGGTGTCTCTGGTCCGAAGTTGCCGAGATATACGACAAGTGCATCTACACCGTGTTCCCTTGCATCCTTCACTGCCTTCTCAGCATCAAGCTCCGTGACGACCGTTATCGGACAATCATAGATTCCATTTCCATAGGCAGCTACAAGTGCCTCCCTTCTTCTTTCAGCCAACGAGGATGGAAAGCATCCTCTTGATACTGCAATTACTCCCAGCTTCACATCTGGTATGTTCTGTATCATCCTGTTCTCCTTTAGTTCATCAATCGATTGAATCTGAAATGTCTATGTTGATGCCTGTAAGTGCAACCACTGCTCCATTTCCAGCCTCAACACTGTCCTCATGCGCAAGAAGCCACTTGTTCCTTGCTGTCATGAGACTGTCTTCATATGTCTTCCTCTCAAACTCAGGGCAGGCTGTATTGGTCCCTCTGGGAAGGACTACGGCAACCCTGAAGCCCTGTGCCCTGCAATACTGGCAGGGAGCATAGTGCAATGTTGTTGCAAATATCTCGACAGGAACTCCTGCTCCTACATGGAAGGCCTTCACCTTGGAAGTATCAAGCCTGCCATCATCCATCTCGTCTTCCCTTGCAACAAGGAGTACAAAGTCCACATCCCCAATATTCACTTCACTGTCTCTATGGTATTCAAGGCAGTTGAGCCTTGTATTATGTCCCCAGCACATGCCGACCTGTATCGGCATTCCCCCATAGCATGACGACTCCAACCTAGAGTAGAGCTTCTTGATACCTTCCAGTGAAGGTATCCCTGCTTCATAGGAAACTCCTTCCTCTGGATATGGAATCTCCTTCATGGCCTTCAGGAGCTCACCTGTCTCAAGGCCTTCCAATACCTTGCCGTATTTCCTGAATTCAGGATCTGTAACTTCATATATATGCATTCCATCCTCCTTCAGCTTAGTTCCCTGAAGAGATCCTTCAGGGCAGGATATATATTCCTGAACTTCTGGTATCTCTCTTCATAGAGTTCAACGAGTTCAGGATCCGGCTCCACTGTAGAAGTCACTCCCGTGAATTCAGCTACAGCATCCTCAACTGTCTTCCTGTAGCCAGAAGCTACCATTGCTAGAAGTGCTCCTCCGAAACCAGGACCTTCCTCTACAAGAGGGATATCCATCGGAATATCCAGGATAGAGGCCATCATCTTCACCCAGAGTTTCGATCTGGAACCGCCTCCACAGATGGTGCTCCTCTCAATCTCGATTCCGAGGCCTCTTGCAACCTCTATGGAATCGCGTAGTGCGAAGGCAACTCCCTCGAAGACCGACTGGAGCATGTCAGCTCTTGTTGTGTCCATGCTCATTCCAATGAATGTTCCACGTGCATCAGTATCGTTGATGGGGCTCCTCTCGCCCATGAGATATGGAAGGAAGAATGTATTGTTCCTGCCTAGCTTCTCATCACTGATGTTGGATTCCTCGGTCCTGTAATCATCAGTTCCAAGTATTCTCTCCTGGAACCACTTCCCAGCCGATGCAGCAGAGAGCATACATCCCATGAGATGGTAATGACCACTTGCATCTGCAAAACTATGGAGAGATGCATTCTCATCCTGATGGAACCTCTCTGAAGAGAGGAATACCGTTCCAGAAGTACCAAGAGAGATATTGCATCTCCCGTTTCCTATTGTTCCCGTACCGAGAGCAGCTGCAGCATTGTCTCCAGCTCCCGCGGCTACTGCAACATCCATTCTGATTCCGAGTCTCTCGGCAACATCCCTCTTCACGAAGCCAACCCTGTCATAGCTTTCATGGAGCTCGGGCATCTGACTTTCATCCATGCCGCATATCTTCAGCATCTCAGATGACCAGCACTTGTGCTCCACATCCAGGAGAAGGGTTCCAGAGGCATCTGAGTAATCGGATGCATGTACGCCTGTAAGCATGTATACAAGGTAGTCCTTTGGAAGCATGACCTTGTTGATGCAGGAGAACATCCCGCTCTCATTGTTCTTCATCCATAGGAGCTTAGGTGCTGTAAAGCCTGCAAAGGCGATGTTTCCTGTAAGGGATATGAGCCTGTCCTTTCCAATCTCATTGTTCAGATACTCGACTTCCCTACTGCATCTCCCATCATTCCATAGGATTGCATTCCTTATCACCCGATCATCTTCATCCAATACTACAAGGCCATGCATCTGGCCTCCGATTCCGATTCCCCTTACATACTTCCTGCAATCCTCATCCACCAGCTCCTCGAAACCAGAGAAGAAGGCATCCAACCAATCATCGGGACGCTCCTCGCTCCAGAGCGGGCAGGGAAGAAGGAGTTCATAAGACTTAGACACACTATCAAGTATGCTTCCGCTTCCATCCAGAAGCAGGAGCTTCATTGCACTTGTGCCAAGATCGACACCTACAAACAGATCCATATAAAAAGACTCCTTACTGTAATAATATGTTCTTATGAACGGTAAAACAGATACTACATTGGTCTTGGAAATGTACTAATTTGCTATTTATGATAAAATATGCTAATGGAAAGCGAATACGAGATAGTAAGATTCGACAGGATTCCCCATATGAAACTCTTCATAAATGAGCTTGAATACAGGACAAGTCACCTCCACAAGGAATTCGAGGTCATATACGTGGTGAAGAACCCCCTGATGCTGAAGTTTCCGGGAACCGAACACATCCTCAATGAAGGTCAGGCCTGCATCCTGAATCCCAATCAGGTGCATATGATGGAGAAGGTATCGAAACCCTGTTCCTTCATCTGCATACAATTCGCCGCTACGCTCTTCGATGAAATATTCCATGCGCTTTCAAACTACCGTTTTCCTCTCATGAACATCATGGATGCAGAAGGGATCGACAGTCATGAGCTTAGGAAGACCATCCTGACACTTGCCCTGCATTATCAGAATCTGGATGACATCGAGAATCTGGAGATAACAGGCTACCTACTGCACCTTGTATATCTTATTGTCAAAGGCATTCCGCACACATCCCTATCGAAGAAGGAAAAGGAAGAGGAAGAGAAAAATGTACAGAGAATATCGCGTCTGCTTGCATTCATAGACAACAACTACACACACAAGATAAACCTATCGGAATTCGCTGAACAGGAAGGATTGACGCTTACTTACCTATCGCATTTTGCCAAGAAAGTCCTCAGCGAACCATTCCAGGATTACGTGAATTCCCTAAGATTCAACCTTGCCAAGAAGCTTATCTACCATGAAGGGCTCAGCATAGCAGAAGCTGCCTATGAATCAGGCTTCTCGGATCCGCGCTACCTTACAAGATCCTTCGAGAAGTACATGGGAATCAGTGCCAGGGAATACTCCAAGACCATGAGAACAGGCAGAAGCTCTGAAAATGAAAGCGATATGAAGACCCACATCAGCGCCCATTCACTGGAAAGATACTACACAAGACGCAAGTGCATAGACCTGCTTGAACCTCTATTGGAAAGCCATAACGGGAAATGAGCCAAGAAAAAGGAGGAAAGACCTTGATCCTTCCTCCTGAAACATTCAACAGACTAGACTATCAGACAAGTCCGAATGCCATGCCTATAAGTCTTATTGCCAATGCTGCAATGTATGCAACCGCTGTATTGC
>SAMEA104404103__coassemble_2340_pt1 | contig 9865 bp, 8 predicted proteins | sample SAMEA104404103__metabat2_low_PE_027 | metagenome-assembled genome bin SAMEA104404103 (sample SAMEA104404103) | Balaenoptera acutorostrata
CATAGCTAAACGGCCCTAGTTAACTATAACCATAGGTGGTAGATTCATATCCACGGGGGCAAGATGGTCAATTCATGTGAATTGCAGTTTCAAAAGCTCTGACTTATTCTCGAAGCATGAACAAATGGCTTGAAGATCACATCTCACTCATATCCTACAAGGATCCTTTCGACGAGAAGCTCAACGCTCACTCGCACTTCATCGGTGGCTATCTTGCAATAGCAGGACTCATGCTTGTACTGATGATGAGAGACCTATATACATCATCTGCAACAGAGCTCGGCATGATAGTCTTTGCAGCGACAAACATCCTGCTCTACTTCGCTTCCGGCTTCTACCACTATCTGGAACCGGGAAATGGAAAGAGATTCTGCAGGATCATGGACCACATGAACATCTACATCCTGATTGCAGGATCCTATACACCTATCCTCCTATATATAGATACTCCAAAGGCAATGGGAATCCTTGCAGCCATGTGGACCCTGATGGTAGTTGGAACAGTCCTTACGGTTGCGTTCTGGGGAAAGCTTAGGATTGCACATGTAGTACTCTACTTCATCATGGGATGGCTCTGCGTATTCTTTGCAGGGGATATCTTCCCGATGCTTCCGGCAGGACTTCCGAAGTGGATGCTGATGGGAGGACTTACATACTCGGTAGGAATCATATTCTACGGGGGAAAGAGGATTCCTCACCATCACTTCATCTGGCATATCTTCACCTTGATGGGCTCCCTGTTCTTCTATGCAGGATATCTCATCTACCTGAGATGACATCAATATCGATTCTGTACAATGGGACTGCGAAGCATGGTTTTCGTAGTCCTTTTTCGTTTTATGCGATTTATTGGAATTTTGCCAATTGTCCTGAATATGCTTTCATCCTATGATGGTATACTTGATGAAGGGGAGCAGAAGCTCTCATCATCCAGTATAAGGAGGAGGAAGGGAAAGGCATTTCCCTTCTGGACAATGAAACTGATAGAACGCATAAAACCAACAGATCCGATCGGAGATGGTTTCTTCCTCGATGGACTTGAGGCAAGGATCACACCAACTGAGGATGGAGGCTATGACTTCATATCGGGCAGGATTCCATCGGTCGATTCGGGACATGCAGTGCTCTGGACGAAGAAGGAGTACTCGGGAGATGTGGAAATCGAATTCGACTATACAAGACTCGATGATAAGGATGAGAGGTCCGTTACAGCCTGCCTACTCTATTTCCATGCTGAAGGAAACGGGGATGGACCTTATGACAGGGACATCTCGAAGTGGAATCTCCTGAGGACAGTTCCAGCCATGAACCTCTACTTCGGACACATGAGACTTTATCACATCTCATTTGCCGCATTCGACAGTAGATTCGAACCTCACGCATATGTAAGAGGAAGGATATACAAGGCTGGAGAGCTTGAAGGGACAAACCTATCACCGGACTATCTTCCGGGAGATTTCTTCCTGGCGGGGCTGAAGTACCATATCAGGGCCGGCGTGAAGGGAAGAGAGCTATATTTCCAGGCTGAGAGGGACGGAAGGATCCTCGACTGCAGCTGGGAAATCCCAGAAGAGGACAGGAGAAGTCATGGAAGGATCGGAATAAGACAGATGTCTTCCCGTTCCATGCATATAGACAACATCACAATAAGGACAGAAGGCTGACAGAAAGATGGCAAACGAAAACAACAGACCCGACGTGCTGATGATCTGTGTAGACCATTGGCCAGGCTCCTTCTTCGGAGCATGTGGAAGAAACGATATAGAGACACCTACACTCGATTACCTGGGAAAGAACGGACTCATGTTCGACTCGATGTACTCAGAGTGCCCGGTATGCATTCCAGCAAGAAGATCGCTGATGACAGGACTCAGTCCAAAGTCCCATGGAGACCGAGTATATTCAGACTTGATGAGGATGCCTAATAGCAAGACTCTTGCCCAGTGCTTCAGGGACAATGGCTATCAGGCAGTTGCTGTAGGAAAGCTCCATGTATTCCCTCAGAGAAACAGGATCGGCTTTGACGATGTCATCCTTGCAGAGGAAGGAAGATATGAATTCGGTGCAGTGGACGACTACCAGGTCTGGCTTGGCGAGCATGGACAGCTCGGAAAGGAATTCTCACACGGAATAGGCTCCAATACATACTACACCACTACATGGAATCTTCCGGAGGAGTGTCATCCTACAAACTGGGTCACAAGGGAGATGACCAAGCAGATCAGGAGAAGGGACCCTGAGAAGAGGAACCACTTCTTCTATGCATCCTTCCAGGCACCTCATCCACCTATCGTTCCACTCGAGAGGATGTTCAGGCGCTACGACAACGTAGAGCTGGAACCAAACATCAGGGACAATTGGGAAGAGGATGAGACAATAAGGCTGCTGAGGAATACTGCAGAGCGCTACAGCGAGAAGGAAATCGACATGGCACGACGCGCTTTCTATGCCCAGTGCACCCATCTCGACTACTCGATACGCTCTCTTCTCGGAGCAATGAAGGAAGAGGGACTCCTGCAGAATACCCTGATCATCTTCATGAGTGACCATGGTGACATGCTCTTCGACCATGGAATGGTTGCCAAGCGCCTCTTCTACGAGAACTCGGCTAGGATCCCATTCATCCTCTCAGGAAACCCGGTACAGGAATACAGGGGAAAGGGAATCGAGAGAAAGCTCTGCTGCGTAGCGGACATAATGCCAACCATCCTCGATATCTGCGGAATAGAGAAGCCGGAGGGAATGGATGGAATATCGATGGTATCCGACGAGAAGAGAGAATATGTATTCGGAGAGATCGGTGAGGATGCAAAGGCAACCCGCATGATCAGAGACGAGCACTACAAGCTCATATGGTATCCTTATGGAAACAAGCTTCAGCTCTTCGATATGGACAGGGACAGGAAGGAAATCAATGACCTATCAGGAGATCCTGAATACAGGGAGACACTCGACAGGATGGTTGCACTTCTTGAAGAGAACCTCCATGACGATGACAATTGGCTGGAGAATGGAAAACTCAAGGGATACGTACCAGATGGAAAGCCTTCCAAGCCTGACTTCAGCATCGGCAACCAGAGAAGTGCATACCACTGGCCATACCCAAGAAAGAGAAAGGATGCAGACATCTGACAATACAGAAGGAGAATGTAGAAAGACATGAAGAAGATATATCTCGATGAGATTGCCGACCATGTAGAATTGCTCAGGAGGGATTTCCCTGGATATGTAGAATCCCAGATAGAACTTGCAGACCACGCCGTGGACAACACCTTCATCTTCACAGACAGGTATGAGATGGAGAGATGCACAACACCGGTACATTTCGATGGAGAGATAGACTGGAACCTCATACCCTTCGGAGATGAGGAGTGGTGCTACGCCTTCAACAGGCATACTTTCCTCGGCCATCTCTCCAGAGCCTACGCCTTCACGAAGGACACCAGGTACAGGGATGCATTCATCAGGCTCTTTACCGACTTTGCAGAGAACACAAGGCTCGAGGAAGGAACAAGGAAGGGTTGCTGGAGGTCTCTTGAGACAGGAATCAGGATCGAGAACTACATAAGGGGCTTCGAGATCTTCGAGCTTCTCGGCGAGCCTCTCGATGGAAAGATGTATGAACTCCTGGATAAGCTCTTCGATACTACCAAGGAATACCTACTCGATACGCATACAGCTTTCCACAGACTTTCCAACTGGGGAGTTCTCCAGGATCACGGACTCTTCCTCATTGCAGCTGAGAGGGACGACAGGGAACTCATGGAAGAAGCTGTAAGGAGGATGGACGAGGAATTCAGGTTCCAGACATTCCGTGACGGATCGCACTGGGAGCAGAGTCCTATGTATCAGGCAGAGGTTCTCCACTGCGGACTCGATACAGTCCTTGCAGCCAACAGGATCGGCTATAAGCTTCCAAGGACTCTTGTACACAACATCAGGAACATGGCAAGAGGACTTGGCAAGATGCTCCGCCCTGATGGAAGAAGCTATCTCTACGGAGACTCGGACCACATCGACTTCAGGGACCAGATTGCACTTGCTGCAGTGCTGTTCAACGACGGGGAGCTTTCATACAGGGCTGAGGAGCTCGATGCAGAGTTCTACATCAACTTCCCTGTAGACACTGTCCTTCCAAAGGCTGAGAAGCCGGAAAGCCTTTCAGCTTTCCTTCCAGAGAGCGGCAACGTCTACATCAGGACAGGAAAGGACAGTGCAGTGCACTTCCATGCAGGACTTTATGGTTCGGGGCACGGACACCTTGACCAGCTCCACTTCGACCTCTACCACAACGGTACTGTAATGCTTACGGATACTGGAAGGGGAACATATGTAGACGGTGAATGGAGAAGAGCTCTCAAGGGAGGAAGAGGTCACAACACAATCCTCATAGACGGAGATGACATGTCCAAAATGAAGGACAGCTGGGGAATAGCGGATTTCGCAGAACCTATGATGAGTCAGCCATACCTTGGCGACCAGTTCTCATTCACAGAGGGAATGCACTTCGGCTTCTTCAAGAAGGGCGTTGTTGTGAAGAGAAGACTCATTACAATCGAGGACAAGGCAGTGCTGGTACTTGATGATGTGATGGTAACAGGACACCATGACCACAATGTCAAGATCCTCTTCCACTTCGATGATTCAATGAAGCCAGAGCTTGTAGACGGTGAAGTGAGGGATGGAAGCTTCCAGATGATCCTTCCAGAGGAAATGGATGCAAGGCTATCTACATATCCACTTTCCCACGCCTACAACGAGAAGGTCGACTCCCCTCTCCTTACACTCGAGGCAACTGTCGGAAAGACAACATCCTTTGCAACTCTCATCGTATACAACCAGGATAGTGTTGCAAAGCTCGAGAAGATGGATGTCTACAAGCCGCTTACAAAGGCACATGTTCCAGAGGAATATGCATTCGGCATGAGAATCACAATCGACGGAACATACTACGATGTCCTCAATATGATGAGGGAATATCCGGACAGGGGATTCCTGATCCAGGTGGGAGACCTGGAGCAGTATGCCCATGTAGCGATCAAGAAGCAGGATGAAGAGACAGTGATCCTGAAGAGATGATTGCAATGCAATGATCAACCAATATGGAGATGGTGCGCCCATCTCCATTTAATTTGCCCAAAACCCCAAACGAATCAGTAAAACCATACATTTTGTATGTAATGGAGCATTCATTTCCAGATAATGCAATATTCAATTCATCAAGCCCCATTTCGCTGACAAAATCACAGAAGAATCACAGGCAGTGATGTTAGAATGTTTCCAACGGAGATAATCATGATAGGAAAACCAAGAACAGGACTTGTATCCATATCCTTCAGGAACAGGAGCGTTGAAGAGATACTGGAGCTTTGCAGACGTGCAGAGCTTGACTACATAGAATGGGGATCTGATGTACATGTCCCAGCTGGAGACATAGAAAGAGCCAGGGAAGTAAGGGATCTTACAGCCAAGGCAGGAATAAGGATCTCATCCTACGGCTCCTACTACAAGGTAGGCTCCAGGATGGGATTCGAGGAAGTGCTTGCAACGGCTAAGGCACTAGGAGCTCCGATCATCAGGGTATGGGCAGGAACACGCCCATCCCACGATGTGGACGAGGAGTACTACAACAGGATGGTTGAGGATGGAATAAGAGTCAGAGAGCTTGCTGCCAACGAAGGCATCAGACTTGATTTCGAATACCACCGCAATACGATGACTGACAATATAGCATCAGCCTTGAGGATAATGGAGGATACCGGCATCAACTCCTATTGGCAGCCGAATCCTGAGATAAGCTACGAGGAGAGGATCAACGAGGTAACGGAGCTTAGGCGCCAGCTCGAGATAATCCATGTATTTGCCTGGACTTTCAAGGATGGCGAGAACATCCGCCATATGCTTTCCGAGCAGATGGATGAATGGGAGGACTACTCCTTCATAGCGGGAACCGAGAACATCTACCTACTGGAGTTCGCAAAGGACGATGACGAGGAGAATGTCATCAAGGACAGCAGGACACTCAGGGATATCCTATTGGGCTAAACAAGATGAAGGCTGGAAGACCTAGGGAAAAGGTCATTCAGCCTTCTGTATTTCAAGATTTCACAGCTGGAAGAACTGGCTGTAAAAAGAAAAATCAGCATTGCTGCTGATTCTTCATTTCGGATTTTCAGTCCGCTATTCAAAATATCAACGGCGAAGGATAGAAGCAGGATGTTTTATCCGGGCATTTGGCTCGTTGCCTGTCCTCAGAATCTCTTATACAGCCTGGAGCCCCTTCCTTCCTACCGGCTTTCTTCCTTCCCGAGAGTACTCCTTTGCGGAGAATCAGGCTACTATCTGCCGGCCGTCGATTGGTTATTTCAATTGCCATAGACAATATATGACTCAAATGCGTAAAACACGTGAGAAATATATGTAGTTCCCGTGAATCGTCAGGAATTGGATGTCGCTATGAGCTTGGACTCAGTTCCTGCGATGTGGTCTTCCAGTATATCACCGATTCTTACAGGATGCAAAGCTTTCTTATTCCTTATCACTTCCATCACATCAAAGATCCTGTCCTTTGGAATCTCAGGCACAGTCTTTACAGAGACACGCCTCTTGTCCGATCCGATGACTTCAACGGATGAGGTTACGGTCCTTACAGGATTCACGACTTCCTGACGCGCGTACCTATCGCCACGAGGACATGTGTTGCCCTCGACCTTAACGACTTCACCATTCTCGATATATGCTGTAAGCAGGCATCCTATTGGACAGTTGATGCATGTAAGTTCTGTCCTTGTCATCTCTCCACCTCCAAGATAAGATCTCCTTCAAGTACGGATGAATCGATCGTAACCTTCTCCATCTCTCCCGGAGCAAGCACTCTCTTCCTGATTCGCTTCAGTGTCTTGCCACCTGTTGTAACAAGGATGGCTGCATCCTTGAACACATCCCCTACACGGAAGCGCAGTGTTACATTTCCACTGTTCCGGTGTATCTTCTGAGGAACTGTATATCTGACACCGTTTCTTGCAGTGACTTCAATGATGTCCTCATCTGCATCTGCAGTACCTCTTATGTAGTCTGCAGCATTCATACCGGCAAGAGTTGCCTCCTCCGATACATAGTCTACAAGGTCATGTACATGGAGAACATTTCCACAGGCAAAGATGCCATCCTGGCTTGTCTCGAGGTTCTCGGAGACGACTGGACCATTTGTTATAGGAGAGAGTTCCACTCCAGCCTTACTCGAAAGCTCGTTCTCTGGAAGAAGTCCTACAGAGAGCAACAGGGTATCACAATCGTATTCGATCTCGGTTCCAGGAATTGGCCTTCGGTTCTCATCGACCTTGGCAATTGTTATGCCCTCGACCCTTTCCTTTCCCTTGATGTCCACAACAGTGTGGGATAGATACAGTGGAATGTCATAGTCATCAAGACACTGCACGATGTTCCTCTTGAGTCCACCGGAGTATGGCATCAGCTCCGCAACTGCAAGAACCTTCGCACCTTCAAGTGTCATACGTCGAGCCATGATGAGTCCGATATCGCCAGAACCCAGTATCACAACACGCTTACCGACCATGTAGCCATCTATGTTCTGCAGTTTCTGGGCTGTCCCTGCCGAGAAGATTCCAGCAGGCCTGTAGCCTGGGATATTCAAGGCTCCCCTGCTTCTTTCCCTGCAGCCCATTGCAAGTACGATTGCCTTGGTATCGACAACTACAACACCTTCATTCTTCGAGACATAAGTCACCTGATGCGGCTTTACATCGATTACCATCGAATCCAGTATATATGGAATCTTCCTTTCCTCGACCTTATCTATGAAACGCTGGGCATACTCAGGACCTGTAAGCTCTTCCTTGAAGGTATGGAGCCCAAATCCATTGTGGATGCACTGATTGAGTATTCCTCCGAGGGAGTCGCCTCTCTCGATTATGAGGATGTCCCTTATACCTTTATCATAGGCAGATACGGCAGAAGCAAGACCAGCAGATCCTCCACCGATTACAACCAGCTCTCTCATAGTATCACCTCTGAACCTTCTTCATTCTTCTTAATGTCTTCCATTGGAATTCCAAGCTCACGGGATATGATCTCCATTACCTTAGGGGAACAGAATCCAGCCTGACATCTTCCCATACCGGCTCTGCAGCGTCTCTTCACTCCATCGAGTGTTGAAGCACCGAGAGGACGCCTGATTGCATCGACAATCTCACCTTCGGAAATCTCCTCGCATCTGCAGATGATGTTTCCATACAGTGGATTCTTCCTGATGAGTTCATTCCTCTCCTCGAGAGGAAGCTCTGAAAGCTTCGGATATCCCTTCCTCTCAGCCTTGAAATCCTTCCTAGGCTCCGCCTTGAGATATTCAGCAACCATATCAGAGACGTACTCCCCGATTGCAGGAGAGGATGCCAGTCCTGGGGATTCGATTCCTGCTGCGTTTACAAAGCCTTCTACAGGCATGTCGATCCTGAAGTCGCTTCCCTCTGAGAGATGCGCTCTCAATCCTGTAAAGGATGTGATTACCTTCCTGAAATTGACAGATGGAGCAGTAAGCCTGCACTTGGACTGGATATCTGATAGAACCTCTGCATCGGTCCTTGAGTTCTCCTTGTCTTCGACTACTGTACTGTCCGGTCCACATAGGATGTTTCCATGTGTCGTAGGAGTTACAAGCACTCCCTTGCCAGCCTTGGTTGGAAGCTGGAAGAGTGTATGCCTTACAAAGCCCTCTTCGGACCTGTCGAGAAGCATATACTCACCTCTTCTAGGACTTACCGTAAGCTTATCAGGAGAAACCATGTTGTTGATTACATCGCTGTATAGTCCAGCTGCGTTGACAACGACTCGTGCCGTGTATTCTCCCACTCCTGTCACTACCCTATAACCGGATTCAATTCTCTCTATACTCTCTACAGGCTCTGAGAACCTGAATTCAACACCATTGTCGTATGCATTCTCAGCCATTGCATATGTAAGGCTGAATGGATCCACGATAGCAGAGGAGCCAAGATAGAGTGCCCATCTGACATCCGGATTTACATTTGGCTCGAGCTCGAGGATCTCATCATGTCCAATGATCCTCATGTCAGGCACTCCATTGGCCAAGCCCTGGCTGTAAAGCCTATTCAATGACTCCAGTCCTTCCTCCGTGAAGGAAAGTACCATTGCTCCATTCTCGACGAGATCGAAATCCAGTACATCCTTGAGCTGATGCATGAGCTCATTACCTCTTACATTGAGCCTTGCCTTCAGTGTTCCCGGAGCAGGATCATATCCTGCATGGACGATACCACTGTTTGCCTTGCTTGTTCCGGTACATAGCTCGCTATGCCTTTCAAGAAGAGCAACCTTCAGATTGTATCTGGCTGTGAAACGTGCAATGGAGGAACCGGTTACGCCGCCTCCAATAATCAATACGTCATAATCCATAATTGAACCAACCCTTTCGTATAGACACAGTTAAGTGATCCACCGTATCGATTTTGATTATATACCAACAAATCCTATATTGGGAAAAAACTCTCCCTGCAATTTCATCAATATGGACAATCATATTAAAATCCATACATATGAAAGCTTTTGTATATCTGTAGCATACCAATTGCAGGAGCCTTTCCAGGCTATATGACCAGAGGCATGAAAGAATCCGACATATACCTATTTCGAGGTAAGTCCTGCATGGTCTGAAGAGTATTTCGACGGATAGCTTTACCAAGATAATTGGGGATGCTGGCCTTGAATACAGAGACAGGGAGAACTCCACACTTTGAAAGTTGCTGCATAACATTAGAAAAATAATTTCATCCAAAAAACCGCACTACAGATACACCAGACGCAAGTTTAGGTGTTTTTCTTTAATAAA